>SDBU01008295.1_pt1 | contig 11841 bp, 7 predicted proteins | sample 2277071 | NCBI WGS metagenome assembly SDBU01 (sample SAMN10397929, study PRJNA504765) | marine sediment metagenome | isolation source: marine sediment core GS08_GC12, 126 cmbsf | place: Arctic Ocean: Gakkel Ridge, Loki's castle | collected 2008
CGAACGAGGATATCGAGTTTCTCGTTTATTGCTGCATTATCATTTCGTCTTGCGTTGGTTGCACTCAGTCCCTTTATGATTTCCCCCTGCTTGAATTCTTCGACTTGGCCATAGCTTGTGAAGGTAGTGAGTACCTGCTCATGGCCGAGATTCTGACTCCACGCCTTGAAGTCTTCAGGGGTCCGGCATACACGCTCACCAAACCGTACAAGAGTAGTCCTGAAAGTATGGGGAGTGAAATACTCCAATCCAGCAGATGTGAAGACATCTTTGAAAATCTTCCTTATCTGATTTGCCGACTGCCAACGGATGGGCTCAATCCCATCAGCCTGGAATTCCAGTTTAGCATTGTGCTTTATTCTCGTCCTGGGAAAGACGGGATCGTTATCCGTGAAGAGCTTAACCTTGTAGAGGTACGTAATCCAATCGACTACGATTTCTTTGATGTCGTCCCCAACTGGGAAAAAGTAAGTGTGGATCGTTTTGCCGAACTTAGTATTGACCTCATCGGCTCTCTGTTCAACAAGCTCCTGATCCAACCTGGCGTGCTTCAATCTCAGAGAGGCAATTGCCCCATCTCTCATGCCCGTCAATAGGGTAAAGGCTATCAGAGCTCGATTCCTCCTCCCGATCTCACTGTCATCAGACATAGACGCCAGAACGGCTCTGATTTGCTCTATTGTCGGATACTTTCTAAAGAGCTTTCCCTTTGCGACCCTTAACTCCTTTTCGCTCAGATTGAAATACTCAATCTGGTTTATGTCGATTCTCCTATACCCTCTCTGGTATGCCAACCACTTGAAGAAGTCCTTGAGGTGACTCAAGGTTGATGAAACAGTGGCTTTGCTCAGCTGACGTCCGCTCTTCTTGGACCTGGTATGTGACAAGTTCTTCTTAAACGCAATTGCTTTGTGCTTGTTGAAGATACGGAAGTCTTCAAACGCCGTATATCGCTCATACCGATCAATTGCCTTTCGGATATTGTCAATTGTGCTGTCACTTTTCCGGTTAGCCTCCTTCTGCCATTCAAAGTAATCACGCTTTATTCTCGCATTCTTGGGATGGTACTTAATCATGTCAATGGCTCCTCTCTCAAGTCAACGTTATCGATAGGGAGGCCAGACCCTGTTAAGTCCTGGTGACGAGTCTTTAGTACAGTGAAGATATTCCTGATCTGATTGAGCTTCTTCAAGGAGATGATCTGGTTGGTCTTTGTTCCACAATCAGAGCACACTCCACTCAGTAAGCCAGTTCTTCCATTGAGAATGCGCAGCATGACTTCGTTATTCTTGACCTTTTTTGGATACCCACAACTACAACAGTATAGCTCATCTGACCTACACTTCGTCTTTCTTTTACTCTGCCTTTTCTTCAGGAATTCCTCGAGATGAGCACCCAAGACAAGAAAGGGTCGTCTATCATCGATTCTGGGAAGACCGGCTTTCAGCCAAGTTAAAACCGTTCCCTTGTGGAGACCGAATAGATCAGCGATGTCTCTGGTAGAGTAGCAGACCGTTTTCTTGATTAGATTTGTATTATAAGTCCGCCTGCGCTTGACCATACTTCTCATCCAATTCCTTGAGCAACTCAATGAAGGCTACTGTATTGTCTATGATCTCTATGGCATCTTGGGCAGTTAACTCAACCTCAGAATGGGATTGCCAAGTCTGAATGGTCTTGTCCAATAGGTCTTGTGAGTATCTTGCCATAGAATGCAATCTCTCCTCGCTTCTAACCTAAGAGAGTGGTATTCCACCGCGAGACACCTAAATGCCCTACTGGTGAAGGAAAAAACTTTTGGAGGAGCTTGGTGATATCACCAAATGGACGGGCCTACAAGGGAACCAAGTTCAATCTGATTTTGTAATGGCCGATCTCACGAATGGGAAAGAACGGGTCGTTGTCGATCTGGAAACAGTGCATAAGTCGCTTCTTCAAGGCTTGCTTTCTCTCCTTTGTCAATCGTGCTCCTCTGTGGGGACTCCAGATTGCTTCTCCATTGTGTTCGGAAAGAAGAACCAGGATTTCCCACTGGGAATCTGGGGCACGCTTATGACGATCTTCAAAACCCATCACTTTGAAATCCGACTCGACGCGCAGATCCCCGCATTCAATGACAACATCATGACCATTTATGAACTTGACTGTGATGTTCTCCCACTTACTTCCGGGCGGCAGTTCGATAACCTGAGCTTTCCTCTTAGGCTTCTGCGACTCGACAAAATGACCAGCGATCTCTATTCCCACCTTCTCGTTCGCTCCGACGAATTGCGCAAACGCTCTGATAACATCGTACTTCTGAGGTGACACCAATAATGGCGTCTTAAACTTATCTTGGATGCTGCTGGCAAGCCTCTCATTTTGCCTTGAATCGAGTTCCTTCTCCAAGTCCACGTACGAGAGAAACCTCGACAGTATCTCGTCTACTTCCTCGATTCGAGGATTTCCGGCCAATTCGTAGTAGGAAGTATAATCAGCCCTCTGAGCCAGGTTTTCTAATGCTGTCTTGGTCTGATGAATCTTCCCGATTTCCATTTCCTTCTCGACAAAGAACAGGTGTTCGAAAACGCTTTTGATACCTCCCGCTTCCAGGCTCTTAGAAATGGCTGCGACGGGATTCCCCTTGAGAAAGCTATATCCATCAGAAAAGGACTTAAGCATGAATATGTCTTCGTATCTTCTCTCAAGCTCACTTAGCCGTTTGAATTGTGTGGCTGACAATTGACTTGAGATTAGATCGATACTTTCGTCCCACAGACTGTTTCGTACCGTTGGTTTCCTGAGTTTCTTCTGAGTATGTTCGTGTGCGAGTCTCGTTATCGCCGATTTCAGATTAGACACAAGTGCCCGGCACTCTTCCACAAGATCAACATCTTCTTCACGAAAGCCTTCAACAGGGGGAGCCTCCTCATAACTGCATGGTGTCTCATCAACAGGCGGTTCTAACGTGAACGATGCTTCTCGCGTCCACGCATAGTCGAACACTTGATTCCCCAATGCGTCTCGTTCAATAGCCAGTCCAGTTCCTTCAATCGCAAAGTAAGGCACACCATACCTATTAACGGCGCGAGGTATCTTTACGGGATACAGTCGACCGAAGTGATTAAAGAGCCACTTGCTCGGAGCGAAGTCGGTCTTCGGATACCCTATCGCGATCAGTGAGGATTTGTTGGCCCTGAGATAGTTGACAAACTGGCCGTTCAATTCGGAAAGCTCTTCCAGTGTATAATACGGTGTCCAAGGGTCACCTAAGTACCGAATCAGAGACTCTCTAACCGCAAGGGTATCGGCCTCACTGCTTTCGAATAATCCAAAGGCGACATCTGGTGATAAGAATGCCAGAGCTTCGAAAAATGATGGATAAAACTCCAGTCCATGCTCCAGAGGATCTTTGCCAGGTCGATTCTTATGGTATCGTTCCCCCCGGCAATCAATGGCCGTCTTCATCAAGATGTTGAGAATTCGTTTTGTCTGACGTATCGAATATCGCTTGGCGAGCTTATTTGCCTCAATAGCCAATACATCAATAACCAGTTTGTCCAAAACAACCTCTGGTTGGAATCATTACGCCGGGGCCTTCACAAGAAGGAAGTGACCGTAAGTTGCTGATCAAGGAACGATGGCTGCTCCGCCACATCTTCACCGGTCAGCGATATCGAGTTGTACAGTCGCATTCCCATTTCGCCTCAGTATCTCCAGTCTTCATGTCTTACGGGTAACCTATTCAGTTCGTCCTTATAGAACTTCCATTTGGGCATGAACCGATCCATTAGAGCAACGAATCGATCGTTATGGTTACGTTCAAGCAGGTGCACCATTTCGTGTACGATAATGTACTCCAGACATTCGACCGGCTTCTTAGCAAGTTCAAGATTGAGCCAAATCCGCTTGTCCGCACGGTTACAGGAGCCCCATTTGGTTTTCATCTTTTTCACACCGAACTCATATACTTGCACACCCATCGTTTCCTCCCACTTGTTGATGATTTGTGGGATGGACTCTTTCAACTGCCTGCGATACCATTCATCCAAGGTGTCTTGTTTCTTGAAAAGGCCAGCACCCGGTCTCACGTAGAGTTCAATGATTCGGTGTTTCAATACGACTCTTGGAACAGAATCCTGCTCTATCACTCTGAGCATGTAGCGTTTGCCCTTGAAATAGTGGCTTTCGCGGTTCAGGAACTCTCTGGGTGCCTCTCTTTCCTGGCTCCTGAGTTTCTTTTGCTGCTTTTTCACCCAGCTGAGTTTCGAGATAGCAAAAACTCGAATTGTGTCCAAATCCATCCTTAGAGGTGCAGAGATTCGGACTCTACCATTAGGCGGGTAGACACTCAGGTGGATATTCTTGATATCCTTCTGAACAACTTCGATTGAAATATCACCCAATGTCAGTCGACTCATATCAATACTCGCCCTGATGTTTGATGATTGCGAAGACCCTCTCAACCTCATCCTCGTCTTTCAGAACCTCTAACAGCTTGCTCTTAATGACACGCTCTTTAGGTTCGTACCCTCTAAAGTTGTCCGGCCTATGCTTGATGATAGCTTCGTGGACTGACAAAGCTAAATCTTCGTCTTTGCCCAAGTTGTTGTAAAGAGCTCTTTTGGCTGGAGTGTTCAAGCTGTCCGGCGTGTCGTCTCTGGTGCCTGAGTTTACTGTCTTGGCAAGTTCGGCAATCTTCTTCAAATACTCTTCATAACTTATGGCATTGGTTTTACGCTCTTCAATAATGGTAGCGAGAAGCTTTGACATCTCCTCGAAGAACGCTGGATCTATCAAATGCTCTTTGATGATCTTTTGGCGGACATTGTTCTCGATGGTCTCGGCGATAGCTTCTCGGCTTGCCTGTATGCCTTTGGGCAAGCTGTTGATGGCATCGGCAATCCCTGTTTTTACTATCAGTTCGATCAGTGAAAGATCGCCAAACGGTGAAATCTTCTGAGTGGCATCCGCCTGAATGTAGTTGTCAATCAAGTGGCGCATATCAGCTTCATAGGTCTTCAGATCGAGGGTTTCACCACTTGCTTTTCTAATCTCTTCTCGAAGCTTCAGGTAGAAATCAAGTTCCTTCTTGATTCCAGCAATCTCTGTTTCTGTATAGCCAGCCGCATCCATCTCATCGGCGATGTTGGCATAGGCACGGATCAATGCGACTGTTGCTTTGTATAGAGCTGTCCTCTGCACCTCACGGCTCTTGAGCTCATCAGGTATCTCCGTATTGCCACAGAAGTACCGAATGTACTCAATGGTCCCGCCGGGTGGCTCAACCGGTTCGCAAAGGAGAGCTACTTCTTCGAGCGCATTGTCAAGACGTTCTCGGCCCTTTTTGAGTCGATCCTCCAAAAGAATTGCACAATCTTCTTCTCTAAAATCATCATAGTCCAACTCGGACGTATAGACTGCAACCGCGTTCTCGACCCTTCGGAACAGGTCCTTGTAATCAACTATATAACCATACTGTTTGTCGTCGGAGTCCAACCGGTTTACCCGGCAGATGGCCTGAAAAAGACCATGATCCTGCATCGATTTGTCTATATACAAATACGTGCAGCTTGGGGCATCGAATCCAACGAGAAGCTTATCGACCACTATCAGCAGTCTCATATTCACCGGTTCTTCAACGAATCGTTTCCTTACTTCATCCTCGTATGATTCGGTTTTGGTTTTGTTCGGGCGTGCAGCTACTTCCTCCAATAGCTTCGAATAGGTCTGATATATATACTCTCGTTCGGTTTCGGTGTTGGCACCGGTGTCCTCAGTGGTAATGTCGCCAGTGGTTGGATTATAGGATGTCACTACGGCACACCTGTCTTTGAGTTCTGTGGCTTGGAAAAGCTCAAAATAGCGGCAGGCATCGTAGATGCTGGAAGAGACCAGGATGGCGTTTCCTCGTTCAGAACTAAGCCTCGGCTTCACATTGAAATCGAAAACGATGTCGCTCACTACTTTTTCCATACGCGAGCGAGAGCTGAGCACCTTCTGCATTGTGCCCCATTTCTTCTTCAACTCCGATTTCTGAAAGTCGTTTAACCCTTTGGTTTTGCTTTCAAACCATGCGTCTATCCGCTCCGGTGATGATATCTTCTGCTCAATGTCGCGTGCTTCATACATCAAGTCCAACACCACCTCATCCTCGACGGCCTCATTGAACTTATAAGTGTGGATGTACTTGCCAAACACTTCCAGGCTGGTTTTCTTGTCTCTCCTGAGCAGAGGTGTGCCGGTGAATCCGATGAAAACAGCGCTGGGCAGCATTGCCTTCATCGCACGATGAAGGTCGCCGCTTTGTGTACGATGGCATTCATCCACAAACAAGAAGAGTTCTCCAACTGCCTGAGTGGGTTGATTCTCAAGCTCTTTAATATATTCCTCGAAATCATCAACATCCCTCTTGCCGAACTTTTGAACCAAAGAACAGAGCAGCCTCGGCCTGGCAAGTGCCAGTTGCCCCATTAGGTCTCGACCGCTACGACTACGAAGGATATCCTCCCCAACATCACGAAACACCCTTTCAATCTGCTTGTCCAATTCGTCACGGTCGGTAATTATGGCAACACGGGCATTTGGATTGTTTTCCAATATCCATTTGGCAAGAAACACCATAACAATACTCTTCCCACTGCCCTGCGTATGCCAGATCATTCCGCCTTCCCGCCTGCGGATGTGCTCCTGGGCAGCTTTGATACTGAAGTATTGGTGGACACGAGGGAGCTTTTTGACGCCGCCATCGAAGAGCACGAAGTCATGGATGATTTCAATCAGCCGCTTCTTATTGCATATCTTTGAAAGGTACTTGTCCAACTGGAGTCGGCTGTCATCCTCCACGTCCTCTTTCCATTTCAGGAAGAACTTCTCTGGAGTGCCAATCGTGCCGTAGCGCAAACCTTCAGTGTCGTTCCCTGCGAAAAGGATCTGAACAGTAGAGAAGAATGAGCCAATAAACTCCCTTCTCTGATTGACAATGTTCTGCCGTATGCCGTCGCCGATTGAGACGGTGCTTCGTTTGAGTTCCAGCACGCCGACCGCGATGCCATTCAAATAGAGGACAATGTCTGGCCGTTTCTCACGATGACCCAGGACGGTCACTTCTTCGGCAATGGCAAAGTCGTTGTCTTCTGGATGCTGCCAGTCGATGAGGTGAACCGTCTCGAAATTGTCGCCCACCTCCGCTTGTACCTGTACGCCATAGCGGAGCCGTTTATAAACGCTCTGGTTGTTTGTGTATAGGCTTTCGTTGTAGTTGTTGGCGACGGCCCTAAGCTCGTGCAGCGCCTTGTTGATGAAAGTGGAGTTGTATCCCTTTCGCGCAAGATAGGCGGTCAAGAGATCTTCCTCGATATTGCTGTTGTTGCGACGATCCTCCCGATTGCCGAGATAGGTATAGTCCAACTCATCCTCGAATAGTCTGACCACTCGATCTTGTGTAAGTCGTTCGATCTGACCAACACTACTCATCGTGGTCCTCATCTTCGTTAATCTCCTCAGGCACGCCGAGATGACTACTTGCTACACCCCAACGGTCTTTAATCCAGGCAGCAATACCAACTCTTCTTTTTACTACGGAAGTCGCTTTCCATTCATCAAAGCCAGCCAGCTCCCTTTCTTGTCGAATATCGGAGTTCGCATAGCAGAAACCTTTTCCGGCTTCTCCTTTCTTGCGATCAAAGTCGAAGTTTCTGTAATTGGAATTGTTCACAGTCAACACAAGATTACCGATATCGTGAAGGTATTTCTCAATGTCTTCTTCACTCCAGTCGATCTTCCACTGTGCCTGCTCATCCGGATTCTGAGGAAGAATGTGCTCCAAAGTAGAATCCGAAAGATCCCCCCATGCCAGCTTTGGCTTCAGGCCCTTCCCTTTTTTGGCCAGAAGATGAAGCTCGTACTCGAACAAGGTGTATCTGAGTACCCTTCTGTGGCTATACCAATTCCCGATCTTGTCAATCCTCTCGATGAATGTCTTCTCATCCGAATAGTGATTGATGAGGCCATAAATCTTCCCCGGAACCTCTTGGATTGGCAGTCTCTTGTTATGAACTTCATTTCCCCATTGGTACAGGTTTGATATACCGGCATTACTGCGCCTTCCCTCAGACAGGAAGACGCGAAAGGCATAACACTCGATAGCTTTGAGAACTTCACAATACTCGTCGGACGTAATGCTCCCTTCCAGACATTGTGAGCGAGTGGCGATGATAAGTGGAAGAAAGTTCGCTATGTTGCCCGTATTGTGGATCTTCGACAGCCATCTGAATTCTTCCGGCGTCTGAGTATTTGTAGCATCTGGACTTGTTACCACAGCATAATGCTTAGATAGACCGGCAAGACCATCAGAGAACTTGAGTATAAACTCCTTAGTCTTTGTAATGCTCTTCCTGGAGAAATCTCGAATCGGAATGTAGTCCTTACCCTTGAATCCTTCATAGCCTTGCCAGTTCTTTGGCGTATAGGTGCAGAAAATCGTCCAGGCGGTTCTCAGAGCCTGATCTTCATTGCCGCCGCACTGTCCGATATTATCATAAACCTCTTTCCAGCTCTTGTTTATCGTATCGGTCAGATCTTTTCGCGTTGTTTTTGGTTCGTTGCGAGATATCCAGTACATGAGGTAGTTCTTGAGCAGTTCCAATATGGACAGCCCTTTGCCCCTTGAGTTCATTAGCTCGAAAGTCATGCCGATCTCGCACTCTTCTTCAATGGTGTAGAAAGTGAAGTTGAGTTTACGAATTATCGCATCAACTAAGCCCTTCAAGTATGCTACCGAATTGCCATCTCTCTTTTCGACTTGCTCATCAATGTGTTTCTTGAAATGCAGGTTGGCGTCGCGCAGGCGTTTCTGGTGTACAGTTCGGGCCTCCAAGTTGGCCGTACCCTTCGACAGCAGGTCGTGGAAGATGTCCTTTGATTCATTGTTCAAAGTGAGCTTGGACTCATTGCCGGAATATAGAAACTGGGGGATCTTCGTATCGTAGTCAGATATTCCCTTCTCTTTCAGAGCTCTCAGGATGATAGAGAGGTATAAACAGCACGTGGTAAGTCGCTGCTGACCGTCAACCACATCGACCAATTCATGCTTGTCTGTGCCATAGTCTTTGACCGGTTTGCTTCTATCCTGATAGACCACTACCGTTCCGGTATAATGGCTTTTAATTTTGTTATCATCCTCGATAAGAGCATCAACGTCTTGGATAAAGTGGTCCCATTGAAGCTTTTCCCAGGCGTATCCGCGCTGGTAGTCAGGAATCTGGTACAGCCTCTCAGTAAAAAGGCTGGCAAGAGTTTTCTTTTCCATCGGTTTCCTCCCTATATCACTCGTGTTTTTCCCGTTAGCAGTTCTTGCATCATCCCCTGCTTGATCCGTCTGTATTTGTCGAGTTTCGTTTCGAGCGCGACGATTTCGTCGTCCATGTCGGAGAGGACGGTAACGATGGCTTCCTGCTCGTTCGGATTAACAGGAACGTCGATATGAAACTGACTAACGTGCGTGGAGTTGGCGGAAGTGAATGTGCTCCCTTGTTCAAGAATGTTCCAGCGTGGTTCAGCAAAGACAAGTGCTTGGAAAAGAAAGCCGCTGACCCACCTTGGCTTTAGTCCGCAGACTCCGCGCCCAAGACAAGATGCCTGTGTTGCTTTGCCTACGGCACCCACAGGTGCACGAACAGTAAGCAGAAGGTCGCCTGCATCGCAACGCTTACTTGCTTGTGTTGTCCATACCCGTTCAATTGTGAAGCGGTTCTCAATATCAGCATTGCCTTGGACCAATGGCAGACCGTCACCGTGAAGGTTGTAAAACTGCGAAGGCGGAGACTGTCCCATAGTAATGTCAGCCAATTCGCTGAGAGGCTTTTCTTCCCACTCCCCACTGAAACCCGGGAGGCGCTTCTTGCCAGTGAGCAACTCCTGCATTGCTCCCTGTTTGATGTCCCGCTTCTTGGCGATGAGTTTCTCCAGGGATTGGATGAGGGCGTCCGCATCGGATAGCATCTCGGCGATGGCGCGCTGTTCAGACATTGTTGGGGGAAAGGGGATATTGAGACTCTTAATCTGAGTCCCGGTGATAAGAGGTTGCCCCGATCCAAATACCATCGAGTTCAGTCGCTTTGCCTCAAGCTGTCGCCAGAAGTAGTCCATATGCACCGAACTTGCGGTCTTCACCATGATCGTATTATCGGTGACACCGTACTCGCCGTCGACGACCGATAGTTTCCCGGCGTTTGCCCCAACCCTTGCGATGAGTATTGCTCTGCCGGAATAATCACTTCTGGTGCAACGGCCGATAATCCCGGTTGAACCGTGGACTGGATAGTCACCGAGTTGTGAGTCAGCACGTGACCTGCCCGAAGCTACTGTTGTTGTGATAGCACCCACGTGCTGAAGAATCCAATCCTCAGGAATGACTCCCACCTCAGTCTGCTTGTAACCTTTCCTCACTTCCATGAGAAACCCATCTTCTCAAGGTGAGCGTTGACTGTGCTTTCCAGTTTTCTTACTTCGGCAACCTGCGTGGGCAATGGTGTTTCGTATCGCTCTGCCAGTTCTCTGATGCGTCTGGACAATCTTTGACCTATCCCATCCAGTTCAGAGTGAATCTTCTCGGCCATAACAGCCATCCACTTGTCATCCACAACCAGAGTCTTGATCTCCGCCTCAGTGAGTGTTGGATACTTGGCATAGAGTTTCTCATCCAACTCTCTGTTGGCTTCTTTGATTGCTTTCTTGGATGCCGCCTGCTGCGCAACGAGGTCGAGGTACGACTCCAATACTTTTATCTCATCTTTCGCATCATCATCGCCCTTGATCTCTTTGAGTTGCTTTTGCACGTTGCCTTTATTCAGCTTGTCAAACTCAGCAAAGCAGCCCTCATCACCGCTGTTCTCTTCCTCAAGTTCGGTAAGGCTTGCAGCCAGCGACTCGCCTTCGGCTTCCAGAGCTTCGATCGCCTGCTTCTCCTTCAGGAAGTAGCGGTCTATCACCAAATTCTTTGGGACAAGATCACAGGTCCAGCCCTTATCCACCTGCTTCTTGTTCTTGTTCTCAACCAGAACCCGGTAGGTCTCCGCACTCCATCCGTCGGCGGCGATGATATAACCGTCATCCTGCATCACACCCGCCCAGTAATCCATCAAGTGCTGATAAACATCGTACTTGTCGATCAACCTCTTGCTGGCATACATCACAAGCAGGTCCTCGGACAGATCAAAAATCACTTCCCTGGGCTTCATGCCCGCTTGCAGATCCTTCAAGTATTGCGTGGTTTTCTTTTGCCACTTTTTCAGTACGGCGTTCATGGTCTTGGCGAACACTTCAAACTCAGGGTGCTCAAGGATCGTCCTCTTTACCGCATCTTTCTCGATTTTCAACTTGGAGTATTTGGCCCGCTCGCCCTTGCCGAATAGAGCTGTCTTCAAGTTCGGAAACACGGACCAGTAACCCTCCAGCGCATCAACGTCGGCGTTGGGAATGCCTCCCAGCAGATGAGCCTCAATGTCCTGGATGTCTTCCGGCTCCTGGCTGTCGATATAGCGGGGGATGTTGAGGTTGTATTCATTGCCTTCGATCTCGGCAAACGGAACCACTCGTGAGTATTTATCGATCTCGATCTGCTTGTTGAATACATCGACAACCTTGTGAATGTCCATGCTGCGGAGCCTGTTCTTGTTGCCGTCCTTCATGAAGGACTTACTCGCATCGATCATGAAAATACCCTTGCGAGTGTGGGCATGTTCTTTGTCCAGCACGACAATACAAGCCGGTATTCCCGTCCCGTAGAAAAGGTTGGCAGGTAGGCCGATAATACCCTTGATGTATCCCTTGCGGACAAGATTAGTACGAATCTCCGCCTCC
>SDBU01008296.1_pt1 | contig 11840 bp, 7 predicted proteins | sample 2277071 | NCBI WGS metagenome assembly SDBU01 (sample SAMN10397929, study PRJNA504765) | marine sediment metagenome | isolation source: marine sediment core GS08_GC12, 126 cmbsf | place: Arctic Ocean: Gakkel Ridge, Loki's castle | collected 2008
GGAAAGGGTTCCCATGTTATCTATGATTCCTCTCGCCCAGACCTTGCAAGTGAGTGGCGAGCAGAGTTGCCATCCTCGGTAGTCTTTGTCCCTTGGGATAAGAAAAGTATTGATGATGGCGTGGAAGTGGTGAAGAATTGCCTTGCTCCCGTGGGTAGAAGTCCATGGGTATTAATTAATAGAACTTGCCTCGACTGGATTCGAGAAATCGGAATGTATACGACGAAAAAAATCACGGATACCGATTACGTAATCGTGGATAAGAATAACCATACGATGGATGATACAGGATACTTCGCGCTGGCAAAGATGGGTGAGGAGGCGGGAATATATATTGGGACTACTGAGAAGGATATAATGCCGGAATGATTGAGATAAATAGAACATGGGCTATGCCTAACAAGAATACATTTACAATAAAACCTATTTCATTATTGCTTCAGAAGTATAATGTTGGTAGCAATTGGATTGATCCGTTTGCTGGTAATCATTCAAAGGCACAGTATACTAATGATCTAAATCCAAATACAAAAGCTGAGAGTCATATGGATGCTAAAGAATATTTACAAGACATGGATGGATTATTTGATGGTGGTTTATTTGATCCACCATACTCACTACGCCAGGTAATGGAATGCTATGATGGGTTTGGTAGAAATGATGTTGATAGGAAGTGGGCTACCACACGATTTTATAGTGATATAAAGAACGAATTAGCAAAGAAGATTATATTTGATGGCCTTTCTATCTCCTTTGGGTGGAATACAATAGGATTAGGTAAAGGGCGTGGGTTTGATATAATTGAAATATTACTGGTATCTCACGGCAGATCACATAATGATACTCTGGTAACTGTAGAAAGAAGAATAGTGTATTAGCACCATCCCCACAACATGTAGTAGATTTCTCTTGACAATTTCAAAATGTAGACATATCATACGTCCGAGTGTTGCAAAATGCCCCATTCGGAGATTATAGTATGCCCTTACCCGCATTCATTACGAAATATCTAAGCACTCCCCCAAGCTATAGAACACTCGTGAAACAAAACAAAAGCCTCAGGCGGCAAGTCGGCGGTCTTATAACACAGGTACAGGGCGCCACAGACATCACTACAAATACTGACTCCATTACCGACAAAACATACATAGGCACTCCCACCGAATTTAATACATATGCAAAACAGGTAACTCAGCTTGGTAAGCTCTATGATAATATAGCCGATTGGGGCTGTATGATTGCCAAGAATGTTATTGATGTGAGAACGGCATTCTCTGTAGGGAGAGGTATCAAGGTTCAGAAGGCCGAGGCGTTTGAAGGATCCGCCGACGAGGAATTGGCATGGGTTAAGAGATTCATGCAGTTTAATAGCTTGGATGAGGAAATGCCCCAGGAGTACGCTAAGGAGGCCGAGATAGATGGAAAAGTACTCCTGAGAATGCTCGTGGATAGGAAAGCGCAGAATATACGTGTAGTCCACACCCCGTGGCGTACATACAACTATACAATCACTACCCCTGATTACGATTTCTTCAATTACATACGGGCACAGTATACCGGTACTGGAGAACGAAAGGTCTCATTCGATATAGGGACACCATGGTTTGTCTACAAGCGCTTTGGAGGAGGTGCCGCCAAAGTAAATGAAGCGCCCCCCAAAACAGCCTTCATCCTACGCGAGATGCAGGATTTGGATAAAGCTATTGTGGATTGGAGAAAGATAAACAGATTGTTCTCTGCCCCGACACCAGTTATTTATTGCCCGGATAAGATATTCCTCCGCCTCTTCGGTCATTTTCAGCTGAAAGTAATTCTGTGCCATGGTGAGCATAAGCAGATCCGTTGGGTTCTTTTTATAAGCCAGCACAAAATATTCCAGACCCCGCTTACGGTCATCAAGCTGAGTATAGGAGAGCCCCAGGTAGTCGTAAATATCTTCACCTGAATAACCCTGACGGAGCGCCTCTTCAAGATAACGAATGGCCAGATCGAAATAATATTTTCCCTTATGGTAGTAGGCCTTGCCCAACACATATGCGGTTTCTGCAGACCAGTTGGAGTTACCGGAAAGGCGGGCAAGCCGCAAAGACGATACCGCCTCATCCAGATATAGAATCTTTTCCTCAAAGGATATTTTGGAAACCGCTTTATAGAAAGAAGAAAAGCCTTTAAAGGTCAGAGCCCGGTAATCCAGAGGGGCTTTTGCCAGCAGTTCTCCGCTCCGGTAAATAATTTCATCGTACATCCGGTTGTTCCAGAGCTCGGGCAGCCCGTTTTCCTGTGATTCCGGCTGCATTACCGACCGTAAACGCCTGTCCACACGGTATATCCAGCCTGCTGCAATTAAGGCCGACAGCAGTATTACCGCCGCTAATATTTTCCACCGCTTCTTTTTCTTCTTGCGCGGCCGGTAATGATATTTCTCAATATTCAAAAACATTAAGTCTTTCTATCATGAAAATGGCATAAAAGAAAAGAGGCAGGGCGATAAGCCGGGTTCTGTCATTGAGCTACCATCTATCTGGGCGCAACAGTTTCCTATTCGCTCATGCAGCCTACCCGCAAGGCCTTGGGCGAGCAGCCCCCTTGCTGCTTGGCTTTGCTCCTGATGAGGTTTACCGTGCCCCGCTAAAGTTACCTTAAAAGCGGGCGGTGGGCTCTTACCCCGCCTTTTCACCCTTACCCGCATGAATTTGTGCGGGCGGTATATTTTCTGTGGCACTATCTGTCACCGGCAGGCCAATCGGTCTGTCAGTGCCCGGGAGTTACCCGGCATCATGCTCTACGGAGCCCGGACTTTCCTCTACCGGTAAATTCCGGCAGCGGTAGCCTGCCCTGCCTCATATTCTCTTGTTACTACTCCTTTTCTTCATCCTGGAAAAAAATAATCCTCGAACAGTTGGGACAGAACATTATTTCCTGTCCACTTCGAATAGTATTTACAAACTGGCCGGGAAGGATCATATGACAGCCGCTGCAGACCCCATCCACTATGGGAACGATTCCCAGCCCGGATTTATTCTTGATAATACGCGCAAACTTGAAAAGGATAGCTTCATCCAGCCCGGGAGTGATCTTTTTCTCCCTGGTCTCCAGCTTTTTCAGTTCCTTCTGTTTACTATCTACCTCCTGCTGTATGTGCCCCTGCTCTGCTTCAACCTCCTCTTCCTGCTGCTTTATCATCATCTCTTCTTTTTCCAGCTTTACCTTCATCTCCTCGACAAGCTGTTCTTCACGCTGAAGGTTCCGGCGCAATTCCTGTTCACGTTCGCCTGCATCACGGATTTCTTTATCTAACGCTTCATATTCCCTCTGGGTTTGAATAAGATCCATCTGTTTTTCAAATTTTTCCCGCTCAGCTTCAGCTTCAATGGCCTTTGTTCTTAACTTTTTTGTACTCTCAATTAAGTCATGTAAGTTTTTGCTCTTGTCAATATAACCCTTTTTAAGACGATTCAAAAGCTCTGTCTTGGTGGCTAATGCCCCGGGTATCTCTTCGATCTCCTTTTGAACCTGGAATTTCAAGGAGAGAATTTCCTGTAAAGTTCTAAGCTTGTCAAATACCTTCTCTATCATCGCTTTAACCCCTTAATGTTCTAAATAGTCTTTCAGTCTCCGGCTTCGCTTGGGATGCCGCAATCGCCGTAAAGCCTTGGCCTCAATCTGACGTATCCGTTCCCGGGTAACATTGAAATATAGTCCGACCTCTTCGAGGGTAAGAGAATAACCATCCTCCAGCCCGAAACGCATTTTCAGCACTTCCTGCTCCCTGGGCGGCAGGCTCTGCAGTACATCTGTTAACTGCTCCTGGAGCAGCTTGAACGCGGTCTGGCTGGCTGGATTCTCAATGTCTTTATCTTCAATAAAATCGCCAAGCAGGGAATCATCCTCTTCCCCTATCGGGGTCTCTAATGAAATAGGTTCCCGGGCCACGCTTTTAACTGTCTTGACCCTCTGCGCGGACCAGCCAAGCCTCTCGGCCACTTCAGCATCATTGGGCTCACGTCCCAGTATCTGCATAAGCTGTCTTGATTCTCTAGCCACTTTATTAATCTGTTCGATCATATGCACCGGTACCCGGATAGTACGCGCCTGATCTGAGATTGAACGGGTAATTGCCTGCCTTATCCACCAGGTGGCATAGGTTGAAAACTTGTAGCCTTTGCGATACTCGAACTTCTCAACCGCCTTTATCAGACCAATGTTACCCTCCTGTACCAGGTCAAAAAAATGAAGACCGCGGTTGGTATATTTCTTGGCAATGCTCACCACTAGACGCAGATTGGCCTTGATCAAGCGATCCTTGGCGCTTTTCAACATTATCCGGCCATGTTCGATCTCTTTGCTCATCTCCAGGATCTCGTTGATGGAATTATGGAATTCAACTTCCAATCTTAACAATTTCTTATCATTGACCTGGATGGTCCTGATCAACTCCCTGATGTCATCCGCAGTGAGATTGAGCTCCTCTTCGATCTCCTCCCTGGCCTTCTTCTGAGTCAAGTTCCTGGAGAGATCGCGTGTCTCTTTCCGGCTGCTCACATTCAGCTGCTTGCGGATTCTCTTTTTTTCATTTTTGATGTTTCCAATCCGTCTGGACACATCTATAAATTTTTCAGCTATATGATTGATCTCCTGCTGGCGCAGCTCAATTTTCTGTAGATCAGCTATCAATTCCTCTTTGCGTTTTTTCAACTCTCTATCTTTAAGAAGATTTATCCCCTTATTGTCCAGTTTGCGTTTAAGCTCCATAAACATACGCAAAGGATTATAACAATCCCGCAAAGATTCCCGATAGTATTGTATGAGCCTGCGCTTTTCTGCCAGGTATTCGGAAATCTCTTTTTTTGAGAGCTCTAATTCCCGAGGATCAACCCTGGCATTTATGCGAACCCCCAGCTTAAATACCTCCGGCAGCAAAATCCCGGAAGTCTTAATAACCCTGGTAATTATGTTTTCACCATCTTCCATTCTCTTGGACAGAATCACTTCCTGCTCTGCTGTGAGCAGCTTCTCCCTGCCGATTTCCCTTAAATAGAGTCGTATCGGATCATCCACGGAGCTTTCTTTTTCACCATAAACCAGCTTTCTCTCACTCCTGGCCGGTTTTTCTTCTTCAATCTCGAGATCGATATCTTCTTCTTCGAGCTTGACGTTATGCCTTTCCAGTATGCCGATAACTTCATCAATTCTATCTGAATTAACGATACTGTCAGGTAAAAAATCATTGACCTCATCATAGGTAATACTCTTTTTACCCTTGGCAAACTCAATCAGTTTGATTATTGCAGGCTCATTCTGTAGATCGGACATTCTCCATCACCTTCAAATTTTCCAATTCTTTATCGATATATTCTTTCTCAGACAAGAGATCCTTCTCTCTTCGGTCATCCTTACCGCCTCCCTGCACCAAAAGGACAGAGAGCTGCTTTCCTCTCTTTTCAAGGCGCCGCCGCCTGATCTGTTTTATGCCGTCACCGATCAGGATTTCAGGATTTATATTGAATTCCTCTGTTGATATCTTCTCCAGTATCAGATTCTCTAATTCCTTGTCTCCAAATCGTACCAGCAAGGCGTCGTTCGTATTTTCTTCTTCCCGAAAACAATCCTCTAAAGCGATGTATATCTCACGTGCCCGGGGATCTTCCAGATCTTCCGGAAAGAGCCTTTTTCTTACTTCCGGGAAATACTCCCGGTTGGCAGCCACAGCCAGCATAAGGAATAGATCGCCGGTAATTTTCCGGTTCGCATTTTGCAGTTTTATTGTCGGATCTCCGGTTCTTTCCTTGTTCCGGTATTTATAAAAATCGCTCTTTACCGATTCAAAGTCAACCTGTAGATTTTCCCCAAGCAGGCGCAGCGAAGTCTCCTGCTTAACCTGTGAACCGAGACTGGAGATATATGGTGTCAAATTCTTTAAAATTGCCTCTTTCCCATCAGGAGTCTGAATGTCATAAAGCGAGAGCGCTTTATTCATTAGAAACTGAAAACTACTTATAGGATATTTTACTTTTTTTTTCAATGCTTCGCAGCCTTCTTTTTGCATAATATCCGCCGGATCACTCCCCTCTGACAACTCCACCACCCTGATCTGTACATCAGAGCTTTCAAAAAGGTTTATTGCCTTGCGGGAGGCTCTTAAACCCGCTTCATCACTATCAAAAAGAAGCACGCCCTTTTCACTGTATCGCTTCAACAACTTCACCTGCCCCTGGGTAAGCGAGGTGCCCAGGGGAGCCACTGCGTTGTCTATACCGCACTGTTTCAAAGCGAGCACATCCAGATATCCCTCGACCAGTATAAAATTCTTCTCTTCGCGAATTGACTTTATGGCCTGATTCAGGCCGAATAAATTAGCACCCTTGCGGAAAAAAGGGGTCTCCGGCGAATTAAGATACTTGGGCTCAAGGTTGCCGAGAGTGCGTCCGCCAAAGGCAATTACCTCTCCCCGGGTATTGACAATAGGAAAAATTATCCGGTCCCGAAAATAGGGGTTTACCCTGCCGTCACGATGGGAAAACAGCCCTGAAGCTTTTAGAAAATCCTCTGAATAGTTTTTCTTCCGCAAAAACCAGTAAAACCAGTTTCTCTGGGCCGGGGCATAACCCACCTGAAAAAAAGTCAGTGTGTCCTGATTGAAACCGCGCGCCTGCAGATAATTCCGGGCGCATTCAGCGATCTCCCGGTTCATTAGAATATGGTGCAGACTTCCGGCAACCCGCTGGTAAAGCTCCAGGAAGGCGCTCCTCTTGTCCGAATGATCTGTTTTTTCCTCCCAGGAAATCTCTACTCCAGCCCTTTTAGCCAGAAAACGGACCGCCTCCACAAAGGTAAGCTTCTCCATTTCCATAACAAAACTATAGATACTACCCCCCTGGTGGCATCCGAAACAGTAATAAACCCCTTTATCCGAGGTAACAGTAAATGAAGGAGTTTTCTCCTGGTGAAAGGGACAGAGCCCCCAATAACGGCCTCCCTTTGGTTTAAGTGTCACATAATCACCAACAACCTCAGCGATATCAAGGCGTTGAGCTATATCGTCAATAATACTATCGGGTATTTTCATTGCTTGAGATAAAAATACTTGGCTGTATTATGCTCCTCAAGTTCACTGGAAAAAAAATGCCGGCCCTTTTCCGGATCTTTGAGCACAAAATACAAGTAATCACTTTTCGCCGGCTCAAATGATGCTTTCAGGGCTACCACTCCAGGATTGGAAATTGGACCGGGCGGCAGTCCTGCCCATTTATAGGTATTATAAGCTGAATCTATCTGCTTATCTTCATTCGTTATATATCCCGGGTGCGGTTTCTCCTCGATTTCAGTTATAATATATTCAAGGGTGGCGCAGGATTCAAGTCCGATATTGTAATTCAAACGATTGTAAAAAACAGAGGCGATTAACGGCGCTTCTTCAGCTATTCTGTACTCACGCTCAATTATCGAGGCCATTATAATTCGTTCATGAAGTTTTTTTTCAGGCAAGTCGTCATAATCGGGAAGGATCTCTTCAAGATGGCGAAAAAAATTCTCCACCATCTGTTCCACTATCACTGAAGCGGGGAAACCCTCAGGGAAATAATAGGTGTCGGGAAAGAGGTAGCCTTCCAGGCTGTCAGCCGGAATGCCAAAAGCCTCGATAAGAGTCTTCTCCCGTGAGGCAGATTCAAAATCTTCCGCAGTGGTAATCCTTTTTTCCGCTAAACGCTTCGCAATTTTTTTTATAGTCCATCCTTCCGGAAGAGTAACACGCACCTGATCCTGGTTGCCGGCCACCAGCAGATCGTGAATATCCACAGTAGTAGTAGCCGCCGGGATCTGGAAAGTGCCGCTTTTAAAGGCGCTCTCCGTTTTCCTGAAACGGCTGAAAAGCTTAAGCAAAAGAGCTGAGCGCAGCAGGTCATTCCTCTGCAGGCGGGCGGCAATCATTGAAAGACTCTCGCCCTTTTCCACCCTGAAAATAAAGCTCTGCTCTTTCACCGAGTCCGTGGCTGAGTTCAGATAAAAAAGAGCGCCCCCTGCTCCTGCAGCTAAAAAGAGCAGGAGCAGTAGAAAGGTAAGTATACTCCTCATTGTTCCTTTATAAGTATAAACTCCACCCAGCGGTTCTTCCAACGGTTTATTTCATCACTGAAGGGGACAACGGGGCTTGTTCCGCCCAGACCCACGGTGGTTATCCTGCCGCTGTCCAGACTATGAGCCACCAGCGCCTCTTTTACCGCCTCAGCCCGTTTAGTTGAAAGAGGTATAAGTTCCTCCTCCTCCTCGATTTTCGCTTTAGCAGGATTCGCCCAGGAAAGATTATTGGCATGGCCCTCAATACGAATGTCGTAGGTACTGTATTTCTTGAAAATCTCCGCTAACCGTTTCAGGGTCCTGTTGTTTCTTGCTACTTTTTCCTGATCCTTTACCGCGCTCAAATCCGGTGAGTTGGCGGGAAAGGTTATACTGGCAATACGAATTTTGAGTTTATCACCGTCACGGATTACCAGCACATCCACCGGTATCAGCTTATGCAACTGTACCCTATTGCCCAGGTTATCAGTTATCTCCAGGGAGAGGGGATAATCCTCGGCCGCCTGTACCAGCTCCCCGTTATCTGAAAGCCCATTCCAGACAATCCGGTCACTCGGCAGGCCCCGTCCGGAATAACCGGAAAAAAGATTACCCATGGGGTCGTCAATATCAAGGCGCCACTCCGCAATGGGGCTTATATCCTCAACCTTCAAGTTGATCAGTAATTCATCATCCACACCGTCATTATCCGGAGAAAAGGGTTGGGGTCTGATTTTAAGATCGATCCTGGGCGGGGTTACATCCAGAACAAAGAAGGCTGTCTTTGCCTCGGGCCGGTTGCCCTTGTAATAATCCAGCTGCAGAACAGCGCGGTAGATACCATCAGGAGCCGGTTTGTTATCACCCCGGCCCTGCCACTGAATGGATTTCGGTACCTGGCCGGTGCCTGCGAAACTCTTCTGTACCCCAAGGGTCTTATGGATTAAATCTAGACGCCAGGATCTGATACCCTCGGTTAACCCCACATAACTGCGAAAGGCAATATCCTCTTTGAAACCATCGCCATTCGGAGACAACCCGCTTTCAGAAGCTGTCAGAAAGAGCGATGTTCTGCGTGTATCGATCTCTATTCCTTTGATTACTGCAGCAACACTGTTGCCTGCCCGGTCGGTTGAGCGCAGAGTATAGGTATACAAACCATCCGGAATACGGTTGCCGTTTTCATCTGCGCCGTCCCAGCTGAAACCGGCTGCATTTCCTTTCCAGAAGATGGACTTCACCACCTCGCCGCTGCTGTCAGAAATCTCTCCTTCCCAGAGATCCTCCCTACTTGATTTCTGGCTTATGGGCACCCGGTCACGCAGTTCATCACCATCCGGCGAAAAGAGGGTGTACTCTGCCGAGAGTTCCGCTGTAGGCGCCCTGGTGTCAATAATAAATGGTGCAGTGCGTACCTGGTGATGGTCTCCCTTCTTGTAATCTAGTATCAGCTCAGCCTGATACTCGCCGTCAGGCAGACGCTTTCCCTCGTTACTCAAGCCATCCCAGGAGTAGGTTTCCGGCGCCCGGTTCTGGCCGCTGAAATTCTTTACCAGTTGACCGCCCTTGTCCATTATCCGCAAATCAAAGCGTTCGACTCCCGTTAAAACCTTAAGGGTGGGAATCAGCTTCAGCCTGTCTTTTACCCCATCGGAATTGGGTGAAAAATAGATCCCATCCGTAGTAATAAAAACTTCGGTCTTCTCAGTATTCAAATCCACAAAGATCTTTCTGGAACTGCCCTTATTGCCGGCACGGTCTACTGACTCAAGAAGGTAAGAGTATTTACCATCTTCAAGCAGCATGCCGTTGTCGCCGCGTCCTGCCCACACCAGCTGGTCATCCGCCCTGCCCCGCCAGGAAAAAACTCTTACAGCCTTGCCTTTATCATCGGCAATAGTTCCCTGCCACAGCTCTTCCTCAGAGGTTTCCTGATAGAGCAGCACCTCATCTTTGCTGCCGTCGCCGTCCGGTGAAAAAATAGTTAAATTCGAGCTCACCGCGGCTGCCGGCGGCGTCAGGTCCAGAGTAAAGAGGGGTGATTCGGCTTGAGGATTATTGCCATTTTCATAAAGCACATCCAGCCTGCTGCGGTAGCCCCCTTCGGCAAGTAAATTCTTGTTCTCACCCCTGCCGTCAAACTCGATAAGTCCTGTAATATCTCCGGTGCCGCTGAAGGTACGACTGATCTCCTGCTTTTCATCTATAATAGTGAGGCTCCACTTCTCGATACCCGATGTTACAGGTACATCCAGTCTTAAAATTAAGCTGTCCTTAATTCCGTCGCTATTGGGAGAGAAAAATGATTTATCAATATTCAGATTAATGGGTGTGGACTCGGTATTGATGATAATATTATCGATCTGCGCAGAACCGCTGTTTCCGGCGCGGTCGGTGGCTATAACCCGGTAGGTGTACACACCGTCGGGGGAAAGGATTTCCTCCTTATTCCTGCCGTCCCAGTCAAAATTTGCAGGCGCCTGTGACTCCCAGACAAGCAGGGCCACCTCTTCACCGTTAACATCCCGCAAGGATCCCTGCCAGAGATCTTCCTCCGAACCCTGCTGCATAACCGGCAGCACATCCTTGTTGCCATCCGCATTGGGCGAAAAGATAACGTAGGGAGCCTCTACCGTAACCAGGGGCGCCGTATTATCAACAACAACTGTTCCTTCGGGGCTGCGACCGGTATTACCATTGTCGTCCCAGGCTTCAACCAGATAGGTGTAGGTGCCGTCAGCAACTACACTACCTGAAGAGGAGCGGCCGTCCCAGCGCAATTTTTCAGGTATGGTTATTCCCTCTTTAACATAAAAGAGACGGGATAGAATATTCTTAAAAGTTTTGTTTTCCGGCCTTTCATCTTTATTCACAATTTCCCTGACCAGATCCTGCTTTTCATTATAGATCAAGAAACGGTAGCCTTTTACGAAACGCCGGTCGATAATAGAAACCGGTTTATCCAGATCATCCAGAACGCCGTCAAGATTGGGTGAAATATAACTCTCTTTTGCAGTATCAATGGTAATTTCCGGCGCCTCCCGGTCCACCAAACCAATAGGAATATTCAATCCGGCGCCGATACCCCAGACACCCTGCTGCAGAGGTGCTGCGGATACACTGGTCTTTACTTCACTCTTATCCCGGCGAATAGATGTTGAAAACTTTAAAGCCAGTCCGAAGGAAAGGGGCAGGCTTCGCGCCCTCTTTTCTGCCATATCATCAAGGTCCAGGAGCACGGCAGTACGCAGGGTAAAGAGATCTTTATAAGTAAAGTCACTTCCCAAAGAAAAGCGAATATCCTGAAAAGAGGGAAAAGCCAGGTCTGAAGAAAAACTCCAGAGTACATTGCGGCTATTTACCAGGTTAAAGGCGGCGCCTAAAGCAGGAGTAAAGACGGGAGGAAAGGAAGTTATACCCTCTGCACGTGTATAACCCTTACCCAGACCCCTTATAGCAGCGCCCCAGCGAAAATCTTTGAAAAAGAGCCATTTCCCGGGCAAATGAATAAACCCGAGATCCAGACCGGCGCTCCAATCCTCCCCGAATTGCCCGCCAAGGCCTGCGCCCACCAGCAGGTCGGGAAAGAGATCCTTGGCAAAGGAAACATTAACCCCGGCCAGGGTGCCAAGATCGAGACTCTCAAAGGGAGAGGTGAGAAAACGGGCGGAACCGCACATAGAGCTTGAGCCTGAGCAGGGGGATGATGCTCAGAGCGAACAGGTTTCCGGGTTAGCTTCACCGCCCCCTGTGCCTCCGCTCGGGAGTGGACCGGAAGATGAGGA
>SDBU01008297.1_pt1 | contig 11840 bp, 12 predicted proteins | sample 2277071 | NCBI WGS metagenome assembly SDBU01 (sample SAMN10397929, study PRJNA504765) | marine sediment metagenome | isolation source: marine sediment core GS08_GC12, 126 cmbsf | place: Arctic Ocean: Gakkel Ridge, Loki's castle | collected 2008
CCCGATGGCCTTTGCCATCCACCTCCGGAAAACCGGATTAGTTCTATATTAACACGGAAAGAGTAAAAAGTCAAATAAAATCTGACTATCGCCAAGTTTTAACATGGATTTAACTATCTCTAGAACATACTCACACCTCTTGGAAGATGCTGCTATTCTGTCACTTATTCAGCTTGCCGCGCGTGAAGACGTCTCGTTGTACCTCGTAGGCGGCACTGTGCGGGATCTCCTTCTGGGCAGAGAGATGGAGGATCTCGATTTTGCGGTGGACGGCGACGCTTCTGACTTTGCTCAGAAGTTTGCGAAATCCGCAAAGGCACGTTTCGTCCCTTTGGATGAGGATCATGATACGGCGAGGGTGGTGTTTTATAAGGGTAGAGATGGAGACCGTCCATACATGGATTTCTGCGGGATTCGCGGCGCAGATATAATAGAGGATCTGGCAGCGCGGGACTTCACTATAAACGCTATGGCAGTGGATCTCAGACGTGTTACGGACGGTCATGAGGCAGAGGTGATCGACCCGTGTGGCGGCATAGCGGACTTGAGTGACGGTTTAGTAAGAATTGCCTACGCAGAGAGCATAAGGGATGATCCGATCCGCATGTTCAGAGCCTATAGATTCGCCGCTGCTCTCGATTTTACGATCCACGACGATACTTCCGCTGAAATACGGAACTCAGTGGGCCTTCTGGACTCCGTCGCTGTGGAGCGTATAAGGGATGAATTGTTCAAGACCCTGGCCGTTGATAATGCGATCCATCACCTGAAAGCGATGGACGACGCCGGCCTGTTGGACCAATTGTTCCCTGAGATCACGAGGATGAAAGGGATGGAACAGAACGACTACCACCATCTGGACGTCTGGGGACATTCCACGTTGACGCTGGAGCTTTTTGAGCAGGAGCCAGTGCCGGGTTCTCTGGAAGGCTATCTCCCTGAGATCGAGGACTATCTGACATACGAATCCGTTAAGGGTCGCATGAGAATATCCCTTCTTAAGCTGGCGATTCTGTTGCACGACGTGGGAAAGCCTGCTACCAGGACTATGGACGCAGATGGCAGGATAAGGTTCTTCGATCATAACCTGCAAGGCGTTGAGATCATGAACGATATTGGGAAACGACTTAAACTGGCTACGCGAGAAACGGAATCTTTGAAGGCGATCATGAAAAATCATATGTACCCGCTGGGGTTAAGCGTCTTCCTGCAACGACAAAGAAGTGTGAAGTCAAAGACACGGGCGATACGACGCTTCATTCACCGGACAGGCGGCGAGTGTTTGGCCATCCTCCTCCTTTCTTTTGCAGATTTAAGCGCAACTCAAGGGCCAAGCCGGCAAGCGGATGATCTGAAAAGACTGGCTGCACTTATCGGCGAGATCGCTGATATGTATTTCCAGAAAGCTCTCGCCACTATGCCCAGATTGATTAAGGGTGACGAGCTTATGAAAGAGTTTGACCTCCCCGCCTCTCCTGTCGTTGGCAAGCTTCTCAAAAAGGTGAGGAAAGCTCAGATGGATGGGGCAGTTAAGACGCGGGACGATGCTATAAAGATGGTTAGGGATATTCTATCGACAGATTGAGCTTTCTAACTTGACAATGTTAAATTTACTTCATTCAAATGACAGAAAACGAACGCGGATGACGCGGATTGAGCAGATCTTCGCGGATTTCTCTATTGAATCCGATCTGATCCGCGCTAATCTGCCAGATCCGCGTCATCCGCGTTCGTTTTCTCAAATCTAACATTGTCAAACTAAGGAGATGAGTGAAATGGCAAAAACGATGGAAACTATCAGCCAACAGAGTTTATATCGTGATCTGGACGAAATACTGAACCGAGTCTCTGGGAAGCAGATACCCGCTTTAGTTATCAAGGATGACCAACCTATAGCGGTCATATTCCCTTATGAAACCTATCAACAGTGGGTCGCAGCGCGAGAGCAACGCTTGCATTACTCAAACAAGAAAATACAGAAAAGCATGGAGATAAGAACATGAAAAGGAAAGTGAACTTTCACATTGTCATCGCAAGTATTCTCATCCTCGGACTCTTCGGATTCGGCGCGTGGGGGGCGTCTGAGAAAAAGCTGATCATATATTCCCCACACGGCGGGGACATACTAGGGCAATTTGAGAAACTGTTTGAGAAGAAATACCCGGATATTGACGTGGAGTGGATGGATATGGGTTCTCAGGATGTTCTGGATAGGGTTCGGTCGGAGCGGGAGAATCCACACGGCGATATATGGTGGGGAGCGCCGTCAACTATGTTTATGAACGCCGCGAAAGAGGGCTTGCTTCAGAAATACAAGCCCACGTGGGCAGACATGGTGGATAAGCAATACAAGGACGCAAATGACCTCTGGTACGGCACTTTCCTGACGCCGGAAGTCATCGCGTATAATAGCCAACGGCTGAAAGAATCCGAAGTGCCGAAGGATTGGGATGAGCTTCTGGAGCCTAAATGGAAGGACAAGATCATCATTCGGTACCCGCTTGCATCCGGTACCATGCGGGCAATCTACAGCGCCATGATCTGGCGATTCTATAAGGATACTGGCGATCCGACAAAAGGATATGACTGGCTGCTCAAACTGGACGCCAACACAAAAGAGTACGCGTCAAGTCCTACCATGATGCAGCAGAAGATAGCGCGCGGCGAAGGGCTGATCACAGTCTGGAACATGCCGGATACAGTATTTCAGGCGACAGAGAAGGGCTATCCCTTCGGCTACGTAATCCCCAAAAGCGGCACGCCAGTAGTAACCGAAGGCATGGCCATAATCGCCGGGTGCAAACATCCAGAGGCGGCGAAGCTGTTTTACGAGTTTGTCAACAGCGTGGAAAGTATGCTCATTCTGGCTAAAAAGCACTACCGCATCCCCGCCCGGAATGATATACCACGCGATTCCCTGCCAAAATGGATCGCTGAGACCAAGTTTAAGCCTATGGACATAGATTGGATAGTCTTCTCGGAAAAATCCAAAGAATGGATGAAATACTGGGAGCAGAATATCAAGAATAAGGGTCAGTAGAATGTCTTCAGTCCGACTGGTGAATATCACCAGAAAATTTGATGATGTCACAGCAGTTAGCGACCTGAATCTGACGGTTCAGGACGGTGAGTTTTTCAGCCTGCTGGGTCCCAGTGGGTGCGGCAAAACCACGATCCTCAGGATGATAGCGGGATTCTGCATTCCCACCGCCGGGGAGATTTTCTTTGGTGATAGAGGCGTTTCCGCTTTGCCACCTAACAAGCGAAACACCGGCATGGTTTTCCAGAACTACGCGCTCTTTCCTCACATGACTGTCTTTGAGAATGTTGGCTTCGGACTTCGCGCCCGCAAGGTCCCCGTCCCGGAGCGTCAAGAACGGGTGGGCAGCGCGCTGGAACTGGTAGATCTGACCGGCCTCGAAAGCAGAAAAGTCACACAACTAAGCGGCGGACAGCAGCAGCGAGTGGCTCTGGCCAGGGCTATTGTCATAGAGCCTGAAATACTGCTTATGGACGAGCCTCTGAGCAATCTTGACGCGAAACTGAGGCGAGAGACCAGAGATCAGCTTAAAACACTCCAGCGGAAACTGAGCATCACAACCATATACGTGACCCACGATCAGGAGGAGGCGCTGATCCTGTCCGACAGAATAGCCGTCCTGAATCAAGGCATCTGTCAGCAGATCGACACACCAGACGAGATACAGAACAATCCGGCGAACGATTTCGTCGCTTCTTTCCTCAGCTAAACCTTCTAATGCAGGAACCATTGTGTCAGCCAGCACTACGGAGCAGAAAATGAATGCGGAGATAGGGAATAAAAATATGATCCTTGAGATCGTGGATAAGATTAAACAGGAGTACCAACCAGACAAGATCATCCTGTTTGGTTCATACGCCTATGGTCATCCAGACAGAGATAGCGATATTGACCTGTTGATCGTCAAGGATACTCAGGAGAGGTTTATAGATAGGCTATTTACTGTGACAAAGATCGCTTCCGATCCCAGGAGATTTACCCCGCTTGAGGTTATAGTTTTCACGCCAGCAGAGATTCATGAAAAGCTACGGACTGGTGATCCATTTCTCAAAGAGGCCTTGGACAAAGGGGAAGTGCTGTATGAAGTTTGAGGAAGGGAGATTGACAATGGCGCATAGTACGAGACCCTATTCTGTATTCTTGTGCATATTGGTGCTAGGAGCATCTATAGTAAGCGTATTCGGTACACCAGTTAATGCACAGGACACCCTTTCCGCAAGAGAGCGCGTCGAGTTGGGTATCGAGCATCATAATAAAAAGCAGTATGATCAGGCCATAGCAGAATATCAAAAGGTGCTCTCCGATTCTTCCGGAACTGGATATGCAGCCGAAGCGCAGTTCAGGATAGCAAATGTCTATCACTGGGGAATGAAGGAACCAGAAGAGGCGCTGGTCGCTTATCAGACAGTCATAGACGACTACCCGGACTCCGAATTTGGTAAAACAGCATTGGTCAGGATAGGTTCCATATATCACTGGGATATTGACAAGCCCGATCCTCACAAAGCAATCGAATACTACCAGCGGATGCTGTCACAAGCTCCCCAAAGCGAATATGCGCCAGAGGCTCTATACTGGACAGGGGAAGCTTATATGTGGACGATAAAGGACGTAGATAAAGCTCTTGAAGCCTATCAGAGCGTCGCAGACAGCTATCCCGAAAGCAATTATGCCGCTGACGCCATGCTGAGGGCAGCGGAGATATATAGAAATAGGCAATGGGACGATCCCAGGGCAATAGAGCTTTTTGAGAGAATAGTATCAGGACAATACGAGGGCCTCAGTGTAGCACAGGCCAGAAACTCTCTTGGTCTCTATCATCTCAATATCAGGCATGAACCTGATATAGCTTCGACGCATTTTGAGGCTGCTATCTCTGAATTCCAGAAGGTGCTATCTGACCCGGACGCATCTGAATGGGAGCTACAGATGGCACGTTATACCAGGGGCATGGTCTATCAAGCACAAGGGGACAACGAAAGGGCCGCAGTGGAATACCAGAAGCTCCTTGATGACTACCCTGATTCAAAATCGGATGTTCTAAATGTAGCTAAATTCGCCATCGCGAGGTATCATGAAGAGAAGGGAGATACTCCCAGAGCATTGCAGGAATACAAGGAGATTGCCAATAATCCTGATTCTCAACAAGCTACTTCCGCTCTCATGCAGATAGCCAGACAGCACCGGGACAAGAAGGAATATGAGAAGGCGATTGAGACATACAGAGAGATTATCTCCCGCTTTCCGGGTAGTTACTCAGCGGCAATAGCTCTTGGGAGCATTGCACGATACTACTCTGAACGCGGGGAGTGTGATAAAGCCATTGCGGAACTGAAGACGATCATCGAGAAATATCCTTTTGACGACCGAAAGGCAGGCGCTCAATACCGGATAGGGATGTATTACCGGAAGGCTAGGAGATACAAAGAAGCTATAGAAGCGCTTCAAAAGGGTATGGAAACGTATCCTGATGGGCCAACCTTTCCCCACGAAGGCTGCCAAAGGCTGATAGCCGAGTGTAAGCGCAAACTGGGTGGAGATGGAACAAAGACTTTTGCAGCATTTATATCTGAAACACCAGTTGAGGCGGAAGCCACACGGCAGATTGATGTACTGGGCGGACGGGCGTTGTCAGATGCTTTCAAGATTCTTGAGCGAGAACTGGACTGCGTGATCACCTATGAAGAGCCGTCCTGGGAAGACCCGCTTGTTAAGGAGATGTTTGAGGGTGGGCCTATCGTCCCCAAAAAGCAGAGACTAACGTTCCAGTATTCTCTGGAAGATCCAGCGGTGGTAATTCAGAAGATACTGGATCAATATCATGAACAGACAGATATAGCCCGATTTGAGTTGGTTGCTGGTTCAGAGGGTATGTATAACGTTGTCCCCGTCAAATACACAAATAAAGCGGGAGAGCTTGTAGATTATGATTCAATTCTCAATGCCAAAATATCTCTCTCTATGGAGAATGCGCTCCATTCAGAGATCATGAACGAGATTCTTAACAGGTTGCCTCAAAAACTCTCGCCAGGCAGAATGTTTCCGAATCACTACGTCAAAACGTCAGTTTCCTGGGATAACAAAAGCGCGCGGTCTTGCATTAACCAGGTCTTTCATGAACTCAACCAACTATATGAGTACAAACGCTCCTGGCATATCAGGCGCGGCCCAGCTTCTAACGCCCGACCGGCAATCTTCAGTCACCACAGGATCTATAACAGGCGTTGGCACGTGAAAATCGAGGCTGCCAGACCCTTAGCGGAAGCCCTGAAGATACTGGAGAGGCATTTTAGGCAGACTATCACCTATGAAGATACTCTATACCTCCGTCACCGCGATGTGATGAAAAACCGCGCCAGAGAACCACAAAAACCGAGAGGAGGGATGGTTGATTTCTCATATTCGCCAGATATTTCCTCTGATAGAGCTATCCGAAACTGTCTGGCAGCTTATAATAATTGGGATCATCCCGGCATCTTCACGATGGGACATACAATGGATGAGGAGTATGGGTATATTCTCCACGTATTTCCGGCCAAATTGAAAGACAGAAAAGACGAACAGGATATTCTGATTCCCCACACACCCATTCTGAGCACGGTCATATCCATATCTGAACAGGATAAGACTCCGCTTGACATTGTCAGAGCCATTTGTGCGAAGGCGGCAGAAGGCTCGGGAACAGGGATTAGTATCGGGGAGTTTCCTCAACAAATCCTTCCTGATCGGCATGTTTCCCCGCCTGTTTTGGTCTTACCGGTCTCCTTTAGCGTTGACCATAAGCCTGCTCGGGTAGCGCTGACCGGATTTCTGAAATCCATCAACAAATATCTGTCCTGGCAGCTTATTTACGATCCAAAATCAGAGGAATACGTTCTGAATATCCACAGCATCAACCTGGAATAAAAAGACTGGTATGCGCATAGACGAATTATACATACGTTTTCGGCGAAATCTGGGAACTATACTTCTCCTCTTGCCCGTACTTTTCATCCTGATTGGCTATGTACTTTACCCAAGCATCAGGGTTCTGCTACAGAGCTTCTCCAGATCTGGTGAAAACTCTCTGGCGAACTACCGGGAGTTCTTCGATCTGGAGCAACGATCGAATCTGGAGGCCCTGGGCAATAGCCTGTTTATAGCTATTGGCAGCGTCATTTTGTCCGCTCTGGTGGGTGTTCCGCTGGCGTTTATTTTCACGCGATACAAGTTTCCGGGTAGAGATCTGTTCTCATCCCTGGCTATACTTCCGCTCATGCTTCCGCCTTTGGTAGGCGTCATCTCGTTTATGTTCCTCTACGGCGAATCAGGCATCTTCCCCAGAGGTCTACAGACTATATTCCATCTGGAACAGGCGCCGTTTGCCATCGACGGCGTACCTGCTATATTCCTCGTCCACACGTATACCATGTATGTGTTCTTCTACATCTTCGTTTCATCCGCCCTGGGAAATATTGATGTGTCAGTGATAGAAGCAGCCTACAACCTGGGGGCATCCCGGTGGATGGTGCTCAGAAAGATCATACTTCCACTTCTCACGCCGGCGCTTGTGGCCGCTTCGCTTCTGGTATTCATGACTTCCATGGCATCGTTCAGCGCGCCATTTTTGTTTGCCCCTGACTACAGAGTATTAAGCCTACAGGTATTCTTCTCAAAAGTAAACGGCGATATGGACATGGCGGCCACGCAGGCGATGATGCTTTCGGCCATCTCCATAACTTTTCTTCTGATCATGCGATGGTATTCCGGGAGGCGTCAGTACGTTATGATCAGCAAGGGGGTGAGCGCATACGAGACGGAGATAAAAGGGCGCTTCAGCAGGTACATTATGGGGGCACTTGGGACGTTTATCGTTCTGATGCTACTGCTCCCGCACCTCACGGTTATCCTCATGTCGTTCGTCAAAGACGGTTCGTGGACGTGGCAGGTACTCCCGCCGGAATATACTTACAGGAACTATCTGAATTTGTTCAAGAATCCCAGGGTGCTCAAGCCCATCGTCAACAGTCTCAAGATGGCGTCGCTTGCCACCGCCGGGAACTTTGTTTTCGGCGTACTGGCGGCGTATCTTCTGGCAAAGCGGCGTTTTTTTGGAAGGAGCTTTGTGGATGTGTTGGTTATGATCCCCTGGGCCTTGCCCGGGACGGTAATCGCCATGAACCTTATATTCGCGTTTAACAAAGGCTCTATATTCACAGGGAACCAGGTACTCACCAGCACCTTCTGGATACTTCCGCTGGCGTATTTTATCAGGAACATACCACTGGTGTTCCGATCAACTTATGCGGCGTTGCAGCAATTGGATGACTCGCTGGAGGAAGCGGCTAGAAACCTGGGCGCTTCCCGATTCTATGCCTTCAGAAAGGTGATAATGCCGCTGGTCCTGCCCGGCGTTCTGGCAGGGACACTGCTGGCTTTCGTCACGGCGCTGGGGGAGTTTGTGGCGTCCATACTTCTGTATATACCCTCAAACAAACCCATATCCATTGAGATATACTCACAGCTTGATCGGCTGGGCAATTTCGGCACGGCGTCGGCGTATGGTGTGCTGCTTATAGCTCTTATCTCCGTCGTTCTGATATTTTCCAACAAGGTTCTGAAGATCGGCACGACTCGTGTATTCTACTAAGAGCCTGTCCGAAAACCGTTAGTAGAACGTGCCGCTGGCTCGTTGGTATTGAGAAAACGTTGCTTGCCAACGAGCCAGCGGCACGTTCTACAATAGAATCTCACAGAAAAACACAGGAAGGATATATATCATGCAGCTTTATTTGATGCGGCACGGTCAATCCCAGAACAACGCCGGCGACGCCTCGGCTCACAACGTACCGCTGACGTCCCTTGGCCTGGAGCAGAGCCGCCGCGCCGCGGAAGTGCTTGCGGATCAACGCTTTGACACGATTTATTGCAGCCCATTGAAGCGGGCGCTCCAAACTGCCGCCATTCTCCACTCCAGATTGGGCATCGCCCCTTATGTGCATCCCTCCTTCTCAGAAACCGGATTCAGTTGGGGAGAGCCGGATGACACCAGGGAACAACTACTGAGCGATTATCCAGATTTTATCCTGGACGCGAGTATCACCAACAGCGGGTGGGCTCCAGCGGATGAGGAAACCGAACAGGAGGCATACGTACGAGCGTGTGAGATTGTTCAGTGGCTTTCTAAACGACATCCGGAACCCGATTCACGAATATTGGTTGTTACTCATGGAAACTATGGCGGCATAGTCATCGGGTCCGTTTTGGGACTTCGTCCCTGTGGCTATACCCAATTCAGCCAGCACAATACCGGTATCAGTCGAGCGGATATATCGGACGAAGAGAGGAAACTGCGATTTTTGAACGCAACAACTCATCTGTCAGAGGATATGCTAACCTGACTACGGATAGAATTCCAGCTACTGGTATTTAGCCTTTACCTGAGACCTATTACCCGGACAATCAGCGACTAGAAGTGTGATCTCGTCAGCAATTATGAGATCTGTTTGTTGGAAATTGCCTGAACCTGCATTTAGTTGACAGAGCTACAATATTTGCTCACTCTTCTTTTTCTTCTTCATAAGGATTACTATCATAACAACGACAAGTACGGGAATGGCCCACCAGTGACGCAGAATCTTGTATGTTATGACCCAGGCCACGACCTCCACAACGATGAGCACGGCTGCCTTCCACCAGGGGAATTCAGCGTAGCGTTCCTTATATCTTCTGGATAGCCAGACGGAACCTAGAATGGTCACCGCTATCAGCAGAAAAAAGATCAGATTTATAAGCCCCAACATCGTATTTCCCTCCACATTGAGCAAAGAAGCTCATATACCAGTTCTGACGGGAGTTCCACCCTCGTATCCCAGGAGGGTGGAACTCCAACTGAGCCATTAGCTGCTCATCAGTATGGCCTATTCCTGACCCGTTTCTTTCTTAAGGTCGGCCAACTCTGAATCTGCTTTGGTGTCTGAGCCTGCCATCGAAGCCTTCAGACTGGCCAAGTCATCGTCCACGCTGGACTTCTCTAGTTCAGCGAACTCCCTATCCAGGGATGCCTCGCCGCTTGTGGCCATATCTTCCGCTGCCTCAGCTTTGGCTTCTTCGTCGTCCACCTTGCGCTTCATCCGCTCGAATGTATCAAACGCTCCGGCATTGGTGGACATACCAGACATGGTCTGATGGATCTGCTTCTGAGCTTTGGCTCTCTTGTTGCGGGCGATGAGAAGATCCTTCTGCCTTCTTGCCTCATCGATCCTTCTCTCCAGTTCGCGAAGTGAGATTTTGATCTTCTCAACAGAGGCCTTCTGAGCTTCCCACTGGACCTTATACTCTGAAGCCAGACCTTCATATTCGGTCTTTCTTTCCAGAGCCGCTTTCGCCAGCTCGTCGTTGCCCTTCTGGACGGCGAGTTTGGCTTTTTCCATCCAGCTTTCGGTCTGCGCCTGATGTTCCTTATATTGTCTTTCCAGGCGCTTTTCATCAGCAATAGAGACCGCCACCTGCTGTTTTGCCTTCATCAACTGCTCTTGCATGTCCAGCACCGTCTGGTTGAGCATTTTTTCGGTGTCTTCCACGTTATCAAGCGCAGAGTTTACGTTCGATTTGAGAACAGTTTTCATACGACTTAGAATACCCATTTTCAATATCCTCCTTCCAGAATTTCAGGTTTGCGCTGAAACCCAGGTAAAATATAAGGTATTATTCCCCACTGAATGTCTTGTGATATGGACTCAATATCTCCACAGCGTTAATTGTGTTCTGAGCCAGGGAACTTAGAGAAAGCTGCAACTCATTGGTGTCCAGATTATCCAGAGCGAGGCTATCCACCAGCACTATCCTGGCATTTTCAGACTCGGTGGAATCTATGCCATAGCATGTGGGAAGTATCTCTGTGTTCTGATCCAGCAGCATTCCGTATGCTTCCAGGATTTTGTCAGACTTCAGATCATTTCTTCCACAAATGTCCACCATGAACTCTATCTGCATATCAGTCACCACCGCGAATATGGTGAAGCCATCCTCGTCGGTTACGACCAACACCTCGCCATCCTGTTGCTCCTCCACTTCGTATCCTTCCAGCTCCAGAAACTCTGTTATAGTAGTTTTCGTATTCAGCTTTGCCATTTTGTATCCTCCTTGTTCTATAAGATGGGCAGCGGGCCACAGGAACCGTTATCCGCTCTGAAGTCCACCTCCTTCTGACGGTTGTACTCTACATCCTCAAACCTGGTTGATTATAAGATCAGCGATCTGTTCTTTAATATCGGCTATATCAACTTCTATCTGCGAGATACTTTGCTTTATCTCGGCCAGATCTCTTCGGGAAGTACGGTTAATATCCTTTCTGCCTTTAACGTATTCTTTCATTACCCCGCCAAACACTATTATGGCGAGGATCATCACTATCACCGGAATTCCGCTGGATATACTGCCGAGCGCGGCGCCTGCGAAACCCAATGCACCTAACATTGACATAACCACTATTGCTGCCATCATTATCAAGACCACGTGCATGGATGCTCCCTCCCCTGCCAAAAGGTTTGAAGCTACATTTCTAAACTACATAACCCTAAATCCTGTATTGCTATAAATGCTTGTTGCAAGGAATTTGCCGTTCTTAGCCTCGACGTCTGGCTTGCGAATTTCACACTACATCGTTATATCACATATAGGGGTATTGGTCAAGTGTTATTGAGGAGATCTTTTTCTATCATAACGTCAGTTCGACATAAGAAAGCCTGTCATTCCAGCGAAGGCTGGAATCCAGTCATTTTATGAGTAGATCATACAGGTCATTCTACAACCATTTACT
>SDBU01008298.1_pt1 | contig 11839 bp, 9 predicted proteins | sample 2277071 | NCBI WGS metagenome assembly SDBU01 (sample SAMN10397929, study PRJNA504765) | marine sediment metagenome | isolation source: marine sediment core GS08_GC12, 126 cmbsf | place: Arctic Ocean: Gakkel Ridge, Loki's castle | collected 2008
CGGTGGTCTCTCATGATAATCCTGATGCAGCACAGACAGGCAGATGGACAGAATGGAGTATCCCACTGCAGGCGTTTGCCGACCAGGGCGTGAACCTTGCCAATGTCAATACGATTGCTCTTGGTCTGGGCAACAGGAATAATCCGGTTGCTGGTGGTTCAGGTACGATGTACTTTGACGGTATTCGGCTGTATCCGCCGCCGCCGGAGCCGGCACCTTAAGCCTGGGATTTAGGTAGCAATTAAGATTGCGACAACGATTCATACTATGTTGATTTAGATTATGGATTCAGTAATCACAATTCCCGCACTTGGCGATAATTTTATTTACCTGTATCGTTATGACCGAAGCAACGCGCTTCTCGTCGATCCAAGCGACGCCTCTCTGGTACTGGGCACCTTAAGGGAACACGGCCTGGACCTTACTACGGTTCTTGCCACACACCATCATTGGGACCATACCGCCGGTATTATTGAACTGAAGGAGAAAACCGGCTGCAAGGTCATCGGCGGCGATAAGCAAAGAATACCCGGCATTGACTCTGTCGTCGAGGACGGAGAAATCCTGACGATTGGTAATACAAAGATACAGGTTATTGCCACGCCGGGGCATACTCGCACGGCAGTTTGCTATTATGTGCAGCCATCGAACGATAACAAAAATGGCATTCTCTGGACGGGGGATACATTGTTCATTGGAGGCTGCGGCAGACTACTGGAGTGCGATGCACCCTCGATGTGGGATTCACTGCTCAAATTGGCATCTTTACCCGATGATACGCTTATTTATTGCGGACATGATTACACAGTGGAAAACTATCAATTTGCTTTGAGTATTGAGCCGGATAATCAAACTGTCAAACGATGCCTGAGCGAAGTCAGACAAGCCCAAGGGGCAGGCAGGCAAACCGTTCCACCGGAAGGTGTCCCTTTCGGGACTTCCCGCCTTGTCGCGGCCACGGCGCGGCAGGCAACAATGTTACGTGAAAGGACAACAAATCCTTTTCTACGGGCCGATACTTCAGAACTTAAAACCGCGCTTGATATGCCTCAAGCACAGGCCGTGGAGGTCTTTGCGGAGCTGCGGCGGCGCAAAGATGGCTTTTAGAATATAAACCTATAAGGAGAGTGTTATGCTTATTGTCCACGTTTTCGTCAATGTTAAGCCCGAACAGGTTGAAGCCTTCCAGACAGCCTCACTCGAAAATGCTCGTAACAGCATACAGGAACCGGGCATTGCCCGATTTGATGTTCTCCAAGAACAGGATGACCCCACGCGTTTTGTACTGGTGGAGATTTATCGCACCTCGGAGGACCCGGGCAAGCACAAGGAAACATCGCATTATCAAAAGTGGCGCGATACAGTGGCTGATATGATGGCTGAACCACGCACAAGTATTAAATATACTAATGTGTTCCCTGATGAGGAGGGCTGGGATTAGTTCAATCATTTCGCATCGGGCAGGAGAACCATGAGATTTGAATTTGCAACAGCCACCCGTATCATATTTGGTCCTGGTACGCTTCAAGAAGTTGCGCCGTTAGCGGCCGAGATGGGAAAGCGTGTCTGTGTTGTCACCGGCCGTACCAGCGAGCGGGCCGGGCCGCTACTCGAACAGCTTGACCAACAGGGAATTGAATACGTGACGTTCAATGCGGCCGGGGAGCCGACAACAACGTCGGCAAAGGCGGGGGTCGAATTGGCTCGTCGGGCCAAAAGCAATTTGGTTATCAGCATTGGCGGCGGAAGTGTCCTTGATACCGGTAAAGTAATAGCAGTGATGCTAACCAATAGCGGCGAGCTGGAAGATTATCTGGAGGTGGTCGGCGCCGGTAAACCACTTTCACATAGTGCCGCCCCGCACATCGCGATTCCAACTACCGCAGGAACGGGCGCTGAGGTTACGCGCAATGCAGTGCTCAAAGTACCTGAACACCAGGTCAAAGTGAGCATGCGGAGTCCGTTGATGCTGCCTCGTGTGGCTGTGGTTGATCCTGTACTGACTCATTCGATGCCGCCATCTGTAACCGCCGGCACGGGCTTGGACGCACTGACACAGCTCATGGAAGTTTATGTCTCCAACAAGGCAAATCCGTTGACAGACAGTACGTGCCGAGAGGGCCTGAAACGTGCCGGGCGTTCTCTACGTCGAGCTTATGAAGATGGCGGCAATCAAATCGCCCGTGAGGACATGGCCCTGGCAAGTCTCTTTAGCGGATTAGGCTTAGCTAATGCGAAGTTAGGGGCAGTGCATGGTTTTGCCGGGCCGCTGGGTGGTATGATTTCTGCTCCACATGGAGTTATATGCGCCCGGCTATTGCCCTTTGTTATGGATGCCAATGTGCGGGCATTAAAGAGTCGAGAAGCCGACTCAGCGGCACTGGCGAGGTATGATGAGATAGCCCAACTGCTGACCGGCAAGGCTGCCGCACAAGCGGCTGATGGGGTCGCATTGGTGCAAGGTCTTTGTGCAGTATTAAAAGTACCATCGCTGGCTGAGTTCGGATTGAAAGAACAGGATTTCCCGACGATAGTAGCGAAGTCCCAAAGGTCGAGCAGTATGAAAGGGAACCCAATTGAATTGACAGAGGACGAATTACTGGAAATCTTGAAAAAAGCCAACCTGCCGAGACGTGGCTCTGGCCGCGTCGCGGCCACGGGGCGACCCCGATAAAATCGGGGCTGAGAATTTTGAGAGTGCCCTTATTTCATTTTTGAAAATTGTAATATCCAGGTATCTCTTTTCGCTGCAGATTTTGGCCTTAGAAGAATTCGATACAAGCGAGGTCCCCATATAGACACTAATCTATCATCATCCAATTGGACGGCTTCTGTTTGAACGGTTAGTTTGTCAGAATCATATTGAATGCTTAGCTCTGTCTGTTTTTCGGAATCCCTCAAGACCAGAATTCCCGGCTTGCCCTGGATTATCTGACAAGGTGTAATAAGGTTTTGAATAATTCCTCGGGACTTTTCTTTAAGCTCGAAAGAATCAATCACCTGAATATCTTTGCCGCGGTTGAGGCGAACAGTGCGGAACCATACCTTAACGCCGGCTTCCTCAGGATAAGCAGACGCAATATCCATCCTGAGTTGAGCATAATCTTCATTCGATTCATATTGGACATTCTTTGCAGCCCCGGCGCGCCGGGGTCCGGCCTCTTGCATGACACTATTAACCGTTGGCAGGTTGTGATAGGCCGATTGCATAGGCCAGATTTCATACCGGTCGGCGCTAAAGGTTTTTCTGGCATACGTTGGCTTTCCCACATCGACTATGAACGGACGGCCATCCACAAAAATAATGAAGTTTCCCACATCGTTATGGTTATGGCTTTGACCATTATGGCCCGCCCAGCAGGCAACATACAAGCCTTTCGATGAACCTTCCCTGTCCCGTGCGGCCATCATTTGCATATCTTCATCGCCCAGCCAAACATCACCCAGCAAAGGTGGAGAGACTGATTTGACCGTAAGGATATTGGATAAATTGAACAGCTTATGTAACATGCGTCCGAGGGAACGGAAACTCTTTTCTGTGTCGAACAATTCTCCCACAGTCAGACCATAAGCGGCGAGGCTTTCCATATTTTTGTCTTTGATCCGCCTGCCATACCGAAATACAAGATCGCGGTCGATATTCAACCGGGCATCGCAATCACCGATATTGACAAAATAATCATCTGAAATATGGGCCCTGTAAATGAATCTGCCAATTTCCTGAATCACAGAATCTTGATAGAGATTAAAGCGTCCTCCAGTAGCACTGTATAGCAGCTCGAGATTGTCGAACAGGCTCGCCCCGGCGTGTCCCCAATAGCTGGGGCCTTCGTCGCAGCTACCGTCGGATGGATATGGGACAAGATAGTTGTCGAGACAACGCAAGACTTTATGCACCAAATCCAGCCGGCGAGTTTCATCCTTTTCAACCAGCAGTGTTGCTGCCAATACATTAGAATTTATCCAGGGGTTCCAATTGTTAGGACGCCGACCGTCTCTTCGTGCAACAAAAGCCATCCAGCCGAAATCGTCACGCTTCAAATAGGGAGTCAGGATGCGTATATCGATTTCCTTCTCAACGCGTTTGCAGATTTGCGCCGAGACAGTATCTAATTCCTCTTTGAGAAGATAGACGGTCCAGGCAAGCGAATTAGCGGTTTCGGCGGAAAACAAAGCGACGATGGGCTCAGAGGTATCGGGCAGGTCAACACCGGCTCTTTGTGCGCCGACATGGGCGGGCCAGGTCCACGACGATTCTTCGCAAATTGCCCAGAGCAGATTCGCAATGGCATCAAGAAAGCGCCCTTTTCCTTCCATGCACTCGGCAAGCACGAAGCAATGAAGCATTTTGCGCCGTTCGAGCCAGATACCCTGGTAATTGCTCCGGTTGCCAATGCGTTTATACTCAAGGTAGAGGCTCGCCGGAAGGTTCGGAATGTCCTTGTCCAAATACTCTTCGCCAAGGCTGGTGAGCTTGCGGGGTATTGGTTCAGGGATTGCAGCCCAGGCTGTTCGGTCTTTCGCCTTAGCGAAAGGCTGCCATTCAATGGGAGAGAGCAGGATTTCCTGAAGTTTCTCTTTTGGATACAATTCGCTAAGCGAAACATTCTTGCCGATGGCAACGGAACCCGAAACTTGGATGCAGGCGATGATTAAGAATACAAGACCACTTATGGACTTGGCCATCCCTGTCGGGACTGAAATTTTGGAACGCATTGTTGACCTCCTTCTTCTAAGAAACCTACCAGCTCATTTCTATGCCTTTGCTGACTTGCCTTGATTTAGCCTTCCCGCTGCGACGCATCGCGGCGAGTGGTTTTCTGTCCGTATGAAAACACAGGAATATTACCAAACTTGGGATGTTCAGACAAGCTATGGGCAGGTGTATTGAGATATTTGTTCCGGTAATATTTCATCAGCACCCCCGTGCTTTCTTGCGAAAGCAAGAAGGGGGCACTCAAAAAACAAGAATTCTACATTTGTACTATGGCAATATTTACCCATCGCAGTATAATGCTGTCTTTTTCTGGGTTCTCCGAAAGTCCACAGGGTACCTTACGGCGGAGTCCTTCGGTCTATTATGAAACAAACGTTTTCTAAACGCGTTAGTCAAGCTCTCGCAAACGTTTGGCCCTTATACGGGGCAGTGTTTGCGATGGCGATAAGTCTAAGCGTGTTGTGGACGGCCATGCCGTTTATCATACGCAACATCGGCGGAACCGAAGAGCACGTGGGATACATTTGGGCCGCCAACATGCTCGGCTATATGTTGTGCCTGTTGTTTGCCGCAGTGATGTTGGGTCATACCAATCCCCGCCATACAACCCGCATAGCCACCGCCGCTATGTTCCTGGCAACCCTGGTGATGGTCGTTGTGGTTTACTATGCAATAGCCCACGACCAGCTCGGCAGGGGCGCCCTTATCTGGACGATAATTGCCGCAGGCACACTCGCCGGAGCAGCAATGTCACTCTTCTGGCCTTTTCTTATGAGCTGGGTCTCGGCCGACTACGAGGGCGCTATCCTGAACCGCCGCCTCGGAACCTACAACGGCATGTGGTCCGCTGCTGCAATCATAGGCCCTCTGATAGGTGGTGTGCTCGTAGATATGAGCACCTTGGGACCGATAGTGGTGGGTGTTGCGTGTCTGGCGATTTGCTTTGTGCTGCTCTGTCTCGCTCATGATGAGTCAGCCGGAACCGCTGCTTCTATTAAACCCCTCGATGCGCCGGAAATCTCCTTTGACAAGGGGCTGCTATTGCGCCTCAAGTGGATGGCCCGCATTGGGTTGTTTTGCTCCTGGGTTTGCCTGGGCGTGTCACGGTCGCAGTTTGCGCTGCTGTTTACCGGTATGGGATTTTCAGAAACGCAGTTCGGGATAATTATCATGATATTTGGAGTCTGCAACTTCCTCGTCTTAACCGGCGCAGGGCGCCTCGGCTTCTGGCATTTCAAACCGGTGCTTCTTCTCGTCGTTCAGATAGTCCTTGGCCTCTCTCTTGTTCTAATCATCTTTGGCCGAACACTCTGGGCCTTTGTCCCCTCATTTATGATTATGGGTTCCGGCTTTGGCTTTGCCTACAGCTCTCACCTCTATTACGGTGCATGCAGCAGCAAAAAACGCTCCTCACAGATGGCAATACACGAAGTTACCCTGTCACTCGGCGTCATCGTCGGCTCCGGAGCGGGGGGGTACCTGTCCAGAAACTTCGGAATCTACTGGCCCTACTGGTTCGCTATCATTGTTCTTGCTCTTGGTCTGATTGCTCAAGTGGTCGTATGGTTCGTCCTCCGTAAGGAGTCCTTCGGACTAAAACCCCTGGCAGCACAGTCAGCCCCGCCGGTAACAAGCGGGGACAATTCTGCATAGTTCCTCCCAGAAAACAGAGAACAGAGGACAGAAGACAGAGGATAGACTCCGACTTCTGACATCTGTCTTCTGACTTCAGACATCTGACTTCTGGCCGGCAGGTCCATCTCTGCATGTCCGCATCAGATGGATATAGAACTGCTCCCAAATCAGGTTTGCTGCCACGATACCGGCCGAAGGTCTTCGATTTTGGATTCGTCCAGCTCAATTCCAAAGCCCGGCCGGTCCGGCAGCTCCAGCATCCCGTCCACGGGCTTAAGCTGGTGTTTCTCGAAGTCGTAGTACCCGCGCATCTTCTGAATCAAATACTCCACCAGGGGACAGACCTCTATGGGCTGGCTTGCCACTACATGCATGGCGGCGTGGAGGCTGTGGCCGTGCGGGATAACATTCACTCCATGAACCGATGCCAGCGTACATATCTTGACCAGCTCGCTTACTCCGCCGCACCATTCCGGATCGGCCTGAACCACCATGATGGCGTCGGCCTTGAGGAACTTGTGTACGTCCCAGCGACCGTAGAAATGCTCTCCCGTGGCCACCGGGATTGAGGTTTCGCGACTTAGCTCGATGAAGGCATCCAGATTGGCTGTTTGGAAAGGCTCTTCTATCCAGCGCGGACGATATTGCTCTGCCCGCCTGGTCCAGGCCAAGGCATATTGAAGGTCCCATTTCCAGAACGCATCGAACATGAGGTCCACATTGTCCCCCACGGCTTCGCGGAGCAGGCGCACAACCTTCACATCTTCTTCAACACCCTCGGGGCCATGATTGGGGCCGCGGTCGCGCACAAACCACTTTTGATGCCGATACCCTTGTTGCTTCAGCTCTCGTGCTTTCGCACGCAGAGCCAACGGTTCCTGCGAGAAACCCAGACAGCTTGCATAGGCCCTCACCGTCTTGCGGGAGCCGCCGAGAAGCCGATAAACGGGTAGGCCAAAGAAGCGGCCGCGGAGATCCCAAAGGACATTGTCCACGGCACTGAGACCCATGATGTAGTGGCTGCCGCGTGAGTGCCGGCTTGCTCGAAACATCCTGTCCCAATACGCTTCGTAGGCCAGTGGGTCCTGTCCGATCAGGTTTCGCTTGAAGAATCGGTCAACGAACATCGCCGCCTCGTTGTCGATCGGGCCATAGAGACCCGTCAGGTCCTCGTTGGTATGGACTTTCAAATAGAGGACCTTTCTCCTGTTCTTTCCTGTTACCTGGAGGATTTCGACTTTTGTGATTTTCAAGTCCGCTCGCTTGCTTTGGCCCAAAGATCCGAGTGGCTCCATAGTAGGCACGACTTCAGCACTACGCAGTATCCCTTGCGGGAAAGCACCCAGGCTGGGGACTACACCCAGGGCTGCAAGGCTCGTTAAAAAACTGCGTCGCTTTATACGGTCAACCATCTGTATTTCCTTTCCTATTGCTGGATTATTCTGTTGGGGTTATTGTAATGGAAACAAGGGCATGGGTTACGGGTCGAGTTAGATTGATACCCAATCGGGTGGGTTGTTTTCGGGCGCTGACGTTTTCCTGAATTGTTTCCGGCTGGATTTCGAATTCGGCACCTGTAACTTTTATGTCCACCTGCAGCGACTTTTCTGAGTCATAGACTATCAGAGAACCAGGAGAGGATTGTTTCCAACTGTCGAAGGTTATCAGGGCCGTGCCAAAGTCGCAAGGTCGTGAGAAAGTAACTTCGTCGGTTACACGTAAAGAACCTTTGCCGATGCGGGAATAGACAAATTTACGTTCGAGCTTTCTGAGCTCCGGCACGTCATAGGCAGAAGAAATATCCAGGACCAGTGTGTCGGTACTATCGGTTAAGCTCCGGCTAATCACGCGGCCCCGGGCTTGCTTACCGGTTTGCTGCAATTTACCGGCGACAATAGGGACGGGATGACCGAAGGAATTAAGGACGTTGCTCTCGTAGCGGCGAGAGCTGAATGTGCGGGCGGTATAGATTTCCCCGCCGGGATCGAGCAACAAGGGCTTATCGTCCAAGACTACAACGAAGGAGCCGACATCGTTGTGGTTGTGATGCTCCTGGTTGTGGCCGCCTTTGAGGGCAACGGCCAGACGCGAGGACGAATTCGGACCCGGCCGGGAGATTAGAACACCAGCCTGCTCAAACCAGGACCGGATGCCCGGGCCCCGGGAGGGACCTTGAGTAAGTAGAGCGAGAGAAGCAGAATTGGGAAAGGAATACATCATACTTTGATACAATGAGCCACCGGCAGAGACAGGGTCAATTTGCTCCCAGGAGCGCAAAGCCAAGCCGAGGCGACGGCTGAGAAAATACATCAGCTTCGAGCTGGGTTGGGCGTTGATGGAACAATCGGCGAAGGCGGGATAGACACCGTTGATGATTTCGATATTTGCTCCAAATTTGGCAGCTTGTTTGACCTTGTTGTCTTGGAGCAGGTCCACCTTACCATTGGTGGCTTGATAAATCGTTTCGCTGAGCATGACATAATAGCCAAAGCCGTAGTTCCAATAGCCCAGGCCTTCGGAGCAATAGCCGTCGTCGGTGAATCCTTCGAGGAAGTGTTTCGAGTAGTTTTCTGCAGCAGCGATAAAAAAGGCACGTTCACGAGGTGAATCAATCACGGCCAGCGCCGAACCGGTTACATTTGCGAGGCACACAGCGTTCCAGTTGTTGGTTCCGGTCATCCACCAGTTCTTTTGGCGTTTTCCCAGCACCATATCCTGATACGGCCCAAAGATGCGCCGATTTAGGTTGTCGCGGATGAGCCGACGAGTTTTGGGACTTAGTTTATCAGCCAGCAGATAATCGGCGGTAGCCAGGGACCAGCCACGCGCAGAAGAACCGAGGTCAATGTCTATGCCTGTCCCATTAAAATTAGTAAGATTCCGGTCGTGGGCCGGCATGACCCAGGTGCGTTCGGAACAGAGCACCCGGACAATTTCTTCAAAGGCCGGTATAAAACGCCCTTTATTTTCCAGACATTCGGCCAAGGCAAGGGTGCGGACCCTTCCTCGCCGACGGCCGCTGACTCTCTGCCAGCGGGTACGGTTGCCGGTGCGGGAGAAGTCAAGATACAAATCGTCAGGTTGTTCGGGAATGGGTTTTTGCAGAAGCTGCTCAGCATCGAGGATTATTTTCTTAAATGAATCATTCCGGGCCAGTTTTTCCCAGGCGCCCCGAACAGCGATGGGTGAGCCAAAACCTGCCGGCTTTTCAGGAAGCAGCGTCGTGATGTATTTGATGCGATTTTGATCGATTGTTTCACCTGCTCCCAGGGCAGCTCTTTGGGACAGGTTTATACTACAGGGAATGATTATCAGAGTTACCAAAGAAGAAAACATCGGCCATTTCGTCATTTTTCTGGTCACAATTATTCCTTTCTAAAGACAGCTTAAAAGATTTCTCATAAATATGTGCTACTTCCCAGCCATACGTTGATGAACAAATTGAAATGCCTTTTTGTAAGCCTGATCGATTTTCTTGGGATCACCGCCGGCCAATCCATGTTCGCCACCGGCGATCGTGACGAGCTCATGGTCGATATGAAACTTCTTGAATTGATTCGCCATCATGACCGACTGCTCGTAAGGCACATCGGTATCATTCGTGCCGTGTATCAAGAGCGTCGCTGGATATTGCTTAGTTACATTCTTGACCGGCATGTATGGGTAATACTTTTTCGCTTCTTTGTGCGGGTCCCAGCCGGACACTTCCTTAGGCCAGATTCCTCGCTGCCGGCAGAACTGATAGAACGCTCCGCCGTTACCGTTTCGGTCTTTTGAATTCGCAATGGCCGGACCGCTTACCTGTTTCCTTACCTGGTCTTCAGGCATCTTCGATCTCTGATGACGAGGATGGGGACTGGGTTTGCTATACCAGTCGCCAATCAAATCGCCATAACCCCAAAACGCAACCAGCACGGTAGGGCGAGGCTTCACACGGTGGCCCGTTGTTAGTGTCAGATAACCTCCAGCCGAACCACCCAGCACGGCGATCTTGCTGCTGTCAATGCCAAACAGCTCCGGACCCTTTTCCCGGACCCATTCGAAGGCATCTTCGACATCTTCAATAATGGCGGGCAGCTTCGTTTCGGGAGCTAAGCGGTAGTCAATCGAAACGATAGCATAACCCGCATCTAAAAACATCTTTTTGACCCGCCCATTGACACCATTGCGCCCTCCCATAATCAATGCCCCGCCATGTATCCAGACGACAACGGGACGGACCTTCTCATCGTCCGCGCGATAAACATTCGCCTTGATCTCAAGGTCACCCACTCGCTTATAAGTATAAGTCTGCATTCGCACCTCGTCGGCTATCCCGATAGAATCGGGATTGACCGGTAGTCCCAATAAGACCAGGCAACCTATGACCCCATAAACGATTCGTCCCAGTTTACTCGCATGCATCATGTCATTCACCTCTATACCTTTCACGGGCGAAAAAAGCCCCTCTTGGATTATTTCCAGCTTCTCATAAATAGATTCGATGATATTACCAAATTTCCCTTGGTCAATGAAGGATTTCTTTTTCTGTTTAGCCCACGGACCTGTGCCGTGTGGTGAAAAATAATTAATATTGTAGCGCAGCGGAAATCCGGTCCCGTTTGACGGAATCATTTATCAATCTTATTCTCGGGTGGTGGTAATTAATTGAATCACTATAAATAAAATTCAGAGCCGATTGTTGTTTCTGAAAGACAGTAAGACAAAAAACTATTTTGGTGAGATAGAGCCGAGCGAGGTAGTGACCCTTGAATTGGGGGATTATCCGGCAATAGAGGCTCTGGCTTTTGCTGTAATTGAAATGAGACGATTCGGGCAACGAATTGATTCGGACTCTTACGAGGACGATATGAGGGTTGCAAATTCATACGCAACGCAGAGTGTGATATGAAGATTAGCGAGGTAAAAATCGGGTCTTGGAATTGTACAGAGTACTAAGATTATATGTACAAAACAGTCCGAAATGACCGAAACCAAGCAAAGCCACCCTCGATATTGAACCAAAAAATGGGGTAAGTAAAGCACAGGTGATAATGGGGAGTCGAAAGCAAATAAAAAGCCCCGCTGCTCGTCCTTTGGAGAACCGATAAAAAGCTCTCCTTTTTTTGTGTGCCGGCAAAAGAAAATCCAACAGTAGTTGTAGAAGGTGAAGGCGGTCAGGCAGGCCGAAGCAGTGGAATCTCAATGACTGGGACCCAAGAGCCAACAGCTTCTTCACCTGAGGGTGAACAGCCAGCTGGTGTTGAAATATTTGGAGGTGAACCAGAACCTCCTGTGGTTGAGGTGCTGCCACAGGCTGGATATATAAGTCTTATCGATGAGCTCAGCACTGCTTTTGAGGCTGCGAAAGATGAGTTGATAGAGGCATTGAATGGATTTCAGCTTCTTCCGGAATTGTCCGAGCCAAGGGGAAACGGTGTAGCTTACGAAAAGTTTCTGGCTATATACAATCAGATGCAGACTGTTGAGACGGCAGAGGGTGATACA
>SDBU01008299.1_pt1 | contig 11839 bp, 11 predicted proteins | sample 2277071 | NCBI WGS metagenome assembly SDBU01 (sample SAMN10397929, study PRJNA504765) | marine sediment metagenome | isolation source: marine sediment core GS08_GC12, 126 cmbsf | place: Arctic Ocean: Gakkel Ridge, Loki's castle | collected 2008
CCAGCTTGGTTAATTCATAGGCGCAGGTTAGCCCTGCTGGACCAGCTCCAATAATAGCTACTTTGAGTGGGGAGTTATCCCTTAGAAGTGCGGAATTACCAGTTGATAAATTAGACTCGACACCTTTCTCCATTTGCCAATCAGCAACAAATCTTTTTAAAGCATTAATAGCAACTGGTTCATCAACTTTTCCTCGAATACACTTTTCTTCGCAGGGATGAGGACATATGCGGGAAAGAACTAAAGGAAAAGGAACTTTTTCCTTAATCAAATCAAAAGCTTCCCCAAATTTACCTTGAGAAATTAAGGCAACATATCCCTGGATGTCAATGCCCGCCGGACAACCGGCTTGACAGGGAGGAATCAAATTATCATTAATCTCTGCTTTTAGATAATGGTCCCTCTTAATCTCATATGTTCCCTTTATTCTTGAAGAGAGCTTCCCTCTGAAGTCCTCGATTCTTTGATAACTCTTTCTATCCATATACTCCTTTAGTCCCCCAACAAACTCCTCAATGACTCCATATCCATTCAAAAGTATAGCTGTAACTGTTTGCACAGTAGTAGCCCCAGCTAATAAGTATTTTATTATATCTTCACTTCTGGATACTCCTCCACTTCCACTTATATCTATTTTTAGCCGGGGAAAAATCTCGCTTATCCAGCGCAAAGACTGATGGATAGCCCAGGGACCTCCATGTCCAGCATATCCTTGATGCATAATAGGCCTTTCTTCTTCTATGTCTATATCTACTCCTGTTAAACGGTTAAAAATAGTAATCCCATTTGCCCCTATAGATTCAATCTCTTTGATAATTTGCACCGGAGAGGTCAATTGTGAGCTAATCTTAGCGATAATAGGAAGACAGACATTTTCTCTTACCAGTCTTACAGTATCCAATATACTTTTCTCTACTTCCTTGCCTCTAAAGATTATCGAGCCATGAGGGCAGGAAAGATTAATTTCTAAAGCATCAGCTCCTGCTTTCTCTAGCCTCTTAGCATAGGATACCCATCCTTCTTCGCTAACACAATTAATACTTGCTATAATAGGTATATCTAGCTCTTTCTTTGCCCTATATACTTCTTCAGCGTAACGCTCAAGCTCCCACCCACTTCCCTGTTCGTAAGAATAAAGAGAAAAACCATTTTTACTTCTATTGCCCTTGGCTTCCTTGCCATAATCAATTAACTTGAATCTTGGCGTAGGAGAGGTTCGGGATATCTCATCTTCAAACAAGGATTTCATTACCACCGCCCCAGCACCATTACTTTGTGCCTTTTCCATCCTCTCCACTGTTTCTGTAATCCCTGCCGAACCAGCAATAACGGGAGATTTTAGTTTTAGCCCAACATAGACAGTGTCCAGATTAACCATTGATTACTAGATCCTCCTGAAATTCATCTTAAAGTATCAGCTGCTTCTTTTGCAATGAAAAGACTTTAAAAAAACAACGAGCAGATAAAGTTATTTTGTTTTGGCATTATATCTGAATATAACCCTCACCTATCTTTTTTAAAATCTCCAGACATTTTTTGCTTTCTTTAATCTTAGGCTCAAGGTGAGTTTCTATAGCGATATAATTGGTATAATTATCCTTAGCCAGAGATTGTATTTGTCCCTGCCAGTCTATAACACCTTTTCCCGTTGTAAGGTATCTTGTTTTCCCCTTTATGTCTTTAAATGCTCTTTTTATATGGATATTAACCAGATAGTTTTTTACAGACCCATAACCGCTAGGATAAGGCACCTCTCCGGCAGAAAAAGCGTTTGCCGGGTCCCAGTTTATCTTCAACACCCTACTATCCACCTCTCTTACAATCTTAGCTGTATTTGCTCCTGTATCAGCCCACCATCCTGGTTCATTTTCCAACATCAGCGTGAATCCTTCTCTGTTAGCTAAATTAGCCGCCTCTCCTATAATCTCAATTACCTGCTGATAATCCTCTTCTTTATCTTGAGGACTTCTTTTGACTCCAAAAATAGTTATCCTATTAGTGTTAAATTGGCTAGCTAATTTAAATGTTTCTTTTAATAACTTTTTTCTGTGAGTTTTCATCTTTTCTGAATTTAAAGGAACTTTAAATAAACCTGGGGAGAGAGCGGTAATATTAATTTGATATTTCTTAATGACTTTTTTAATTATATCTATACCTTCTTGAGAAACACAGGGAATCCTATTGAGCCAGACCTCTCTTATCTCATAGTTGCACAATCCCCACTCGTATCCTATCTCCACTGCAGATTGAAAATCATCACTTAGTTCATCAGAAACAATTGATAATTTCATAACTAATATCCTTTTTTATAATGGGATTTTCACTGTGCCTCTTTAGCACAACGAAAACCGAGATAGTTGTTCGTACTCTCGGGTCTGAGAAAGTAGCGATAAGAACAGCGCAAGTATTTGGCATAGATGTGGACAGGCCCACTCCAACCCCCGCCGCGAACCACACGAGCATAGCCATCCTCAGGACCGGGAGGGTTCTTATGGGGACTTTCCGAATAGTAATCTCTATCATACCAGTCGCTGCACCATTCCCAGACGTTACCCGCTATATCATAAAGGCCGTAACTATTGGGAAGATAGCTTCCTGCAGGAGTAGTGGTAGCACTTTCTGCATCCTGGCCATAATTTGCTCTACCTGGATCGATACTATCTCCCCAGGGATATTCCTTTCCTACTAGACCTCCTCTAGCTGCTTTCTCCCATTCAGCTTCAGTAGGAAGGCGACACCCTCTCCATTTTGCATAGGCATTTGCTCCATGCCAGGTTACGCCAATGAGAGGATGGTCTTCGTAGCCGGCCTTAGGCCTATATTCCCCCCTTTGATATTCTATATTGCTGCTACTTATATTCAGCCACCTTACACCACCTTCAGTTTGATTTCCCTTCTCATTCAAGAATTGGCAAAACTGTTCATTTGTTACCTCATACTTATCAATATAGAAAGCATCAAGATAAACTTTATGGGCTGGTCCTTCCCCAAAGAATTCATCAGAACCCATAGTAAATTCTCCGGCAGGAATAAGAACCATGGCTACTTTTCCCTGGCTATAGGTAGAATTAGCTGCGGCGACAAAGGCAAAACTTACAACCACCCCCAAAAACAGTAGATATTTTCTCATTATTTTCTCCCTATGTTTTCCTTTAAATGGGTCATTATCAAAAAATGTCCCTCTAACTAAAAAGGGAGGAAGGCGATAGACTCATCCCTTATTCTTGACTACCTTACTCTTATTCTTAGTTCTAATAAAACTTATTTACAATAATCCCATCTGTTGAAGAGTATTCCTCAGCATCTCTTGTTTGTCCTTATTTAAGGATTTAACAGGAGCTCTGGTTGTTCCAGCCTCTATTCCTATCAGCTCAAGAGCATCTTTTATTACTACCGGAAAACTTCCCAGGTTAAAAGCTAATCTTAAAGGGGCTAACTCAGCCTGAGCCTTTTTGGCTTGCTCTAGGTCTCCTCTTACGTATGCCTGATAAATTTCTACTACTAATTTTGGAGCTACATTCGCTGTAGCTGCAATTGCTCCTTTTCCTCCGTATAAAAGTGTTCCATAAATGAGGGTATCCCTTCCAGCCAGGACGGAAAAATCATTACTTGTTCTTCTAATATATTCTGCCGTTAAACTCATATCTCCGCTGCTATCCTTAATGCCTACTATATTATCAACTTTAGAAAGATGGACTACCAGATCAGCCGAAAGACTAACCCCGCTTCTTGCCGGATTATTATAAAGAAGTATGGGTAAACTGGTAGATTTAGCAATAGCAAGGTAGTGCTCATAAAGCTCATCCTGAGTGGGAGAGATAAAGAAAGGAGTAATTATTGATGCAGCATCTACACCTATATCCTGGGCCATTCTAGTTAGAGTGATAGTTTCCTTAGTAGTAATAGCTCCTGTTCCTGCATATACAGGAACTTTCCCTTTTACCTGATCCAATACAACCTCCATAATCTTCTTCTTTTCCTCTTTTTCCAAAGCATAAAACTCTCCTTGACTTCCTACAGGAAAGAGGCCATGAACTCCACCTTCCATTAGATAATCAACCAGTTTCCGCAGGCCATCTTCACTCACCTTTCCTTGTCTATCAAAGGGTGTAACCATAGCCGGAATGATTCCTCTTGCTGTAAATGACATTTAATCTCCTTTTTTGTTTTATTTCTTGAGAAGATCAAGATTGGCAATATATTTAGCTTCATTTCCTCTAAGGACATCCAGTACTCCCTCGGCTACCCCGTAAGCCATTCTAATTGCACACTCCTTAGTAAGAGCAGCCATATGGGGTGACAAAATGATGCTTTCTACCTTAAGTAATGGGTTATCTGGATCTGGAGGTTCCTGAGAGAAAACATCACTAGCAGCACCAGCAATCCACCTCTTTTTAAGAGCTTTGGCCAAAGCTTTCTCGTTTACTATTCTACCCCGACCTACATTTATAAGAAAAGCGGTGGACTTCATAAGTTTTAGCTCTTTTTCTCCCATAAGACCTTCGGTATCTCTGGTAAGGGGAACATGGATAGACACAAAGTCTGATTCTTTCAGTAGCTCTGGTAAACTATCACATAAGCTAACCTCCATTTCTTTGGCTTTTTCTGGAGAAAGATAAGGATCGTAAGCTAAAAGCCTCATATTAAAGGCAGCTTTACACTTTTTGGCTAAGGTAGAACCGATCCTTCCTGCCCCAACAATTCCTAGAGTTTTCCCCTCTAAGTCTGATGCTGCAAACTCTTCTCTTAGGGCAAAATTTCCCTGTCGGGTTGCTTTATCAGAAATAACTAACCTCTTAGCTAAAGCAAGAATAAAGCCTATTGTATGCTCAGCTACCGAAACCATATTGGCGTTTGGCGTATGCACTACAGGAATTCCGCGTTTAGATGCAGCTTTGATGTCTATGTTATCTACTCCTACTCCGTGTCTACCAATTACCTCTAACTTATCGGCGGATTCCATGATCTCTCTGGTAAAAGGAGCCGTCCTCACTATAACTGCATGAATTCCCTTGATCTCCTTACACACTGTCTCCACAGAGGAATCTGAGGCAAGGATAACCTCCACTTCTTTTCTTAAAAGCTTTATCCCACTCTCATGAATGGGCTGGACAATCAATACTTTTTTTCTCATTAAGCCCACAATTCAATCACCTCAAATTACTCAAGAAATTGACCATAATCTACTGAATTTCACTTCAACTTTTTCATTAATTCCCTGCTAAAAGCAGGAAGATCCTTGGGAAGACGAGAGGTGATGATGTTTCCGTCCACCACTACTTCTTCATTCTGATAATCTACTCCAGCTTGAACTAATTCCTCTTTTACCGAAGGAGCACAAGTAGCTTTTTTTCCCTCTAAAAGACCTGCTGAAAGAGCAATCTGAGGTCCATGACATATGGCAGCTATAGGCTTGCCCTGTCGGGAGAACTGCTGCGTTATTCTCAAAACGTCCTTGTCTTGCCTTAGCTTTCCGGGAGCTTTGCCTCCTGGTAAGATCAATACATCGTAGTCTTCAACCTTCACTTCTTTCAGGGTAAGATCTACCTCCATCTCAAGATTACGTTTACCCGTAATCGTTGCTCTGGAAAAAGAAGCAACTTCTACTTCTATCCCTTCTTCTTTTAGCCGGTAGTAAGGGTAAAAAAGTTCCCTGTCCTCTGCTCCGTCGGCACTGATAATTAATCCTTTCATCCTTTAACCTCCTATGTAGTTAATTTCCTAGTTTCGCCAACTTTAAAAATCTACGCTCTCTCAGTTTGCAACATCTATCTTTTTGAACTTCACCCCTTCTTTAGCTCTCCTGCGCTACCTTGTAACTTTCCGCCCATTCCAGACTTAATCGTAGTGTGTCAATAGTATCCTCAGGTTCATAAGGTGGTCTCTTTTTACCTGATACTGAATCAATAAAACATCTGCTTTCTTGTAAAAAACCACCGGCAACCAGTGTATCATCAGAAGGCTGAAATTTCTCAACTCGATCTCCTTTGGTAATAATTACCTGGCTTTTTCCAAACATCCCGCCAAAAGTCTGGCAAGTACTATCATCAGCAATAGCTACACTTCGCTCTGAAGACTTGCCCCCTGCTAAAGTAAAATACATGATGCTCTTTTGCCCCTCTTTATGCTCAAAAACAGCAATGCCATTTCCTGCACAAGCTGGAACTCCTGATATTTTACTTGAAGAAAAGTAGGTTTTTGTAACTTTCCCACATATCCATTTTGCCAGATCAACAAAATGTACTCCGAATTCCATTATTTCTGAGCCTAATAGCTTAATTTCTTTTTCTATTATTCGATTGTAAGCTGCTTTATCCATATTGACAAATTCTCCCCTTATTTTTTCTAACAAGAAAATATTTATCCTTTTCTGCTGGGAGAATTTTTTTACTTTTTGATAGGTTGGTGAGAACCTGCGGTTATAGCCATTGAATAAAATGCGCGAACTTTGACGAGCTTTATTGCACATAGCCTTTGCCTCATCAACATTCATAGCAATAGGTTTTTCGCAAAATACATGATATCCCCTTTTTAATGCTGTCAGCGTCATTTCCTTATGAAAAATAGTTGGGCTGCAAACATAAACTGCGTTTAAATTTCCCCTCTCAAACATCTCCTCATAGTCCTGGTAAAAATTTGCCCCAATATCAGAAGCTAAAGACAATTTTTCTTTAGTCTTTGTCCGGGCACAGATTCCTTTGATTTTGACTTCCTTTATCCTTAACAAGCTCGGAATATGAAACTCTCTAACCACTCTTCCTAAACCTATAACACCGATATTTACCATTTATGACCTCTTTCTTCATTATTTCATGCCCGTTAGAGTAATACCCTTGACAAAGAATTTCTGAAGAGATAAAAACATTATAACTATAGGGACAACTACTATCACACAAGCGGCAAGATATTTATCAAACTCAATAAAATACGGATCTATAAGCGAAGCTAATCCTACAGTTATAGGAAATAATTTTTCCGTACTAGCTACTATAAGGGGCCATAGCAACTCATTCCATCGCCACACAAACTCAAGAGTAGCCAGGGCAGCCAAACTTGTTTTTAACAAAGGAAGGGCAACTCGCCAATAAATCCCCAATGGAGTGCATCCATCTATTTTAGCTGCATCTATCAAATCTCTGGGTATATTTCGCATAGCTAACAGCATAAAAAAAATGCCAAAAGGATAAACCATACGAGGGGCTATCATCCCCAGGTAAGAATTAAGCAAGTGAAGTTTAATTATCAAAAGGTATAAAGGAATAATAAGTATAGTGAAAGGGATCATAATTAGACAAATTGCTGCCCAGGAAAGAATAGTCCCAATTTTTGAAGGATATGTGACAATGACAAAGCCAATCAAACTACTGGTAAAAAGCGCTATAGTTACAGAACCACCAGCATAAATAAAGGAGTTTATGAAAAAGCGTATCCAGATAGGCCTCCATACCTTAATATATCCTTCCACAGAGAATAGATGTGGCCACCAAGTAGGAGGAATTCGGATAATCTCACCTGCGGTTTTAAAAGAGGAGGAGAACATCCAATAAAGAGGAAAAACATAACAGAGTATGAGGGCAAAAAAGAATCCATATAATACTAATTTCCCCGCTTTAATTTTGTGTTTTTCTTTCATCGAATTTATCCATTCATAAAGTTAATTAATATTCGAATTTCTGCCGAATAAATTTAAACTGCAGGAGAGTAACTCCTAAAATCATAAAAAATAAAATTATTGCTGCTGCGCTGGCATAACCCATTCGATTATTATCAAAAGCATTGAAATATATATAATATAACATAACATTTGTAGAGTTAATCGGCCCTCCGCGACCTGCTTGTGCGGTCAGGGTCATAATATATACAGCTTCAAATGTCATAAAAGCGCTAATTGTACTTGTAACTGCAACAAAAAGTGTAGTTGGAGTGAGTAATGGTAAGGTAATTGCTCTGAACCTCTGCCAAGCGTTTGCCCCATCGATTTCTGCTGCTTCATAGAAAATTCGGGGAATTGTTTGTAATCCGGCAAAATATAAAAGTATTACATAACCAACTCTTTGCCAAATTTGCATAATTCCAATAGAGGTCAAAGCTAATTGTGGGTCCTCCAGCCATCTTATCGGCTCCTTCATTCCGGCTTCAATTAAAAGAAAGTTAAATATTCCGAAACGGGAGGGATGATATAAAAACTTCCAGAGTATTCCTATGGCCACTATTGGTAAAATATAGGGAATATAGAAAGATAAAAGGCCCAGCCTTTGAAATACTCTACTTTTTATTTTATCTATCATCATACTTACTGCTAATCCTACTACTATCTGGGTAGGAACAATTAATGCCGCAAAATATAGGGTGTTAAGAACAACTTTTCCAAAAACTTTAGAGCTAAATAGTGCCCTATAATGAGCTAAGCCAATCCATGATTCTTTCAAACGGCCAACACCGCTTAATTGAAACCCCAATATAAATGTTCGAATAAGGGGGTACCACCAAAATAAAATCAAGAATGCGAACCCCATTATTATCACAGCCAGCCCGGTTTTATTTTCTGGAAGTAATCTTACATTCTTCACCTTATGCCCCTTTATAAAAAGAATAAGGAGGGTAAAAAACTACCCTCCTTATTCTATGTATTTCATTTCTCCTATACTAACCTTTTTGTGCTTTATACCACTCTTCGCCAAAGATGAAGCAGTCTTCCGATCGTCTTTGTAAAATCTTGTTCACTTCTTCCTCAGTTTCCTGCACTGTCTCAGCTATGGGGGCACCTTCCATAATTTTATCTACCATTGTCCCGAGAATCAACTTTCCTATCTCGTCTGGATAGAAACTATAAGGAACGCCATTCTCTACAGCTTCTGCCAGGGCTCGATATGGATCTTTTCCAAATATCTCAGGTTTACGTGCCTCAATACGTGCCGGGATTAACCCTCTTAACATAGACCAACCTAATTGAAAATCTGGTGAGGTTATAAACTTGTAGAATTCCCAGACATCTTCTTTCTTGGCTGGATCTGGGGAACTTACAAATAATCCCATGCTGGGGCCATAGGAGCCATAAGGAGGGTTACCGGTAGGGGTTGGCAAAACTCTGGTTCCAAAAGGTGTATCCGGATAGCTCGTTAACATGCTCCCAATCCACCATGTCCAGTTATAGACAAAAGGAGCCTTCCCCTGGCCAAAAGCTTCGTTCGCACTTAAACTTGTCCTGCTTGAAACCTTATACTTATCATAAATATCCTGCAAAAACTGGAATGCGTCTATTGCTGGTTTGTCAGCAAACATTGCCTCCTTCCCATTCCGGAAAAGAAAACCACCGTTCTGGAAAAGCAAAGCATTCCACATTGACCCTTCCCTTCCTCTTATAGGAAAACCCTGAATGTCCTTGCTAAGGTCCGTCATTTTTTGAGCTACAACAATAAACTCATCCCATCTATCAGGAATATCTAAAGGACTGTAACCATAATCTTTCAGCATTTCCGGATTATAGAACAACACAGCTGCCATATCTCCATTGGGGAATCCATAGTATTTGCCATCCAATTTGTACATGGTAACTTTAGGGCCGTACATTTCAAAAATCTGTTCTTCAGTGTACACCTCCTCGGGAATGGGTTGCAACACCTCTGCATTAATCATAACTTTGAACACATTCTCATCTATATAGACAATATCCGGCCCTTCTGCCTTCGCTAGAGCACCCGCTAACAATTTCTGTTGTACTGCGTCCTCAGGTATGCCTACCAACTCCACCTTGATATCAGGGTGTTCTAGTTCGAACTTCTTCACCTCTTCCCTACTATAATCCATTATAGGTTTTCGTACTGTCCACCAGGCCGTTATGGTAGTGCTGCCTAAAGCCATCCCACCCCAAAGACTCATTAAGCTCAAAACTACTAACGCCGCTAAAAGTTTACTTTTCATTCTATCACTCCTCTTCGTGATTTAAATATCCGAGAGATTTTTTCTCCATTCTTCACCCCCTCTTTTTTATTTCTCGGAATTCAGTAACTATTAGACCAATCAAACACCAATTTCAAGCATTATCTTCCAACAACGTTCTGAAACTCTTTTTTAAAATTTAATTTTTTCTGCCAACTCCTCTAAATACTTTTTAGATTTTATTACCTCTTCTCTAAGATTCGGAATATTGCCTCCTACATCAATAGCTACATATCCATTGAATTGGTGCTTCTTTAAAGTAGAAAAGAACTCCTCCCAATCGATTGTTCCCTTACCCAAAGCAAGATGCTTATTATCCCTCCCATTATTGTCAGCAACATGTAAATAAAAGATTTTCTTTCCCAGTTTCTCCACACTCAAAGGCAGTAGTTCCTTTTGAGCATGTTGATGGGCAGTATCAAAAACTACACCAAAACCATTATCTCCAATAGCATCTATTAATCTAAGTGCTGCATCTGTATTGCTAATAAGCTCACCTACCCTTGGCTCTAAACAGAATTTCAATCCAGCATCTTTAGCCAAGGAAGTGCAATGTGCAAAAGTATCTACCAGCACATTCCATTGTTCTTGCCAGATAAAATCAGGCTCTAATTTAACTTTATACTCTTTCCCATAACTTAGCCTTTCTTATAAGGAACCTCTCCCATGAACTTTAGCGGTGGGGTAAAACTATCTGTCTGAATAGTTACACAATTGAAATATCTGGCTATATCGATTCCAATCTTAAATAACCGCACGGCTTTATCTCTCCTTTTTTTCTCCAAACTCACAATATCAGGCAAAACAGGACAGAAATTCACCACTTTTACTCCTAAATCTTCAATTGTTTTCTTTAATTTTTTTTTATCCTTAACAATTTCTTTTAAATTTCCTTCACCTATACCTTCAAGTTCAATGTTCTTGAATCCCATCCCAGCCATCTCTTCAATTACCTTGTAAGTATCGCCCATGCTGGGAGGATACCCATATTTACTTATTGCGTAGATCCAACAGCAACTTATCTCCATCTGTTAATCTTCTTTTTGGCGCTTTAACCGACCAATGACCCTAAGTGTAGCTGCCATGGTGTGTTCTCGAGTTAATCTTTCTGCAAGCTCAATGTTCCTAGATCTGATGGCCTCAACAATGTCTCTATGTTCTTGAAAAGATGTTTCCCAGGAGGCAGGAGCAGAAAGTCCTATCCGTTGGTATTTTCTTATAGGTAGGACTATACTTTCGTAAAAATGTATCAGTCTTTCATTTTTGCTCATCTTGATCATTTTTCGGTGGAATTCAATATTTAATCTCTGAATTTGCTTAAAATTATTCTCTTTTATTTTTTCCTCCATTAACCTCAGGATTGAATCTAATTCAGATACTTCCTTTCCATTTATGATAGGAATGGCTAATCTGACGGCGAAGCTTTCCATCATACTTTTCATCTCATAGATTTCTTCAACTTCTTGGGAAGACATTTTGGAAACAAAGGCTCCTTTTCTTGGCACCAAGGTGATCAAACCCTCTGCTGCCAGGAGTCGAAAAGCTTCTCTTATGGGAGGACGGCTAATATTTAGTAATTTGGCCACTTGATATTCATTCACTTTTTCTCCCGGATTGATATTCCCCGAGATAATATTTTCTCTTAGAATATCGGCAATCTCCTCACTCATTAATTTGACTGCCGATAAATCCGTTCTTATCTTTAATTGAGATATTGCCATCTTGTTTCTATCTCCTCTTATTGTTTATTGTCTATTGTTTACTATTATATAGAAATTTTTATTTTTGTCAACCCCCCTACCGCCGACTTTTTCCTGTCTCCATCCTTTCCTTAATGTTATAATGCCTTCTCTAACTCTAAGCTAGCGTGGGTTTTACTAAATAACAACAAGAGAATCGA
>SDBU01008300.1_pt1 | contig 11839 bp, 9 predicted proteins | sample 2277071 | NCBI WGS metagenome assembly SDBU01 (sample SAMN10397929, study PRJNA504765) | marine sediment metagenome | isolation source: marine sediment core GS08_GC12, 126 cmbsf | place: Arctic Ocean: Gakkel Ridge, Loki's castle | collected 2008
GGAATATGCTGCACGTGGAGGAGCCATGAAGTCCCATCTTCTTCTCCTCTGCCCCCGCGGACACCCCCTCGAAATCCTTCTCCACTATAAAGGCAGTCATCTTGTCATCGACCCTGGCGTAGGTGAAGATGATGTCGGCAAAGCCACCGTTAGTTACATACTGCTTGGTGCCGTCGAGCTTATAATACTTGCCGTCTGGTGACAGCTTCGCCGTCGCTTTTATTGACATAGCATCGGTGCCCGCCTCCGGCTCGGTCAGCGCGTAGGCTCCGATCTTCTCACCCCGCGTCATGCCAGGAAGATACTTCTCCTTTTGGTCTTTGTTGCCAAAAAAGATCAGTGGCGCCGAGCCTATCCCAGTGTGGTCATTCATGGTCAGGCCGAATGAACCTGACAACGCAGAATGCTCGCAGATTAGCAGGGAGGCTATAACATCCATTTCCGCACCGCCGTATTTCTCCTCGATGTCTACCCCTAGAAGCCCTAATTCCCCTGCCTTCAGCATTAGCTTGCGGGTCATTGCAAAGGACCGTTCGATGTCCTCCTCCTTGTGCTCCAGCACATCAATTTGTGGCTCCACTTCATTCTTTATGAAGCGTTCGGTGGTTCTGACTATCATTATGTGCTCATCGCTGAAGTCCTCAGGTGTAAACACCTCTTCTGCAGGTACATCCTCCAGGAAAAAAGAGCCACCCTTTCTGATGATCTTCTCTGCCATGTCTTCCTCCTTCCTTACTCTTCTCTCTCGAATATTCCCGCTGCCCCCATACCACCCCCGGTGCACATGGTAACCATGCCGAATCTGGCCTTTCGCCGCTCCATCTCGTAAAGCAGCTTCGTGGTAAGATACGCCCCCGTACATCCCAAGGGATGTCCCAGGGCAATAGAACCGCCGTTAACATTAAGCCTGCTCATATCGATACCCAGGTTTCTAACCACATACAGGGATTGAGAAGCAAACGCCTCGTTTAGCTCTATGACGTCGATCTGATCGAGAGAGAGTTCGGCGTATTTCAATGCCTTGGGAACCGCTACCACAGGCCCAATGCCCATGATTTCAGGGTCTACCCCACCTACGCCTAAGGACCTGAAGACAGCCATGGGCTTCAGCCCTAACTCCTTCGCCTTCTCCTTCGACATGATCACAGTAGCTGCCGCCCCATCGTTCATCGGGCATGAGTTACCCGCGGTCACCGAACCACCTGCACGGAAGAGCGGACGCAACCTGGCAAGTCTCTCCAGTGAGGTATCGAATCTTACGCATTCATCGGTGTCAAATGTTTTCTCCAACTGCACAGTCTTTCCGTTTTCGAAACTACGGTCAACCACCTGCAGGGGCAGGATCTGCTCCTTGAACACACCCTCGTTAAGAGCCTTGATTGCTTTCTGATGGCTTTCCAGAGCAAACGCATCCTGGTCCTCTCTGCTTACGCTGAACCGTTGGGCCACATTCTCAGCGGTCAATCCCATGGTTATGTACGCCTCGGGGAGGGTCTCCATCAAGTCCGGGTCGGGCAGTGGCTTGTTCCCTCCCATGGGCACCAGGGTCATGTGTTCCACTCCGGCCGCCACCACCACGTCAGCAAAGCCGCACATGATCCTCTGGCAAGCGATAGCAATGGCATCGAGGCCGGAGGCACAGTACCTGTTCACCGTCATCCCCGGCACCTGCGACGACAAACCGGCTTTGAGGGCTATGACCCTGCCAATATTCATTCCCATCTCAGCCTCAGGAAAGGAGCAGCCCATGACCAAATCATCTACATCTTCAGGCTTCAACCCTTTGGCCTTTCTCACTGCTTCCTTGACCACCTCTGCGGCCGTGTACTCAGGCCTTGTATTCCTGAATGAGCCTGTTATCGCTCTTGCCAGAGCGGTCCTCACTGCTGATACTATAACTGCTTCCCTCATGATCATATCTCCTTGCCGTTAGGACTAGTTTCTCAGCGGTCTGCCGGTTTCAACAAAGTGTTTCATCCTGGCCTGTGTCTTCTCCTCACCGCACAGGGAAAGGAAGGCCTCCCTTTCCAGATCCAGCAGGTACTCCTCCGTCACCAGAGTATTATGATCCACGTCGCCGCCGGTGAGCACGTACGCCAGCTTCTTTGCAACTACGGCGTCGTGGTCGGTTATGTACAACCCTTCCTTCAACAGGTAGATCAGCAGTTCCAGCAGCCCCATCCCGGTCCTGCCGGTCACCCTGATCTCATCTCTCCGCCTCGGCCGGTGGTAGCCCTCCTTGACGAGGTTAAGCACCGATTGCTTAGCATCATACAGCAGATGATCCAGGTTCATTGTAATCTTATCGTGCGGCCTCAAGAAGCCCAGTTCATAAGCCTCTTGAGCACAGGTCGATACCTTGGCCATAGCGATGGTTTCGAAGACCCGCGCTACATAGGGAAGAAGGTCAGGCTTACCCCCGCCGGGAACCGCGCTGGGAATATTAGGCGGCACCCAGTCAGTGGCTCTCAAGAGCATCTCTTTGCAACCCCCTCCTGCGGGAATAACCCCCATCCCCAACTCCACCTGCCCCATATAGGCCTCGACGTGGGCCCTTATCATGCTCGCCGCCATACATACCTCACATCCCCCACCCAGGGTCATGCGAAAAGGTGCGGCTACAACCGGCTTCTCCGAGTACTTAACAGCCATGAGCGCCTGATGAAGCTGTTTTATCATAAGGTCCAGAGCATCCCATTCCTTGTTCTGGGTAGCCGTGTAAATCTGCTTTACGTCTGCGCCGACACAGAAGTTAGCGCCTTGATTGCCGATAACAAGCCCCTCGAAGTTCTCCTCCACCTCTGCTACACTATCGGCGATCATCTGAATGACATCGGGATCGATGGCATTGTTCGGGGAAAGGAATTCCAGACAGGCAACACCATCTCCCATATCGATGAGGCTTGCCCCCGCATTGGATTTGATAAGTCTCGTTCTCTCCTTTAGCGAAGGAAGCAGGATGATCTGCGGCTTCTCCTCAGCCTCCACGTAGTCCGCTTTCCCGAAGTCGTAATAGTAGCTCCTGCCATCCCGTTTCTCATAGAAACGTTCCTTCCCCGAGGCGAGCATCCGCTCTATCTTCTCCGGTATCTTCTCCCCCTCTTCTCCCATCCTCTCCACGGATTTCCTGAGCCCTATGGCATCCCAGGTCTCGAAGGGGCCGAGATCCCAGTTGAATCCCCATCTCATAGCCCGATCTACACTCAATATGTCACCGGTAATCTCAGGGACCCTCGCAGCACTGTAAAGTAGCATCCTCTTAAGTGCCTTCCAGGCAAAGAGTCCGGCCCTATCCTTCGAATACACCAGGGTTTGCAAACTCATCGCCGGATCACCCGCTTTCCTGAGTTCATCCAGAATGGGAAGGGTGGGCTTCCTCTGCGGAACATATTCCATGCTGTTGTAATCCAGGGCCAATATCTGTGTGCCTTCAGGTCCCGTCACCTTTTGGTAAAACCCCTTTTGAGTCTTGTCACCGAGGAGACCAGACTCAACCATCTTCTTCACGAACTCTGGAACATCGAAGTCCTGCTTTTCCTGTTCATCCTCTATGTTCTCGCAGACGTTCTGTGCCACCTTGATGAAGGTATCCAGACCCACCATATCCGACGTTCTGAAGGAGGCGCTCCTCGGCCTGCCCATAGGGGGCCCGGTTATGGCATCCGCTTCCTCGATAGTGTAGCCGTCCTCCACCATGGCCTTCATGACACCAATCACGGCATGGGCGCCGATTCTATTGGCAATGAAATTAGGCGTATCCTTGGCAAAAACTATGCTCTTGCCCAATCGTTTCTCACAGAAGTCTGCCATGTAAGACAGCAGGTCTTTATCTGTTGACCTCCCGGGTATAATCTCGAGGAGCTTCATGTGCCTCGGTGGATTGAAGAAGTGCGTCCCCATAAAATGCGCTCTGGTCTCCTCCGATAGCTCTTCCGAAATCTTATCTATCGACAGGCCAGAGGTATTCGTGCTAATAATAGTGCCGGGCTTTATGTATTGTTCAACCTTTCGCAGCAGTCCCCTTTTTATGTTCAGGTCCTCCACTACTCCCTCAATAATCCAGTCAACATCCGAAAGCCACTGCAAATGATCATCGAAGTTGCCCGGGGTGATGAGCTTGGCATCCGCAGGGACAAACATCGCAGGGGGCCTGGCGCCAAAAGTATTCTGTATCCCCATTTTAGCAAGCTTGTTCCTGAATTCAGGGGACTCCTTAGTCAGCCCTTTCTTTATATCCTGATCGTCCAGTTCCTTAGGGACGATATCCAGCAGGTAGGTGGGCACATCCACCCCTGCCAGAAGAGCAGCTATCCTGCTCCCCATTACACCGGCGCCAAGCACAGCCGCTTTCCTAATCTCTCTTCTTTTCATGGCTTCTCCCGTCCCTCACGTTGGTAAATTGGTCGAGTCGCACGCTTAAGCTCTGCTATAAACTCATACAGACTGAGCCCAGCGTTTTTCAAGTGGCGCAGGGATGATAGCCCTTTTGCCCATTATTTGTCAAGATAAAGTGCAAGATTTTTCCTCGATGGAAGCTCGTGCCGGGGAAAGCAACAACTATGCGCCGAAGTGGTATGTTATAATAATCGTAGCAGGGAGGGGTCGGTGTGAGAGAACCTGTTACAACCCTTGAAGAGCGAGGGGAATGCCAGCGCTTCAAGCGCATAAAGCAGGAACTCCTCTCCACCCCCGTGTACCTGTGCCCGGAGCGGGCATACCTCATCACGGACTACTTCAAGCACCACGACGATTCAACTGAGCCCATGGTAGTTCGCAAGGCTAAGGCCCTGCGCCATCTGCTACAGCATAAGTCGGTGCGCATCTATCCCGATGAGTTGATCGCGGGCAACATGGGCAGTCAGCGCATCTCTGCCCTCATACAACCCGAGCTGAGCGGGGTTTTCATGGGCAGCGACCTGCTGTGGATAGGCAGGAGAAAGACCACCCCTTTGCACATAGCCTGGCGCGACCGTCTGAAGCTGCTCTTTGGCGTCTTTCCTTACTGGCTCATTCGGAATATGCCATTCCGGGCCTTCTTTCCACGTTTTCGAGAGTTTCTGCGCTACGCGCTGGAACAGCTTAACGCCACCTATTATCTGATCAACGAGGCGGGCGGCATCGGACACTTCCTTCCCAACTACGAGAAGATGCTCAGGCTGGGTGTTGAGGGTTATCTGGAGTCTATAGAGGAAAAAGAGGGGGATCTCTACCGTGCAGCGCGCGTCGCCTGCGAGGGGCTGGTTGAATACGCCAGGCGACTAGCGCAGGAGGCCGAGCGCCTGGCCGCCAGGGAAGCAGACGCCGCGCGTGCCGCCGAGCTCCACGAAATAGCGCGTATCTGCTACAAGGTTCCATATAGCCCGGCGGAGACCTTCCATGAAGCCTTGCAGTCCCTATGGCTAACCCATATGGCGGTGAACCTGGAGGGGCTGAACTCGGCTATCTCCTTCGGCAGGATGGACCAGTATCTCTATCCTTATTATCAGCGTGACATGGAGGAAGGCAGAATCACCCGCGAGCGAGTCCGCGAGCTTTTACTTTGCTTCTCCGCCAAGGCTACCGAGCACGTCTTCCTGCTCTCGGAGAAAGTCAGCCAGTACCATGGCGGCTACCTTGTGGTGCAAGCAGCGATAGTAGGAGGTACGGATCGGGAGGGAAAGGATGCCGTCAACGACCTTACCTACCTCTTCCTCGACGTAATGGAGGAATCCGGCCTGCGGGACCCCAACTATCAGGCGCGCATTCATGCCAGTTCCCCTGATGATTACCTCACGCGGGTGGCGGAGGTGGCGAGAAAAGGCAACGCTGTACCAGCTCTCTTCAACGACGATGCTGCTGTGCCCTCCCTTGTATCCCACGGCTATCCTCTGGAAGAGGCTCGCAATTATGGAGTAGTGGGCTGCGTGGAGCTGTCATTGCCGGGGAACAGCTTCTTCTCCACTGATGCCGGGCTCTTCAACCTCCCCCTTTGCCTCGAACTGGCGCTTAATCGCGGAAGGCGACTCAAGGGTCGCCGTCGAGTGGGTGCTGCTACCCCAGACCCCACCACCTTCACCAGCATTGACCAGGTAATCGATGCCTTCAGGGTACAGGTGGAATACATGGTGGCACGCATGATAGATGACCTGCAGGTGATTGAAAAAGGGAATCGTGATTATCACCCCACCCCCCTCTCATCCATGCTGGTAGACGGCTGCCTTGAGTCTGGACAAGATGTCACCGCGGGGGGAGCCTTATATAACTCCAGCGGGGTCCAGGGGGTAGGAGTGGCAGACGTAGCGGATTCACTGGCGGCCCTGGACGAGGTGGTATTCCAGCATCAAAGTTATACCATGGCCCAAATGCTGGAGGCCCTGCACAGCAACTACGCTTCCGATCCTGAGATACAGGCTGAGCTACTCAGGGCCCCCAAATATGGTAACGACCAGCCATCGCCCGATGAATATGCCAATCGGGTTGCACGCATTTTCCACTCGGCTCTCGCTCAACACCGCAACACACGTGGTGGCCCCTATGTGCCTGGATTCTATTCCGTGACGTGCCACGTGGCCTTCGGTCAGAAAGTGAGCGCTCTACCCAGCGGTAGAAAGGCAGGGGAGACTCTCGCAGCCAGCCTGGGTCCATCCAACGGACAGGATCGCCTGGGACCCACTGCACTGCTCAATTCAGTGGCGCGTGTGGACTCCACCCTCTCCCCCAACGGCTACGCCATGAACCTTCGTTTCGACCCTCATACCCTGGCCGGTGACCGGGGGGTGAATATCCTTTCCGGCCTGGTCAAGGGCTTCTTCGGTTCAGGGGGGATGGAGATGCAACTGAATATACTCGACCCCGAGATGCTGCAGGATGCCCGCAGAAATCCGGGGAAGTACCCGGAGCTGGTAGTAAGGGTTTCCGGCTATTGTGCCTACTTCGATGATCTCCCCGACGCCGCAAAACTGGAGATCATCGCCCGGACGCGCCTCGAGGTGTAGCACAGGGCCTGGAGTCACGCCGGCAACGACGCAGGATTACACACCACAATGGCCACGAACGACGGAGTAATCGGGGCAGGATGTTTTTAAAACTCGTCCTCTTGTTTATTCTTACGCCGCTCATTGAACTGGCGATTCTCGTCTATCTGGGAACCGTCATTGGCGCTCTATACACCATACTCATCGTGGTGGCAACAGGCATACTTGGAGCTATTCTGGCAAGGAATCAGGGCCTGGCGACGCTTTCCAGGATTCGCAGCAGTCTCGAGCGCGGAGTTATACCCTCCAACGAACTCTTCCACGGAGCCTCAATCCTTGCAGGCGGTCTGCTTCTGCTCACACCCGGAGTAATCACCGATATCGTCGGATTCGCACTGTTGATTCCTCAAACGAGATTACTCATCGTCATCTGGCTTCGCGGCATGATACGTCGCAGGATACAGCGCGAAGAGGTCCACTACCGGGAATTGCGCTAGCAATCCCAAGAGAAAAGCCGCCGGGAGGCGGCGTTCCAAACCAGCCATATTAACCGCTTTTTATAACCACAGGACGAACGCTGGTACGTCCCGGCACGGCACACATAGCCCCAAGGGCATCCGGCCGCGCGCCGAGAATCAAGACATCCTCTTTAAAATGAACTTCACCATTCACCAACTGTGACCCGTAGGATAATCATTCCGAGAAAACCGCCACCTAAACCAAGAAGAACACCAGCAGTAACATTGTCGACCAGAAAACCGACACCCAGGCCAATAAAAAGACCTGCTGGTATCGCCAATCCGGCAACGCCTTTTCGATTCTTCGGTTGCTCTGACTGTGTAGACATAACTACCTCCTACGCAGATTCATTGATAACTGACAGGAATGTCTGATCCTATTGTACTGCGACCATGCTTCCCGCAGGGAGTCACTAAGCATTCTCATATCGTGGTGCAAAACAGGTTATGCTGGCCAATTTGTTATGTTGAGTCCCTAATGCATACTCCACGTAACTCCTACATTGTCGACGCGCCACCGCTGCTACCTAATGCTGCACTACCCCTCCCGACGGTAAATAATATATGGGCAGCTAATGACTGAACAAAAGTGGGATTTGGGACGTGAGCCGACAGGTCCCCAATTTCAGTTCCGAGGTTGTCTGCTTTCCAGCGAATTGTGCTGTACTGGTCAACATCGAAATGGATTCTATTCTTGGCGTCTTTGTGATCCTCACATGTATGGATGACTGGTTTGTCCATACCGAATGCCATCCCGGCTTCCCAGTATACCCCTCCACGCACACCTCTCCGCACCTTCTGGTCTCCTTCTTCCTTTGCTTCAGGTCTGCACGTGAAGTCTGCTATCACGAAGCGTGACTGGCGAATTAACGACACAACCTTGTCCATGATAAACCCGTTGAATTCTTCTTGATTCACAATGACAGCTTTGTAACCGCAGCCCTCAACTGCAACACAAGCCGCCTTTCGGTAATCTTCTGTGCATCTATCGAACCACACCGCTATAAACGCCATATCACCAGCCTCCTTGCTTCTGCGTAGTTCATCCACACGTAGCCATCCTTTGGCTGTGATCCTTGATTCTATGTGGGTGGGTGAATCAAACTCGACGTAACCAAGTTGGTCAAGGAAATTGGTTAGCCCCCTGATCTCATTCAGATTCTTAGCAGCAACTTCGGACACAAGGCTCGGCTCATTTGCTGAGAGCTTTTTCTCCAAGTCGCCCTCAGTATTATCAGCATATGCCTTGAGCAAGGCATTCATTCTCTCGTCAACTGTCGATGGAAAACCCATGCGCTCGAATTGCAGTGGCCACTCATCGTAGCTGCAATCAATGCTCCTTCCGAAAACCGCCAGTTGCCCTGCTTTGTTCTGCTGTCTTATCCATGCGCTCGCAAGGTGCCTCACGCTTTCAAAGTGCTTGCCTTCCAAATGCTCGAAATCCTCAAGAAGAAATAGTCCACACCTTGGGCAATCATACGACGCAAAGAAATCCTCCCGTGGCCGAGGAGATTCTCGGAGGGGCTGCTCTCTGCAAACAGGACACATTTCGGGCGACTCGGTATCCTTCATTTCTCCTCCGTTCTAGTACACTGAATATGAAGAGCCAAGAAGCATTGTACCATTTTCGGAGTTGGCCACTAAACTGCCTGACCTGCCCTCCTACTCGCCGCTTCAGCGAGACCTACTCAGGACTCACGCTGGAACGTCCGAAGCTCACAATTACATAAACATGGGAATGTCTGATCTGCTTGTACTGCGACCATGCTTCCCGCAGGGAGTCACTAAGTATTTTGCCACAAAAGCAACTACAACATGCAACGGTTTAGCACCGCATGTTCTTCTCGGTTGTGGAATCTCAACTTATGAACTTCTGGAGGAGCAGCTGCGTTATATCCACCAGCACAATCGGAAGGGCGGCGAACTGGCTATGGAAAGGTTGAGGAGTTTACAAAGTTTACACTACAAAGAAGGGCGTAATCGCCAAGACTATTTCCCCTCTATAGGTGGAGCCATTTGTTCAAAAAAAGCTACATATAAATCGGGGGCCAAAAGTTCAGACATACGTCCTTGTTCCCACTTCTCAGTTATAATCTCGCCAAAGCGTGAAATAGTTTGCTGAATGTCTTCGGTCTCTACTTCATAAATCGCTAGATATTTCCCATGCCCTTCTGGTGGTTCGTCATTCTTAAATCGCGTCCCTCTCAGTATACCTGGTGTTTCTAGAACATCCGGTACGTGAATAGTGTTATACCAGTGGTTGAACTCCTCTTCTCTTGCTGGGTCAGAGCAGTTACTTTCAGCGACAAGAAGCCATTTTCCCATTTTTGTTTCCACCTCCTCGGTAGATCATATCCTAAATTGGCCAATAGAGTAACCGAAGGACCTCCGTGTAGGAATCATACAACTCGATTACAGTGTTTTCGAGGGTTCAGTTCAATCATGGTTGGGAGGCCAGCCTGATTGACTCTTCATCAGCTTTATTGCCGACTACCGGCACTAAAATCCTGCGAAACTCCATTATTGTTTACTTCCTGTTATCCTGTGACAAGTATTACACCTCTTTATCAAAAACATGCAATGTTTTCAATGGCACTAGGGCTTTTCCTTGAGACGGCTTATTTGTGCATTTACCAGCCTCACTGTGGCTTCTTTAAGTGCTTCTAATTCATCGATGGATAGATTTTCCAGCTCCTCCAGATTATACTGGATCGCACCGATAAGTTCCCGGGAAGGGCGTCGCCGGGGGAACATGAAGTAGGAGTAGAGGGTGCCAATTATTACCCCAAAGAAAGCAATCGTACTGAAAATTGACCAGAATGCACCAATTATCATTCCGGCATTAGTAATCGGTCCCGGGGCATTGGCTCCCTGTGTCTGCATAGCGGTGAAGCTCCACCATAAAGCATGGGTGTAGGAAGATATTTGTTCATTTGAGTTGTGCTCAGCCAAATAAATACCCCAAGAGGAAAGTAGCCCTAATGCGATGAGAGCAAGAAGCAAGGGTATTAGGGGAGTCTTGGTAGCTACGTCTCCGAGAAATCTAAGGAGTCCAGGGATATTAGGGGTGATGCGGAGTCTTTTACGGGGACTTCGCCGGTGAATACGAAGTGTCTTATTCCCCAACACCCGTGATTCTATTTCATCGAACTTCTCTTTTTCTTTCATCTCCAACTATCTCCCCATTCTAAGCTAATTTCGATGTTCCGCTTCATTCATTTTACACCATCAAGGGAATGTCTGTTTTGCTTGTACTATGACCATGCTTCCCGCAAGGAGTCACTAAGTATTCTGCCACACAAGCAGCTACAACCTACGACAGTTTAACACCGCAGGTTCTTCCCGGTTGTGGTTGGTGATGGAGCCAGAGGCCTTGTTATGTTGGTGTAGTATACCAAAAAAAAGGAGCGATTAAGCGATTGAATGGGTTAGTACATCCAAATCTACAGGAGTATAATAGTAAGAAACAGATCATAGAGACTAGCAAGAGAGGTGTAAAAACATGGATAATCAGGAGCCCTTCGAACAAGTACAGAGTAGCCGGCCCGGTGATGCGGTGCTTAGGAGAAAGAGGAAGCAGAAGACAAGGCTACGCGTCGCGCAGAATATCTCGGGAGTCATTAAGTTCTTCAGGATACTTTTTACAAAAACCCCTTTTCTACCAATGCTCCTAATCCTCATCGTACTGTGGCTGATTTTTTCCGCCGGTTTTTACTATGCCGAGCATACCGAGAATGAGTTTATAACATCATATGGGGAGGCACTGTGGTGGGGCATGGCCTCCATTGAGACGATGGGCACACCCTATCAACCGATAACAACGGCGGGGGAGGTGATTGGAGGGATATGGGCTATACTTGGAGTCGTGCTTTTCTGGGGTATGATCATCGCGAGTGTTACCATCTATTTCGCTCAGCGAAAAGAAGGAGGGATGAAACAGATCGTCTCTACAATTGAGTATAACCTGGAGCAGATTGATACCCTGTCATTGGAGGAGTTAAAAGTCCTAAAGGGGACTACCGATAGTCTCATCGATGTCCACATCCAGCAGCGTTGCAAGGAGGTTTGATAGTAGGCAGTCTGAAATGCAATGATTAGATTAACCTCTGTGGTTCGTGAAGCTGGAAGAGCGATATGGGTTCCTTTTTTCAACTCGACATACTATTACATCCAGCTTCCTATATAAAAAGGCCCGCACGGAACCACGTGCGGACCTTAGCTTCAGAATGCTGACTATCGGGCCCTGCCAGGCGCCCCTTTTCACCTCAGCGCCAAGCGGCTACCATTGAACAAACATCGGGATGTCTGATTTGCTTGTACTATGACCATGCTTCCCGCAAGGAGTCACTAAGTATTCTGCCACACAAG
>SDBU01008301.1_pt1 | contig 11838 bp, 17 predicted proteins | sample 2277071 | NCBI WGS metagenome assembly SDBU01 (sample SAMN10397929, study PRJNA504765) | marine sediment metagenome | isolation source: marine sediment core GS08_GC12, 126 cmbsf | place: Arctic Ocean: Gakkel Ridge, Loki's castle | collected 2008
CGGCATTACATAACGCGCAAGCGTAAGGGAGCTAACACAATGGACAACGACAACCACGACAAGTCGCTAACGGTAGGAGTCGTTAAGCCGGCCCACGGCGGATACCCGGAGATAACGGGCGAGCGCATCGCAAGGGAGGCAAAGGCAGACGGGCGGGCGCCATCCGACGTCGGCCCGGAGGTGTTCGCGGCGATCGCTGCCGGGGAAGCCATACATGCGCCGCCGCTATTCAAGTGGGAGCGGCGCGAGAAGGGCAACGCAGTTAGCGCCCACTGCGAACCGTGCGATCGCCTCGTGCCGTTCGGCAGGGGCTGGCATTGCCCGGAGTGCGTCGAGAAACACGCCCACGAATTCGACACGCTCGCCGCTGTCAACCGCGATCTCCGCACGCGGCTCAAGCAAAGGGGCATCCGGATCACCGGCTTGCAGGGACAGCTTGAGGACGCCGCCGCAGCACTCGGAGGCTATCGCAATCGAGAGAAGGGTTTGCAGGACGCGCTACACGCGGCGCAGGAACGGGCGATTGAGCAGCGGGTAATCATCAACGACTTGCGGGCGAACGGAGCCACAATCGATCACAATTACGCCAAGCTCCGCGCCGATCTTGAGGACGCCAACAACCGTCTCACCGACCGTGAAAAGCAGCTCGCGATCGTGCGGACGTGGATGGTGGAATGGAACGAAACCAACCACACCGTTACCAGCGGGATCGAGGTGCTGCGCAAACGCCTCACTTGGGCGGACGCCGATCCGCTCGCCCCTCTGACGAGCAACGGATGGAAGGTCACTAACCGCATGACAGTGAGGGAAATCCGGCGGCGGATCGAGGCACTCGAGGGCAGACTCCGCGGGCTCGATCAAGAGGCTGATGGGCACGATGGGATCGAGTCACTGATTGGGGCCTTCCGCACCGCGTCGGATCGCAACCGAAAGTGCTTCACTGACGTCGATGTCAAGGCGGCGGATCTGGCCAAGCGCTGCGCCAAGCTCGAGGAAGCCAGCACCGCTCCCAGCCCCCTCGCCGATCTCGACATGGATTCAATCATACGCGAGGCGATATCGGCGGGGGCGCTTGAGATGGTTCGCGAAGTGATGGCCGAGAAAAAATGACCCAAAAAAAATTCCAAAAAATGATGGTCGAGCTCGCCCCGTTGCGCGGGCTACTGTATCCCAGGGCTGGCCCGGGGTACCTCAGGGACGTGGCCCGGCGGATCTGGATCATGGAAGCGTCGGGCGCGACGCACTTCGGCGGGCCCGACGTGTTCGCCTGGTACCTCACTGACCGCGCACGCAAGGGCGACAGCCACCAAAAAATCACAAGCTACCTCGCCCGCAGATGGGACGAAAGGAACACGACATGAACGCAAGGCAAGATCTGATCAAGGCAGAGGCCGAGATCAAGGAGCTAAAGGAGACCGTCGCGGGCCAGAGCCGGTACCTCGTCGAGATCAGAGAGCAGCTCCGCAACGACATGAGGGCGGACATTGGCACCGGTCGCCCCGACTGGTTCGGTGTACGCGGTACCACCATCGCCAGGATACTGGGAGCAGAAGTCGGATGAGCACCTCCCGAAAATTCAAGCGCCGAAACCAGCGCAACGCCGGCAAGTCACACCGCCCCAGCTGCCCCCGCTGCAAGCTTCACCGCAACCCGCGCCGCTGCCTGATGATCCGCCGGCTCGACCTTGGCGCATGGTTCTGCACCCGATGCGGCTGGCAGCTGCCGATCGCGCGGGCGGTGCAGCCCCGTCGCCCGATGACTGCCGAGGAGCGGGAGCAGAGGCAGGAGCGGTACACTAAAAAGGTCGACACCGCGCTCGCCAAGGCGCTGTCAAAGCCCCCTATCCGGGTGGTGCTAGACAGCGACAGCGACAAGCCTTAGACTAAAGGCATGGATCCGAAGTCAGTGAAGGGCCGACCGTGGGCACGCCAGCCGAAGGAAACAGTCAAGGCTTACGCCGCCTTCGTGACCTATCTCGAGCTGGGCAAGGCCCGCAGTATTGCGAAAGCGTTTGAATCTGTCGGCGGCACATCGGGTCAGCATCGGCATTGGGAAGGGTGGAGCTCTAAGTACAACTGGAAAGAGCGCGCCGACCAATACGACAGCGATCACCTCGAAGATAAAATACGCGGTCGGGCCGCGCAGCGGGAGAAGGTTCGACAGCCAACGATCGACGACGCGCCCGATATGCTGCTCGAGCTGCGGGAGCTCTCCCAGGGCTACGTCCGGCCGGGCAAGACAGCCAAGGTGAAGACGGGACGGGACGGCAAGCCGGTCAAAGTGCTTGTGCCAGACCCGCACAATGAAGGCGAGTTCATGGAAGTCGGCGTGCTCGAGGACGCAGTAAACCCGAAGGTGAGGGCGCAGATTCTCGAGACCCTGCTAGGCATGGGCGGGATCATGAAACCGATCCGGACGGAGCTAGCCGGTCCGGATGGCAAGGAGCTCGGCGGTCAGATCCGCGACGGCCTCCGCAACATCGATCCCACCGTACTCGCGATCGTTGCTGCGGCGTTCGGAGTTGAGACCTAGCGTGGTAGCACTCCCCCAATTACTGGACATGATGGAGCGCGCTGGCGAAGACGAAGTGCGCGACGCGATCGTGTGCCTCGTCGCCGAGCTGCGCCTGTCCACCTTTGTAAAACATTGCTGGCACGTCCATCACGAGGCCGAGCCTCTGGGGTGGAACTGGCACATTGATTGCATCTGTGATCATCTCGAGGCGACGTTAGACGGCGACATCGTCTGGTTACTGATCAACATCGCCCCGGGCTTTATGAAATCCCTACTCTGCTCGGTCTACTTCCCCGCGTGGGTCTGGCTCAAGTACCCATGGTTCCGCTGGCTCTGCTCTAGCACCAATGAGATCGTCACCCTGCGCGACGCTCGCAAACACAAAGAGCTCATCACATCACCGTGGTATCAACGGGTATTTCAACCCGACTGGGGCATACTGAAAACCCAATCTGCGGACGGCAACTTTGGCACGACGAGGCACGGGGAGCGGGTGAGCCGCACGGTCAATTCCAGTATCATCGGGTCGCGACCGCACGGCCGAATTCTTGACGACGCAAACGATCCTAAGTCCACTACAGAGGACTACGCGAAAGTCAACTTCTGGCTCGAGGACACTTACTTTAAACGCCGTGCCAAGCTTCACCCTGAGTCCTTTATCGTCAACGTCCACCAACGCACGGGCGAGCTCGACAGCACCGGATACATGATGAGCCGTGAGATCAAGCCGAAGCATGTGCACCTGGTGCTGCCGAATCGCTACGTACCTCAGCGATCATTTCACTCCATGGTGTTCAAACCAGGCACGCTCGAACTATGGGAGGACCCGCGCACCGAGGTTGACGAGCTACTCCATACGCTGATTCTTGACGAGGCCAAGACGGCAGAGGAACGGGCTGCGCCTGGCGGCGAGGCGATCGACGCTGCGCAGAATCAGCAGGACCCGACACCAAGGGGCGGGATCATCTTCAAGCGCTCGGCCTTCCAACGGTGGAGCCCGGCGCCTAATATCGAAGAGTGGCGGAAGCTGCCGGCGGTGCCCGACTTTGAAAGGGGCTACTATCCTACCTACCCGCTCCCCGACAAGTTCGACCTGCTCTTGATCACTGTCGACCCGAACAACCTCAAGGACGGAAAGGCAACGCGGAACACCGACTACGTCGTGATCGACATCTGGGGCAGGGTCAATAATTTGTACTATCTGGTAGCGCAAATCCGCCAGAAGCTAGGCGTTGCTGGCACGATCGCGGCGGTACACCAGGCGGTCAAGCTGCATCACCTGCAGGTGGCCGCGGTTCTGGTGGAGAGCAAGGCCAACGGCCCAACGATCATCAACGGCCTGCGTGCAATCATGGGGATCGCTGCCGAAGAGAAGCTACCAGAGACGCAGCAATTCGTGCGCAAGTGGAACGTGCAGGGCGAGACTAAGACGCAGCGCGCCCGCGGGATCAGCTACGTGGTAGACGGCGGCCGGGTCTTCATCCCATGCGAGCGGGAGCACGGGTATTACGTGCACTGGCTAAATGAGATCTGTGGGTTTCCAAATAAGGTCAGGGACGACTGCGTCGATACGATGACCATGGCATTGACATTTTTTGAAAAGGAGCGGCAATTTGGTTAGGCTACAAAACATCGTCGGGCATCACCAGGAACGTTATGCACAAGGCACCACGATCAAATGCTTCGTGCGTATGTACATGCGCCCTGGTCTGCAGGCGCTGACGCTCCGGGTGCGTATCGATTGCGAGGAGTATACCTTGTACCCCAACCCATGCGAGGCTACCCACGCGCCCGAAGTCTTGCGTGATGTTGAGACTGACGCCGGCGTTTAGTACACTTTTGATCCAGGGCAATTACGCCCACAGACAGACAGGAGATAGACATGTATGCGAAGTTCGTTCGATTCGTGAATGGAGATCCGGTGCTGGCAGGCGATGGAGGCGACAAGGTGGTACCCCGGGAGCACACCATCATCGAGGCCGAGCGGTTTAATTACCGCAAGTATCTCGGTTCCAGCCTCGAAGATATCGTCGACAAGCACGACCTCTTCGGGGAAACCTTGCCGTTTAATGAGCCGAAGGGGACAACCATCGAGGTCATCCACCTCACGGCCACCTCTGACGACGGCTCATCCTGTAAGCAGTACATCGCCCCGAGCCAGCAGCTCTACATCATGAGTGACACCGGCAAGACCATCGACACGCTTCAGTGTCTGTTCGAGCAAGGTTGCACCAGCACTGATCTCTGATACCTTCGACCCTGTTACAGCTAAGCAGCTCAGCATTCACCACAGGATCAGATCATGAAACACGGGGCGATAAAGGCGCCCCCTTGCGCGTGCCGCGGTGCCCGGGTAGTCTGAAGCCAGGAGATCCACCGATGCCGAAACTGATCGATCGCTATCGCAACTGGCAGCTGAGCCGGGCGCAGCGCAAGGTTCCCCGCCTCGCGCCGGCCCCCCCGCCTATCAGCGCCGAAACCCAGCAGTTAGTCCGCCGCTCCGGGCTCCACGCCTTCAGTACCTCGAACCCAACTTGGGACGACGCCGCGCAGCGCTGGACATTCCTCGGCCCACTGACCCCGGTCTACGGCCTAGCCTTTGTGGACACGGTACTTGATCGCCTGCTCCGCGCGAGCGCCTGGAGCTGGGCATCGATCAATGGTAACGCAAAAGCGATGTCACAGCTGACGCCGATCGTGCAGGAGATGAAGGGCGGTGATTGGCAGACGGCGCCGCGGAGTCATCCTCTTTGGGGTTTTCTCGCCGATCCGCTCGGCACTGACGACACGCTGCCGTGGATGAGTTGGCAACACCTGTTCTACATGATCTGTCTACACTACTACGGCGCCGGTAACTCCTACCTCGTGCCGGTCGATTTACTGCTCGGCGATTCCATCTCCGTGATCCCGCTCCTCCATCCCCTGCAAATGGTGGTGCACGACGTCGATATGGACAAGCGCTTCGAAGTGCCGCGCAAGTACACCTACCAACGGGTCAACGGCGGACCACAGCTTGAGTTCACCCCCGACCGGCTGATCAACATCATGGCGCCGAGCGCGAGCAGCTTGTGGCGTGGCACCCCGCCCCTCCGTGCTGCGCTCCGAGCGACACAGATCGACGCGGTCGCGACAGAGCGACAGCGGTGGGCGATGATCAACAAAATCTCCCCCGGCCCGGTGATCAGTTTCGATCACCCACTCGGCCCGACGCCGGCGCAAATCATCACTGAGAAGCAACGGCTGATCGATGACTACCGCGACCCTGAAAACGAGGGCGACCCCTACATCATGGGCAGCGGCGGAAAAATTGACAAGGGGTTCACACAAGAGGAGCTGCAGGTATTCGAAACCAAGAAGTCCGCGCGCGAAGATATCATCGCCGTGATCGGCACACAACCCAGCATTCTTGGGCAGCTCGACGGGGCCACTTACAGCAACACGAAGGAAGCGACGTTGCTCTGGTTCAACGGGAGTCTCGCGCCGATCATAGAGATCATCTACGGCCACCTGAACGCGCAGCTTGTGCACCGCCGATTCGGTCCGGACGTGCGGCTGTGGTACTCCCTCGCCGGCTCACACATCGGGAATCAACTCCTGCTAGCCAAGCTGGACGTCGCCACCGGTCTGCAGACGCTGGGCTACTCCACCAACGACATCAACGCACACCTTGAGCTAGGGATGCCCGAGCGCGACTACCTGGACAAGAGCACGGGCGCCGACGTGATCGCCGGGCGCACGGAGCCGACAGAGGAGGGCGATCCCGATCCCGAGCCCGAAGAGCCTACTGACCCGCCCGAATCTGACGAGCCGCCCGAACCCACGTAGCCAGCGCCTTTCGGTCACCGCGCTCCACCCGCGCGAGCACCTCTATAATAGAACAGTCGAGTTCTGCGCCCGCGACCTTGAGGGCGTGTCTGGTGTGCTTCCGCACCCTGATCGAGTCTGTTTTCCTCATGACGGGCACCCTATCACACCGACGCATACAATCCCACCACTTCCGCTGACCCATAGATAACACCGGCTCTTGCGAGTAGGTTTGACCTATGGCAATGAAGCCCAGAGGCGAGATCGAAGTCGTCGATCCTAACACTGTAACGGTACGGGGATACGCCGCGATTACCGGCGTCGAGTTCAGTTACTTCGATCCCCGCGAGTGGCGCGACCGCAGAATGATCGTTGATCCGGGCGCGTTCGCGCCCGTGCTCGCGCGGCTTGACGGACCCCTGCCGATGCACTGGACCCACGACATATTTAACCTGCAGCTCGGCGAGACCGAGCACTTGTTTGAGGATGATACCGGGTTGTTTTTCAGCGGCACCCCGTTCGCCACTGACGCAGTGATCGATCAGCTGACCGTCATGGCCGGTCGGGCTCACACAGGCGCGTCATTCATATTCGAGTTTGGCGAGGTCGCAGAGGATGACAGCGGACTAGAGCACATTCTGTCATTCTCCGATCTGTTCGAGGTTGGCCCTACCCCCATTGGAGCCAACCCGGATGCGTTCGCTGAGCTTATCGAGCGGGACGCAGGAGCAGAGGAAAAACCGGAGCCGGCAGCGGCTGCAAGTAACGCCGCGTTGGCGGCAGAGATATACCGGGCGCGAGCCCTCATCAGGAGATTTTGATCATGGCCACGAAGAAGCCCAGCAAGTCGCCCGCGCCTCCGCGCAGTTTCGAGGGTCCCAAGCCCGGCGATCCTGTCGCCGCAATGGCCGCGCTCTCCACGGAGATGGGGGAGCAGTTCGAAACGATCGGCAACACGGTCGTCAAGCTCACCGAACGGATCGAGATCAACGACACCCGCGCGGTGAAGCTGTCCGAGGAAGTCGCCGACGTCGCGAAAAAGTTTGCGGAGCTCAAGGCCGGCGAACAGTTCGCCGAGTTTGCCGACAGGCTCGACGAGGACAAGGAGCAGATCAAGCGGCTCAATGAGGGGATCGCCAAGGCTGAGAAGTTACTCGCCATGGGTGGCCCCGCTAAGCCCACCGGCCCGCAGCTCCCGACCGCTTTCGCGCAGGAGATCGCGACCGGCGCCGGCATGGCCGAATACCGCCGGATGTGCGAAGAGAACAAATCCAAGAAGGTCACCCACAGCTTTCGGGTCGAAAACTCGTTAGCGATCAGTCGGGCGCACGGCTTCGCTGGGCAGTCCACCGTGATCGTGGATTCTGGCCTTGTGGGCGACGGCTCCGACCCGGTGACGCAGCAAGGGCTGACGGAGCTGATTCGTGATCCCATCGGCCTGATCGACGTGATCAACGAAGTGCCCGGGACTCCGGACGTCGACGCCTTCCGCGAGATGGTCGAGGATGAGGTCAGCTCACGCGGTGCGGTGGCGGCAGCGGCGAACGGCGCAGGGACCGGCGGCAGCTCGGCGGTGGACGCGATCACCGTCCACAATACCGAGGGCTTTTTCGTGGGCCAGAAGATCTATGTGGAGGCCACCGCGACCGGAATGGAGGGACCGCACACGATCTCCGCGATCACGCCCGGCACGACCCTGACGTTCGCGACCACCGTGATCGATTTCAATATCGCAGACGGTGACCTGATCGTGGGCGAAGAGTTCATCGCCACCGCAGAGAACGGCTTCAAGCCGGCCGGCGTGCTCAAGGCAAGCCTGCAGACGGTCGCGATCCAGACCCTCGCCACCTACCTGATCATGACGAGGCAGAGACTGCTCCGCACCAACCTGTTTGACCTCATGGGCTGGGCAGCCGCGCGACTCCCCGCCCGTCTGCGCGAGTCGCTCGAGTGGGCGCTACTGTACGGCAGCGGGACCGAGCCCCAGCTGCACGGCTTCCTCAACGCGACGCTCATGACGACTCACAGCGTCGCGACCGACACATGGAACATCGACGTCGAGACCGGCTCCAACCGCGCAGACCTGATCCTGTGGAGCGCCGCGAACATTCCCGGCGACCGCCCGATCGTGTGCGTTATGCACAAGCTGGACTGGTTCAAGCTGACCTCGGCGAAAAACGCCAACAACGACTATCTGCACGGGCAGGGTGAGGGACCGAGCATTATCGATACGCCCATGCTCAAGGCCATCGGTGGCGTGCAGGTCGTGCTGTCGAGCAAGATCATCCAGCCCTACGCCCTGGTGATGGACGCCGCGCAGGCGTCCAGCTTCGTGCGGATCGCGGACGCTGAGCTGTCCGTTGGCTGGGTCGAAAGCCAGTTCATCAAAAACCAGCAGACCATGCTGTACGAGCAGAGCTTCGCGCACCTGCTCAAGGTCGGTTCCGCCTACCGGCGCGCCTATATGAACCAGCCCCCGAACTAAGCAGGAGCTGAGCAGTGATCCAACCTTCGCGAAACCGCCGCCGCCGCAAGTCCAGACGCGCGTACAACCGTGCGCCTGTGCTGCCGGCTGCCGCGGTACCTTCCAAGCCTGGCGACGAGGTCGAGGTGCAGACTCCTCCCGCTGCACCCGCCTCGCCGCCAGCACTTCCCCCTCCGCCTCATCTCACGAAGCGCCAGATCATGGCCAAGCTTGACGAGCTTGGCGCCGAGTACAACCCCCGCGCGAACCACGCCGCACTGACCGCCGCACTCTGGGCCGCAGGGATGTCACTCGATGGCTAGCGCGCTCAGCAAATTCACCTGGGCCGATCACAAAGAAGCCCTCCGGGCCTACGTTGGCCTAGGTGTATCCACTGCCGAGGATACCAACCTCGAGCTATGGCTCGCCGCTGCAGCGACAGATCTCGACGAGCTCGCCGGCTGGATTTACACGGATGCTGACGACGAAGAGATCGACGTGTCACCCGCCGACCCGAGCGCTAACGCGAGCTGGAAAACCGGGATCTACGAATGGGTCAAGGCATTTCGTGCCGTGCACACTTCCCCTGTCGCAGATGGTGTGGCGTCAGTCAAAACGGGCGCACTGAACGAGGTATACCAGGGCGGCGTCGCAGGTCTGCAAGCGCATCGCAACGCGCGCCGCTCCGCACTTCCGTTCTGGTTCACTGCGATCAACAACATCAGTCGGTCGCCGAAAGCAGGTTGATCATGGAATTGTTTGGAATCATCCTCAAAAGCGGTATGCCGACCGCGAGCCCGAACCCGCGCGAGCGGATCCAGGCCGGCGCGTTTATTCGCGTCAACCGCGAGGAATACGACCGCCTCGTGCCGCGGCACGCGCACGAGGCCAAGGAGTACCTCGCCGCGGACAAGGCCCGCAAGGAGGCTTACGAGAAGACCTCCGAGGGTAAGGAGGCGGTCAAGCTGTTCAAGGCATTGCAGCGCGAACGGCATCGTAACGCCCTGCGGGTGCTCGCAGCCAGGGAGGAGGCCGCCAAGGTGGCAAAGCTCAAGGCTGTCGCTGACACAAAGCGCCGGCTCGCCGCGATCGAGAAGCGTGAGGCTGACGCCGTGGCGGCCGAGAAGCGCGCAAAGGACGCTGCCAAGAAGGCGGCCGACCCGGGCGACGGAAACAAGTAAGCATGCCCCGGCACGTCGAGGACAAGGATCTAGGGTTTCGCGCCATGGTCAAGGCGGCGACGAAAGTCGACGGCCTCGAGCTGCGCAATGGGATCCTCGATCACACCATACGTTACGCGAAGTCAGCTAGCGCAAAGGGCCAGTTTGTCAGCAAGGTCGCCGCGATCCTCGGCCTGCACCAAGTGATCGGGCGTGGGTATGATTCGCAGGCCGGGGCGATTGACGCCGGCATGATCCAATTGCTCAAGGATATCCATAACGGCGTGCCCAACCCTGCCGCCCGTATTCACGTCCTGATGGGAGTGAGGATCCAGGGTGCGCAGCGCGCAGCCCTCGACGGCCTGATCCAGCGCCGCACCGGCAGGATGCGCTTGGCCATCCGCTCGACCGTTTTCGAGGAAGGCCGGATCGGCGCCCGCGGCAGTGCGGCGTCTGGCAAGCGCGCCGCTGGCGATGATCCCCGCAAGCCCAAAGCAAATCAGGCGATCGGCTAATGGGCAAGGTACTAGGCAGAGAGCTGGTAACCGCGACGCCGCAGACGGCCTCAACGTCGTCGGCAGGTGAGCGCGTGCTTACGCCTACCACGCCCGTGGTTACGTTCTGGGCATCGGTGCAGCCTGTGGGCCAAGCCCAGATCGAGCTGCTCGACGAGGGGGTCCGCAAGTCCGCCCGCTGGATCCTGTATCCCGAGGGCGTGCCCGCCCTTGTCGAGAACACGCCATACCGGATCACGTGCACGAAAGGTGCGCTCATGCCGGTAGGCTTTATCGATCTCGCAGTCCACACAACCGGGCTGCCGCACCTCGCGCCCGTGTGCATGGAAGTGAGCGCCGACGAATGAACACCCCTACGCTCATAAGGCTCACGGCAAGCGAGGCGCTCGAAGCGTTCCGCGGCTGGATCGTGATCGCGCTGCCCACGTTGTCGGGCCGGGTGCACCTTGCCAAGTCACTGACGGCTGACGTGCCGCGCGAGACGCTGCCCTATGCCACAGTCGAGCGCACCGCGCAGCGCAGCCTGGCCAGCCCGTACCGCCGCGTAGGCGACGAGCTCGATACCCCCGAGGGTGAGGCCGACGATCAGACGCACGAGCTCGAGCTGACCCAGGTGAGGGAGATGACAATATCCCTGCGCGGGTTCGGTCCTGGTGTCGAGGACATGTTTGATGACCTCGAGGTCGCGCACGGCGAGATCGCATCGCAAACTTACCTCGAGGCACAGGGGATCGCCGCCCGCCAGATCTCTGACACGTTGGTAGTGCGTGAGCTGCGCGACACCGTGCACGAGCCCACGGCGACGATAGATTTCGCCGTAGTCTACACACTCGAAAAACTTAGCAGCGTTGGCGTGATCACTTCCGTCGACACCATGGGATTCACGGATATCCCTGTCACTCCCTAAAGGAGCTTGGCTCATGCCCATTGGAGCAACCTGGAATTTCAACGTTGGGATCACGGTCACCAGTGAAAAGCAGTCGATCGCGGTGCAGAACTTCGGCCGCCCGGTGCTCATCACCGAAGATATCGAATCGGGATTCACCGAGGCGTATCGGATCTACACGTCCAACAGCGCGGCGCAGAACGATGACGATCTGAGCGCGCCGGCAAAGCTCGACGTGGCGGAGTTTTTCTCGCAGAACCTACGCCCCCGGGATCTCATGGTGGCCGCAACGACGATGACCACGACGCCCTACGACAACGTCAGCACTTCTCTCGACGCGCTTCTGATCGAGAACTCGGAGTTCTACGGCGTGGTCTGCGCCAGCCGCCTGAAGGTAGCGCTGGAGTTGGTCGCGGTATGGTCTGCCGCGAACAAGCGGATCTCGGGCGTCCAGTCGAGCGACGCAGATATTACGGCCGGCACCGGAGGCAACCT
>SDBU01008302.1_pt1 | contig 11838 bp, 7 predicted proteins | sample 2277071 | NCBI WGS metagenome assembly SDBU01 (sample SAMN10397929, study PRJNA504765) | marine sediment metagenome | isolation source: marine sediment core GS08_GC12, 126 cmbsf | place: Arctic Ocean: Gakkel Ridge, Loki's castle | collected 2008
CCATCAGACTGTTCGGCAGCGTCGTCGGCGGCACTGGCGGGGTGGTCGATACTTCCGGCGGCATGCCGGGCTCGGGGCCGACTGCCGCGACCAAGGGCGACGACGGCCGGTTTATCGTCGGCCAGAACACGGGCAACTCGTTCGCCCCCACCGGCCAGGGCACTACGCAAGTCGAAATGCAGGATACCCTGCGCCGCAACCTCGGCGTACGGGCCGCCAGCCCGTTCGTGGTCGGCACGCCGGAAGTCCCGTTGATTCCCGGCCTTGTCGGCGGCGCCGAAGCCTTCGGGGTGACCCAGTTGGGCTCATGGGCGCGGGACTTTGACGCCGTGGTCAGCGGCGCGCCGAGTGGCGCGGGGGCGGCGATGCTGCTGATGGACACCGGCCCGACCGGTTTGGGCCAGAACTGGGACGGGTTCGACATGCTGGTGCTGATCAACCTGAGCGGTGAGCCGCTGGAGGCGCCGCAGGTCGGTGTCGGCGCAGCCGGCCATCTGGTCGATCTGCTTCAGGGCGGCTACCAGCGCCGGCCGCTGTTCGGCGGGGCAGGCAACGCCGCGCTGCCCCAATTGGCGGCCAACCGCGTCTACGCTTTGATGGTGCCGGACGGCTCGACGGACTTCAACTTCTCCGCCGAAGCATACTACGAGACCCAGGTCGAGGCTCTGGCACCGGGCGAATGGGCATACATGACCCCCGTGATACCGGGCGACGCCAACATGAACGGCTTCGTCGATGACACCGATTTGTCGGTCCTGTTGGCCAACTGGGAGCAGGATCCGTTGATCATCTCCACGTGGGATCTGGGCAACTTCACGCAGGCAACCCTCGGCGACACCGACGTGGACCACAGCGACCTGTCCGTGTTGCTGGGCAACTGGACCGGCCCCCCGCCGCCGGCCGGAGCGGCCGTCCCCGAACCCGCCACGCTGTCGCTGCTGGGCCTCGGCGGATTGGCGATGATGCGGCGACGGCGGCGGTGAGGGTCAACGGGACCCAGCCGTGACGGCCGGCGCTTGTGGAATCGCCCGGGCGAGGCGATGATCGCCGCCGATGAAGACGCACCCAACGCTGAAACTTATCGTGTGCGACTGGAACGGCACGCTGTTCCGCGAGCGGTACGAGGAGACGTTCTCGCTGGGGCTGTGCCGGCGCGCCTTCCGCCGGGCGCTGTGGCGGGGGAACGTCCGCAAACTCGCCCGGTTGACCGCCCACGCGGTGAGGTGCCACCGCCTGTACCGCGCGGCCAAGCGCGACCCCGACCGGGCCATCGAATGCATCGCCAGGATCGTCGACCTGCTCAATCGCGACGTCTTCGCCGGCCTGAGCCGGGCCGAGCTGGAGCGTTACGTCAGGCGCTACGCCCGCAAGATCCGGCGCCGGCTGGACGCCCGGCTGCTGGAGCCGCTGCAGGCCGTGGCCGCCGAGGCGGGCATTCCCATCGGCGTGCTTTCGGCCGGCTGCCGAGAGGCCATCGAGGCGGCGCTGGACGCGGCCGGGTACCGATTCGACTTCGTCGCCGCCAACGCCTTCAGCATGGAAGGCGGCGTGACCACGTCGCTCCACTTCGCCGTCGCCGACAACAAGCTGGCGCTGCTGACCGCCCTGCTGGCCGAGCGGAACATCGACCCGGCCGAGGTGATGTACATCGGCGACAGCCCGCCCGACGAGCCGTGCTTCCAGGCCGTCGGCATGCCCGTGGTGAGCTTCTGGGCCCGAGACACCCACAAGGCCCGCTTCCGCCAGAGCTGCGGAGCCTTCGTCCCCGCCGACCAAGCCGACTTCGACCGCCACCTCCGCACGGCCGCGGGAATCCGCTGAGGCACCAGCCGGTTGCGATGTGACTTCCCTTGCCCCGGTGGAGCATCAGATTCCCCACTACCCCCGATCCCGAATGCCTCGCAGTTTTCTGCAACCAAAGCCCGCGGGCGGCGTCTAAGGGTTGGGGCAGTACAGGAGATAGATTGTGCGCAGGTATTCAACTGTTGGGCTGGGCCTCCTTCTCGGGTTGTCGTTGATTTGGGCGAGCCATGACACCGTTACGGCCCCCGCCACCCAAGCGGAAGGCGAGCCCGCTTCTCCGCGAATTGACGCGATCGTGCCAGCCGCCACGACTCCCGCGTCCCGAACGGGCGAACGGGGCCGCCCGCCGGTTCGCGTCGTTCCCCAATTGAGACACAAGGGGAAAGGCCTGCCCGATCCCACAGGGCGCTTTGCCGTCGCGCGACCGGCGTACCATCTCAGTGGCCTCCACGTTGTTGATCTCAAGCGCAAGCAGTTGGCATGGATACTTGAGCCGCCGCCCGGTCGACCGGCCCATGGGGTCGGCTTTGCCTTCTCCTGTGATGGCAGGAGGCTGGCGCTCTGCTCGCCGTCGGGTGGTGACATGTTCGATCTCGCGGCCGACCGGATGAAGGCCGCTCCCTGGCTGAAAGGCATCGTCCCGGCCTTTTCACCAGACGGCAAGTGCATCTACGTTGCCGCTAGTTCAAGAGGCAAGTCCCATTGGCCCAGGGGCGCGTATGTGGACGAGATACGGGCTTATGACTTCAATGGTAAGATAGTCAGGTCCTACCCGCTTCGGATGAACATGGTCGGCCGGCTGAGCTTCTCGACCGACGGCCAGAGACTGACCGTCGATGGCGGCACGGGTGTAGGCCTGGGGAACCAGGCAGGCGGAACTTTCACGCCATCGCGTCAGGCCATCAACTTGAAGACGGGGGAGTCAATAAGCATCCAGTCGCCGCAGGCCCGGAACCGCCCTGCCTACGGGCCGGGGCGATTGGCTGATTTCGATGCGATGAATCTCCAGACCCTTCCTGCGCGCGGCCCAACGCTTCATCAACAGTTCACCAAGATGCTGTGGGATGCTTCCACACGCTCACTTGCCGTCACCGGTCAGGGCCAGCCCGAGGGTGGGACGATCAAGCTGTGGAACCTTAAGGAAGGCAAGTTCGCCGCCACGGTAGGCACGAGCAATAACGTCCGCAACCCGGTGCTGCTGGGACCGGGGCTTCTGGTCGGCACGGCTTGGCACGACAGGGAGACGCTTCCGCCGGAGCTGGCCGCCCTACCCACGCCGCCGGGCTCGCCCCGATCGGCCACTGTCAACTTGGTCACCCTCGTGCAACTGCCCGAAGGAACCACCCGTCCGCTGGGCATTTCCGGACGCCACTGGGCGCATTGCCCCAGCCCGAACGGACGGTACCTCGCCGGGCTGATCAGCCGATCGGTCCAGGGCTTCACGCCCCGTCTGCAGATCTGGGACACCAAGCGATCCGTTCTGGTCGGCGAGATATCCTCTCCCTCCCAGTCGATCCAGGGTTTCCAGTGGACACCCGACGGACGCTTCCTGACCGTGCTGCTTCAGGGCGAGGGCGGGAAGCGATGGTGGGAGTTTTTCACCCCCAAGGGCATCTCCGATGGCGTCGTGCCGAACGCGCCCACCGGCGCCGTCAGATTCAGTCCCAGTGGGAACCTGGTGGCCGTGCAGGTCAAAGGACCACGGGCAGATGCCCGGGCCGATACCTATCGCACGAGCGTGCGAAAGTCGCGAACGGGGGAGGAGGTCGCGACGTTTTCGGGGACCAAGCTCCCGTGTGAGACGGTGTTTCTCGACGAGGGACGCCTGCTGATCGCGAGCAAACGTGCAGGTGAGCCGATCCGCCTGCTCCGCATTGGCGACCGGAAAGTGCTTTGGGAGGCGCAAGCGGCGGGCTGGGTCCGCAGCATATCCTGGCGGCCGGGCTGGACAGCTCTCGTCGTGCATTACGACATGGCCGCGGGCGCCGACGTGCTGTCGATCAAGGACGGCCGGCGGCTGCCGGGCGGCGAGGACCAACGGCCAAGATGGCGCATCCCCACGCTGGTGCACGGCGGGCGGCTGGCCCTCGACCCGTTGTGCAATTCAACCATCCTGCGGCTGAAGAAAACAGACACCGGGCGGACGATCGCGACATTCGCGGCCTTCGCCGATCCGGAGTGGATCATCTACACCCCGGACGGGCTGTGGACCGGCTCGCCGAAGGCCCTGGACTGGGTGGCCTTCTACCGCGGCACCGACCCCCTAACCCCCCAGCAGATCGCCGCCCTCCGTCAGCCCAAGGCGGTGCGAGCCCGACTGACGGCTGCATTCCGCTGAAACCACGCCGGTTCCGCCGCCATGGCGCCAGCGGCATTTACGCAGCGTCGCCGACAACAAGCTGGAGCTGCTGACGGCGCCCGCCACTGTTGCCCGCGGGGGTCGTGCGCCGATCGCGTCCTACGGCGGAAGAGCAGGAGTGATCATTCATGCGGCTGAGAAGACGACGAGGAATGATCTCGCAGAACCTGCGCACAGCCAAAGTTGCCGTTGGTGATCGCAACAACCAGCGGAGTCTCACCATCGGCATTCTTGAACTGCGGGTCAGCGCCAGCTCGAAGGAGAAGCTCGGTGATGTCTCTCTGCGCATTGGCTGGCATACTGAACTCAGCAACGAAATGAAGAGGCGTCCTCCTCTTGGCATCTGCGATATGAACATCAGCGCCACCATCCAAGAGCGCCTTGACGCATTCGGTCCGCCCCATGCCGCAAGCCGAATGGAGAAACGTAGTGCCATCCTGCAAGACGGTGTTGGGATTGATGCCCTTACGGGTGAGCTCCCTTATCGCACCGGGGTTATCGTTGTTTACTGCATCCGCAAACAGGCGTGCCTCTTCGGAGACTGCGCTCGCAGGCTTGCGGCCGTCCTTGAAGTAGGTAACTCCAACTCCGATCCAGCACATCACTGCAAAGATCATGAGCAGAAGTCCTACATGCGTATGAAGGCCGAAGCCAGTCGCTTTGCGAGTGAAGAAAACCCACCCAACCAGCCCAAGCGTCACAACCACCGCACTTGTGAGAACGAATGTCATTCCTGCCACCCAATACCGATGTTACGGCGCGGTGCGCTCTGTGACAAGGGCCCTCTCAACGGGAAAGTCTAGTGGCGAGTACCCAGGGAATCCGAGCGACCCGGGCGTTCGTCGAGCTGTTCGCCGTCGGGAAGCAGGTCGCCGGCCCCCGGGCGCCGCCCGCCACGGTTGCCCGCGTGGGTCGCAGTTGCGTCGCCTGGCGCCATGCCCACGCAAGCGTGAGGGTATGCGATAATTCGTGCGGCGCAAGCCCTTCATGTTAGCCATGGGCGCGAGCCCGTGGACCTGCCGGCGAGCGCCGGAACGGAGCTGCCGGAGGCAGCGATTCATGTGGCCCGGACCGATCGGCATGATTCGCCCCCTGTGGGGGCTCGAGGTGTCTGGGGGGGGGGCAACCGTCCACGGGCTCGCGCCCGTGGCTACCATGAAGGGCAACACGGCTCCCATACGAGGCGCACATCATGTAAAAGGTGACGAGGTGTTTGCCCCGCCATCGGAGGGATCCTCACAAGTGATGCGCTGCCCGGTGGGCCGGCCCGGGCACGCACAACGGAGTTGTGCGTGGCACCCGAGTTCAAGTTGACCTCTGGGGCCGGACCATCGGACAGCAGGTGCCATGGCCACGCTTGTGTGCCCATGCCCTACTTCCCCCGCTCGGCGTAGAAGGCCGTCACGTCCACGGCGGGCACGTAGGTGATGGACCCGGCCCAGGCGAGGGGGAAGTGCTTGTCGGTCTTCCGGAAGGACGTGGCGTAGATGCGGTGGAGCCGCTTGGTCGGATTGGTCTTGGCGATCTTGGCGGTCTTGGCGTCGAACCAGGCCTTGTCCAACTGCGTCGACTCGGCCGCCCCCAGCACGTGCCAGCCGTCGTCCCACACCTCGACCCAGTTGTGGTTGCCCTTCCCGTCCGGCCACTGGGGGATGCCCGCCATCCTGGCCGGGATGCCCACGGCCCGGCAGGCGTCGATCAGCAGGATCGACAGCCCCGTGCACGACGCCCAGCCAAGCTCGGCCGAGGCCAACGGGCCCTGATTCGGCCGGCGGCCCTTGGTGGCGTGGTACTTCACCTTCAACACCTCGAACACCTCCCGATTGAGCATCACGGCGGCGGCGCCGGGGGAGGTGAACTTGAGGGCCTTGTCCTTGAAATGCAGGCGGAAGTCCGCCCGCCAGCGATCGCGGCGCTCGTTGACCACGGCGTACGGCAGCACGTCGTTGAGGAACATCGCCTCGGAGATGCGCTTCGACCACGGGGCCTCGGTGCGCGCCCGGCAGGCGAGGGCGACGTTCTCGACGAGCTGGTCGATCGGCAGCGACCGCAGATCGCGCGGCGGCATGTTGGCGATCAGGAACGCCAGCGCCGTTCGCTGCGGCCCCTTGGCGGCGCCCAGCGCGGCGAGAAGTTCGGCCCGGCGGTCGGCGGCGGCGCTATCAAGAGCCGCCGTCACGGCCGGGCGGTGGGCTTGCGGCAACGAGGTCATCATTTCGGTCTCCGCGGACACATGGGCCGCCCGCGGCTCACCCGGGCGGGCCTTAGCGGCACGATAGGTCACCTGGATCGTCTGCCCCGCCTCGAAGGTGCCCTTCAGCGGCAGCAGGATGAAGTTATCGGTGATCACGGGAGCAAGTTCCTCGCCGGCGAGCACCTTCACCTCCGCGGCGCGGTACGGCAGGAAGGCGGCCAGCGGTCGCCCGGGCCAGGTGCCGTCGGCAAGGGCCTTGACGGTAAAGGTGACCGTCTCGCCGTCGACGGTGAACCCCTGCTCCCACGGGAGCTTCGTCGGCGGCAGGGACGCCCGCCAGGCCGGGTCGCCGTAGAAGGCCACCGTGTCGCGGTCCCACAGCAGGCCCAGCCCCTCCCGCCCGGTGAACTTGCGGGTGGCCTTGTCGACCAATCCGTGCCGGACGGCCAGCCTGCCCAGCAGGCCGCGGTCGCGGCGGAGATCGTAGTTGTCGATGTTGGCGTCCAGCAGCTTCGGCCAGTCGGTGGCCAGGCGGTGCACGAGGGCTTGGTTGTTGAAGTAGAACGCCTCGGCCAGCGTGAACCGGCCGCCCTGCCCGCTGAACAGGTCCCGCACGCCCCACCCGCCGTAGCCGTACCAGGTCAGCACGGTGTAGCCGATCATCTGGTTCACCCCGCCGGTGTGCATCCACGCCAGGGCCATGCACTCGCGATCGGGGATTTGCCCGATGAGGCAATTGCCCACCGGCAGATACACCTTGGGGTTGGGCGAGTTGATGTCGTGGCGCTTGCCGGCGAGGTCCAGCCCGTACAGTTGCCCGCCCTTGCAGCGGAACTGCCCGTCCTTGTAGCTGTAGCCGATCTGCCAGTCGCGGGTGGTGGCGTGTCCGCTGGTGAAGAAACAATCCGGCTTGGTGGTATTGAAGGCCTTCACGATCGTCGCGGTGCTGTCGGCGGGGCACTTGGCGTCTCTGACGGCCCCGCCGGGGTCCTTGACCCGCATGAGCCCGGCCTTTCTCTCGGCGAACTGCACGCCGCTGTCGAACGGCCCGAGCCCCACGCCGGAGGTACCGGAGACGGCCCGGCGGACGATAAGCGGGCGGGGCTCGCGGGCGATGCGCAGGGCGTCGGCGGCTTCGTAGCCGGTGAGGATGCCCCACATCGCGTCGGTGTACGGGTCGTCATCCAGCGACCGCATCAGCCGGTGGACGGCGGCGACGTCGGGGCGGTCGGCCTCGGCGGGTCTGGCCACGAAGCAGACGTAATTGGGCATCATGGCCGACAGCCGCGAGCGCGCGGTCGTCACGTCGCCCGAGTGCACGACGAGGTCGCCGCGGTACTTGGCCACCAAAGCCTCGACCACCGCCCGCCAGGGCTTCTCGGCGTAGGTGGCCTTGCTGACGAGAACGGCATACGAGCCCGCCGCCGCCGGCCGTACGCTCCCGGCCGAGGCGGGCCGGGTGGCGGGGCGAGCGGCCGGGGCCGGCGTGGCGTCGGCGACGAGGTCGCCCAGGGCATATTGGATGCCGTCGAGGTAGTGCTGCAGGACCGTCGGGTTCCAGAACAGATCGTGGTCGTGCCCCAGCGCGCAGTAGAACACCCGCCCCTTGCCGTACCGCTTGATCCAACTGATGGCGAAATCGCCGTCGGTGCGGCGGATGCCGCCGACTTTCATGTTGGTCTTGCCCGTGTCGACGCTGAGCAGCACGCGCAGCTTCTCCCGCGAGTACGGGGCCTTCATCTGGTAGATCTCGTCGGAAACGGTGAACGAGCCCCCCGTGAAGGCCCCGGCGACGGGATGGTCCGGCTCGTCGACCTTGAGCGTCACCTTCGACCCGGAGCGCCACGGGTGGTTCTGGAAGCGGGCCCCGATGATGTTGCCGTACTCCGGCCATTGGCGGAAGCTGGCGACCCCGGCGTGGGTCACGGCCAGGCCGCCGCCGCCGGCGAGGTAGTCGACGAGGCTCCTCTTGAGCCTCGCGTCCCGCTCGACCGCCTTGGCCCGCTCGGCCGGGGAGAGCTTGTCCACGTTCTCGGGCAGGAAGATCTCGTTGTTAGTGTTGTTGAAGACGACCGCATCGAAGGTCTTGAGCGTCTCCGGCTCGAACATCGCCACGTCGTCGCTGACGACCACCTCGAAGGCCCCCGTCTTGGCGGCCATGGCCTCGACGGCCTTCTTGAAGTACGGGATCGAGCTGTGCCGGTACTTCCACGCCAGCGAGAACACCAGCAGCTTGCGCCGCTTGGCCGGCTTGACGGCCGGTGCGTCCGGCACGGCCGCGGTGATCTTGGCAACTTCCGCAGCCGACGGGTCGCGGAGGGGCTTGGCCGCGGCGGCCACGGCGGCCGGCAGGCACACCGCGGCGATCAGCGCGGCCGCGGCGAGGCCCGCGTGCCCACGCGAGCGTGGGCATGGCAGGCGAGAAGCCCCCGCCGAGCGTCCCCGGGGAGCATCGGCTTCGCTTGAAATCATCGGGTGACTCCCTACAGATGCCACGGCGGCCGCATGGCGCGTGACAGCATGTTGTTGGCCGCCGCGTCGTTGGTGAACTGCTCGGCCACCGGGTCCCATTTCAATTTCCGCCCGGTTCGCATGGCGATCTCGCCCAGCAGGCACGCCGAGCAGGAACGATGGCCGTTCTCGACCGGGGCCACCGTTTCGCGGCGGGACAGCATGCACTCCACCCAATTCCGCTTGTGCTCGGAGCTCTTGTACAGATGCAGCTCCTCCGGGCCGATCACCGAGGTCAGCAGCGATTTGGGCTCGGCGTCGATGAAGCCGCGGCGGACGTACACCCAGCCGTCGGTGCCCTCGAACCGCACGCCCTGGCGATTCTTGCGGGTGTCGGTGCAGAAGAGTTTCACGTCGTTGGGGTAGGCGTATTCGATGCTGAACGCCCCATGCACGTCCCACAGCCCGTCGCGGGGGAAGGTGGCCTCGCCCTGGATTTCCAGCGGGCCGCCGGCTTCGGTGCCCATGCCCCAGTGGGCGATGTCCATGTGATGAGAGCCCCAGCCGGTGATCATTCCGGCCCCGTAGTCGGAGATCCGCAGCCAGCCCGGGCGGCCGTAGGACTTCTGCGGGTGCACCCGGCTGACCGTGTACGGCGCGTCGGGGGCCTGGCCCAGCCACAGGTTGTAGTTCAACTCGTCCGGCACCGGCATCACCGGCTGCGGGCGAGTGCCGGGGTCGGTGCCGAAGGCCACCTTCACGGTGTGCAGCTTGCCGATTCGCCCGTTTCGCACCAGCTCGCAGGCAAAGCGGAAGCGGCGGTCGGACCGCTGCTGGCTGCCGACCTGGAAGACCGTGCCCGCCCGCCGCGCCGCATCGCTCAGCGCGCGTCCTTCCTCGATGGTCAAGCTCAGCGGCTTCTGCACGAACACGTCCTTGCCCGCCCGCACCGCCGCCAAGGCCGCCAGCACGTGCCAGTGGTCGGGCGTGGCGATCATGACCGCGTCGATGTCCCGCCGGTCGGTCAACTCCCGGAAGTCCGCGTGCGCTTTGCAGGTGGACCCGGCGCCGCGGTAACGCTTCTCGACGGCGTTCTTGGCCATGCGCAGCCGGTAGCTGTCCACGTCGCTGACGGCCACCATGCGGACCTGCTCGAGGGCCATGAGCGTTTCCATGTCCCACTTGCCCATGCGGCCCACACCGATCGAGCCCATGGCGATCCGGCGGCTCGGGGCGGCCGCGCCGAACACCGAGGCCGGCAATACCGCCGGCAGCGCCGCGACAGCGCCGGCGGCCAAGGTCGAGCCCAGCAGCTCGCGTCGTGAGATCGATCGCCGTTTTCTGCGTGTCCCTGCGGTCATCACGCCTCCTTCCATGCTACTTACACAAACACCCGACAGTCGCCGGTGTTGCGGGCGGTGTCGGGTATTGGCGATGCTCACGAGTCGTCCCCAAGCTGCGTGCAACAAAAACTGCACGCAGCTTAGAGCAGTAGAACAGGAGAGCAGGAGAGAGTAGAGACAACGCCCGAGGCCCGGAAACCGTCACGGCCTGGCGTTGAGGGCAACCCGCTCTACTGCGGCCTGCCTGCCGGCAGGTTCCACTTTCTACTTTCAAGGCTGCCCACTGTGCAGACCATAGTGGAGCCAGCTTAGATATTGCGGCCCAGGTGCGTGTCGGTGCCGACCTGCCCGGCCTCCATGAGATCCTGGAAGGTCGTCGAGTCGTACACGTTGTTGACCGCGTCCCTCGCCCGCTCCCACATGGCCATAAAGACGCATCGGCCGAGGAGGGGGCAGTCCTCATTGCCCGGGTCTTCCACGCACTTCACCGGTGCGATCGGCCCATCCACCAGGGCGATCACCTCCCCCACCGTCAGGTCCCCCGGGTCCCCGGCCAACTGATACCCCCCGCGCATGCCCCGTCGGGAATTCACGATCCCGGCCTTTCGCAGCTCCACCAGGATCACCTCGAGGAACCTCGGCGGGATGGCCTGAACGGTGGCGATGTCGGCCACGGTGACGGGCTTGCTCCCCCGTCGCACGCAGAGCTCATAGACTGCCCGCAAAGCATATTGACACTTCTGAGATACGCTCATTCGGCCGCCCTCGTTAGAGGTAACTGTTTACACTGGGATACTACAGTATTTCGCGGTCGGATACAACCACCAACCCGTGGGGAGGCGCCGTCGCGTGCTACAGCAGCTCCGGCAACTCGGCGGGATGGGCGATGAGGGCTTCGGCCCCGGCGTCGGCAAGTTCGGTGCGGGGGCGGAAGCCCCACAGGGCCCCCACCGCGAACATCCCCGCCGCCCGGGCGGTTTGCATGTCCGTCGCGGTGTCGCCGAGGTACCCGAACGCCTCGCCGGTCAGGTGCATCTGCTCGGCGATGGCCACCGCGGCGGCCGGGTCGGGCTTCATCGGCACCTCCGGCAGCGCGCCGCGGACCACCTCGAAGGGGAAGGCCCCGAGGAAGTGGCTCACCATCGCCCGGGTGAAATCGTCCGGCTTGTTCGACAGCACCGCCAGCCGGACGCCTCGCTCGGTCAACGCGGCGAGCATCTCGGCCACGCCGACGTACACCCGTGTCTTGACGGCCCAGTTGCGGGTGTAGGCGTCGCGGTACTTGCCGGTCACCCGGGCCAGCAGGTCCTCGTCATCGCGCCGATCCGGCGGCAGGGAGCGGAGCACGTAGTTCCGCACGCCGTCGCCCACCATGAACTTGTGCTCGGCCGTCGGGGACGTCGGCAGGCCTTCGGCGGCCAGCACGGCATTCAAGCTGTCGGCCAAGTCGTCGATCGTGTCCAGCAGCGTGCCGTCCAGGTCGAACAGCACGGCCTGCTTGGCGGGGGTGCCCATGGCTTCGTCCTCTCGTGCGGCTACTACGCTGTCCGGCCAGTACTGACAGGTGGCATAGCCGCGCTGGGTGCCATGCTTCTGCTGTTTTACAGAAGCATGCCCTCACCCACCGCCGGCAACACGCAGGCACGTGGGGTCAGGCGCCCAGCGTGCCGGACCTCTGCCAACGCATG
>SDBU01008303.1_pt1 | contig 11838 bp, 12 predicted proteins | sample 2277071 | NCBI WGS metagenome assembly SDBU01 (sample SAMN10397929, study PRJNA504765) | marine sediment metagenome | isolation source: marine sediment core GS08_GC12, 126 cmbsf | place: Arctic Ocean: Gakkel Ridge, Loki's castle | collected 2008
CGCTACTGTCGTACCGTTTATTGAGTAAGTTCAACCGAAAATTAGCAGTGCCACTGTTCCAATTACCATTGGTATCAAGAAAGCCCATAGTCCAATCTTGAGCCAATAGCCTAAGGTCATATAATGACCCGTCTTCTTCTCCAATTCACCCAGAGCCACAATATTGGCTGTGGAACCAACCATGGTCAGGTTGCCGCCATAACAGCCGCCAAAAAGAAGTGCCCACCATAATGCTGAGGTACCCAACTGCGCAGAGAGGGTTTGAACCACTGGGACAAGGCGTGCCACCACAACCACATTATCAAGAGCTACTAAGAGAAGTCCTGAAATACCCAGCATTACTACCATTACAATAGAGGCGCTGTAGCCTTTAGCCAGATTAAGAATGGGACTAGTGATTCTCTCGATAAGGCCAACATGATAGAGGCAGCCAGCCTTGGCAAATAAGAGCAGGTGAAATATCAGCGTCCTCCAGTCAACATCCCGCTGTAAATATTCCAGGGCAAGGCTCCGTTGCCACAGCTTTATTACCACCACTCCACACAGTGGAGTGGCAACAAGTATTGTATTAATTTCAAACCCAAGCCAAATTTCTATCCAGTAATCAAGGACAGCCCGAAGCGGTATTGAACCTGTGGCGGCAACAGTAGCAGTCAAGAAGAAGGTAGATTAGGTGAGAGCTTTAGCGGAGAATATATATTGTGTTGTTGTTTTTAATACTTTCCTTATCACACCTAACTGCAGCTTGTATATCGTAATTCTTTTTTGCTTGTAGGTGAGGGGCATATCAAGAATTTTTGAAATAACCTTCTCCTCAATTCCTTGTTCACACATTATCGCCGCCTCATCTTGATTTGGACCTAATTCTATAAGCATGGGCAGCAATAATACTTCCTGCTCCTCGGTATCTATCACACCTGCCAGGTATTCTAACTCTTTCCTTTTGAAAAGGTGAGTGCTGCCATCATTGCAGACTACATGAGGGTATTTTTCACCTAATAAATCTGATAGCGGTTTTTGATGGCGTGGTAAATGGGCATTTAGCACCCTGAGTTCACCCTTCAGGTATTCCTGAAGCACCTTATCGTAAAGTAATTCGCCAGCCATCTATCTACTCTCGCTGAAGTAGCACTTTCACCCGTTTCAGCCGTGATTTCTCTTCCCTATCCCGTTCCTCAAACTTCATATATAAAAATTTTATTGTTGCCTTTAACCCGGGGATTACCATATATTCTAAAGCGTTGACTATTCTTTTCGTCCTATTTATTTCCATTCCCAATAGCTCAAGGTTCCTCTGGAGCTCAGCCATCTCGATAATAGCCTCAAGGCATTTTTCAGATAGCTGAGCCGCCTGGTCTACGTATGCAGATGTATCAACTAAATTACACCCCCTCACTGCCTTTTCTGTCTCTGCCAGCTCGAAGGAAGGGGTTCTCACTCCGGCTACATTTCTTGAACCCGCAACCACCTTTAAGTCGGTCTCGGTGGCTATTAGTTCTTTCTCCAGGGCTATATAGCCGTGATACCCGGCAGCCATTGATAGTGCCTTATAACTCTCAGAGAAGCCATTAATCAGTTTTAGTTTAGCTTCTACAATGTCTCTGGCTGTCTGCAAAAACTCCATAGTCAGGATTAACAGCCGGTCTTTTACTATCTTTTGTATTCGGGAGGCTAGTGAAAGTCGGCGCCTTAGTTTAATAAGCTCGATCTTTGTTGGTCTAACCTTAATTAACTGCTGTGGCATTTGCCTATCTTAACTCTTTTCCAAGTACTTAGGGAGATATTTTTGAATTAGTTGTTCACTAATTAGCTTCAGGTCTTCTTCAGGTAAAGCTGAAAATAACTTCCAGCCTATATCCAAGGTGTCCTCTACTTTTCTAATTTCAAACTCACCCTGGGCTATGAATTCTCTCTCAAAGGAATCGGCATTTGTCAGGTAGACTTTATCCCTATCAGTCAATGCCTCGGCACCGATGATGGTTGATATTTCCCTGAGGTCACGCCCTTCAGCATAAGCAGCGTATAGCTGCATAAAGACATTGTTATGGTCTTCCCTGGTTTTATCCGGTCCGATTCCTTCCTTCATCATTCGCGATAGGGATAAGAACACATCTATTGGTGGGTATATCCCCTTCCTTTCATGCTCCCGGGAAAGCACAATCTGCCCTTCAGTTATATAGCCAGTAAGGTCAGGTATAGGATGGGTTATATCATCATCAGGCATGGTTAAGATGGGCATGATGGTTACCGAACCTTCTTGTCCCGAAATTCTGCCGGCTCTCTCATACATCGTGGCCAGGTCAGTATACATGTATCCGGGATAACCTCTCCGACTGGGTATTTCTTCCCGCATAGCAGAAAGCTCACGGAGAGCCTCACAATAATTAGTCATATCACTAAGTATAACCAGCACATGCATATTGTGTTGCCAGGCTAGATACTCAGCGGCAGTTAAGGCTAACCTTGGAGTTGATATACGCTCGATAACCGGGTCTGACGCCGTGTTGATGAAAGCTACCGTTCTTTCTCTGGCTCCGGTCTCCTCAAGGTTTTTCATGAAAAAGGTGGCATCATCATAACTGACACCCACCGCACCAAACACTATGACAAATTTTTCCTCTAGACCCTTTACCTTAGCCTGTCTGATAATCTGAGCCACGATTCTATTGTGGGGTAGACCTGAGCCACTGAATATCGGTAGTTTCTGTCCCCTGACCAAAGCATTTAAGCCATCTATGGCTGAGATTCCGGTTTCAATAAATTCAGCCGGAGGCATGCGGCTGGCCGGGTTTAGTGGCACGCCATTAATATCCAGATAGTCTTCAGGGACAATAGGTGGACCTCCATCCATAGGGTTTCCCATTCCATTGAAGATCCTTCCCAGGATATCTATTGACACCGGTAGCTTTAAAGTCTCGCCTTTACACCTGATTCGGCTATTCATGAGGTCAACTTCGCTGACCCCGCCAAATACCTGGACTACGGTCGCCTCTTTACTGATGTCTATCGCCTGACCCCGTTTTACCTCACCGTTTGAGAGGTGAACATCAACTATCTCACCAAATTTTATACCGGGGATACTTTCAGCTATAAGCAAAGACCCTTTAGCTCGGTTAATTGCCTTGGATTCTTTAATGTAAAGGCTCATGAGACTCCTCCCTTCTGGGCTACCAGGCTTACTTCCATTTCCGACCACAATTCTTTGATTCTCTGTTCAAATTCCTCATTGGGTATATCTTTCATTCGGGCTATCCGATACACTATTGGAGATGAGCGGATTTCAGCAACCACAGTCCCTGACTCTGCCATTACCTGAGTCAGTTCATAAAATTTCGTAATAGTTTTGAGCATTAGCTGGGCTCTAGCTGGCATACAATAGGTGTCAATTTCGTGGTAAGCACTTTGCATGAGGAAATCCTCGCGTATCATTCTTGACACCAGAAGCAGTAATTTATCCCTTTCGGGCAGGGCTTCAGGGCCAACAAGCCTTACTATCTCCTGCAGCTCAGCCTCCTGCTGCAAAATATTAAGAGCGTTGGCTCTGGTATCTGACCAATCCGGGTCAATTTCAGACCACCAGCCCTTAACCGATTCGGCATAAAGGCTGTAGCTACTAAGCCAGTTTATTGCCGGGAAATGCCTCCTGTTTGCCAGTGAAGCATCCAGCGAGTATAGTGCCTCTACTATTCTCAGGGTATTCTGGGTTACCGGCTCACTAAAATCGGCTCCGGGAGGGCTTACTGCTCCAGTCACTGTTACTGAGCCAGTTCTATCCGGACTGCCCAGGCATTCCACTAATCCGGCTCTTTCATAGAAAGACGAAAGCCGAGAACCAAGATACGCCGGGAAGCCTTCCTCCCCCGGCATCTCTTCCAGTCTGCCGCCGATTTCCCTCATGGCTTCAGCCCATCTCGAGGTTGAATCTGCCACCAGCGAAACATCGTAACCCATGTCCCTGAAGTACTCGCCTATAGTAACACCAACATAAATACTGGCTTCACGGGCGACGACTGGCATATTAGAGGTATTAGCCAGGAATATCTCCTTCTCTTGCAACAACCTGCCGGTGGCTGGGTCCTTAAGCTCCCTGAAGCTATAAAGCACATCAGCCATCTCGTTACCTCTTTCACCACAACCAACATAAATGTTGAGATGCGTCTGAGCCCACCTGGCCAATTGCTGTAAGGCAACAGTTTTCCCGGTGCCGAAGCCTCCAGGTATGCATGCTTTACCACCTAAGGCTAGAGGAAACATGTAGTCCATAACTCGCATACCGGTAACAAGCAACTGCGATGGGTCTAGCCTTCGCTTATAGGGTCTCGGTTTTCTCACCGGCCACCTTTGCATCATGGTCAGCTCTTTTATTTCCCCATCCTGCTCTATCCGGGCTATTGGCTCTTCAATAGTATAGTCGCCTTTAGCTATGTTCTTTAGTGTACCCTTAATTCCGTAAGGCACCATTATTTTATGTTCTATAAGCCCGGTTTCAGGAACCGTACCTATTATATCCCCTTCGTTAAGCGTATCCCCTGCCTTGACCGTAGGTGTGAACTGCCATTTCTTGTCACGAGATAGAGGAAATGACTTCATCCCGCGTGTGAGAAAGTGACTTTCTTCCATCAGAGAGGTCAGCGACTTTTGCAGCCCATCGTAGATAGAGCCAACAAGTCCAGGACCTAACTCAACAGTTAATATCCTTCCCGTTCTGTTAACCTTGGCGCCAACTTCTAATCCCAGAGTATCCTCATGGGCTTGGATTATTGCCTTATCCTCTTCCAGGCCTATTACCTCGCCTACCAGCCCTTCATCTCCTATCTCAACAATCTCATAAACCTGAGACCCCTTCATATCCTCAGCTATAACCACCGGGCCTGAAACTCTCCATATTTTCCCCATCGTCTTAATACCTCCCTGAACACACTCAGATTTCTATATCAAACCCGATAAATGACCGGGCATATCCCTTGTAATATTCTTTAACATCACCATAGCTGGTGCCAAATTTTGATGGAACTTCAATGATTACCGGGGTTATTTTCTTTCTCTCTCTAACCTGGGTCACTAAATCATCGACGTATTGTGTATAATCCTCCAGTATCACTATCACACCAATATCAGGCTCGCCTATCAGGCTACTTAAAGCCTGTCTGACCTCTTCGCCTTTATCATGGTCATCTTTTATTAGATGATATCTTTCGATACCAGCTAACCTCATCCCACTAACCAGGTCTTCATCTCCTATAACAGCTATACCCAATTGCTTAATAGGCATCATGATGGTAGCACCAAATAGTTCTTTATTTCTTCCAGGGGTATGTTATCAAACATTACCTTTAGAATCAGCCTTAGGTTTCGTATTTCAACCTCTTTGAGGATTAAATACCAAAGTATCACTAAAGGGGATAGCACTCTCGGCGACAACATCTCTTTACTCAACCTGAATTTGTGTTTATCAATAATTTCCTCTACAACGATAATGCTATTAGTTCTATCATAACTGCTTACTACTTCCTCAGCTACATCATGATATTGAGTGTTCTCTAGCCTGCCTGGTATGTCATCCAATTTGAGCGATAATAGCTCTCTAGCGACTTCACTCGATATTATATACCCTTCGGCAATGGTAGATTCAGCCGCTTCAACCCCTATGCCATCAATTATAGCTCTCAATATAACCTGCAAGTTTATCATATCTACTATGGTGCCGAAGACTTTGGTAAATATAGAACCATCTTTTGTATTTCTTGCCATATTTATCAGGTTCTTATAATACATCTCCTCTAATCTGGCTTCGGTCAGGAGGCTTGGCTTTACTCCTTCATCCGTCTTGTATTCCTCCAGGACAGAGGCATAATCCCCAAGCTTGCATTCGTTAAGCAACCCGATAACGCCATCCACATCTTCAGCAGTGAAAAGCTCATCTAATAATCCAGAATTGTGGATAACTCCTACTGGTATCCTGCGGGCTTCCTTACCGGTTGAAATACCCTGCAAAGCAGCCTTGATATTTAAGACATCGTACTTTACTATATGCTTTTTCAATATCTGAAGTACGGCAGACGGCACAGGCTTGAACCATTTTGGACGCTCAAGACACTCGCCAAAATACTTCCACAGGTGTTCATCAATATCATCAAAGGTTTCAGTGGGTACCTCTTGGAGGTAACTTCCTATATCGGTTTCCCTGATGATTTCTAGTACATCTGGGACGCTGGATGCTTGCGACATCCTGCTTATATGGTCAGAGGTTATAATTTTAGCCTCTGCACCTTTCAGGTAAGCCGATATAAACGCATATCCTACATTTAGCAAGATTTGCTCCTATAAAGTGCTAAAAAGTTCCTTGTTTATCTCGGGCAGTAGCCTCGGCAGCAACATCTCAAGTCGGCTATCATAGGTATTGTCTATCCTGATTTTACCCTCAATGTCCTCGACTATGACCCCACCGGTGCAATCAAACTCGCTGACTTCCGCTATTTTGCCAGCTAATTCTTTGTTTCCCTTAATGAGTTTTTGCGCAGAGGTCAAATCTTTAGGCGAAACAAAAACTCTGACTTTATCAATATCAAGCGGGCTAATAGCTTCCATAATCAGGGTTAAGACTGAATTTTCATCACTCGTAAAACCAGCCAATCCCTCTTTCACTCTGCCGATTATCTCATCAATTACTTGAGTTTTGGCAGCTAGTAACTCCTGCCGAGCTCTTATTGAAGCCTGAGCCATGGTTCGGGCAGCTTCTCCTCCGGCCTCTTCAATAAGCTTGCTTTTCTCTTCCTCAAGCTTTGCTTCCTGCTGTTTTTTAGCCCTGTCTATTCCTTCACGCGCCTTGTTCTCGGCCTCTTTTATTATATCCCGGGCTTCTACTCGTACTTTATCCAGAATAGCTTCGCTTATTTTTTCCATTCCGCTCATAAGGCACTCCTACATAAGTCCTAGCATACTCATTGCCAGTATACTAAATACCAACCCGAGCACACCCAGAAGTTCCACGAATACGGCTAGTATCATGGCATTAGTCAGTATCCGTCCTTTTGTCTTAGGCAATAACGATATACCAGAGGCACATACCACGCCCTGATAGGCTGCTGAAAAACACTCAGCACCAGCGGCTATAAGTCCGGCACCAAGTACAGCGAAACCAGCACCGCCTTCTGCCGGTATGTTGGGGACAACTGTAGTCACAATGATTATTAATATTATAAGCCCATAGAAGGTTTGCGTCATTGGCAGGGATGTCAGCACAAGCACATTCTTGAACTGCCCCGGGTCCTCTGACAAGGTAGCTGCTCCCGCTGAGCCAGCAATACCTATACCTATCGAGGAACCTATCAAACCTCCAACTACAGCTAAGACACCGCCAAGAGTTGCTAAAGATGCTGGGTCAAATAACATTTTTACCCCCCCTTTCCTAAGATTTTGTTGCTAAAAGCACGGTGGCTCGTTTTCTTAATTTGAACGGACTATATTCCCTACCGCCGCCTTCATAGAACTTGAACATAAATTCCACGAAGCATAGCCTGAGAGAATGAATAAAACCGGTAATAGCACCAAGCACCAGATTAATTGAGTGTCCCAAAATGACAATGAAAACGCCCAGAATACCACCGATGATAGCGCCAGCCGTCCCTGGTATTAGCTGGCCGAACAAAGTAGCCATCATGTTAAAAGTGGAGGCGAGATAAAATGTGGCTAAACCAACCCCGGCTAGTCGAGCATAGGACATAATATCACCTAGAATACCGGTAATATCAAACAGCCATAGAATAGCCCCCAAACCACCATTCTGTATGACACTTGAGACAACAACTAACACAATGCCAGCCAGCATCACATTTGACAAAATGGAGTAAATTTGGGGGGTGAAGCCCGGTATATTAATACCCAGCAGAGAATTAAGAAGCGACGGTATTCCAAGCTGGAGGGCAAACAAGCCGACCTTACTGAGTACTAGTCCCTTATTCCTCTCCTTTATCCCCCTGATGAAAGACAACACATGGCCGATATTAACATGAACAAAACCGATTCCCAGCGCCAGGATAATAAATGACACCGGGTTTTGCACAGTCTCCCTAACCACCTGGACAAGGGCTAAGTTGTCAAAGCCAAAAAAGGTTTGAATATTCCCAAGGTATTGTCCGGTAAGCAACCCACCAATCAGAGCAACCCCAGCACAAGTGTAAATCAATCTCTGGAAGAGTTTAAAGTTATCTGAATCAGGGTCGTCAACAAACTTTCTCAAGAGAAATCTGCTGAGAAGCATAATCCCCAGAGCATAGACCACATCGCACACCATAATGCCGAAGAAGAGAGCAAAGGAATAGGATATTATAGGTGTAGGGTCCCATTCCCTATACTTTGGTGTAGCAAATAAGTTTACAACAACCTGGAATGGTCTAACTCCTCCTAAATTCTTCATCTTAGTGGGGGGTTCTTCTTCTTGTTCTGGCTTCCTGAAATCAACAAACACATAATCTATACTTTCTCTAACCTCGGATATTACCGATTCGCTATTATTCTCCGGAATCCAGCCTTCAATTAAGGTCACATATTTGGCTTCACATGCCCTTTCTAAAACTGATAATCTTTCATTTTCCGCTGATAACGCTTCCCTCAAAAGAGCAATCCTACTTAAATCTTCCTTAGCCTTACTCTGGAGTTCCTCGGTAAGCTTTGTTAACTCCTCTTCAAGACTGTGAATTTTACTACTGGTTATTTCAAGAAAATCCCTCAGGGTTAAATCTTCATCAGGTACCGATAAAATTTTGCCCCTGGCATCGGTAACTATGGACTCTATGGTTTTTTGGTCTCTAACCTTAGCCACTACATAGAGAATATTCTCATTTTCTAGGCTAACAACGATGTTTTGGAGCAGGTAGTCTTTCAGGCGGGCATATAAAGTTTCATATGCCTCACCAGGCAGGACGAAAACTCTAGAAAAAAGGTAGTCTCCAGAGAAACTCAGGTCTCTCAGTCTAAGGTCAGATTGCTCAACAAGAGGCTCAAGGCACCTTTTTAGTTCGACTAGCTGCTGAGCCTCATCGTTAACTTTAACAATCCTCTCATGCAGCCTATCAATCCTGTTGTATAATGATTTTACTTCACCGCTAATCTCGCTAAAGGGTCTGGTGTATATTACTTCAACATCTTCTTCCAGAGACACTCGCTCTTTCTGCGGTATGTAGCTTAACACACTGTCAACGAAGGTTAGTAACTCGCTGACCTCTCTCCGTTCAGATTCAATAGCTGCTCTATCTATTGGCTTTAACTCTTTAGCTTCCTCAACATGGAGAACCCCGATTCTATGCAAAGCTTTGAGAGCCTGCTCTGAGTAATCCTTCACAGTCATTACCCTAACTTTGACCATAGACTCAGGGTTATTGACAACTAAAGGTATCATCTCGATTTTGCTCCGGTGATAACACCTGCTATCCGCTTGGCAATTCCCTCCACCTTCTTATTAGAAGCAGTTTTAATTTCAGCCGCTTTCCGCTTAGACTCTTCGATTTCCTGGTCGGCTTCCTTTGTAGCCTTGTTGACAATCTGCTCGCATTCTGTTTTGACCTCATCCAGGGGCATCTTGGTCAAGAGAATTTTGCTGGCTTCCTCATTGGCTTTACGGAGAATCTCGTTAGCTCTACTTCGAGCTTCTTCAAGCATCTTTTCAGCCTCTATCTCGATAGTTTCTACACTACTTGTCATTTCTTCTGTAGCCACAACATACCCCCTTATAGATTTTCAAGTCAGCACGAGGCAATGTCTGAAAGTGAGACAACGAAGGCAGTGTTGCCCTCTGAAGATATTGATATAAGAACCATAATTTCAAGTTTTTTATTATAACAGAAGTTTTCCCCGGAAGTCAAAGGGTATATTAACTCCAAAGGAAAACAATTGATTAAACAGTGGCTCACCCCAAACTAACGCTTTTGAATAGAGCATAAGCGCCAAAAATATAGAGCCCGATTAAAGCGAGACCATACCAACTGATGATAATAAAGGTCTTGCCCTTCTGTCGAAATCGGAGCCCCATAATAACCAGCAGGTTCATCGCCACTACCACCATAGCCGTAATCAGGTGAGCACCTGATACAACAGAGAGAATGGGACCTTGAGTATAGAAAAGGTCAGCCAAAATGATAACAGCAATGTCAAGCATATTAGCGCCTAATATATCGGCTACTGCCATATCTATAGCGCCTAATCGGAGGGCAGCAATAGTAACCGTTAATTCAGGCATTGAGGTAGTAATCGCCAAAAATAGACTACCGACAAAGCTGGCATCCCAACCAGTAATCTCAGCAATCTCACCTCCAACGAATGCTAGCCATATTCCAGCACCAATAACAGCCATCGCTGCCAGTATAAATCTGAGGTACACTGTTTTTGCAGGAATCTTCGTATATCGGGGTGAGGCAGTTTCTGGTTGCTGTTCAGGATGGCTACGCTCAAAGCGGAACAGCTGCCTTGCCCCCATTAAATACAGCACGAGGATGATAATACTCGGGACGCCTATCCATCCCAGGGCTAACCCGGAAAGCCTTTCTCCGGCAAGAATGCTCCCGGCGGCGACGGCAATAAGCAATATCCCGATGCCTGCCGATGCTATATGTCGCCGCTTTGCTTCGCCTAAAACGGGGGTGCGTGGATGCTGAATATCCAGTACAGCAAAGATAGTGAGATTAAACAGGCAACTGCCGAAGAGGGTGCCCATAGCTAAATCCGGACCAACCTCAGGGTTAATTAAGGCAACCGAGCTCACGGCAGTGACTAATTCAGGGGCAGTGGTAATGAAGGCCAGGAGCAATAAACCTATCCATATCCTACCCAAACGCGTCTTCTCAGCAATAGCATCCCCATAGCGGGCTAACTTTGTCCCGGCAAATAGGATAATGCCCAGACATAGCAGAAACTTTAACCAAACTAAAATTTGAGGCACGAGGAAATCTTACTATACTTAGGGCGAGCTCGTAAAGCGTATAGCTGATATATCAGCCCAATCTAGGAACGAGCATATCTCGAGAATCGTACCGGCCGCAGTTGAACAATCGTCCAAATCGTGTGATGAGGCTATTCAGACAACCGGCTCGAGTAATAGGTTATAGAACTCAATAGAGCAACTCTTATCCATCCTTCCCTTGACAGCCGCGTCGGGGCTGAAATAGAATTGAGCGGGCGGACAAAATCTCCAAGATCCGGGTGGCTTAAGGTCTTTTTAACTTAATTCAGGAGGAGATCGATATGCGCGTGATTACTCGTGGAGATATGGATGGAATAACCAGCGTAGTCCTGCTCAGTCTGGTAGAGGACGTTACGGAAATCGCCTTCGCTCATCCCAAGGATATGCAGGAGGGCAAGATACCGGTAACTGAGAATGACATTATCACGAACTTGCCTTACATTAAGGGGTGCGGGATGTGGTTCGACCACCACATCTCTGAGGACCAAAAGAAGGCAGACATCGGCGAGTTTAGGGGACGCTTAGCTATGGCTCCCAGCACAGCACGGGTGATCTATGACTACTACGAGCATCCAGAATTCGAGCGGTTCAAAGACCTACTGGAAGCTACCGACCGTGTGGACAGTGCCGACCTCACTCCGGAGGACGTATCCAACCCTTCCGGATGGGTCCTGTTGGGACTGACTCTGGACCCGCGTTCCGGCCTGGGTCCGGGGTTCCGCGAGTATTTCCGCTGGTTGGTGGAATACGTAAAAGAGGTGCCTATGGAGAAGGTACTGCAGCATCCGGAGGTTAATAAGCGCTGCCAGCGGCTACTGCAGGAGCAGGAGGAATTCAAGAAGCTCTTGGAGGAACACTCCCGCCAGGAGGGAAACGTAATCATA
>SDBU01008304.1_pt1 | contig 11837 bp, 18 predicted proteins | sample 2277071 | NCBI WGS metagenome assembly SDBU01 (sample SAMN10397929, study PRJNA504765) | marine sediment metagenome | isolation source: marine sediment core GS08_GC12, 126 cmbsf | place: Arctic Ocean: Gakkel Ridge, Loki's castle | collected 2008
AGGTGATGATGGTGCAACAGGTGATGACGGTCCAATAGGTGATGATGGTGCAACAGGTGATGACGGTCCAATAGGTGATGATGGTGCAACAGGTGATGATGGCGATCAAGGAAATACAGGTGATCAAGGTGCCACGGGATTTGAAAATCTTGCAGGTAATGAGAATGATACCATTAGACATGATGGTGGAGATTGGGTAGGAAATTCTATTCTACGTATTTTCCCAGGAGTAGGACCAGGAGTTACAATAAATGCTGGAACATTGACTGCGGGCTATGCCTTTGAGATAGATGGAGGCTTTACATTCGACGGAGACTTTTATCAACAGGCTGGCAAACTTGGGTTTTTTGGTACCGCTCCAGTGATAAAAGACAGTGTTGGACAAATTGGGTCCTATAGCGGGGCTATGGGGAATCCAATATCTTTTAGTGATGCAGTTACGAAACTAGATCATGACAATGTGATAGATGATATATTTAGTAAGCTAAACGCAATAGTATCAGCATTGAATAGTTATGGGTTACTTTAAGGGGACATTAAGAGTGAATATGATAAAGCCGCGAATTACAATGGAACGATAAATGAGTTGGCTTAAAGAGGATGAATTATGCGATGCTTAGTGCTGCGAATTATTGCTGTTGTTTTTTCACTTGTTTGTATGTTAGATTTCGTTATGACATATGACGAAGAAAGTAGCGAGGAGTATACAATCAAACTCCCCGTTGATGTAGAAAGTGCCGTGCATATGTTAATTATCTTGTACGAAGAAGCAAAGGGCGCGTATGTTGATAGAGTATGTAGGGCGATAACAATAGAGGAGCAGTATGGAGATGGAAGCGATATACACTGAAGAAGCAATCCGTCAGGATGCTTGGAGTTGATTGGAAATAGGTGAAAATTAAAATGCCCACGAGCCACCATGAAGTTATTAGTCCAGTATTTAATCTTGTAACCCGCATAAGCCCGGCATCTGTTTTGGATATAGGTGTTGGTTTTGGGAAAAACGGAATGCTATGTAGAGAGTATCTTGATGTATGGCGTGGTCGATATCCGGAAACTGAAGAGTGGAAAACTCGCATAGATGGGATTGAGATATTCCCAAAATACAGAAATCCTATTTGGGAGTTTTGTTATGACAATATAATTATAGGCAACATAATGGATCATCTGGATATCCTTGGAGATTACAATCTGGTTCTTTTGATTGATGTAATTGAGCATCTTTCTAAAGACGATGGAATGAAAATATTGGAAACAATAACAGGTTCTTATATTGTCTCTACACCCAGAAATCTTTATCGAACCGAAGAGGGGGCTTTTGGGAACGAACATGAGCGACACGTCAGCTTGTGGTATCCTTCGGAATTCGAGCAGTCTTTAGAGTTGTCACGACAACTTGTTGGATGGAAGATTGTTTAACAAAACAAGAGGTAAAATGTAAAGTGAGCAAAGCGAATAACGTACATTTTGTTTTAACCAGTTCCGAATTCTATTACCCGTATTATCTTTCTGTAATTAGCGCATTAAAGACACAAAAAGCACGGGAATTTACGTTGTGGAGCTACGCTGAACCCACTGGAAGATATTGGTCTTTATTGAAAGATCGTGTAACGCTAAAGAAGGTTGAAAGACGAGACTTTACAGCACTACAAGGCAAATCGGAGCACTTTTGGTATGCTCATCAAAAAGATCGAATACAATACCAAGTCTTGTATGAACACGGAGGATTGTTCTTGGATTTAGATACTTTCTGTGTTCAAGATGCTACTGAGCTTTTAGACGATAATTGCGAAGTTGTTGCTCCGCTAGCGACACTCTCCCAAGACGGTATTGATTATCCTTTCAATATGTGTGTAGTATTGGCGCACAGGGGTTCATCTATAATGAGAGATGCGCTCTTTGGTGCAGAGTGGATACTAAATCAGCCGGATATGTTGTGGGGAGACACTGGCCCAAAGGCTTTCAGCTTGGTTGTAAATGCAAATACTGACAAAGTGAAAGCTGTTAGGAAAGGGGTACTGGGCGGATATGGAACGGCGGCTTGGGGTGTAAAGGATATTTATGGTCCGGGAACATGCCTGCCAGCCTGGACTAAAGTTGTTCATTTGTTTGGCCAGGGGCAGGCTAGTAAGAAATTTCAGGCCATTAACGAAAAGTATATTGCTTCAAGCGATTCTCTATATGCCAAAACAGTCCGGCGGATATTGCCATCCAATGAATATGATCCCTTTTCGGAAACAAAAGAAAGCAAATCTACTGTTCCTATATCGTTAGGGAAAGTTACAACACCGCATTCCGCTTTTGATCAGGTTGATTTAGATATTAGGCCTAAGCGTTTTCATTTGCTTGGTTTGACGCATATAGCTACAAACAAGGAAGAAGGCTTGGCGTGTGCCTTTAGTCAGAAAGTCCTTAAAATGGCACAAATGCTAAAGAGCATGGGACACACTGTTTTCTTCTATGGTGTAGAAGGCTCTACTGTTGAATGTGATGAGTTCATCCAGGTGTCTACACAAGACATTCTCAAAACGGCTTACGGCGCTTATGATAAGACTAAAGAAACTTATCGGCATAGTGTAAACAATATTGCAACCAAAACCTTCAATAGCAATGCTATTGTAGGAATTCGAGAAAGAATGCAGAGTGACGATTTTCTGTTGATACCATTCTCTCCTGCTGCATATAAACAGTTAATTGATACTCTTCGGACAAATGACGTAAACTCGCTTGATAGACTCAAATTGATAGTTGAGATGGGCATTGGATACACTGGAACGTACTGTCCTTATCGAGTATTTGAATCGGTCTCACAAATGCACTATTGCTATGGATTAGAGAAGCAAAAGGATGGAAGGCATTACGATGCGGTAATCCCTAATTATTTTGACCCTGGCGACTTTGAGTTCTCCGAGGAAAAAGACGACTATTTCTTATATCTAGGCAGGATAATTAGAAGAAAGGGAGTAGCTACAGCCGTTCGCGCAACACAGGAGGCGGGAGTGCGGTTGATCGTGGCAGGACAAAAAGCAGGAGAAGTTGTTGACCTTAGTCCACGGCATGTTGAAGATGCACATTTCGCGAATTGGGAAAAGAGAAGAAAACTGTTGTCTCGAGCAAGAGGTTTGTTTCTTCCTACACAGTACATCGAGCCTTTCGGTGGCGTCATTATTGAGGCCGCTCTATCTGGAACTCCAGTGATTACATCTAATCATGGAGCGTTCCCTGAATTAGTAGTACATGGTGTAACTGGCTATCGTTGTCAGACACTAGATCACTATGTATGGGCTGCGAAGAATATAGATACAATAAAATCTATGGATTGCTACGAATATGCAATGGCAAATTTTTCAATGAACCGTGTCCGGTTGATGTACGAAGAATACTTCGATATGTTATTAGACGTTAAAGAAAACGTTAATGGTGAAGGATGGCATCGAATACACTCTGAAAGACAGCAGCTAGACTGGTTACAAAAGTATCACCCTTCAAGTGTTTGAAAGGCGGTACCGTATAAGAACCAACAAGGAGGCATCAAATGTTTAGCATTGCAGTGAAGATTTTTCTGATATTAGTTCTCGCGTTCGCAAGCAACCTGGAGGCGCAGGGCTACATAACACCACAGGACCACGGTGCTGTCGCTGATGGAGTATTCGACTGCTCTCCTGCCTTTAGGGCTGCGCTTGACGAGGCGGCAAGGACAGGTGAGTCGATATTTGTGCCCGCGGGGACGTACTTAATCACAAAGCCGATCTCCGGCTGGCCTGGTCCGCGAGGCTTGGGCTATATGAATAAGAGTACCAAATTTCAAGGCGAGTCAAACGGTGCGGCGATAATTAAATATATCGGAGAGGGTGGGTACGCTATCGAAGTGACGAGCAAGAACCCTGCCAGGCCGCCGGTGAACGTCACCATCAGCGACATTCACCTTCAGGTCCCAAACATCAAGAATAAAGACGCTGGCGGCGCATTACTCCTGACGGGCGCTATGCACGTAGTAGAGCGCGTGGTTGTCACGTACTGCAAAACGGGGACGGCGTTCGCTGTTCTGAACACTTACAACGGCGTCAACTACGGGCAAGCGATCCAGCATGTGTTCAATGACTGCAAGGCATACGGGCCAACAGGACGGCCGGCTAGAGCCTTCAGGTTCGATATGGCGATAGTCGTGATCAACGGCGGGTTCTTTGCATCTCAGGAGGGTATCTATGCCCGCGGATCCAACGTGAACACACAGGGGGCGTATTTCTATTCGAAGCGCAACGTCTTTGACGTCCAGGATGGGATGCACCGGTTTAGCAATTCGTGGCTGGAGGGTGGGCCAAAGACATCCTGGGTACGGGGGTACGCAGACTTCAGGATTGACAACTGCATGATTTCTGCGTTGAAACTAAAGTGGGACGAGACGGCAACCGTCGAGGTCGTCGGTGGGAACACTGAGCCCATCTGGGAGACGTACGATTTATCAGTTCGGTCGGTGTTCTGGGGCAATCGCACACTTTCCGCTGGAAGCGGTCGGTGGGGTCTAGGCGGGGCCGTGCTGGCTGACGACCCGGATGGGCTGAACGGAAAATGCTTGCAACTCAAAAGCGGCGGGAAGTATGCAGCATGGAGTGTCTTCCCGTCCATGAACAACAGTCTATACTACTACGGGCACCTCCCCGGCGGAAAGTACAAAATCACCATCTACGCGAAGGATGTCACGCATAGAGCAAACGACCTCCGCGTCTATACCCAAACGCGCAGACGATCCGGCGGGTGGAGTACAGCTAAGTCGAAGGGGTTGACGCTGACTGGTGATTACAGGCCGTATGTGGTGTATGTGAAAGTCACTCAAGGCCAGTTCGCGTATTCCCCACGCGGGAATCGCGTGCTGATGCACAAAAGGTATAGCAACAACCCCATATCGATCAGCCATCTGGATGTTGAGTATATTGGAGGTCTGTAATGCAGGACTGGTTTGTGAGAAATTTCACTCAGCGCGAGGTCGCCTGCCCTTGTTGTGGCGTCTCTAAAATGGCGGCAAGGACGATGCTCAAATTCCAAAAGGCCCGGGACTTTCTGGGTGTGCCTATTTATGGCACGTCATGGTGTCGATGTGAAGAGTACAATCGCAAAGTCGGTGGAGTTCCGAATAGCAGTCATCTGTTTGGGGATAACCGGTTGTCCTGCGCCGGAGACGTGACCTTGGTCCCGCCAGGTGAGCACAGAGACATGACATCCAGTGAGCGATACAATCTATACGACGCTCTCAGGGAGGCAAATTTCGAGCGGCTTGGATCAGCGACTGCATTCATACACGCTGACGATGATCAGACCAAAGCGGCTGGGTTGCTTTGGCTTTATTAGGAGAGATCTATCATGGCAGAACTAGAGGGAGACCGGTTCATAACAGATAGAGAGTGCGCTTTGCGCTCAGACAATATCGAGAAGTCGCTGGAACGCATAGAGGAATACCTCGGCGACATCAAGGGCGACAACGCCCGGTTAAACACTGCATTTATAGAACTCCATAGCCAGGTACAGACGCACGTCGCAGTAGAGGAACAGGCGGAGACTCTCAGAACGAGCCGTTGGTCATCCTTGCAGATCGTGATGGTGTCCATTACTGCTACTGCCGCGGTCGGCATGTTCATCCTCAACCTCGTCAAATAGGACCACCCCGCCCATCCCACCAAATTATAACAGTTCGGCATAAAATCGGCTGGATCCATCCGGATCCATCGAAGCTTCAGCCTGCCTGGATAACAGACGTTACAAATCCCCTGATCCGCTCACCCACCAAACACCCGGATAGTACCTCGCCGCTACCACCATCCAATGCCGTCTTATTGCGCCGCCGCCAAACCTACAAAATAATGTGGATTTTCCCTTGACAAAGTCCATAATATATTGTATAATATAAGTAGGTTAAGGAAACACAGGTTACACAACACAGGAGACAAAGCAAATGACAGGTACAATCAAAGCACAACCCAGCAAAACGGTATTTGATATAATAGACGCCGAAGGCCGCAAGCGGATAGTTCAAGCAATCAAGATTGCTGTAGCTGCGGTAGATTTTTTGGATGCTGATATAGAGAAGGGCGGCGCTGAATACCAGTCTGAAATTGAAAAAATGCTAGGCAAGCGCATTGTTGAATTGGAGGATAGTTGCGCTTATTTGCGCAAGAGGGTGTAAAATGGGCTGGTTAGAAACAAGAGGAAAGCTTCGGCCACAGTTGAGGGCAGTGCTGGAAAGCAACGGATGGGAGGCTGATGTATCTAGTTATGAATATCTCAGATATCGCAAAGGCGGGTGGTATCCCAAAGGCGGTTTGATTCGTACAGGAGGGCTGACTATATCCTGCACAATTACCCTAGCTTATAACAAATTAGAGAGCGCTCCAACGGGGTATTGGATCACACTCTCAAGACCAATGAAGTCGTGGCGTCCAGGTAAACGGCCGATACTTAGACGATTCAAGGCAAAGCTGGACCAAGACATTTCGGAAGAGAAAGTGTTATCGAAGATTGAGAGCCTTTACAACCACGAGCCGGGGCGAAAGCCCCCAGAAAGGATACAGTGATAGATGAAGAAACCAGAGTTGCGAAACAATTAGAACTGCAAACTGATGCGCTGGCGAATTATAACCATGCAATTATCCTGTGTAGATTCATTAAGCACATGAGTTCCGGTTGTGGGCATTGTCCGTTTTTCATTTCGGATGGTGACTGCGGGCGATACGATCTCGATAAGGTTGCGGGCATTAAGAACGCTATGGACAAGACAGAGGCTATGGAGCGGGTGAATGGCGAACGTCAACCGACGTAAACGCAAATGCCCAGAAAGGATATGCGCAGATGACAAACATGGAACGAGCGGCCCACATTCTGGGCGTCATGGAGAAGGGGCGGGTAACCCAGGCGGAGATGGGGAGACGCACTCGCCTCCACGTGAACACCATCGCAAACGCGCTGGACGGCAAGCACAATATCGGCGTGGACACATTGCAGAAGATAGCCGAGGCGCTGAAGTTCAGCCCGAAATCGTTGGTGTAATATTCAACTTGAGGTGCTATCTCTTGCAGAAAGGGGAATCATGGGAAGGGCGTTTAGAGACGAGATACATGACTTACTCGGGGAGTGGAGCCGTACCCCCAAAGACGATCCGATGAGGGATACAACCGCAGTCGTCGCGGATAAGATCATTTGGAAATTTGTAGATGCGGGTTTCCGGATGCCTATCGAAGGCAGCAAGAAATGCCACAAATCCCCATAGCCTTCAGGGGTACATACTCTAGCCTCCGAACGAGAAAGGCGGGTGGTTGCGATGTAGTGAGGACCCGGTGTGCTGGAAAAGCCGGCAATGCGGCGCAGAGGTACATACTCCAACTCAACAGGGAGGAGGTGGGAGACTTGGAAACCTCTTAGTGGTAGAAAACGGAAATGATCTAGAGGAACTTGCGAAGTCCCGGGGGATCTGGTTGGATCCCCTGGGCATATTATGGAGAAACTCATGGAAAGACAGAAGGGAAAGCCAGAAAAGCTCAGGGAGCGCCGGAAGGGGAAGCTGGAAGATGTTGTTGTCCGCACGTCCGGGGTGGACTTCAAGCTGATCCGCACGTGCACGCGTGCTGTGGGGTGCTACAGGACGCCAGGGCGGTGGACGCGGTAAGACTAACAAGGAGGCTGAAGGGAGAAATGCCACTACAAACATTGTCATGGTCCAGGGTTGGGACATATTTGAAATGCCCCCGGCAGTATTACTACAACTACTGCCTCGATCTATGGAGGCTACCTAACTATTATCTCACGCTTGGAACGGCGTTCCACAAGGCGGCACAGGCGAACTACTGGCAGAAAGCTACCAGCAGACAGGACATGGCTATCGCTGACGTCCTGGATGTATTCAGCACTGACTTCGACTCCAGAGATACTGACTTCATGGGTGAGGACAGTGGGAAAATCAAAGACTCTGGCGTGGCCATCATGGAAACATATCAGCGGCAGGTGGCTCCTGGGGTGCAGCCTGTGGAGGTTGAGTCATCATTCGCGATGAGGTTTGTGAATAAATCCTGGAACTTCCAGGGGAAGATCGACTTGGTGAGTGAGGATAATGTTGTGATTGAGACGAAGACAACAGGCTCGAAGCCATACAAGGCAAGAGCTGAACACGTATTGCAGACCGTTGGTTACACCCAGGCATACAAGCAAATTTCCGGGAAGGAAGATCTCACATCCCGGATCGACTACGCGGTGCGAAAGGAAACAAAGCGCGACGGGATAACGGCGGAAATTGTAAGCTACCCATTCACGGTAACTGATGAAGATGTACGCTACTGGTTGAATCTCATATCAGATGTAGCGCGTGGAATAGAGGCGGAAGTATGGCCAGCCAATAGGTGCGGCTATCTTTGCTCAAAGAAGTATTGCAGCTACTGGCAGCAATGCGAAACAGACCTCGGCGGGACGGTCGAATAAGGAGAACCAATGCAGGATCAGCAAAAACAGCAGGATCAAATAGCAATCGAAGGTGTAGAGGCTTCCAGCTCATTGCCGGCAACAGTCGAAGAAACAACAAGCATCCCCTCACTGGTGAGGGGATATAAAGAGATAGAGCTCACTCCGGAGCTGGCGCGGAAATATCTTTGCAAGGGCGGCACGGATGAGGAGATATTCTGGTTCCTGGGCACCTGCCGGGCGCTCGATCTGGATCCACTCACCACTGAAGTCTACTTTGTGAAATACGGAAACGAGCCAGGGCGGACAGTTGTGGGGTACCCGAAATATCTGTCTACAGCTTACGCTAATGGATTGATCGACTTCACCTACAGCTTCGACAATGATGCAGATCCGCAGTGTGTCACTGTGTCGCTTAACATCGAAGGCCGGGACAGGCCGTTCGTGTGGGAAACTTGGCTGGAGGAAGTAATCGGCCTCAAGAAGGATGGAACGCCATCGAAGTTTTGGGTGAAGATGCTCAAGAGCCAGCTCCGAAAATGCGGTATTGTGGCTGCCATCAGGTATTCAGGCCTGATGAAGAAGCCGTTGCCTTATATCGCAGAAGAGCCAGCAGGTGAAGGCGAACACGTTGCATTGCAGCCAGCTTTAATGCCCGCCCAGGAATCTGCGCCGCAGATAGCCGATGTGCAACCGCTTCCTGAACATATTGATTTGAATGAGTTGCGGTCAACGTACTTCGGCGAGGTCATGGATGTGTTCGCCAGTGATGACGACAGGCACGCATGGCAGCTAGAGCACACGGATAAGGCTTCGGTGAAAGACTGGGGCGCTGCCGAGTATGCAAAAGCGTTCAAGGTGATTTTCCAAATGCCGCGGCGCAAAAAATCAGTGAAAGAGGAGGAGGTCCAGGAAGAGGACAAGAAGGAGGAGGCGGAGGCGGAAGAGCTGCTCAGGAAGAAGGTTGAGAGCGACAAGAAGAAAGTCGAGGATTTACTGGCGAAGAAGCGAATCGCGGAAGACGAGGGAAAGGTCGCGGAAAAACCAGAGGAAACCGACAAGCCCTCTGATCAGGATGCCAAACAGGGGGTCTCCGACGCGGAGGCTCTGGCCACAAAGCTGAAAGCGGAACGCGAGGCGGCTAATGAGGCGAAGGCAAAAGCACAGGCAGAGGCGGACCGGAAAGCTGAGGAACAACGCAAGGCAGCCCTGAAAGCTGAGACAGAGGAAAACGACCGGGTGGACAAGCAATATGCCAAGGAACGGGCGGAGGTCGGCGGAGTAACGCCCAAATCGTCTGGGCCGGAAAAAGAGGATGACGCAGGAACTGAAGGGGCTGCCGCCGATGAGGCGATAAAGGAAATGCAGGACGTCCAGAAACTCAAGCGGTCGTATATGGATCAAATAAAGGGCGTATTCAGACGACCGGAGACTGTGAAAGCGTGGCAAAAGTTGGTTACTGGCGAGGCGGAGTTGACTGAATGGACGCGTGAACAGCTTGAACGGGCGCTGGCTGCCATCCCCGCTATACTCGCGGCAAAAGGGAAGTACGTTGACAGCAGCGACCTCGCAACACACGACGCTCTGATGTCGGAATACAAAGACCAGTTGCCTGGCGTGTTCGGTTCCGGTCACGACCAGTCTGCATTCCAGATGGCGGTTACCGGGTATAACTTCATGCAGGATTTCGGCATCTACGAGTTGCAGGCCGCCTTGATGATGGTCGCTGCTGTAAAGGCAATGAGGGCCACGGACGGCGCAGGAGAGGGCGAGCCGCAGGACATTATCACGCAAGTGGAATACAACAAAATGAAGGCTCTCGCGTCACAAATCCCGCGATTCAAAGGCGGTATGGGGACCGGCGAATTCAGGTTCCTGGTCTTTGAGACCATCGGACACAAGTCCGGTAGGTTGAGCACCATGTCTGCGGACGAAGGGGCGAAGGTGATAGCAGCCCTGGAGACGATCATGGCCTCAGCCCAGGATGATTTTCTGTAGACAACGAAACCTCACGGAGCCGGGCGCAAAGTAAGTGCCGTTCACAAGCCCGGCTCCGTATTTCAGAGAGGGAAATCATGGCAGAAAAACCGGCGTATATAAGACGGATAGAGCAAGTGGCAGCCGAGCGGGAGCGTCTGGAAACGCAAACGCCTGAGCAAATGAGAAGCGTTGTTTGGAAGTACGTGCTTCCTCTTGAGGATTGCGCGTCTATTGATATGCCGATAGGCTGCAAGGTGTTGTCGGCAGGAGTTCAGGACGAGCAGATCTGTATCTGGGCATTAGTGGATCCTTCTGACTTGATAGGGACTGCTAGGTATAGGTTTCGTATAGCAGGGACAGGGCGCCCCATAAAGGACTCAGAGCATCTGGACTTCATTGACACGGTGTTACTGATGGGCGGCAGTTTGGTATTCCATGTGTTTCAAGTGGGATAATGAGCAACATTACAACCAGAGAGGGGAAGATATGGCTAAACGAAATAAGAAGCCTAGCCAGATGGAAAGAAGGCCGTACACGGTAACTGACGAACAGATAGAGCGTCTCAAAGGAATCAGCCAACAGGTTCGCGACGGGGACTTTGGCGACAAGGCGGCGGCTCTACAGCCCAAGTATTTCACTTTCACAGACATCGGTATTTGTAAAGGTGATTTGGATTTCATTCGCATAGAGGATTCTTGCCAACTAATGAAGTGGGGAAACCAGACGTTCACACCGGATCGCTGGATGCTGATACTCACAGAAGAAATAGGCGAACTCTCAAAGGCTGTACTCGAAGCTCGTTATGGAGGCGACTTGGCGGATGTCCACTGTGAGGCTGTCCAGTGCGCGACCCTCTGTCTAAAGATTGCAGTAATGGCTAAAGAAAAGGACGCTGAATCTGCGTAGCTTACAGATCAACCGGAAAGGGGCGGGAAGATATGACCTGGTGGGATATGGCAGTCGCGCTAATGATTGGTGTGGCCATATTGGTTCTTTGCATAGCAGTTTCTGCTTGCGTGTCCGCCGGCAGAGCTGATGCGGCGGTTGAGCGAGCCAGGAAGATACTGGCTAGAGATCGCAAAGAGCGGGATGGTGATAACCTATGACAGAAATCATGATAAACCTTGCAGAAATATGGCAATGGGCGATGGTGTCCTTCTTGGTGTGTCTTGGAGTTTGGGCGCTATCAGGGTTGGTGCGTCGTGCGATGGCAAGGCGGGACAAACAGAAAGAAAGGAAAACAAAATGAGTGGACGGATTGGATCGATTAGTAGAGAAGAAGCGAGGGCGCAGTTGAAGGCGATCAATGATGCTGCATCTGGTGCGAAAGCGAATCTGAGGGCAATGAGCGGAGACAATGCGCCCATCCAGATGAGTATCAACTTTGGAGATAAGTATGGCGATGTCGGGTACAAAGA
>SDBU01008305.1_pt1 | contig 11837 bp, 11 predicted proteins | sample 2277071 | NCBI WGS metagenome assembly SDBU01 (sample SAMN10397929, study PRJNA504765) | marine sediment metagenome | isolation source: marine sediment core GS08_GC12, 126 cmbsf | place: Arctic Ocean: Gakkel Ridge, Loki's castle | collected 2008
TGGTTATCAGCTTGTCGTTATGCCGATGATGACCACTGAGGCAGGCGAGAGCCAGAAGCGGGATAGAGAGCAAGCCCAACCTGTCGAGCCAGAGGTTACCGAGGTAACCGAGCCAGAAGCGGAAGCCGAAGCGGTAACCGAAGCAAAACCCAAGCGTAGCCGTAAGAGAGACAAAGTCGCCGTAGCATAGAACGCTTGACCAAACAAACAATCAAGGCAAAGTAGCCTCTGATGATACAGGGGGGTTACTTTGCCTTTTTTGTGCCCATTTCAGGGGGGCAGCGGAACCGCTACCCCCCCCTTTTTATTCTCCAGCACCACCCCCTGCCCTAGCATCCCTGGAAGAGGGAAGATAAACCAAACAACCCCCCCCCCCCAACCCATCACCACCCCGAAAGAACGCCCAGAATTTGATTCTGGAGCGTCTCCCGCTATAGTACCAGCTCTCCCGACGGACTGACACCTGGGGAGAGCTTCTTTTTTGTCTTAGCCTCACTATTGACTTCTACCTCACGGATGGTATAGTCTCAAGGCAGAGAAAACAAGGAGGTCAATAGATGCAAGCATACTGCGTGAAATGCCGTGCCAAAAAGGAAATGAAAGATGCCAAAAGCATCACCATGAAAAACGGCAAGCCAGCAACCCAGGGCGTATGCCCGACCTGTGGCACGAAAATGTTCAGAATCGGCAAGAGTTAGGTCTACTCCGACATAGCCTAACAGAACTCAGAAGGGCTGGATATTACCGGGATCAGGATGTCCAGCCCTTTTATTTTGCGAATCACACTTAACAAGCTTGTGTGACATTAGCTGAACAGCTTGGACTCTTGTTCAAGACCATCAGGCCACGGATGTAGATCGTCCCGCCTTCTCGAAATCCCTGTACTGAGCAGACCCGGGTGTCGGGTCGAGGATGTAGATACTGGGCATAATGCTCATCTCATCACAGAACTCAAGAGTCCTCACGAATGTGTCAGGCGTATCATTGTCGAATCCGATGACGAAATGGCCATTAACTATGATGCCATTATCCTGGATGGCGCGTATCGCCTGCCGCGTCTTCTCCAAGCTGTAGCTCTTAGCATTAGCTGCCCCCAGCTTCCGCCAGGCCCCGGACTGCTCCAGCCCACCCTCGTCCACTGACTCCACACCAACCATAAGCATTATAAGGCCGCTGTCGGCTGCCCTCTTCAGCACCTCTCTGCCGTTGGGCTGGTTTATGGCATTCAGTGAACCAAATGCCATCCATCTACGTTTTGGTCTAAGGCCGGATAGCTCGCGGTAAAGGTCAAGGTAGTACTATGATACGGTGGAACCGAAGGTAACTCTGTATGGTCCAAAATCATAGGAAAGGAACCCAGCCACCAGACTCCGTCACATTATGCCTCTGCTGAAGTCAATCGCCAACTCAATACACAGTATCATAATACCGTTCATAGCCATAACAAGATTATGCACAATAGCATTGTCTTTCCCAATACCAAAAGGCGGCAACAAGAATAAATGAAATGAATTCCGAAATTGTCACTTGTCCTTCATATGACTGTCCTTCTCCTTATCGTCAGGAGAAGGGACATTACTGGGTGGACTTATGAGGTATCTTTCTGCAGTGAAGGGTGAGTAACCCTTAGAAACTCTGCGGCCACCATTTGTAATCTCAAGCCCCGCACCACACTTAGGGCATGTTTGATGCCTTGGATTACGTAGTGCAAAACCAATACGGTGAGTTCCACACTTTGGGCATTTCCCTTCTAACACACTCTTACCTCCGCCAGCTGGTTGACAACTTATGGGTGACGGTACAAAACACTCCGGTCATCATGGAACCGGTTAAGGTGCCAGCTGATTTCCTACCCCTATCACATTAGTCCTTGAAACCCCCGAGAATCCACTACGGTCCATCTCAATCGTAGTCCCCCGCACCGAGGATGTCAAGATGGCTTATCTTATCTTTACCCCACTAGTTTGAGATTACTGCGCGGAGATACCAATAAAAACAGCCCTGCATTAACAAAATGACGTTTGGTTGTCCAGCTAAACAAATGTCCGTAGTGTCACATTATGGCTTGAAATTCAATTTCTTCGCGCTATAGAAGCGCTGGGCAGATGCCGTGAAGTCTCTGGCTGAGATAGGCCAACGTGTCGTAAAAACAGGAAAGGGAGGCCTTTACAGACCTCCCTTTAGCTTGGTGCTTCCCGATTTGAAACCGTGACTAAGTTTTGCCGCATGGCATACTCAAATTAGCCGCCCAATTATTGACTAGTCCAATATGAATATCACCTACTCCGGAATAGTGTATTGGAAGCACATCGCCCAGTTCTTGTTCGGGCGGATAGGATCTCCCTCAGCCCAAGCGCTCTCCTCACGTGGTAAGCCAGTTTCTGGGTCAATCTCATCTGGATTTTCTATCGCAGCTTGCGCAGCTATACAGATGGTGTCACCTGGCCCCACTCCTTCCGGCAACGGGATATCATCGTACGGATCACTGGTAACACCACCCAAACCCTCATGCTTGTACGGGAACCTGCCAGGAGCACTCTTGGTTGGGCAATCTTCGCCCACATAGACATGAGTCTCCATCATTGTCCAGTGACCTGTGGTTGTGAAGACGATATCAAGATACGTCCCGTCATAGGTGACTGTTATGTCTCCCGCGTCGAACGCGGTAGCTGGATCACCGCCATCAGCGATTAGGTCCACGGTATCAGGGCTAGCCAAAACCGGTACAGCGATACATAGGGAGAGAATAGCAGCCAGAGCTACGGTCAGTACTTTCTTCACTCTTTATCACCTCCTTTCGTTTTATAATCGCTTGATCACCCCTCGAGCCTATCTATACAGAACACTAGTGCCTATCATGCTTAGTTGGCCGGGTAGAAACGGACTTTAACCAGCTTGTTACCTTGATTATCGAAATCCCAGAAATATTCTGTAGTTTCGGGATCCTCACCATTTATACCTGCAAGATAGTCAAGGTAGTCAAATATCCACATAGTCTCAGTGATAGGAACACCTAGTGCCGTACCGACTACGTCCTCACCTTGGGTAACATAGAAGAGGTCGTACATCGTCTGCCAGTTCCTTTTAACTGTTATCTCGCCAATACAAAATAGCCACTCACCTAATGCGCTGTCATAGTAAACCATGGCGTCGATATCAGTAGAGAAGCCTGGTTTGGCTTTGGAACAAATGTAGACATCGTATTTCTTGTCCGGCAGTGCAATAGCTACCTTGCCATCCCCGTCAAAGGCAGTCCCATCTATGATATAGATGTCATCTGCTGACTTGTCTTGAGATATCTCTACCTTGATTCTTCCAGATATATACATAGGATCGCCATCAGAATCGGGATCAGTCTGGAGTCCATCGTCATCCCACAGAGGATTTAAGTACTTGAAGTCGTCATCAGTATCGTATACACCATCTGCTCCCGCTGTATACTGGGGTACGAATACGGTATGTCTATCTGGGTTACTAAAGCCGCTTTTGTTGTTCCAGTCTGCTTTCTTGCCGATAATGTTCAGGTTGTAGTGATGCCCGTTCACATCGAGACCATTACCTCCATTGCCCTTGCCATTACCATTACCAGCAAAGACCGGAGTCGCAGCCAGTGATACCAATAACACTAATGCCAAAACTACCGCAAACAGCTTTTTCATTCTTTATCACCTCCTTTCCTTTTATAATCGCCTGATCACCCCTCGACCTAGGGCTGAAGGTAGTATTCTTTATCTCGACGTTTGCTTACTGCTATTGACCCATTATATTACTGGCGCAACAGCCTGTAATGACCCAGGTTTCTCAATTTCAAAAAGGAATTGGTACCAGGTAAAGTCAGAGATCGAATGGCGGAAACGTCAAGAATAGAAACATTGATACATTGGCATCAGGCCACTATGCCCTAGGTTATAATGAGTGGGTAGGACAAAATTCCTATCAAAAGCTATAGTCCTTGTAGGCCATTTGGGTGATAGTATATAGCGGTTGTCTGAAATATAATCAAAGTAGATGCTTTCAGCTCAATTCAAAAAACCAGTTTTTTAGATATGAATAGAGTTGAAGCTGGCTTGAGTCACGTATCTAAACCAGGTATCGAAGACATCGGTGAAGAAATGGGGAGTGAAGTTACTGTAGCCATCATTGATGGATCGGAATTCTTCAGGGCTGGCGTGCACCAAAATCTCTCTGCGCAACGAGACTTCAGATTGATGGATTGTGATCCAGACAGTGAGCCGTTGAAGTTTATAGATGCTAATTCTGTTAATGTTGTGCTGTTAGATATCGACTCCCCTATATCAAAAGGTCTAAACCTCAGTAGGGAAATTGCACAACATTATCCAAACACCAGAGTCATAATCGTCAGTTCCTACTTCAACGATGAAGAGCTTTTTGAGACCATGAAGACAGGAGCCGTAGCGTATATTGACAAGAGAACCAGCACTGAAGAGTTCGTCAGTATTATAAGAAGAGCAAGTCGCGGTGAATATCCCATTAATGACAGCGTAATTGCCAGACGTGCGGTTGCTGAGCGTGTGCTAAGGCAATTTCAAGAGATAGCATCCATGGGGCTAGTTATGGAAAAAGTGGCTGCGCCTCTTACCCATAGGGAGATACAAATTCTAAGCTACATTGCTAATGGTGGCACAAACAAGCAAATCGCCCATATCTTGGGTATAAGTCATCAAACGATAAAGAATCACGTGAGCGCAATTCTGCGCAAGCTGAATGCTAATGACAGAGCTCACGCCGTTGCTCTGGCCATCCGTAATCAGTGGGTTTCGGTTGATACAAAATAGGCAGAATGGCACTCTTACACTATTGTAGGAATAGGTATGCAACTGAATAGGTTATACTATTGCATAATTGATTTCCACTAGCGTTTCCATTCTGGTTACTGCTGCTTAATACTAACTAATCTCTGGAACTGTTTGACTAAGTAACAATATTGCACGTGAGGAGCTTGGCTTTACAACCAGGCCTTGGCAGGACTCTATTCGCGATCATATTGAATGGTTTCGTGCTGAGGGGATGTTGCCCAAACGTCGCTAATTTACTTAGAGATGGTAGCATTATTGCTCCCCATAAATTAGCTTATGAACAGTCCCACTGCGTGTTCTTGGGGATGAATGCATGAACGTAGAATTCATAGCTGATAACCCGACAAGCCGTTTAACTCGCCCCTTCATAGTCTGCGTATAATTAATGTTATACGCAGAGTTGTCCCATCTGGGAGGCATTGAACTTTACGCCCTAATGTGACCTTCTGATAATAATCCGAGCTATCGTTGCTGGATACCGATGACAACCTATTTGTCAGTTACGTCGCTTTCGCATTAAGCGTGGTTCAAGCAAAAGGAAAAATAATATTGCCAAACCTATAACATAAAAGATGATGAAATAGAATGTTGGTAATCCTTTCCCCGCTAAAGAGACTAAGTTTATTGCAAGCCCGGTGAAGTAGGCAGAAACCGAAATATACCAAACAAGATACCTCCCCCGTCGTCCTTCCGTCATCCTTGTTATTCTACAACGTAGCTTCTCTAGTATCTTGAAATCGGGAACAGAAACTAAGAGAGCAATTGACCAAAGTGCAGCTAAAATTCCAAGTACTCCATATGTATGAATTATACAGGCCTGTCTATTAGCACCTGCAGATAGAGCGGCTGAGAACATAAAAAGGAAACTAATGGAGAAAGATGTTAAACCTAACGATATCAAGTTTCTTCTTCTTAACAACTCATCGATAGATACGGCCTTGTGAGTTTTATTACTGGAATGCTCAACTGTTTTCATATTACAACCTTTCCTCCTCTTCACTTTATCCACGGCAGGGAGTAGCAGCAATTATACAGCTTATAGAGGTTAAATTGAATACGTACACGTGTCCTCCAATTTGAAAAAGTTAATTGATAAGCCAGGAAATGTAGTATTCACATTGAGAGGATTAAACTTAACGCTACTTTGTGTAATGGATAATGAATCAAGCTTTTGTGAGCTCCACCCTTCATTCTACTTTTATTGGCCAAAGCCCTAAGGGTAAGATGTACTTGTCATCAGCTACGTATTGAGGCAACTCTTGTGAAGTGCTAGACTAGAGACAAGGGGACGGTGCGCATGTTCGTTTTTGTTGGCGATGAATCCAACGTAACACAAAGTAGGCAGGCGCGCTTCTTTATTTATGGTGGCTTAATCATTGCTGCGGACAAATCTTTGGAAGCCACAAACAAGATAACTGGTGTCCGAACCAAATATGATTTTGCCACAGATGCCGAATTCAAATTTGATAGCCGGTCAAAGCCGGCACATCTGTCAAACGCTGAATTTTTACAGGCCAAGAATGAAGTATTGGCAGCGTGCGGGGAACTTGAAGTGAGATTCATGGCCTATGCCGTTCATCATGGTATCGCCAGCACGCAAAAAGCTGACCTATGGCTGTGGGCTCTCAAGACGTTACTTTGCCAATTTGACCTCTTCTTGCAACGGGAGAAATCACATGGTATCTGCTTGGTTGACAGGTTTGAAAACGATCTGAGTTTGTTGAAAAGAATTCATCAGCAAGGTGTCGACCCTGAGTTCTGGGGTGGTAGGCTACTGCATCGATTGGAAAACGTCTGGTGCTACGGTACAATCAACATCGGCACCACACATATAGCATCTATGGTCGACATTGTGTTAGGAGCTTTTCGATATTGCGTGAACGAGATGGTCAGAAAGAATGTGCCACTCATTTTGTATAATAATCTTTCCTAAACCGGGATATTTCGTCGTGTATTTTTTGAGGGTGTATAGCTATACCGTCTGAAGTGAATAATATCCTATCGCTCCTCATTTGCTATTCCTCATAAAATCGGGAGAGTCGAACTCCACCTGAAACGCGGATTGATGGCATTGACAGTCTGCCCTACCTACGAGGATTAATTCCCCTCGGCAGAATTACTGGTTGGTTTGCCCCTCTATGACAGCGGTTTCCTCATCTGTTAGCCCATAAAGCTGGTATACCATCTGGTCAATCTGGCGGTCTAATTCCTTCACATTTACTTGCTTGGTCTGATTGGTGGGGTAGTCTTCATCCTTAGTGATAGCAAGGATCTGGTCAACACTAGACACAAAAGGAAGTTGGTCAGCAGCTGAGATCACTTTGATGGGGAAGATTCTTAGTTCTTTAACTTTGAATTGAGGGAATATTCTACGCTGCAATTTCCCAAAAGTCTGAACAAACCAGAAAGAGATCAACTTCGAGTTAATTATGCTTAAGACGAACTTTAAATTGATCTTGTCGCTGTCGGCTCTTATTATCATGCTGTTATTGTCATTTATTGCATGTTCATTTATATAGCAAGCGTAGATACAATATGGCGGTTGTCCCGGAATTTGTCGAACCAATATTCTTTCACCAGTGAATAGAAATGGCTTACGTGGCCGCGTTAGATTCTTCCCATATTTTATGAATTGCCCACTCCACCCAACCCTATACCTGTCGACATCAACTCCATCGAGGTATTTGATCCATGTTTCATCCTTTCTCGTAGTGCTGTGATAAACCCGTTTATTCTTCATATCTTCTGTTTGGGTCGGGGAACCTTCGCCAACCGTGTATGCTTGGACACCGTTGTTTACAGTGCAGATGCTTGAGAGTGAAGTAGATTGGTCATTGATCTTTCCACATATTCTCGAATTCTCATCCGTGTCGGCATCATCAAGGCCACTTAGTATGTATCCCTTCTTTTCTAGGTAAAAGTCATTTTGTCGACTTCCTATCATCTCCACGGCATTCTCTGTCCATCTATAGCTGTTGACCACGGGATTGCCAGTCTTCCTAAAGACTAGTACGCAAGTGTCCACACTCGCGTTTACGAATACCTTATCCAGATTCAGTACAATTTGAACATCGCGTGCTTTTGTGAGTAAGAAGTGCCTCAAATCAGAAGTCGTCGATAAAGTTAGCCAATTGTTTGGCGTAATAAAAGCGAGGTTGCCATTCTTGTTCAATATATTGAAAGCACGTTCGATGAACAAAATATATAGATTTATCTTGAACTGAGTCAAAGAGTAGTACTTCTTGAAAAAGTCCTTATCCTTAGTTGTTAAGTTCTCTCTCGAAAATACATAAGGCGGGTTACCAATGACAACATCGAATCCACCACTGGCCATGATTTCAGGAAATTCCTGTTCCCATTGGAAGAATTTCTTGCTCTGCCAGGCGTCGCCGAAGTAGCTACGCAGTTCCTCTTCAGTGCCTGAGATCAGCGAGTTACCAACCTTGATATTTTCATTCAGGATAAGCGGCAGCTTTTCTCGTTTTGTATCGGAAAAAGCTTGCATTGTCAGATTTACAGCAGCAATTTCCGCGGCTTCTGGGTCTACGTCTACCCCATAGAGTTGCTTCTCCAGTATGTGGTGTGGATAATCGTTGAGTGGCTCCGGGAGCTGTTTAAGAATTTCAATACGCTGGAACATATCTTTGCGAGCTCCAACTGCCAGTAGTTTTACCTGCTCACTTTCTATGTTCTCATTCGCTCGCCGGTAGTAATCGGCAAGCATATGGTAAGCGTAAATCAGGAACGAGCCGCTTCCACACGCGGGGTCCACCACTCTGATTTCCTTTACCTTTTCGATGGCGTGCAGCCCAGCTTCTTTTTCAAGCTCTTTCAGCTTGTTGCCCAGGGTGTTGTCCACTATGTAATGAACGATGAAGGAAGGGGTATAGTAGATTCCGCCGGCTTTGCGTATATCAGTGCGCTCTTCCGAAGTGATGACACCCTTTTTCAATACCAATTTGGTGCTAAGGTAGGTCTCGTATGTATTACCTAGAATATCCGAAGTGAACTTGCGGAAAGATATGTTGTTTATCTCGACCATGATCTTTTCCAGCGCCTCATTCGCAATGAGGACTTGCTCGCAAATGTGTCCGGGCTGAAACAAGGTGGTATTGTGATGGTCGTCCATCATGTGTGAAAAATCGATTAGCTCACGCATTAGGTAGTCAGGCCTTGCGTAAGCTCCTCTCTTGTGATAGTCAGTAAGTATGTTGTCAATAACGTCGTAGACTAATAGCACTTCCTTGTCATCAGCATAGCGTATAAGAATCAGGCGGTCGAGTAGGCGCTGGACTGTCGCCATCAATTTGCCAAAGTCGAACTTTTCAGCAGTCTTGAGAACGTGATTATCAGAGTTGCGTTCGTAGATGGCATTGGCAAGGCTCAGACGCCAATCTTGCAGCAACCCTAAGAATTCTTCGTCAACAGGCTTGATTTCTAATTGTCTTTCCGTAGCTGGAAGACTGCCTGCCTGGACTTTCTCTGGAGACAAATGAAACAGCTCAGACGATCGGCTGAGCAACTCTTCAGGACTATCGAACCAGAGAATTAGCCGTTCATGATCAGCATTGAAGACTTGAATCCGTTCAAAATTGGTCAGTATGCAATAAGGTATTTTCTTACCACGGGCATATCTAAAGAGCTGTTTTTCTTCTAGTGTCCGATCACCTACGCGTTCATTGGAACTCAGCAAAGCACCAAATCTCTTGGCTTCTAGCATTAGAACTGGCTGACCGGCTATCTCCAAACCTACATCTACAATGCCAGCACCACGGATATAACCTTCCCGCCGGTAACTTGTCAATTCTCCGGGGTTGTTGTGAACGTTCCAACCTAAAGCACCAAACAGCAAATCGATGTAATCGGCTCGGACATCTGCCTCAGACTGGCTTTTGTTGGTTTCTCGCGCGTACTTATCAACTAGCTCGGCTATTTCAGCTTCCATAGCCATCCCTCGTTACATTGCTTCAAAAAGAAGCCTTTTTGGTTATAGCTAATTTTAAGACTTTTATAAGCATACTACAACAGGTATCTTTTTGGAGTGAATGGAGAATTCATCAAATATCCAGTTGAGGGTCACAAATCGTCATATTATTACAATCGTAAGAGCTTGACAAGGATGACTGAGCTAGTTAAAGTTGAGCATAACTGAATTGTATCGGCCTTGCTAATGGCACACAGTCCTTCGGACGGGTATAGGATATTGATTGAGGTGGTACACAGGTTGAAGTAGGTAACTCGGAATAAACTGATGGTTAATGACATCGACCTCGCACAAATCATTGGAGAGGACGACGAACTAGATACCTATTGTGAACAGTTGGTAAGTGCCCCCAAAATTGCTAATGAAAAACCCGAAGACAGAAAGAGCCACAGGGTACCAAATGAATTTGTATTAAGGGTTAGAGTAGCTAAGGGTACTCACCAGCGGCTTCAGGTTTTGGCAAAGAGAGCTGGGGGTCAGTGGTTTATGAGCCTAGAAACTGACAAAGGTGAAATACTAAGGGGGTGTCATTATCAGCATACCGGGCATCCAAATCCTGATGGCAGCATGACTGGCCGCTACCACAAACATTTCCCTTCCAAACTATTCCCCTTGCTAAAAGGGCATAGAGTAAACACATGGGCATATGACCCCCCTGTGTCGTTTCCCAATGATTTTGTAGATAGTGTAAAATGCTTTTGTAAGGAATGTAATATAGAGGTCGCAGGCTTACAAGAAAGATTGAGGTGGTTCCGATGATGGCTAATGATGATCTTTGCGAGAAATTTTTGGACTATATACAAAACAATCTAGGATATGAGAGTGAAGAGTTATCTGGTTACACCGTTATAACCTTACCCTTTAGAGACAGCTTTGGGGACCGCTTCACTGTAAGACTCAAACAGGAGAATGGTTATGTTGTATTAGATGATGGGGGGATAACAGATAATACAGTTTTCACAATTAGAGAAACAGTGGGAGATAAGAGGGCGCAGCAGATAGTCAATTCGTTGTTAAGGGGCTTTGGTGCTGTGCGTAACCCGGAGGAAGGGGTTGTAGAGTACAAGATTCGACATGAACAGGCTGAAGAGCATATCCTACATTTTGCAAAACTGTTATTCACTTTGGACACAATGCTAGTTCAGCTTTTGTCGGAAGAGAAAGAAAAGCAAAGAGAAAAACCACAGCGTCTTAGCCTGGGGCCTCGAGCATCCCAAAAGCTAAGAAAGTCACTTTCTCCGCTAATTAGGGAGCGCAAAGTGGATTATCGGCAATATGTTGACGGGAGAACTATTCCTGACTGGTTGGTTGATTTTACATACAAGCCTTCCTTGCGCCCATTGTCTGAGACGTGTGAGTTGGTAGCGGTGATAACAGTAGACCTTGCTGTAGAGGACCCTATTCAGAAATCCTCTTACGCATATACAAGAGCTGTAGACATCAAAGCACAGCATGCCAATTATGAGATTCGAGTGGCATATGATACACATGGTCAAAATACCACCTCATCTCTTGCTGCCAACTTCCTTAAGGAATATGCACTCTATAGCCAATCTTACGAGGCGGTGGATATGTCTCCTGTGGCAGATTTTAATACCTTACTCGACCAGATTAGCCGTGAATTGGAATTGCGTCTGCGATACTGAAACGAAAGAAACCGGGCCATCTCACAGCTTTCTGGATTTTTAAAACTCATAGCAGATACTTAACTGGTTGGGGTTCTACATCTAAAGTGCACACGTGAATTCCCAACTATTAACACCAAAGGCCATCTCATATAAGCTAGGTCGATCTCCTCCATGGGTATTGGCTGCCCCGATCCCAATCAGGTTCGCATACTATTGAACGTTTAGCCATTTAGTTGCTTCGGCCAATATTACTTCGGGGATGAGTCCTCCCGTCCGTACTTCTGCATTACGAAGCGGAGTCCGGTGTTGGGGTAAAGCGTTACAGTGAGAATGTCACCGATATCCTGGGTGAAGTCCTTGATTGATTCCCGAACCCTGTCTAGCTCCGGCTCAAGCAAATCCGCCGGG
>SDBU01008306.1_pt1 | contig 11836 bp, 1 predicted proteins | sample 2277071 | NCBI WGS metagenome assembly SDBU01 (sample SAMN10397929, study PRJNA504765) | marine sediment metagenome | isolation source: marine sediment core GS08_GC12, 126 cmbsf | place: Arctic Ocean: Gakkel Ridge, Loki's castle | collected 2008
TTCTTGGTCGTCTTGTCATCTCCGCTGCTCCTTTTGATCTCCATAGTTTAGAGCAGCTTTTCACTTATAGCACTGTCCAGTTTTTCCCGACCACCTCTGACATTCACAGCTCGCCGGTAATGTTCATCGAGAACGTCGGGCAATTTGATGACGATGCGTTGTTTGAGATCAAGGGAGGTGAGGGAACCCTCTATCTGTCCTCCGATTCAGTCTGGATCACGCTGATTGAATACCCTGAGCATATTCAGGATCCTGGCGAAACCAACCCGTCTGATAATGACGCATATGACCCCGACAAAAACCTTGATGCTGTAAACATCCGGCTTCAATTCCCTGGCGCAAACCCAGAAGTAAATGTGATTGGTATCGATCGGCTCGATACCACGGTCTCTTACCTCAATGGCGACAACCCGACCGATTGGTACGCTGATGTGCCCGTTTGGGGTGGTGTGAGGTACGAAAACATTTATCCCGGACTCAATCTCGATATTACCGGGCAGAATGGGTCGTTTCGATGGCGGTTAACCCCTTCATTTGATAAGATTCCGGCAGACTTAGGTGAGGTCCGAATTAGAGTTTCTGGTGCAATTTCAACAGAATTGGATCATGAAAATCTCATCATTGAAAACCAGGTCCGGAATATCTCGGTAACTCTTCCATCGAGTTCGCTGTACTCCATGCTGGCCCAGGAGCAAGCACCCGAAAAATCAACTTCCCAACCAAATGAAATCCTCCTCTTCCCATCTATAAGCGATCCTGAGGATGGTTTGCTTGAGGAGACTGCCGCTGGCAAGCAAATCCCAGGAGAACCCTCCTACATGCGACCGCTATCTCGATGGAGCAATTCTGCAATTCATCCTGCATCAAGTGATCTGCTTGCTCCTCCCAGATCTCATCAGCTCAACTCGGTGGTTGAACACTACACAACATTATTTGGCGGGAGCAGTGTAGATTATGGCTGGGCGATCGCAAGTGATTCGGCGGGTCATGCCTATCTCACCGGTTTGACCTTGACCTCTGACTTTCCCGTTACACCAGGCGCATTCCAGATGACGTGGGGGAATAGTTATGACGTGTTTGTGGCTAAATTGAACCCGACAGGCAGCGATCGCGTCTACGCGACATATATTGCAGGGTCGGATGAGGATGAAGCTAAAGGAATTGCAGTTGATGATTCCGGTGCAGCTTACGTAACCGGACGCACGCTTTCCTCGGATTTTCCTATCACTGATGGTGCCTTTGACGACACGCTGGATGGCAGCGATGCGTTCGCACTGAAGCTAAGCCCGGATGGGTCTCAGCTGGAGTATTCGACCTTCATTGGTGGCTCCTCAGGAGAGCAGGGTTTTGAGATCGATGTAGATCCCACCGGGGCGGCCTATATTGTCGGACAAACAATGTCTACCGACTTCCCTACATCCACGGGTGCCCTTTCAGAAGTGCCCTATGGCGGCTGGGATGCGTTCATTATGAAGCTAGACCCCTCTGGTCAGAGGGTATATGCAACGTATCTTGGAGGATCTGGTGCAGATTGCGAGCAGGCTGGAAATTATAAAGAATGTGACTTAGCCGTTAATTCGGCTGGCGAATTGTATGTCGGGGGAATAACTTATTCAACAGATTTTCCGACAACCGCAGGAGCTTTTGACAACTCATACAATCAAAATGGCGATGCATTCATAGCCAAGTTGGATGAGTCTGGCTCAGCTCTTATATACGGAACTTATCTGGGAGGCATTCGTCCAGATTGCCGCAACTTCGGATGCAGCATTGCGATAGATCAATCGGGTTCTGCCTATATTACAGGCATGACCGAATCCACTAAGTATGAATTCCCTTACACACCAGGTTCGTACAACCCCACGCCAGGTTCGAATACTGCTTTTATCGCAAAGTTCACGCCAGATGGTTCTGCTCTAGACTATGCGACTGGCATTGGTGGATCCTCCACATCCTATGGGCGCGCAATCTCCGTCAGCGGTACAGGCAATGCGGTTGTCACGGGTTTTACTTTCGCCGGGGACTTCCCCGTTACTTCCTCCGCACTCCAACCCATTCACGGCGGAGATTGGGATGCATTTGTAACAGCTTTTACTCCCGATGGCAGTGACCTCGTTTACTCGTCCTATCTTGGGGGTAATAGCAAAGATGAAGGGCATGGGATCGATATCGATAGTCAGAATACCGTTTATTTATGTGGTTGGACCAGCTCGGATAATTTCCCGACGACACCCGGCGCCTTCCAGACAACTCGCCAAGGTGAAGATCCATACGTCAGCAAACAGGATATAGGGTTAGAAACCTCTGTAGTGGGAGACAAGGAAGACCTCAGCGGTTGTGGGGACGATGCAGATGGGCGAGGCTGTGCGGTCGCGAATGCTTCTAATGCTACTGGGGAAGTTGTAGATCCGATCAATACACGCACTGGTGGGCTGGACTACCCGGAAGTCGACATTACATTGCCCACAATCGCAGGTTCGTTCGTCTTTCAGCGGTCTTATTCATCCATGGCAACTGATATGTACACCACACTGCTGGGATACGGTTGGTCCCACAATCACGAAACCCGCCTGATATTCCCGGGTGACCCCGGCGGTGAAGCCGGCAAAGTCATCTTCAAGGCGCACTCGGCAAACCAATACGAGATCATTGACAATGGGGATGGAACATATTCTGCTGGGCCGGGTGTGCTTGTCTCCTTGACCCTTGATTCAGGACCTCCGCCGACATACACGCTCACAGACTTCACACAAAACACGTACCTTTTCGACGAAGACGGAAAACTTCTCACCTGGACCAACGCTTCCGGACATTCGTGGTCTTACACTTACGACGTGAGTGACCGCCTGGACTTGGTCGTTGACGACACGAGTGGACGATATCTCGATCTGGCATACAACCCCCAGAGTCGGCTGGAGTCGGTTTCAGATAACACAGGAAGAACAGTGTCCTATACCTATGATGGCAACGGCGACCTCGTCACCGTCAACGATGTCCAAGGGGAAAATTGGACCTATGTGTATGACGCCGAGCATCGGCTGACGGATGTTACCGATCCGAGAAGTGTGACGGTGATGCATACGGATTACGACGCAGAGGGACGGGCATATCAGCAGTTTGATGGTGAGGGCAACCGGCAAGTTCTTATCACTTATAACCCCGACGGAACAACCTCGATCGAAGATGCGCTCACCAATATTGAGGTACACACATACGACGCCCGCAACACGCTCGTATCAGAAACCGATCCGCTCGGCAACGAGCTGGGCAAGAGCTACGATTATCACTTTAGACCGACGACGATCACAGATAAGAATGACAACCCGGTCACCCTGACCTGGAGCGCCGATGGTGCTAACCTGGACCAGGTTGTTGACGTTGAGGGCAACGATGTAAATATGGAATACGACGTCCTCAATAACCTGACTCAGATCGTGGACGCTCGAGATTATCCCACTGATTTTGAGTACGGCGGGGTTCTACTGACTAAGGTTACCGATCCATATTTAAATGAAATAATTTATACCTATACCACCGCTGCGGATGCTCCTCAGCCGGTTGGATTGCTTAAAACGATCCAGGACCCCAATTTGAATGTCACCGAATACGAATACGATGCGGAGGGCAATTTAATCCGCGTCACCGATGAGATCCCTGGTGATATCACAAACACATATGATGCCCTTGGCCGGCAGCAAACCTTCTCAGATCCCCTCGGACATGTGGGATGGACCTGCTACGATTCTGCAGGTCGCGTGACCCGGACTGTATCAAACGCCAGCGGGGATGGCGGATCCCCCCAGACCGATCCGTGCGATGCCGCGAGTTACATCCCGAGCTCGGCTCCAGATGTCGATCGGATCACTTCCATAGTGTATGATGAAGTCGGCAATCCCATCGCCACAATCGATCCGGGCGGTATGACCACGCGGATTTACTATGATGACAACAACCGTCCCGTCGTGGTTGTTCAGAACCTGGTGGGACAGACGATAGAAAACCCCACGCCACCAGCCTACAACCCATCCAATCCGGATCAAAACATCCGCACCGACACCGTTTACGACATCGCGGGCGATCCGATCGCCACAATAGACACACTGGGACGGATCACGCGCGCGTATTACGACGAACTCAACCGTCCTCAATATGTTGTAGAGAACCTGGTAGGTCAGGGGATCTCGGTCACAACGCCGCCAGCCTACAACCCGAATTACCCGGATCAAAATATCCGCTCAGAAACGGTCTATGATGACAATAGCAACGTCATCGCCAGCATAGACACGCTCGGTAGGATTACCCGGACCTATTACAACTCGCTAAATCAGGTGGAGTATGTCGTGGGTAACCTCGTGGGGCAGGCAATTTCGGTTCCCACACCCCCCTCATACAGCTCCTCCAACCCGGATCAGAATATCCGCACCGAATACGTATACGATGCCTCCGGCAACACGATTGCCTCGATCGACACGTTGGGGCAGATCACCCGCACCTATTATGATGCTCTCAATCGTCCAGAAGTGATTGTTCAGAACCTCAACGGGCAGGCGATCAGTATCGAGACGCCGCCAGCGTACAATCCAGATTACCCGGATCGCAATGTCCGTTTGGAGTATGTGTATGATGACGCGGGCAACACGATCGCCACAGCAGACTCGCTCGGGCGGATCACACGCACATATTACGATGATGGAAACCGACCGGTTTTCGAAGTTCGCAACCTCGTCGGGCAAGGCATCGGCGTAGAAACACCGCCTACCTATAACCCTGCCTCCCCGGATGAGAACGTGCGCACCGAATACGTCTACGATTCCGCCGGGAATACGATCGCCACGATCGACACGCTGGGCGTGATCACCCGGACCTATTACGATAACCTGGACCGTACCCGGTATGTCGTTGAGAATCTAACCGGGCAGGGCATCAGCGTGGAAACCCCTCCCATATACAACCCCTCCAATCCGGATCAAAACGTTCGAACGGAGTATGTGTACGGTGACGCCGGACAGCAGATCGCGGCAATCAACACGTTGGGCCAGATCACCCGCACCTATTACGATGACCTCGGGCGAACCCGCTTTGTGGTCGAAAATCTGACCGGGCAATCTATCTCCTCGCCCAATCCACCCGTCTTCAACCCCGCGTATCCAGACGAGAACGTACGTACGGAACACGTCTATGATGGAAATGGCAACCTGATACAAACGATTGATTCCATCGGGAAGGTTGCGTTCAACTGCTATGATGGCGCCTATCGGATTGAACGAGCCGTTGAAAATCCAACCATTGGCGATCCTTGCGGCAGCTATACACCCAGCACCGACCCCGATCGTGATGTGATCACAGATACCGAATACAATGGGCTCGGGAACGTCAAAGAGATCATCGATCCGAACGGTGATCCAACCGATTACGTTTACGATGATTTGAACCGGCTCTTCACCGAGATCGATCCGCTGCTTCACTCGACTCAATACAGGTACGATGGTCTTGGAAACAAGACCGGCATGATCGACGCGGAGAATGTCGAAACGCGGTATGAGTTCGACGCGCTCAGCCGCCTGACGGCGGTGATCGAGAACTACCAATCCGGGGTCACTCCGTACCACGAAATCAACGTACGCACGGAATATACCTTTGACGCAGCCGGGAATCTCAAGAAGATCCGCGGTGGCAACAACAGCTCTGACACCTTCGGACACGACGATCTCAACCGAACAATCTGGGAGAAGGATGCCCTCCTCCACACAACATCGTATGTGTATGATGGGGTCGGAAATCGCAAATCCCTCACAGACGCGAATAACCAGACCACAAACTTCGGTTATGACGATCTCAACCGTCTGAACTCCATCAACTACCCTGATCCCGATCCGGACGTGAGTTTCACTTATGATGGCCTCGGCAACCGCAAGACCATGATCGATGGAGCCGGGACCACCGAGTGGTTCTACGACGGCATGAGCCGGGTGACATCTGTAAACGATCCATTCAACGACACCACGATTTATACATACGACGCAGCCGGGAATCGGAAATCAATCCAATATCCAAGCGCTGCGTCTGTCCTTTATGACCTGGACGCCCTGGGTCGCATAAAGACAGTGACCGACTGGGACTTACAGGACACAACCTACACCTACGATAAAGTTGACCGGATCCAGATCGTATCCCTGCCGAACGGCGTCTCTTCCAGCTACACGTTTGATAACGCAGGACAGTTGGATTACCTGGAGCATGGCGACGGGATGACTGTGCTGTCATCCTTCGACTACACGTACGACAATGTCGGAAATCGCATCCAGGTCGTAGAGAACATACAGGCGCCGCCTACCGAAACACCCACTTCGACTTCAACGCCCACGGCAAGCGACACGCCGACGTCGACCGCAACGGATACACCGACGCCCACTAACACCGCAACCGATACACCGACGCCCACTAACACCGCAACCGATACACCTACACCAACAAACACCGCGACAGATACACCCACCCCGACGGCAACTGAGCCTCCTTCCAACATCATCGGGGAGGTCGGGCAGGTGGTCGATCTCGATCATAACCCCCGGACGGTGATCCTGAGCCGCACTTACACCGATCCGGTCGTCATCGCCCGACCGGCGTCGATAAACGAAAGCGATCCATCGCTCGTGCGCATCACCGATGTGCAGGCGGACCGTTTCACCTTCTACATCGAGGAAGCGCCGGATATGGACGGCTCCCATGGCAGCGTCGAGGTGGTCAGCTACCTCGTGCTTGAGACCGGTGACTGGGAACTGGCCGACGGCACGCTCTTGGAGGTGGGGAAGGTCACGACCACCGCTTCAGTCGGGAAACTGATCAGCAACCAGTGGGAGACGGTCACGCTCAGCGCCGGATTTGCTGACGCGCCGGCTGTCTTCAGCCAAGTGCAGAGCGTGAATGACCCCAGCTTCGTCGGCACGCGGCAGCAGAATGTCGATGCGAACAGCTTCCAGATGGCGATGGAAGAAGAAGAAGCATCGACAGTACCGCACGGCAGCGAGACGATCGGCTGGGTGGCGATCGAAGCAGTCGGCGGTACCTGGTCCGGGCACAGCTATCAGTCCGGGGTGACCCCCGACAGGGTCACGCACAGATGGTTCAAGGTAAGATTCAGCCCCGCGTTCTCCTCTGCACCGCGCTTAATCGCTGCGCTGTACACCTATGATGAAGACGACAGCTCGCACCTACGGTATCGGTCCCTGGGGGCTTCGAGCGTTGAAGTTATGATCGAGGAAGACACCACCTACGACTCGGAGATGAAACACACTAAAGAAAAGGTCAGTTGGCTGGCGATTGAGGGGGATGGCACGCTTGAGGCAACTTCCATAGGAATCGGATACCATCCTATTGAACCATCGACTCGCTTTGCAGTTGCTGCTGATACAGAAGAGCAAAAAAGCATATTGGGGTGGCTGGGTAGCGTGATTCAGGTCATCCTGCGTCCTTGGAGAGAGTCTAGTTCTTATCTCGCAAATCAGCTGCTGCAGCAAGCATCCCCAACAGCTTCGGCCTCGCCAACCGGGACGCCGCTGTCGCCGACCGCAACAGTGATTCCAGCAACAGCCACTGCTACGTCGAGCGAGGTGCCCATAGTCAGCCCTACACCTACGCCCGAGATCACTACAACGCCATCTGTAGAGCCATCCCCATCCGAATCCGGGATGGAAGCTATTGATCTTGGTCTGTTCGAGACGCTTTCCTTCGGCGAACCGGTGACGATCGACTACACCTACGACCCGCTATATCGCCTTACCGCCGCCGACTACGACTCAGGCGAGTATTTCCACTACACCTACGACGCGGTGGGCAACCGCCTGACGCAGGACACCCTGGCAGGTACCAACACTTACAACTACGACGACGCTAACCGCTTGGTCTACTTGGACGGCGTGCTCTTCACCTGGGATGACAACGGCAACCTGCTCTCCGATGGTGTGAGCAGCTACACGTATGATCATGCCAATCGGTTGAGTTCTGCAGTTCAGGGTGCGGATACATATTCCTTCTCATATAACGGACTGGGCGATCGGTTGACCCAGACCGTGAACAGCGTTCCCACCAGCTATACCCTGGACCTGGTGGGCAACCTGACTCAGGTGCTTTCGGATGGCACCAACTCCTATCTCTATGGTGTGACCAGGATCGGAGAACTGCAGCCGGGTGGATGGCAGTATCATCTGCCTGATGCGTTGGGGAGTGTGCGGCAGTTGGTGGATGCGAGCGGCATACTAGCCCAGGCACGAGGGTTTGAACCATTTGGTGACGAGCTTGAAGCAAGCAGTATCACGACATCTGTGTTTGGGTTTGCAAGTGAGTGGGGAGATGCGACCGGGCTCACGTACCTCCGGGCGAGGTATTACGATCCGGGGCAGGGACGCTTTCTTGGCCGGGATGTATGGGAAGGGAATAAGTATCAACCGATTTCGTTCAATAGCTGGCTTTACTCAAACACAAACCCCGTTAATCAAACCGATCCTTCGGGGCATAAGCCAAAATGCCCATCATCACACCTTGATTTGCATTGTACATTAGATGCCCCAGATGTTGATAATTTTGACCCGGGAATAGAGCCGGAGAATATAGATTGGCGACCTGCAGTCCATGTAAATCTGGCAAGCTCATTGTTTGAAGGTGTCGAGGAATCCCAGTTCTATGTTCGAAATCAAAGAAATCCATACCAGAGAAATCTAAGGGGAGATCCAACAGGTAAGCATGCAGGCAAAGGATACAACCTGTGTGGACAAATTTCACTATCGATGATTTTGGAAACAGTGAATCCCGGCTTAAAGTACACATTAATTTATATCTGGGACGTTGGAACAAAGAAAACAGGCGACCCCACAGGCGCTCCAGAACTATATGAAGCAGTGGCCAATACATTTCCACCTGCCCAGGAATGGATAGTCCAGTATCATGCATATGGGTGGACCACTGTTTATAATGCCAAAGAACGAGAGACTGAATATATTTCTTACTCTGGTGCGCAATGGCATTCTAGCAGTGGACTTTATGGAACATTGGAGGCCATGCTTGATGCAAATCATTATGTGATTCAGCTGGTTACTCAAGAAGGAGGAATTCTTCGATCACGTAGAGGGGGTGGGAGTGGCGGTCATTGGGTTGTGCTAACTGGATTTTCTGATACGTGGTCAACTGTTGGTGATTCGCCTTGGAATTGGGTTAGAATTAATAACCCCTATAGAAACAGGATTGAATATTACCCGTGGACCAATTATAAGAGTTCGCTAATAGGAAACTTCACATTAGAAATGTGGCCAAGCGGGAAGGGCCCGCGGTATAAGGCGCTGCATCAATATTGAGGCCTATTACCGACAATATATATAATAAGCTAAAGAGAAAAACGGGGTTTGGTTTAAGCTTTTATAAAGCAACCTATCAGACAAAGAATCTTGTAGACTTACAAGTAATCTTGGAGTGTCCTAATTGATACATGAACTCACAAAGTGCCATGGAGAGGAATGTTGTGCAGCCTACCCACACACAGGCACATTGTCTTTGGGTAGACTATTGCCAAACATACTTATTGTACTGACTCTTTTTACTTGTGCATCGTGCTCGCGCATAGAAATCACAAATCTCGATGATACTCCAATAGTTGAAATCACGAAGCAACCTACTCGATCTTCAGACGCCTCTCCATCTCCGACAAGGGTAAGCCAGGCCGCACCATCACAAACTCATGATCAGACTTCTCCGACCCATGAAATGTCAACCTTGGCTCCAACCCCGACCCCGGCCATGCTGACTGGAAAGATTGTTTTTGAGATTGATGTTGGCGATTCTGGCATATATACAGTGAGGGCGGATGGTAGCGAGTTGAGCCCTATTCTCCTCCATGGTCCGGGGATTGAATCCAAGTCTCCTAAATGGACAACGGATGGGACAGGCGTCGTTTTCCTTACAAATGAGGGAAATGATGCCATACAAATACAAAGTCTCTGGATTATGGACGAAGATGGTACAGGTAAGAGGCGCCTGACCTATAAGAACTCATATGATTATGATTTTTCATTATCTCCTGATGGAGATCGTATCGTCTATGCTTCGAAAGGATCCCAGCCAGATGATTCCTCTTGGATGGGCATTTTCATCGTCGAAATTCAAGACGGAAAAGCGGTCCCATTAACAAGCCAATCCGGGTATCTAGGAAAGCCCATGTGGTCACCGGATGGAAAGAGGATCGCATACCTGGCAAGTGATAATGATTCTGACGCTTATGATTTATATCTAATTAATGAAAGTGGGAATGATTCACGAAAGATCAATGGAAATGTTAAAATATCACCGTACGGGACCACGATTTCTTGGGCTCCAGACTCAAAGTCTTTAGCAACAATTTGTATTATTGATCTCAATACGGATATTTGTATTTTTCCAATTGATGGGACTGCACCCGTAAGACTAACCTCGTCCTCTAGTGATGAAGAACACCCAAGTTGGTCGCCAAATGGCCGATCGATATCCTACGTTTCAAACCAAATAATCAACAGCGCCCTTTATGTAAACTTCTATACCATAAACGTTGATGACTTAAGGATCATAATGCTTACAGATTTCCCACCGTACACAGACAGTGCGTGGTATACCCCTCCACCAATATGGTCGCCAAATGGAGATCATATCGCAATCGTCTCGCAACAGGGGATAAGTAGCAATCATCAAGCTATATTATTAATTAGTTTGAATAACAACGAGATCATCCAACTTACTCCGGATTTAGGCCTCACTATAGAAAGCTTCGATTGGGTTGGGGAAATCGAATAGACTATATGATAATTGAGAAGACACACGCCTAATAATATTGTTTCAACTAGCTTTCGATCTTCTTGCAAATTGACTATCTCAGAGCAATGATCTGCCAGTCCAAGTCTGAGCTTCTAAGAACAAGGATCCATTTTCTACAATCTCAGTTTGCTTTTCATATCACCATGCTCCGTCTAAGTTACCGAAAAAGCTAGAACCCATATACGGCGGTTCGCGGACATATTACCGGTTTCCACAATGGCGGTAGCTAGATGCCCAATGAGGCTCAATAGACATCCTGCGGCGATGGAAAAGGTCCTGCCCAGGATTGTTTTGTCCACTTTCTTCCTGTCGGTCGCGTGTCGCGTTACCGGTGCCGTGACAACAGATTATGACCCACAGCCGATCATAGCCACCCAAACGGCAGGGCTTACTCCAGCTTCACCAACTGCTACTGCAAAGGAACCTACAACTGAAATCCCGCCCGAAGAGCTTGCCTGGGTCGGCAAGCTGGTCCTGGTTGAATACGGTGATATCTACAGGGTCGATGTCTACTGCACCCAACAAATCGATCAATGTGTTGGCGAACCGAAGAACCTCACAGAGGCAGCGGCCATCTACGTTGATCCATCCTGGTCACCTAGTGGGCATGCGATCGTTTTCGCATCTGATCTTGAATCTACCTCCTCTAATGCGGTTATCCTCGGAGTTTACGTCTTAGGAGAAATGGGAGGTGAACCAAAACCTATCACAACGACAGGCCACAATCCAGATTGGTCACCAAGCGGAGAAGAATTGGCTTATGCCACCAATGAGGGAGATGGCCGGATATTGCTCGTGAACCCAGAAGGGGATGTACACCAAACAGTTGGGAGACCATATAGTTCACACCCGCACTGGTCCCCGGATGGAACGCGCATTGCCTTCACGGCGGATGGGGTTGGACCCGAAAATTTATATGTGCTCTTTCTTTCCGATATGACAGAAGGACTCGTTGGCCACAACGACACTGGTTTCATGCAGTGGTCCCCTGATGGGGAGCGTA
>SDBU01008307.1_pt1 | contig 11836 bp, 9 predicted proteins | sample 2277071 | NCBI WGS metagenome assembly SDBU01 (sample SAMN10397929, study PRJNA504765) | marine sediment metagenome | isolation source: marine sediment core GS08_GC12, 126 cmbsf | place: Arctic Ocean: Gakkel Ridge, Loki's castle | collected 2008
AAGAAGTACTAACCTTAGTATTCTTGCTTTTTTAATCATTGTCCTTTCCGTGACTATATCTATTTCCACCCTTGCCAAAACCGAAGTCTACTTCTCCCTTTATGATAATCCTCAAAAAGAAATCATCAAAAATATCAATCAGGCTGAAGCCTTTATTAACATAGCCATGTACATTTTCACCGATCGAGAGATAGCACTCCCTCTCGTAAAAGCCCGCGAACGAGGGGTAAAGGTAAGGCTCTATCTGGATAAAGAACAGGTTGATTACAAATACAGCCAATCCCGTTTCCTGGTGCAAAAGGGAATCAAAACAAGAGTCAGTTCAAATAAATATATTATGCATAACAAATTCGCTATTATAGATAACCGCATACTGCTTACCGGCTCCTACAACTGGACCTTTTCCGCCAACAACCGGAATGACGAAAATCTAATGGTAATAGACGATCCAGAAATAATTGAAATATTTCAGAATAAATTCATAAACCTATGGACCAATAAATACAGTCTAGAAAGGACCCGACAATTATATGAAATAGCCAAAGTAGATTTCTTACCCACTTCTCCCACTTCTCCAAAACCGGAAGTGCGAACCATAAATATCAACACCGTATCTCAGGATGAACTTACCACCATCTTGCAGATGAGCGAATCCCTCGCTCGGAAAATAATTGCTTTAAGAGATTCACTAAGCGAAAGGTTCAAAGACCCCAAAGACCTCCTTCAACTACCGGAAATTACTAATCTAGATTGGGAGGAATGGATACAAGAAGGGATAGTAATTACTGCTCAGTAAACAGTGGTACATTGTACAATATAAAAACATGATATTTTTTCTATGCTTTAATAAATTCAATAATTGAATTTATTAAAGCAAACATTTTTTATTGCATAATAAGTCTCAATGTGATACATTAAAGTGGACAAATGAAGGGAGTATTATGTAAAAAAATGAGAAGAATTGATTTATTAAATCCTTTGGCAAAAAAAGGAAATACTTTTACTTTTGTTGATGCATTAAAGATAAGTAATCTATCTACAAAAAGTTTACAAAAGGTATTGTACAGGTTACAGCAAAGAGGGGCAATTGAGCGTATAGAAAAAGGAAAATATCTAATTATTCCTCTTGGGGCTGAAAAAGGAAAATATACTTTGCATGAATTTGTAATAGGCTCTTTGTTGGTAGAACCATATAGCATTGCTTATTGGAGTGCTCTTAATTATTATGGCTTAACTGAGCAAATTCCGACTACTGTTTTTATCCAAACAATTACCCGAAAATTTAATACCAATCTCAAAATTTTTGGAGTGCAATATAAAATAACTAAGCTAAAAAAAGAGAAAATTTTTGGAATCAGAAAAGAATGGATAGAAGAAACCCAAATAAATATTACAGACAAAGAAAGAACTATTATCGATTGTCTTGATAAACCGCAATATTGTGGAGGAGTTATTGAAGTGGCTAAAGCTTTAAAAAATAATAAATTTGATCGGAAAAAACTTGAAAGTTATACTCAGCGCATCGGAAATTCTGGAGTACTAAGAAGATTAGGTTACCTATGCGAACTATTAAATATAAAAATAAAACTTCCTAAATTAAATATCAGAAATTATCTTTTGCTTGATCCAACCATGCCGGAAAAAGGTCCGAAAAGTGCTAAGTGGAGATTAATTATAAATCTTGATGAAAAGGTATTAGGAGAGCTTGAATGATTCGTTCTCAAGAAATAAAAGAAAAAGCCAGGGAATATGCTGTTCCCACATCTACTATTGAAAGAGATTACGCACAAAACTGGTTATTAAAATACCTGTATCATCCAGACATCGTTTTAAAAGGTGGTACTGGTATAAAGAAAGTATATCATGAAAATTATCGCTTTTCTGATGATCTTGATTTTAGCTTAGCTCATCCTATTAAAGATAAAGACCTATTCACCCATATAAACGAAGCGGTTGAAAAAGCAAGAGAAGAGGTTGGGATAAACTTTCAAATAAATAATGATTTTACTGAAACCAGAACTGGTTTTAGAGGGAAAATTTATTTTAATATAATTCAAAATGCTGCCGGAACACCACTAAGCATCAAAGTTGATATTACAAATTATAGTAATGAAATAATATTACTTCCTACAGAAAAGAAAAAGGTCTTTCATTCTTATTCAGATGAACTTAATTCTGAAATAGAAGTATATTCACTTGAGGAAATATTTACCGAAAAGATTCGAGCATTAATTCAAAGGACACGAGCAAGAGATTTATATGATGTAGGAATGCTTTATGATTTAATCAATAAAGATAAGGTATTACAGATTCTTGATGAAAAATTTGACTTCAAAGGAGTTATCCTGGATATATCTTCTTTAACAAAAAGAAAAGATGATTTCTCAAGTGCTTGGGATGCATCCTTAAGACACCAATTAAAAGTAATAGCTGATTTTGAAATATTTTTTAATAAAGTAATTAAAATTATAAGTGAAATTAAAAAATAATTTTTTGCTCTCTGTGGGCGATTTAATAAGGTAAATATAGACTCTTGAAGTGCGACAAAGAACCGTCCCCTGATACGCATTCCATAATTATCTCAAAGGAATAATAAGAAAAGAGGGATAAATGAGTCAAAAAAAATTTTTTACAAAAACCACAAGACAATCTATTATAAAAGCTAAAATTGTATCTAAGTACTTCGGGACGTGGGCAAAGGTCATTATTCCTAGCACTAAGAAAAGATCGAACAAAATTGCCTATATTGATTTATTTGCTGGTCCAGGAAGATATGAAGATGGTATTAAATCAACTCCATTATTAATTTTGGAGCAGGCTATAGCAGATCAAAATTTAAGGGATATGCTAGTAACGATATTTAATGATAAAGATAAAAATTATATTAATTCTTTGAAAGAGGAAATTGATAAATTACCAGATATAGAAAAATTAAAGCATAAACCTCAAATTATCAAACATCAGATTGGTAGTGGTGAATTATTAAAAATATTTGAAAATAAAAATTTGATACCAATCCTTTTATTTGTTGACCCATGGGGGTATCAAGGATTATCGTTACGATTAATTAGTTCAGTTCTTAAGGATTGGGGATGTGAATGTATAATATTTTTTAACTATAATCGTATTAATATGGGTTTAAGTAATCCAGTAGTGGAAGGGGCAATGAAAGCAATTTTCGAGGAGCGTACCGAAAAACTAAAAAATAAATTGGTTGACCTTTCTTCTAAAGAAAGAGAAATAACAATTACTGAAGAAATTTTCGAAGCATTGCAAGAGATGGGCGGTGAATTTGTTTTACCATTCCGCTTTAAAAATGCCAGTGGAAAACGTACGAAACATTACCTCATTTTCGTGAGCAAACATTTTAAAGGATATGAGATTATGAAGGAAATAATGGCTAAAGAAAGTTCTAATACCGCTCAAGGTGTTCCTTTTTTTGAATATTGTTCAGCTGATAATAAACAACCACTATTATTTGAATTGAATCGGCCTCTTGACGAGTTGGGTGGTATGCTACTGAATGAATATGCTGGAAAAAAGCTTACAATGTATGATCTTTATAGAGAGCATAGTGTAGGAAAAAAATATATAAAGAAAAATTATAAATACATTTTACTTCAGCTGGAGGCAAAAAAAAAGATAAAAACTATTCCTCCTCAACATAAAAGGCGTATTAATACTTTTGGAGATAAAGTGCTTATAAATTTTCCTAAAAGGAGTTAAATATGGGATTTAAAACTAATATTGAGTGGACCGAATCAACATGGAATCCAGCAACAGGTTGTACAAAAATTAGTATAGGTTGTGAAAATTGCTATGCCGAAAGGATGGCAATAAGGCTAAAGGCAATGGGACAAGAAAATTATAAAAATGGATTTAAGCCAACCATACATGAACACGTTTTGGAATTACCTTATAAATGGAAAAAACCTCAGACAATTTTTGTGAACTCAATGAGTGATCTTTTTCACAGAGATATACCAACTAATTTTATTTTAAAAACATTCACAGTGATGGAAAAAGCAAATTGGCATAGATTTCAGATTCTTACAAAACGATCTACTAGACTGCGAGAATTATCCCATAAACTACACTGGACCCCAAATATTTGGATGGGAGTTACAGTTGAAAATAAGGAGTATATATCTAGAATTGATGACTTACGCCATTCTGGAGCAAATGTCAAATTTTTATCTTTAGAACCTTTACTAGGTCCATTGTCCAATCTTAATTTGGAAGGAATTGATTGGGTTATTGTTGGGGGTGAATCTGGGCCTGGCGCAAGACCAATAAAAGAATCTTGGGTCACAGACATAAGAGATCAATGTCTCAAAACCGGAACAGCTTTCTTCTTTAAGCAATGGGGTGGTACAAATAAGAAAAAAAATGGTCGTATGCTTGAGGGTCATACTTGGGATCAGGTGCCAGAAACAGAAAAAGTTCTGGTATGAAAAATAAGTTAAAAGGACAGCCATAATAATGATAAGAAATACGACAGGGGAAATTTCTTTGTCGCGCCTTCATCATGTTTTAAAAAATAAAATATGTCAAATGTTGAAACCTGGCCCAATATTTTTACTAAAAATAGCTAATATTTTAGTTACAATGCTTACTTAAAAATAATAATTGAAGCACTACATATAATTATTACCTGTCGAGATCAAGTTTTAAGAGTTAGAAGTATTTCAATAGGGAAGAAAATTGAAATGGATGTATTAAACAATGAAAAAAATATAAATAAATTCCAAAATATTGAAATATCCCATTTATATGACAAAATAGCAACTGTAGGGAATATACTTCTACCTGTAACTGACATTGTAAAAGGATTAAAAGAATTAGAAGATAATATTGGCTCATTCAGCAAGTCTATAGAAAATATTCAAAAAGAAATTCAAAAAAGTTGTTTAGCATTTCAAGAAGTTGCTAAAAAACTTCCTGAGGATTTAAAGAAAATACAAAAATATTTAGCCGAAAAAAGTTGGTATATTTCACTCGATTTACCCATCGATTTGTCCAGAAAAATTGCAGATTTAATTGTAGAGGGGAAGGATGATGAAATTGAAAAAGCTATGCAAAATTATGCTCGGTTAAGAATTACCAGCGTGAAAGAAAAAGTTATAAAGTTATATCCACAACGAAGAAGAATTTTAGAAGATGCATTTTTAGCGCATCAAAAAAAATTATATTCTCTGAGTATTCCGACTTTTTTAATTCAGGCAGAAGGTATTTCTAAAGAAATTTTAGGAGTATCTTTATATGCTAAGAAAAATAATATACCTAAGACAAAAAATAAATTAACTGAACGGATTAATAAAATGAAAATTGAGAATATTGTAATTGATCTTGATTCTTATACAGACATATTATTCGAATATTTTCGTTTTCCAACTGGTATTAATATTAATACTAAAAAACAAAAAAATATAAAGAAAAAGAGAGATAATTGTTTTGTTGAGTATTTAAACCGTCATTCAGTTCTACATGGAGAAAATTTAAATTATGCTATAGAGGCGAATAGTTTAAGGGCAATATTTATATTTGACTTTTTAATTTGTGTGCAAGAATCTTTTACAGAATTAGGAAAACAGAAAATGCTTATAAAAAAATCTTTAAATTAAAAATAACATTATCTTGTAAGGTACTTGCAATTAGAATAAATTAGTAGTTGAATCATTTAAATAATTCGGTAACTTTTTCTAATTTTAAATTTTTCGTAAAGGGTTATACTTTAGTCCCCGTGTATCCCCTTAAGGGGTTATGCTTAAGGGGAAAGTTTTCTAAATTATTAATTAGATATTCAACTAAAACAAATATAATTTATCAATAATAAAGATTTTATACGGGTAGTTTTTATTTACCGAATCTCGCAACATAAAAGGAGTTTATAAAATGTATGAATACGATTTTGCAATTTCTTATGCTGGAGAAGATAGATTAATTGCTGAAGATATTCATAATAAAATCAAAGAAAAATATGGCGACTATTTAGTTTTTCTTGCAGAAAATGAGAAACACCAATTTATAGGAAAAGATGGTGAAAGCTTTTTTGAAGATTTATTCTCAAAAAGTAAGCAGGTCATTGTTATCATTTCGAAATATTATAAACAAAAAAAATGGACGAGATTCGAATGGGATATAATCTTAGAGCGTAGCGCTGAAAATATGTTTATACCAATTAAATTGGATGACACAAAAATTATTGGTTTGCCTTCGAACATTGTTTATATACCTTATAAAAATAATAGCACAGAAATTGCTGAAATTGCCGTTAAAAAACTATTGCAATATGAGAAGAAGCAAGAGATTTTGCGTAAAACTGATTTTGAAAAAACCTACGATAGTATAAAAAACTCAGAAGGTACTTTAGATAAAGCTTACCAACTAGTTAAAGATAAAAGAAAAAGAAGGCCTTTAGCAAATATAGACTATCCCAAGAGTCATTATAAACTAAAATATAAAATTGTTGGAAATAAATGGTTAAATTTTTCTGTAGTCAGAAGATTACAGTTAAGAATACAATTTCCAAATGGTTTATCTAAGGACGAAGTTAGATTTAATATCAAATATTGTGTAGCAAAAGAGTTTAACAAAGAAAAACCAGATGCTTTAGCAATTTTTGCTTACTGCAAAGATGAAAATTTTGATGGATTTGATTGTATGTATAATGTAGCAAAAGCTGATTTTGCACCATATGGAAAATGGGAAGAAGCAGTAGAAGGGTTTGTTTACGAACTCCCAATTGAAAAGTTTCGTTTGAAAATTGAATTCTTTGAGGGTTACTTTAGTTGATAGAAAAGTTGCTAATAATGTATCTTCGCCTTTAGCTTAACATGCGAAACTCTATCATTAACTTTAAAAGGAAATTGGTAAGGGTGGAAATAAATACTTAAGGCAAAGATAAAAAAATAACAGATAGAACATGAGGAAAATAATATATAAAAAAGAGAAAATATTGATATTTTATGAAGAGGGGATGAATATGCCGAAAAACAATATGACAAAGTCATTTGATAAAAGATTAATTGATTTGCTAAAAACAGATTTGCGTTTTATGGATGATGAGGGGGAATTGATTAAAGCGGCAGTAATTGACCGTGCTTGGAAAATTGATAGGGATTTGGTAAAACTGTTGCTTTCCGAACCGGAAATGGAGAAAAAATTTTTTGATGAGATCGAAGGGCATTGGATATTTAATATCAACACCTTCATTGAATACATATCAGATAAAAATTTCCTTGCCAATTCCTATACCCGATTCCGCAACAAGGTGGGCTTAAATATTGGTGGCAAGTTCTTGCGTGAAAGAGGGGAAGTGTCTCTTGTCTGGCCTTATAAGGATTGTGTATTGGAGGGCGGGCAAACCAAAGAAGAAGAAAAACGAAAAGAAATTTTCTTTAATGAAATTCTGGCACAAGATGAGATTGACCGTCTGTTTGACCCAAAAGTATTAACCAATTTCAAACGTTATACTCCGGATGGTGAACAGAAAGTGACGGAAATTAGTCGGGATGAAAACGGAACAATTAAGGAAAATTTAATAATCAAAGGTAATAATCTATTAGCACTTCATACCCTAAAAACCCAGTTTAGAGGAAAAGTAAAACTGATTTATATTGATCCACCGTATAACACCGGAAATGATTCTTTTGGATATAATGATAATTTTAACCACTCAAGTTGGTTGACTTTTATGAAAAATCGGCTGGAAGTGGCAAGGGAATTATTAAAGGATGATGGTGTAATTCTTATACAAATAGATGATAAAGAAATAACCTACCTGGGGTGTTTGATTAATGAGATTTACGGCTCTGAAAATTTTGTGTGTTTGGTGACAATTGAACGAAGTGCTGCAACAGGCCATAAAGCAATAAATCCTACACCTATAAATGTCTCTGACTACATTTTTATCTATGCAAAACAAAAGAATAAGTGGAAGTATTTCCAGCAATACATAGCAAGAGAATACGATAAAGCCTATAATTTGTTCATTGAAAATTATGAGAATGGTTACGAAAAATGGAGTTTTCGTTCCCTTTCTGCTGTATTAAAAGAAAAGAATATTACCATTGAAGATGCAATAGTTGATTTTCCCGAGAGGATAGTAAGATTTGCAGAGCCAAGTTATTCAGGCGTTGGAAAAGAGACAAGATTTTTAATAGATAGATCAAAAGAAAATCCAAATAAAATATACTGTCAAAAAAGAGATGGTTATCCTGATATTTATTTAAAAAATGGACAGAGGATATTATTTTATAAAAATAAAATTAAGGAAATAGATGGTAATCTGACAACCGCTGATACTTTAACTAATATATGGAAAGATATTCCATTCCAAGGTATTGCTAAAGAGGGCAGGGTTGTTTTGTTGAAAGGCAAGAAACCTGAAAAGCTTTTGAATCGCATTATTAGGATGGGTACCGAAAAGGGAGACATAGTTCTTGATTACCATCTAGGCACAGGTACCACCTGTGCTGTTGCTCATAAAATGGGGCGACAATATATCGGAATTGAACAGTTAGATTATAAAGAAAATGACAGCGTTGTCCGCCTTCAGAATGTTATTGGTAAGCGAAAGGAAGATAGTCTTATAGAAGAATACGAAGATTATGATAAATCCGGTATTTCCAAATCCGTCAACTGGCAAGGTGGTGGTGATTTTATCTACTGCGAACTGTTAAAGTACAACAAAGCCTTCATGGACAAAATTCAATCCACTGAAGCTTCTGATGAATTATTAGAAATCTGGAAGGATATTGCCAAAAACTCATTCCTTAACTGGTATGTCAACCCGGAGATGCCTAAAGAAGCAGTCAACAACTTTATCGAGATTGGGAGATTTGAAAATGGATTAGAAAAACAGAAAAAATTGTTGGCAGAACTTTTGAATAAAAATCAGCTGTATGTTAATTTATCCGAAATTGATGACGAAGATTTTAAGATAAGCGAAGATGATAAAAAATTAAATCAGTCATTTTACGGGGAGGCATACAATGGCTGACAAATTTCTGTATGAAGAATTGGATGCCGTATCCAAAATGGGATTTTTAAAAAAAGAGATCCCGGACTATTTCAAAGATAATCTAAATCCTAAATTTGAACTGCGTCCTTATCAGGTAGAAGCCTTCTCCCGTTTTTTTCACTGTTTGGAAAGCGATTTCCCCGGCAAAGACCGGCCTTTGCATTTTCTTTTCAACATGGCCACCGGCAGTGGTAAAACATTGATTATGGCAGGATTAATACTGTATTTATACGAAAAAGGTTATCGGAATTTTCTCTTTTTTGTTAATTCGACCAATATCATAGAAAAGACAAAGGACAACTTTCTCAGTCCTCTATCTTCCAAGTTTCTCTTTAAAGAAAATATCCGCATAGGAATCAGGCGGGTCAAGGTAACTCCGGTTATCAACTTTGAAGGGGTGAATGACAAGGATATCAATATTTGCTTTACTACTATTCAAAAACTGCATTCCGACCTGACAAGCGAAAAAGAAAATGCAGTTACCTATGAAGATTTTAAAGATAAAAAGATTGTGTTACTTGCTGATGAGGCACACCATATCAATACCCGAACTAAAACACAAAAAGAATTATTTGAAAGCTGGGAAAATACAGTGGAGCGGATATTTAAACAAAATGAGGATAACCTGCTTTTAGAGTTTACCGCTACACTGGATTATTACCATAAAAATATTGTGGAAAAATATCGCAATAAAGTGATTTATCGTTACGATCTTCGTCAATTCCGAAATGACGGCTATTCCAAAGATGTCTATATCGTACAGGCTGATTTTGAAGAAAAAGAACGTATTCTTCAGGCGTTGATTTTAAGCCAATACAAACAGGAAGTGGCGGCTAAACATCGGATTAATCTGAAGCCAGTCATTTTATTCAAAGCCCAAAAAACCATTGCTCAATCACGAGAAAATAAAGCGAATTTTCATAAGCTGATGGATAATTTTTCGGGTGATGATATTGAAAGAATTCGTAAAAAATCAGATATTCCTTTGGTAAAAAGAGCATTCGTTTTTTTTGATGAAAATAAGATTGGTTCTAAACAACTGGCGGAAAGGATAGGCTGGGAGTTCGATGAAAGCCGCTGTATTTCGGTAAATGAAGAAAAAGAAAAAGAAAATCAACAGATTCTTCTTAATTCACTGGAGGATAAAGATAATCGAATACGGGCGATATTTGCCGTGCAGAAATTAAATGAAGGATGGGATGTTTTGAATTTATTTGATATTGTCCGTTGCTATACTACTCGTGATTCCAGTTACGGAAAACCAGGAAAAACAACCATATCAGAAGCACAGCTTATCGGGCGTGGGGCGAGATACTTTCCTTTCGTTACCAAAGAAAATAATGACCGTTTTATCCGAAAATTTGATAAAGACCTGAATGATGAAATGCGAGTATTGGAAGAGCTTCACTACCACAGTATTAACGATTCTCGTTATATTTCCGAGCTTCGTACCGCACTGATTGAAGAGGGTATGATGGATGAACGAGAAATTGAAAAAGAACTGAATTTGAAAGAGTCTTTCAAGAGGAGTGATTTTTATAAACATGCTCTAATCTATATCAATGAGCGGGTAAAAAATAATTATGAATATGTTAAATCATTTGCTGATCTTGGTGTAAGCAAAAAAAATTATGTTCATAAAATTGCAAGTGGTCGTGGTATTACAGGAGCCTTACTCAATGGAAATAGAGATATCGAAACTGTTGCTGAGTCAGCTCGAAAGGATATAAAAGTTAAGAATATTCCCAGCTATATTACTTATAATGCGATTTCAAAAAATTCATTTTATACTTTCCGGTCTCTAAAACGTTATTTCCCACACATCAAATCAATAAGAGAATTTATTAGCGCGGATGCCTATTTGGGCGGACTTGAAATTACTTTCCAGGGTGATTCGGCAGAAATTTATAATTTATCCAATAAGGCACAGCTTGATGCTTTAACCGGGTTACTCAGTCAAATTGAAGCGGAAATCCGAAAAAATATTACAGAATATAAAGGGACAGAAAACTTTAAACCGAATAATGTTTCTTCTATTTTTCACAATAAAGTGCTGAAGCTGCTTAAAGATAGTGAAAGAGAAAATGGAGATGAACAATTTGTATCAGATAAGGGGTGGTATGTTTTTAATGCAAATTACGGCACCAGTGAGGAAAAGGCATTTGTCAGGATGTTAGACCGCCAGATGGATACATTAAAACAAAAGTATGACGGGATATATCTTATCCGTAATGAAAGACACTTTAAAATTTTTAGTTTCTCTGACGGTCAGGCATTTGAGCCTGATTTTGTTCTGTTCCTTCAGGAGAAAAATGGCAAAATGCTTACTTATCAAATATTCATCGAACCAAAAGGTAAACACTTAAAAGAACATGACAAATGGAAAGAGAAGTTTTTGAAAGAAATAACAGAAAAATATAAAGATAAAATATTAAAATTTACAACTAAGCGGAAAACGCAAAAATACAGGCTTATTGGCGTACCCTTCTATAACAATACAGATGAAAACCAATTCAAAGAAAGCCTGTATGAAGTGATAGAGGATTAGAATTAGTAATAATAAATAAATTAAATAAAAGAGAACGGTTGTGCCAGGTCAATAATTCGGTAGCTTTTAGTGGAAGACGCGCCAAGAAGTTTTATATTTCTTGCAGGGTGAAAGTCCTTGTTGGGTAAGGTCTAGTCAACCACCCATACCGGTGTTGCATTGAAACTAATTTGTCTTTTACGGAAGCGAGTATCTCTGAAGAGCCCAGTGCGGTAGTTCCGCACGCTGGGATCTGTGCGGGGGCAGTCAGGTAACTGGCTGTC
>SDBU01008308.1_pt1 | contig 11836 bp, 9 predicted proteins | sample 2277071 | NCBI WGS metagenome assembly SDBU01 (sample SAMN10397929, study PRJNA504765) | marine sediment metagenome | isolation source: marine sediment core GS08_GC12, 126 cmbsf | place: Arctic Ocean: Gakkel Ridge, Loki's castle | collected 2008
TCGTCGATCCTTCTGTTCAGATTAGCCGCGCCCCGGTCAAGGTTCTTGGCAAGGTCAAGGAAGGGTCCTCCTGGAGCCCCATCTACCAGCAGTTCGATCGAAGCCATCATTGAGGTGAGCGGCGTCTTCAGTTCGTGCACCAGCGCCCTGGTAAACTCGACCCTTTTGTTGATCTCCGATTCAAGTTCCTGGCGCAACTCCTTTTCCTGCTCGTAAAGTTCCCGCAGCTTGCCCTCCATATCCTTTCGATCAGTCATGTCCACGAAGGCACCCATAATGCGGATAGGCTTCCCGGACTGATCTGCAACCATACTCGTCGATAGATAGATGGTATATCTTGAGCCATCTGTAGACCTCTCGCCAACTAATTCCCCTTGCCAACTCCCTTTCCGGGAGAGTGCTTCTGATATCTCCTCAAGCTGATCAGCCACTAGCAGGAAATCAGTTACGTTTTTTCCGACAATCTCCTCTTTGTCCTTATATCTCCACAGTTTCAGGAAAGCGGGATTGACATATTCCACCTCACCTTTAAGATCAACTATCAAAATGGCGCTGGCGGACGAGGCTATGGCGCTGTCCTTAATCCTCAACTGGTCCTCAACCTTCTTCCGCTTGCTGATGTCCCGAATAATAAACATGTTGGCCGATTGCCCATGCCAAACGGTCTTGGCCTCCGCCACCTCTACCGGCACGATCTCCTCCGCGAAAGCCCCTGAGTCCGTGGCGGCGATGGCCTTGCGATGGCTGTTGAGGGCGTACTCATCCATGGCCTGGCGCGAGATGCTGTACTCGCGGGCGATCCACTCAGCAGCGCATCCCATGTGCTTGTCCTCGAAGGCGCACCAGAGACCGTCGTGCACAGTTGCATCCAGGATCTCTCCGTGTCCTAGCCGGTAGCCAGAGCGTGCCCTCGGCAGCAGGTAAGGACCGTTGTTCATGCTTTCCATGCCGCCGGCAATGATGATGTGGGCGTCTCCGACTCGAATCATCGCTGCTCCCAGCATGACGGTCTTGAGGCCCGACCCGCAGATCTTGTTGATCGTCGTGGCCCCAACGGTGGGCGGAATGCCTGCCGCGATGGCGGCCTGACGGGCCGGAGCCTGGCCCTGTCCGGCCAGCACTACATTGCCCATCAAAACCTCATCTATGGTGCGGGGGTCAATGCCAGCCCGATTGATGGCGGCTCGAATGGCGATAGCCCCCAGCTTGGGAGCCGGGAAACCAGCCAGGTTCCCCTGAAATCGACCGATGGGAGTCCTCGCAGCGCTGACGATTACGACGTCATTGTCATATGCCATTCCCTCTCTCCTTTCATGCGCGATGTGTCTTGCCGAAGGGCTCATCCAAGTTGCCCCGCACGCGCTATTCTAGCAGAAAAGGAGAAGTTTGGCTACTCTCGGCCTCAGTGCTGTCGAGTTTTCACAGTACACGCAATTCGAACACCTTGCGGAAATGGTGGCCGTAGATTGCGAAGGTAATGGCTTGTGGCAGCGATTTGGGCCGGCGAAAAAGCGTCCACAGCAAGAGCTTCCAATAGTGGACTCGTTCTTTGCCTATGATACCTAACTGGTAGACGGAGCGAAAGAACGCCAGTATGCGCTGAAAGTCCAGCGGGGTCTTGATCTTCGGCGGCTTGTACTCTCGTAGGAAGGTCTTCACGCGCTGGTAGTAATGCCGAGGAGAATAGATGTATCGCAGTATGCTCTCGTATCCCTCGCGCAAGGTATCCAGGTTCATGTTGGGGATGATGTTCGTCGTGCCGTCCACGTTATCCCCCGACATTTGATCGCGCAGGCGCCCCTCTCGCTTCAGACGCTCGTAGAGCCTTGTGCCAGGCGGAGCTTGAAGCAGGCCAACCATCGCCGTCACAATCCCGCTCTTCTGGATAAAATCCATTTGCCGCTGGAAGATGGAAGGCGTGTCATGGTCAAAGCCGACAATGAAGCCTCCCTGGACTTGCAGCCCCATCCGCTGGATACGTCTTACGTCTTCGACCAGGTCACGGTTCCTGTTTTGCACCTTGCCGCATTCGGCCAAGCTGTCCTCATCCGGCGTCTCGATGCCGACAAAGACCGTATCAAACCCCGCCTCAACCATCATCTGCATCAATCGCTCATCGTCGACCAGATTGAGGGAGACTTGAGTGCTAAATGGCATTCCCCTCCTATCTTTTCGCCATTCGACGAGGGTGGGCAGCAGCTCGGTCTTAAGCTTGCTCTTGTTTCCAATGAGGTTGTCATCCACGAAGAAGACGCCCCCACGCCACCCCAGGTTATGGAGACTGTCCAACTCGGCAATGATCTGCTCGGCGGTCTTGGTGCGCGGCCGGTGACCAAGTAAGGCCGTTACGTTGCAAAAGTCGCAATTGTAAGGGCAGCCTCGAGAGAACTGGATGCTCATCGTGGCATAGCGGTCCAAATCGACTAACTCCCACAGAGGAACCGGAGTCTTCTGGATATCAGCGAACTCGGATGTCGTGTAGACGGGCCGGGCACGCCCCTGCTCCAAGTCTGCCAGAAAAGGCGGGAGGGTCGCCTCGGCTTCATTGAGAACGAAATGATCGACCTCCTCAAACTGTTCGGACTCGATCGTGAAGAGTGGTCCTCCGGCGACAACCTTGAGGCCCGCTTCTTTGCACCGGCCAATGATTCGACGTGCTGACTCCCTTTGCACAACCATACCGCTGATGAAGGCATAATCAGCCCAAGCCAGGTCTTCTTCGGTGAGCTTTGTCACATTGAGGTCGACCAGGCGCTTTGTCCACTCTGGCGGCAGCAGCGCAGCAACCGTCAGCAGGCCCAGTGGTGGCAGGGATGCGTTCTTGCGTATGAACTTGAGTGCGTGCTTGAAACTCCAGAATGTATCTGGAACCTCGGGGTAGATCAACAGAGCATTCATTCGGTTTTCCCTCCTCATGGTCTCAGAATAGACATCAAGAGAGGCTTCTGCTACTTGTGGTGGATACAGCGAGGCCGGTGATCGGGTCACCGATCCTCGCGGCCCAGCGGAAGCATCTTCGTCTTGGTAGTCAGCACAATCGCCGCGAGCGCTACTTTAATGACATCACCTACGACAAAAGGGTACAGCCCCAAGGGTAGTACCCGGTCTACGCCAGTGAATCGCGCGAGCCAGGGCAGACCGATAAGGTAGATGGTAGCGTTCCCGATCACCATCGCCAGCATTGCGGGACACATCCGGTGACTCCAGCCACGCTCGGCCAGAGATCCCACCACGAAAGCCGCCAGAACGAAGCCCCAAAGATAGCCGCCTGTTGGGCCGATGATCCTGACGAGGCCCGAGGCACCGCCAGCGAAGACCGGTAGTCCCATCACTCCCTGGGTCAAATAGAGCAGCAGGCTCAGCGCACCTCGTCTGGCGCCCAAAGATGCCCCAACCAGCAGGACGGCCAGCGTCTGGCCAGTGATCGGAACCGGGCTGAAGGGGACCGATACCGCAATTCGACTGGAGAGAGCGACGAGAAGACTGCCGCCCAAGACGAGGGCCAGATCATGGAGTCGCGTCAAACTCTGCCGTTTTGTTGAGGGCCGCACAGTGTCAGCGAATGTCATAAGATCACCTCCGCACGTAGTCTCACAGATTACTAACCCTGGGAGTCCGGCTTGGTTGCGCGAGAGGGGAGAACATAGGCAGAAATCGGCATAACCCGTTTTCTTCGAGGACAGGTGGGATGGGACGATATGCCGCCAAGCTCAGTTTGACAATCTTGGCAAATTGTGATACCCTACTGCCAAAGAGAAGAAGGTCAAAGACTATGATCAGGAGCAGTAGCCCTCCAGACGGAGTTCAGAGAGTCGGGGGCAGGTGAGAGCCCGATACTTGCGCGGGGGGTGAATGGACCTGGGAGTCGTGTGCCGAAAGAATCCTCCTGGATTTGAGTAGTCCGCACCGGAAACGCTACCGTTATCTGAGCGCAGGATATCGGGTTCCCATCCATGTTAGGCGATGGGGCCCCAGTATCCGCTGAGAGAGGTTGGCCGAATAAGATTGCCAGTATCTACCCGTCTCTTGGACGGGTTTTCTTGTTATTCGGCGCCTAAGGTGGGTGGCACCGCGGTGGATCATCTCGACCCCCCGTCCCGCTGTACGTTCAATTCACAGAGGATTGAACGGCGCAGTGAGGCGAGGGGTCTTTCTGGTATCTATCACAAGCAAGAGAGTCGTATAGGAGGTATGCTATGACTTTGATTGACACGTCAAAGACGGCACGCGAAGTTTTGTACCCGGTCATCCGAGAGCTTCCTGCCGATGTCGATACCCCGATTTCCATATACCTCAAGATGCGCGGCTTGGGTCCGTCGTTCCTTCTCGAAAGCGTGGAAGGGGGAGAGCATCTGGCGCGCTACTCCATGATTGGCACCCAGCCCCGGGCTACCTTGAAATCATGGCGAGACCGCATCGTATTCGAAGAGGAGGGGCGGTGGGAGGAGTCTGCTCCGGGCACAGGTGACGTTCTGGACGTGCTGAAGGCTCACTTGCCCGTATATGGGCCAACTTTGCAGGAGGGGCTGCCTCGCTTCACGGGGGGAGCGGTTGGATACATGGGCTATGACCTGGTGCGCTCCTTCGAACGCCTGCCTGAACGGGCACCGGACACACTGAAGCTTCCCGAGGCGATCTTTTTGCTGTGCGATCGCCTGGTCATCTATGATCATGTCAAGCACCGCTTGCTGGTTGTGGCTCACGCACATTCCTCCGAAACAAGCGCAGCATCACGTGGCGTAGCGGAAGCGGCTCTGGATGAGATGACGGCGCGTCTGAGGCGACCATTGCCCACTCGCCCTGCATTCTCTGCCAGCAAGCCCCGTGATGAGACGAAGCATTTTGACTCCAGCTTTCCGAGGGAGAGGTTTGAAGCCTCAGTACGCAAGGCAAAAGAGTACATCGCCAGCGGTGACATCTTCCAGGTGGTTATCTCACGCCGGATGCATCGTCGTACTCAAGCTCAACCCTTTGACATCTATCGCACCCTGCGGCGCGTCAATCCCTCTCCATACATGTTCTACCTCGAGCTGCCCGATGGTCTGCGCTTGATTGGCTCCTCGCCTGAGGTGCTGATTCGCGTGGACGGGGGCGCTATCGAAAGCCGTCCCCTTGCCGGTACGCGGCCACGAGGCGCTACCCATGCCGAGGATAAGGCCCTGGCGGAAGATCTGCTGGCCGACCCTAAAGAACGGGCCGAACATGTGATGCTGGTCGATCTGGCCCGCAACGATCTTGGTCGTGTGTGTCGCTTCGGGACGGTCACTACACCCACACTGATGGAGATTGAGCGCTATTCGCACGTCATGCACATTGTCTCCGAGGTGCGCGGAGAACTTTCTCCTTCTCTGGATGCTTTTGACGTCTTGCGCGCGCGCTTTCCCGCCGGGACAGTCTCTGGTGCTCCCAAGGTGCGCGCCATGGAAATCATCGAGGAACTGGAGCCGGAGCGCAGAGGACCCTACGCTGGCGCAGTGGGATACTTCGGTTTCTCGGGCAATATGGATACCTGCATTACGCTTCGCACTATCATCATGCAGGGCGATCGTGCTTTTTTGCAGGCGGGTGCCGGGATCGTGGCCGATTCGGATCCGAGCCGAGAGTACGAAGAGACGACCAGCAAACTGGAGGCTCTTTCACAAGCTCTCATCCTGGCTGAACGAGGCGAGGTCTGAAAGAAGAGAGGAGGTCGATCATGATCGTCGTTATTGATAACTATGACTCGTTTACCTACAATTTGGTTCAACATCTGGGGGAGCTGGGAGCAGAACCCCGGGTGTTCCGCAACGACAGCATCACCGTCGCAGAGTTGGTGAGTATGCAACCATCACACGTCGTCATCTCGCCGGGTCCGGGAAGACCGGAGGAGGACGCGGGGATATCCAACGAAGCGATCCGTCGTTTTCACGGGCGGGTACCGATTTTGGGTGTGTGCCTTGGACATCAATGCATTGCACACACCTTGGGTGGGCGGGTGAACAGAGCATCGCGCCTGATGCACGGCAAGGTATCGCGGATAATCCATCAGGGCGGACGACTGTTTGGTGGCATACCCACTTCGTTCGAGGCTGCGAGGTACCACTCACTCATCGTCAGAGAACCGTTGCCAGTCGAATTGCAGGTCATAGCACGCACAGCCGAGGGCGAGATTATGGCCTTGCGCCACCGAGACGCACCAACTTTCGGCGTGCAATTCCACCCGGAATCGATCCTGACGCCATACGGTAAGCGTCTGCTGAAGAACTTCCTGGAGATGACCAACGCTGACTCCCTCGAGGAGGAGACTCAAGGACCAGAAGAGTGCTCCATTGATCTGCCCACTGCCATTGAGCGGACATTGTTGCATGAACACCTATTAGCAACCGAAGCAGAAGCCGTGATGATGCGGATCATGGCAGGCGAGACTACTCCAGCCCAGATCGGTGCCTACCTGGCGGCACTGCGCGCTAAGGGCGAGACCGTCGCCGAAATCACAGGCTTTGCGCGAGCAATGCGTCAACATGTAACAGCCGTACGTCCAAGCCGCCACCCCCTGATTGACACTTGTGGCACAGGTGGGGATGGGGCAAACACCTTTAACATCTCAACAACGGCGGCTTTAGTCGTAGCCGGGGCGGGTGTCGCAGTCGCCAAGCACGGCAACCGTTCGGTCTCCAGCCGCTGTGGTAGCGCGGACGTGCTGGAGGCTCTGGGTGTCAGGCTAGATCTCGGCCCTGAGGACATGGCTCGCTGTATCGACGAAGTTGGCTTTGGCTTCCTCTACGCGCCCATGCTGCACCCAGCCATGAAACACGCCATTGGACCACGGCGTGAGATGGGGGTACGTACCGTGTTCAACATCCTGGGTCCGCTCACCAATCCTGCCGGCGCTTCAGTACAGATCGTCGGGGTGTTTGCTCGCAGCCTGATTGAGCCTCTGGCCCAGGTGCTAGGCGAACTGGGAACCGACATGGCTTACGTCGTGAACAGTGCCGATGGCCTCGACGAGCTGTCGATTTCTGCTCCCAACTATGTGGCCTGCCTGCGGAATGGATATGTCTCTTGCCTTGAGATCGATCCAGAGGAGTACGGGTTCGAGCGCGCAACGCTGGACGCAATTCGTGGCGGTGACGCTGCGGAAAATGCGCAGATTACGCTCGATATCCTGGCTGGTGAACGAGGCCCGCGGCGCGATGTGGTGTTGCTTAACGCTGGGGCAGCTCTCGTAGTGGCTAAGGCGGTCGGGGACCTCCACGAGGGCATCGCAGTGGCTAAGGAGGCAATTGACAATGGGCGCGCTAGACAAGTATTGGAGAATCTCATCGCTTTCACGGAGGGGGCAGCGTGATCCTGGACGAGATCATCGCAGATACGCGAGCATCATTGGCCAAGCGTCGAGTGATCCATCCAGAAGGCGCTCTACGCGAGCAACTTGGCCAGGTGCCCCAGCCGTTGGATGTGATCGGTTGCCTGCAACGTAGTGGCGTCTCAATTGTGGCCGAGATAAAGCGAGCCTCACCTTCACGGGGTGTACTAGACTTGAACCTGGAGCCAGCACAAATCGCCGTGACTTATGCGTCCGCTGGTGCCGAGGCAATCTCGGTCTTGACTGAGGAATCCCACTTTCGTGGATCCCCAGCGGACCTCGGAGAGGTACGGCGTGGCCTGGCAGAAGCTCAGATAACCTGTCCTCTTCTGTGCAAGGATTTCATCATCGACTCGTACCAGGTGCTGGAGGCCCGAGTTTGGGGCGCGGATGCGGTCTTGCTCATTGTGGCTGCCCTGGACGACTCGACACTCGCCAGGCTCTACGAGGACGCCCTAAGTTTGAACCTCACACCCCTGGTAGAAGTGCATAGCAAGCGTGAACTGATCCGGGCTCTGTCACTGGCGCCGCCTTTGGTGGGTATCAATAACCGCGATCTGACGAGCTTCACCGTAGACTTGGAGATGACGCGCCGACTTCGTCCCTTGATTCCACAATCCTGCACGGTCATCTCGGAAAGCGGTATTCACCACCCCGCACAAGTGCGTGAGTTGGCTGCGCTTGAGGTAGATGCAGCACTGATCGGTGAGGCGTTGGTGACCGCGGCGGACCCCGCTGCGAAACTGAGGGAATTGAAGGAGGCGGGCCGATGACCGCAGTCAAGATCTGTGGTCTTACCAACCTGGAGGACGCCTGCTGGGCCTGGCAATGTGGCGCAGACTTCTTGGGGTTCATCTTCGTTCGCTCCAGCCCGCGCTACATTGTGCCAATGGAAGCTGCCGGGATCACTAGAGCGCTGGCGGCTCAGGGCTGCAAGGCACGTTTTGTAGGCGTGTTCGCAAACGAGTCCATCGAAACAGTCTGCCAGGTAGTAAGCGAGTGCTCACTGCACCTCGTTCAGTTACACGGAGGGGAGAAGCCGGACTACGCTCGTGCGCTGGGCATACCTGCAATCATCGCCCGGCGTGTGCAGGAGCAGGTGCCCTGGGATGAACTGGCCGTCTACGAGGCCTGGGGCTATCTCCTTGATAGTCACGATCCTCTGAGGCTGGGTGGTACCGGACGTACCTGGCGTTGGGATCTATTAGCGGGAGTCAACAGAGGGATGGCGAGGCTTATCATTGCGGGGGGGCTCACGCCGAGCAATGCTGGTTTGGCCATTCGACAGGCCAAACCTTGGGGCGTCGATGTATCTTCTGGCGTTGAAGCCAGCCCCGGTCGCAAGAATCCATCCCTGGTCCAGCTTTTCGTCCAGCGCGTAAGGGAGGAGGACAAAGCGTGAACGCTACAAACAATCGGACACTAGTGGGAACCTGGCCCGATGAGAGGGGCTACTTCGGACCGTACGGGGGACGCTATGTGCCCGAAACTCTAATGACCCCTCTGTTGGAACTTGAGCAGGCTTATCAGGCGGCACGCGAGGACGCTGTGTTCTCGCGCTCGCTGGAGAGCCTACTGCGAGACTACGTGGGACGGCCAACGCCACTCACCCATGCCGAGCGCTTGAGCAAGTTGTCTGGAGGGGCACAGATATGGTTGAAGCGCGAAGATTTGGCACATACTGGGGCCCACAAGATCAACAATGCATTGGGTCAGGCCCTCTTGGCCAAATACATGCGCAAGACCCGACTGATTGCCGAGACGGGTGCTGGACAGCACGGCGTGGCCGCTGCCACGGCTGCAGCTCTGCTGGGCCTCTCGTGTGTGATCTATATGGGTTGCGAGGACATCCGGCGCCAGGCTCCCAATGTACTGCGGATGCGCCTGCTGGGTGCTGAAGTGCGTGCTGTGGACGCCGGTAGTTGCACGCTCAAGGACGCCATAAGCGAGGCGTTCCGCGACTGGGCGCTAAGTGTGCGCGAGAGCTACTATCTCTTGGGCTCGGCCTTGGGGCCGCATCCCTATCCGCTCATGGTTCGTGATTTCCAAAGTGTCATCGGGCGCGAAGCCCGCGGGCAAATCCTGGAGCAAGCGGGGCGACTACCCGATGTCCTTATCGCTTGTGTGGGAGGTGGTTCCAACGCTATCGGTCTGTTTCACGCCTTCCTGGATGATCCGGTCGAGATGGTCGGTGTGGAGGCGGGCGGTGAGGGGATTGCCACCGGCAAGCACGCAGCGCGGTTCTGCGATCCGACGCGAGGGCGGGTGGGGATACTCCACGGAGTAAGAACCTACGTATTGCAGGACGAACACGGTCAGATCGCAGCGACACACTCGATCTCGGCGGGACTCGACTACCCCGCTGTAGGCCCCGAACACGCGTACCTGCGCGATTTGGGGCGCATACGCTACGTCACAGCCACCGATGCCCAGGCTCTGGAGGCCTTCCGGGCACTCGCGCGCTATGAGGGCATCTTGCCCGCTCTGGAATCGTCGCACGCAGTGGCAGAAGCGATGCGCATGGCCGCGGCTATGTCTGAGGACAGTCTGGTGTTGCTCAATCTCTCGGGGCGGGGGGACAAAGATCTGGACACTGTAACGGCAAGACTGGGGGAAGACTCATGACAGCTGCCGACGATGGCCAATGCGGCTCGGGCGCAATCAGAGCTGCGTTTGGTGCCGCGCGCGCTGAGGGCCGTTGCGCCCTTATCACCTACCTGACACTTGGGTATCCCTCGCCCGCCGCCAGCCTGAAGTTGGTACCTGCCCTTCAGGCCGGTGGTGCGGACATCATCGAGTTGGGGGTGCCTTTCTCGGACCCAGTGGCGGACGGCCCGACTATTCAACGCGCTGCCCATGCCGCCCTGCAAGCTGGTATGACGCCGCGTGAGTGCCTCGATCTCGTCGTCAGACTTCGCCAGTCAGAGGTCACGGTGCCGCTCGTGCTCATGGGATACTACAATCCGATTTACAGTTACGGCCTGAGCGCATACGCGCGCGATTGCGCAGATGCAGGCGTCGCCGGACTTATCGTGCCCGATCTTCCGCCAGAAGAGGCCGTCCCATTCCAGCAAGCATGCCAGCGCGAGGGGCTTGCTCTCGTGTTCCTGGTAGCACCAACAAGCGGAGAGGAGCGTATTAGAAGAATCGCCTCGGTAACCCAGGGCTTCCTCTACGTTGTTTCGCGGCTGGGTAGTACTGGCATGGGACACGGTCCAGGTCCTGGATTGGCTGCACAACTTGCATTAGTGCGGCGCCACGCCAAGACACCCGTGGCTGTTGGATTTGGAGTATCGCGCCCCGAGCAGGTGCGGGCACTAGCACACCAAGTGGATGGCATCATCGTCGGCAGTGCCGTGGTGGAGCGTGCCAGAGAGGGAGCGGACGTATTGCGCACCTACGTGGCCTCGCTCTGTGGCGCGTTGTCACACTCTTGCTAGCACTGCTTGCAGCTTCGCATACGTCTCGGCCAGGAGTTCCGGGACGACGCGGGTCTGGGCCAGGAGGGGCATGAAATTAGTGTCACCGGTCCACCTTGGCACGACGTGGATGTGCACGTGGTCTTCGATGCCTGCTCCTGCTGGTGCGCCCATGTTGACTCCGATGTTGAAGCCCTGTGGCGACATAACGTCGCGCAGGAGTTTCAACGACCTGTTCACCAGCAGCATCAGCTCCGTCAGAACCTCGGGATCGAGATCCTCCGTGCTCGATACGTGCTCATACGGCACCACCATCATGTGGCCATTGTTGTATGGATAGCGATTCAGGATTATGAAGGCACGCTTGCCGTGGTAGAGAACCAGGTTCTCCTCGTCACGGTCCTCGGACATGGCCTCGCAGAAGATGCAGCGTCCTTTCTCCTTGTCGGAGAGGATGTATTCCATGCGCCAGGGAGACCAGAGTCTTTCAGTCATATATCCCCTTTCCTAGTGCACGAGGGCATAAACCCTCCGAGGGTTTACGTTCGCCAGGGATCGTCAGATCCCGGCATTATGTGCCAAAATTGGCGCTCTAGACGGGATCTGACGATCTCCTTTGAGCAGGAAACACACGGAGCATTTCCGCCGAGCTGCACTAGTCGTCCCAGATGAGACGAGTGCGGTGAATGGACAGGGTCTCCTTGTGGTAGCCAAGTGCCCTCAACACGTCGTCGGGGCGTCCGGTGGCCCGGCTGCTGAGCTGCAGACGCATGCCAAGGATGATGCCCTCGTCCCATTGGCTCTCGATCCAGAGATCGTCGATAAGTGGGCGCAGATCGAACGACCGTATCTTGCCCTTGTGAGGTCTCTGCCACGGTATGGTGTTCTCTGCCATCAGAGCTTTGATGTGTCCTCGGATTTCCGCTGGCGATGAGTGGGTTACCAGCCGGGCCTGGTACTCTGTCTGGCGCATGAGCGATTGCAGGGAAGGGAACGCCAAAGGGATCTCTTCCACGGAGATGATGCGCAGGCCCTCCGGCAGTTGAGGCGATATTAATAATGTTTCCAGACC
>SDBU01008309.1_pt1 | contig 11831 bp, 6 predicted proteins | sample 2277071 | NCBI WGS metagenome assembly SDBU01 (sample SAMN10397929, study PRJNA504765) | marine sediment metagenome | isolation source: marine sediment core GS08_GC12, 126 cmbsf | place: Arctic Ocean: Gakkel Ridge, Loki's castle | collected 2008
TAGGTTTCGTTTTGGCTCCAGCGAGGACAAGGCTGGCAAGGAAGCAAAACGCAGGACTACTGGTTGGTAGTCCGAGTTTTGCTGACACCGCCGGCCGAAGCCGCAGCCAGCCAAAAATGGAAGATAATTTATTTACAAGTCCTTATGCGTCATATACAAAACATTGTTGACGAAACGAATTTATTTCAACAATGATTATAATCTTACAACATACTAAAATCAATAACTACCTTTGTATGACAAATTAAAGAGGCTGAATAATGAAAAAAAAGAAAGAGCGATTGGTGCCGTACGATATGGTATCTCCGGGTTTTGAGGCGATATACACGGGCAAGAAGTCTTCATCCGAAGGCGAAAGAGTGGAAATAATTACAACCGTTTCTGCAGACCAGGCGGGTAACCAGATAAGAAAATGGTCGGTTGTTTCCTGGACGTTCCCGGGAGAGGAAAAGGACTGGGATGAGGAAATAAAATACATCAACAATATGCAGAGTAAATTAGGAGAACTGGATGACGGCACCCGCCGGATTCGCGCTCATATCGCGAGCCTTGCACCGTGTGATAGCGGATTTCCGGTTACTTGAGTATAAATTGTAAGTAAATCGCTGCCTGCCAAGACATTATCAACAACACATACCAATTCTCCAATTCATAATCAAAAGATTTTACTTGACGGAAAGGTGGCTAACCTGGTATAAATAACGTTGTTGGAGTCTGTGGATTATTCGGTTCCTGATGTGATGAACCTCTTTAGTTTTTCGAATAGAGGAGGAGTTATTATGTAAGGCACAGGATTGGAATAGGGATTTTGTGCTCGGCGTCTGAAGATATTTTAACATTTCAATTAACAACCTATTGTTTTTAAGGAGGACTACAATGTCTAAGAAATCGAAGATCCGCTGCGGTGGATTGATTTATCTAATTTCTGTTGTTTTGGTGCTGGGCTCTGTCAGTAACGCTGAGACCGTCCATTGGACAGATAGTGGCGCCGACCACCTTTGGAGCACACGGGCCAACTGGGAATCCAATAAAGTCCCCGGCATCTCCGACGATGCCTATATCGATGTACCAGCCGCAAAAGCGCCAAACGGCCCGGTTATTCAGGATGGGATCGATGCAATAATTCACGGCCTGGCTTGTGAAGTGGCGGGGGAGCCTATGATGACCATGACGGGGGGAACTCTTGAGATAACAGCTTGGATTTGGTGGGGTGACGGGCCCGGGTCACACGGCACGTTTAATATGAGTGGCGGTACCATAACGGTTGCCTCAGAATTAGAGCTTGGATGGGGCGATGGTGAAGGTACCTGGAATATGACCGGAGGTACTATCACCTGCGGAGAATTGATAATTCCGACGGGTAGTGGCGCGGCGGGGCAACTATACCTTCACGGTGGTACTGTCAATGTTGGCAGCATTGGCTTTGAAATGAACGCAAACGGCCTGATTGATGTCGGCGGAGGTACGTTAGTGTTAGAAGGTGACCTGACGGAAACAATCAATGACTTTATCGCCGCCGGCCAGATTACTTTCTACGGTGGGGGAGGCCTCTCCAGTCTGGACTATGATGTAAGAAATCCCGGCAAGACCACGTTGACAGCCAGATGGACGGGAAAAGCCTACAATCCCAGCCCGGCTGATGGTGCCCTGCATGAGGATACCTGGGTGAACCTTGGCTGGTCGCCGGCAGATAATGCTATCTCGCACGATGTGTACTTCGGTGAAAATTTTGACGATGTGGACGCCGCCGCCGAAGGCGCATTCTACGGCAATCAGACCTCAACGTTTTTTGTTGCCGGTTTTCCCGGATTTGCTTATCCGGACGGTCTTATTCCTGGCACAACTTATTACTGGCGGGTCAATGAGATTGAGGACGACGGTACAATACGCAAAGGCGATATCTGGAGCTTTACGGTTCCCCCTAAGACTGCCTACTTCCCAGACCCTGCTGATGGCGACGAGTTTATAGACCCGAATGCAGACCTTAGCTGGACCGCGGGTTTTGGTGCGAAATTACATACCGTATATTTCGGCGACAACTTTGACGATGTCAACAACGCCGCCGGAGGACTCCCTCAGGGGGCTGCGACCTATACTCTCGGCCCACTTAAATTGGCTAAGACTTACTACTGGCGGGTCGATGAGTTTGATGTTATCGACACGCATAAAGGCGACGTCTGGAGCTTTACGACTCAGGGCGCCGTCAGTACCCCGAAACCGTCTAATGGCGCTGTGGATGTAAAGCAGACACAGATTCTGACCTGGTCGCCGGGAGACCAAGCTGCTTCGCATCAGCTATACTTCGGCACAGATAAAGAGGTCGCACGCAATGCCAATACAGGTTCACCTGAATATAAAGGCACCAGGAACCTTGGTTCCGAGACCTATGACCCCGGAAAACTCCAGTGGGATACCACTTACTATTGGCGTATTGATGAGGTCAATAACATTAATCCCGACAGTCCGTGGGCAGGCCCAATCTGGAGCTTTACAACAGCCGACTTCCTTATTGTGGACGATTTTGAGAGCTACAATGACCTTGACCCCGCTGACCCCGAGAGCAACAGGATATTTAATGTGTGGTTAGATGGACTCGACAACCCGACAAACGGCTCTGTCGTTGGTTATGATAATCCTCCTTTTGCCGAGCAAATTATTGTTCACAGCGGCAGCCAGTCGATGCCGCTTTTCTACGACAACAGCCTTGGGTACTCTGAGGCGACTTATGTCTTGACTTACCCGCGTGACTGGACTGAGAACGGTGTCAACACGCTGACGATTTGGTTCAGGGGTGGTTCCGCTAACTCTGCTGAGGCGTTGTATGTTGCTCTCAATGGCAGCGCGGTAGTCAATCACGATAATCCTGATGCAGCACAGATAGATGAATGGACAGAATGGAATATCGATTTGCAGGTATTTGCAGACCAGGGTGTGAACCTGGCCAATGTCAATACGATTGCCCTCGGTCTTGGCAGCAGGAATAATCCGCAGGCCGGCGGTTCAGGTACGATGTACTTTGACGATATTCGGTTGTATCGACCGGCTCCGCCTGAAGTTCCTGAGGGCTTGGTAGCACTCTGGAATTTTGATGAGGGCTCTGGTACTACGGCCGCTGACAGTTCGGGCAACGGACACGATGGCACAATTTCCGGTGCCACATGGACCAGCCCGGGCGCCGAGGGCACGGGCTTCTGCCTTGACTTTGACGGTCAAGGTACCAACCGCGTCTCCGTAGGTACGTTCAGTGTCGCCGGCAACGCCATTAGTTTCGCTTGTTGGTACAAGGCTGATAACCTTGACACGCCGGGCAACGACCCCCGCTTGATCTCCAAGGCGATTGGGGGGTCCAGCGAGGAGCACTGGTTCATGGTCAGCTCAAGTCGCGTTAGTGACACAAAAGTGCTGCGGTTCCGCCTGAAGACGGATGGGACCACCGGCGAGCTCAAAGCAGACACTGCTACCGGGAATATAGAACTCGACGTCTGGACGCACACGGCAGCGGTCTGGGACGGAGCAACTATGAGGCTATACAAGAACGGCGTGGAAGTCGGCAGCACCGCCAAGGGCGGCACACTCAGCACCGACCCCGCTGCGAAGGTGTCCATCGGTAACCAGCCTGCTGAGACTGGTGACAGGCCCTGGAACGGCCTCATTGACGACGTCCGGATCTATGACCGGGCATTGTCTGTGGATGAGATTGCTGAGCTTGCGGGTTTGTAGCACCGGAGTTCCGGATTGATGATGACCTGAATCACGGCCCCGAGACATCGGGGTTGCCAGGGCTATGCTCTGCTGGTAGCCAGTGGGGCTTAATGTGGTTATGTATCATAATTAGAGAGATTTTCCTTGACGGGAAGGCGGCTGATTTGGTATAAACAAGATTGATTATAATTAGGAGGATTGCCATGTGTAAAAAACTAATTCCTTTCTATACATTGTTGTTAATAACAATGCCCGTCTATGCTGTAAAAAACTACAACTACAAAATCTCCAACTACGGAGATGCACACCAGATCTGGTTTGAAGCCGAGGATTTCGATGAACGCAATCCCGACACGGATCAGTATTACCCGGTTGTTGACGCGGCTGATGCGTTCGGTCAGGCAATTACCCGGGCCGGCGGCGCCGGCGGCATGATTCGCTGGACATTCGATATCAGAGCAGCCGACGGCAAGGGAGGTACTTGGTATTTCTGGGCGCGTGTTTTGAATCCGGACAATCAGTCGGATTATATGCTCGTGGAAGGAGACCCAGGTGACGCAGAGATTCCCACTGGCCCCCCCTTCCCAGGAAGTGACGGCACATCGCCATTCGTTAATGATGATGACCGAATCTTTGAAGAAAATGTCGGACCTCCCTGGGGATGGTGGGGAAATAACGAAGGTAGCACAAAAGAGCTTCAAGATGGCGAGAACACGATGTACATCTTTCACAGGCAAGCGAATAATACCGTGTTCTGGGATGTCTTCATGTGGACGGACAGCCCTAACTATAGGCCCACCGACGAGGATTATCAAAATGCCACGATAGCTCCTCTTGGCAGGGCCTTTAATCCAACTCCGGCTAATGGTGCCATATATGAGGATACGTGGGTGAGCCTTAGCTGGCGGGCGGGAGATTACGCGGCCTCGCACGATGTATATTTCGGCGAGAATTTTGACGATGTGAACGATGGCGCCGAGAGCGCATTCCAGGGCAACCAGCCCTCGACATATCTTGTTGTTGGCTTTCCCGGATTTCCTTATCCGGATGGCCTCGTTCCGGGCACGACATATTACTGGCGAATCGATGAGATCAATAATGCCGAGCCGGATAGTCCGTGGAGTGGCTATGTCTGGAGCTTTACGATTCCTTCCAAGACTGCCTATGAACCCGAACCGGCTGACGGCGCCAAATTCATAGACCCGAATGCAGACCTTCGCTGGACGGCAGGTTTCGGCTCCAAATTGCACCATGTATATTTCGGTGACAATTTTGACGATGTGAACAACGCCGTTACAGGGTTTCCTCAGGGAACTACAACCTATACTCCCGGTCCCCTTGAGTTAGACAAGCTTTACTACTGGCGTATCGATGAATTCGATGGTTTCGGCACGCATAAAGGCGACCTCTGGAGCTTTAAGACAACACGCCCCGGCGGTGGCGTAAAAGGCAGCTACTACAAAGGTATGGATTTAACCAATCTCGTCCTGACCAGAATGGACCCACAAATCGACTTTAACTGGGGCGCAGGCGAACCGGACCCGTTAGTCGGTGCCGATAACTTCTCAGTCAGATGGGTTGGCCAGGTGGAAGCGGCATTTACTGAGCCCTACACCTTCTATACCATGAGCGGCGATGGTGTGCGTCTGTGGATTGATGGTCAACAGCTTGTTGATAACTGGACCAGCCACTCAGCCACTGAGAACAAGGGAACAATGGACCTTGTCGCCGGACAGGTTTACAGCCTTGAGATGGAATATTATGAAGACCTCGATGATGCAGTGGCAGAGCTGCGATGGAAAAGCCCCCGCACGCCAAAGCAATTAATTCCGCAGGGTGCACTGTCGCCACCTGTAAGGGCCAGTGGTGCAAATCCACCTAACGGCGCGGTGGATGTAAAGCAGACATCGATTCTTACCTGGAAGCCCGGAGAACATGCAGTTTCGCACCAGGTGTACTTTGGCACTGACCAGGACGCCGTTCAGAGTGCCGATACAAGCTCGCCCGACTACAAGGGTAGTAGAAATATCGGTTCCCAAAGCTATGACCCCGGAAAGCTCGAGTGGGACACCACCTATTACTGGCGTATTGACGAGGTCAATAACACCAATCCCGACAGTCCGTGGGGAGGCAGCCTCTGGAGCTTTACCACCGCCAACTTCCTTATAGTGGACAATTTTGAGGACTACGACATTGGCAACAATGAAATATGGTGGGCATGGAAAGATGGATTTGGTTATGCCTCACATCCTACTGAACCGCCCTATCCCGGTAACGGGACCGGCTCCATGGTTGGCGACGAAAATACCGGTTCCTATACTGAGGAAACCATCGTTCATGGAGGCAACCAAGCGATGCCGTTATTCTATGACAACAATCAGCAGCTTAAGGCCAAGTATTCAGAGACGGGTCTGACGCTGACTTATCCGCGCGACTGGACCGAGAACGGTATCAACACGTTGACGATTTGGTTCAGAGGCAATCCCGCAGGTTTGTTAGAGGAACCGGCCGGCATCTATACGATGACCGCCTCCGGCGCAGATATCTGGGGCACAGCCGACGAGTTCCGTTACGCCTGGAAGCAACTGTCCGGGGCCGGGTCGATTTCGGCGCAGGTGCTCAGCGTCCAGAACACTGACCCCTGGGCCAAAGTAGGCGTGATGATTCGTGAAACGCTGGACCCAGGCTCGGAGTACGCTTTTGTGTGTGTTACACCCGGTAACGGATTAAGATTCCAAGCCAGGCTGACCACAGGTGCCAGCGCCACCAGCGATACTGGCGTAGAGACCCCTGAGCAAACAGCAATAACGGCTCCTTATTGGGTAAAAATAGAGCGCGACGCCGCCGGCAACTTTAACGGCTACTATTCCAGTGATGGCGTTAGCTGGCAGGCGATGTCATGGAATCCGCAGAGGATTTCAATGCCTGCGAATGTCTATATAGGTCTGGCACTGACCAGCCATAGCTCTGGTGTGACAGGCACAGCCGAATTCTCCAACGTCCAGACCACCGGCACGGTTACTCCGCTGATTTGGACTCACGAGGCCATCGGTGCAGCTATGGCCACTAACGATGCTGAGCCGATGTATGTTGCTCTCAATGGCAACGCTGTAGTTTTTCACGATAATCCCAATGCGGCATTGATAGACACCTGGACAGAATGGAATATCGACCTGCAGGCGTTCGCAGACCAGGGCGTGAACCTGGCCAATGTCAATACGATTGCTATTGGTTTCGGCGACAAGAAGAATCCGCAGCCGGGCGGTTCAGGTACGGCGTACTTTGATGATATTCGTTTATATCGGCCGGCTCCATAACCAGAACTATCGGTTAATCGTTTGCGATGACGAACGATAGTCAAACAGATTCGTGTCAATTCGGGGCTTATACTGAATCAGTATAAGCCCCGATTGTTTAAGGACTGGTAAAGAAATTAGGTTCTCCCATTCACGATGACCAAAACTCTACCAAATACATTCGACAGAACCTACAATACTAAATCTTGCGATTCTTGGGCTCATCCGGTATTCTATTGACCATTAGTTGACTTTTCAGACGATAAACTGTAAAAAACAAATTAATGCTTAGAATAGTTATACTGTGTTCCAAAAAAGAAGAGGGCGCTGCAGACCGAATGACAACGCTTTGTGAAATTTTGGGAGATATATCATGAATGAAGATAATCAAACAATCGAAACTGAAAGTCCATGTGAGCCACAGGAAACATTAAAGCATGTTCTTCCACCGAACAAATACAAGCTTAAAACATTGCTGCTGTTCTCTGATTTTTTTGTCATCTTTATATATGTGTATTACTTAATGATACGCAGCATAATTAAGGACGCATCGAACGGTAGTTTTTCATTCGTTTCTAACAAGATGTTCTCGTTTTATTGCGTGTTTGCAATTACCGTGGTACTCTTGGTGTTTGTGCTTATATTCAAAATTACTAAGAGTGCGAAGACAAGGTATGAAAGGGATAATGAGGTAAGGCAAAACCCGAACATAAAAGTGTGGCTGTGCGGTTATAACTGGGGGTGGCCGATTTTATTTCTGCCGACTATGGTATTGATGATTGCCGCTGGCGTGATAGGTTTACTGTTAAATTTGATATTTGGAGGTTCAGAGGTAGTACAGGATGTCATTGGTGGTGTTGTTCTTGTATTTGGGGCTCTCAATGCCGCGGTTGCAATATTTAAACTTAAGCCCGTAACATTAGGGCTGTTATTAGGGGGCTTTATCATCATTCTGCTGATACTTTTGCTGCATGGACCACAAACATTTCTGGGCTTCTTCAAAGGTTTCAGGCACTTGGGAGTAAAGATCGAGCCGTTGGGATACATTCTTCTGGCATATGTTTGGTCTGTTTTCCTGAGGATAATATGGGTCAAAAGTTTATTTTTCTATTGGGTTTTTTTCCCTAACAGGCTGGAATTACAGCATGGATTGTCCGAATCCAATGACTCAGTTGACAGAGATGACCTCCGGCACCAGATTGACACCGATGATGTGATTCTCAGGTGGTGGAACATCGGGATCATAACATTTTATTTTCCGGAATTGGACAGACTTCCCATAACAAATGTAGTATGGGGTATCCGCAAAAAGGCAGTCTATGCCAATCGTATTGCATCAGTTAAAACGATGCAGGATTAGGAAATTTCTACGGGCTTACGCACGGGCTTTATTGCTGTCTCGTAACTGTCCCCCAGTCCTTACCCAAAATCGCCCAGTCCTTAAAATCTACTATGTGGTCCTTATTAAGGTCTGCATCCAAATAGTTCGGATCACCGTATTCTAACCAATTTTCAGACATCGCAAACAAATCGCGCATATCAACATTCCCATCGCTGTTGATGTCTGCCTTAATCGCATCACTATGTAAGAAGATTAACTCAATGCCATCCCCAGTTTCGAGATTCCTTGAATACTGCTTGTCGGTAGCATTGTTCCAATGTTCGTGAATACCTAAGCTTTCCAGACGAACCACATCACCAGCACGGTCAGGGTCATAGAACGTCCCCGAACAAGGGTCATTCGCCAAAGCTGCCTCATGCAAATAATCCTCTGCTCCACCCTGCATATCATATCTTGGATCCGGGGAGTGCCCGTACCGAACAACATCCGGCCATTCCTCCTTCACAAAGTCGTACCCCACCGAGTCAATGGCCACTGGATCCTGAGAGGCAAAAATACTTGAAGGCCAATCGCCATTGAAAGGCCGCATGTCCCACTTGTATGGATGCGCGCCCGCATAGTAACCTCCGTAAAGCCCGTCAATCAGGTAAAGAACTGTCTTACCACCAAGCTCAGAATGCCCCATCAGGTCAACCAAAGCTCGGTAGTGGGCCTTCCCCGGGCTCCACGGTGGGTTCTGGCCGGCGTTCGGCAAGCTATAATGCATGTTGTAATAATCAAGGAATTCACCATTCCCGGGCAGGCCTGGAAGCTCTGACCTTAGATAGGCGTGCGGGGTCCTCACAAGCGAGCCATAGTGGTTCTTTGCACAAAGTGTCACCCCTGAGGAATGACCCTTCAAAATAGCAAAGTTTATGATATAGTCTGCCTCGGCAAACAAGACCGGTATATAATCCTGTACTTTTCCGTTCGCCTCACTCGTGCTCCAGTGAAATGGAACATCCGAAAACTCAGTTCGCCTCCTGCCGCGACCGCCGTAATTATCCAGATAGTGCACGTTCGGAAACTCCGGATACAGCATATTCCAGTAATAATTCGGTATCATCCCTGTTGGATCACCGATAGTGATATCATTCTGCTCAACTCCCACGATGTTTACTAATTGGCGCAATAGCGAGAGAACCATCTGCGGTGAGTTGTCAATGCTATTCATAACGCTGGACTTTTTGTTATACGTAATCGGGTCAACGTTTCCCCATTTGGCATTACAGGTGGTAAGGTTAATTTTAATGGCAATTTTTTCCCCGGCCTGATACTCCACGTTTCCATTGCCTTGGCTGTTGTTGAAATATTTGAATATCGCGACCCACGCTGCTGCATCGGAGTTTTTACCGGCCACGCCCCGAATTGCCTGCGAGAGCATTTTCTCTACCACCGCCAGGTCGGTATGGTCGCTTTGCCACCAGTGTTCCGGTGAATTATAGCCGTCCCAATCAGTTGCGTTTGGATCGTGGATCCAGACAACCCGCCCGGGATAAATCCCTTGGGCCTTACCTATTGGCCCGTGAGGCCCCCGTCGCCCTTGCGCATTGGCTAATCGCTCCGGAAGATTGGCGAGCATAACTACACCCATCACCCCTGCTATGACTAAGCACAGACACGCCAACGCTGCTCGAGACTCTTTAAGTAACTGCTTCGCTTTCTTAAACATAGTAACCGAGACCACCAGCCCCGCAAGCCAGACGACAAAGCCCGAGGCAAGCGGCATTGCAACGCGTTGACACGGATACGTCGCACGGGAGGGTTTCGGCACGACACGGATCAGAAACCAAATAAGCGCCGACAAACCCGTGATTGGAAGCATCCATCTCACCCAATAACATTTCTTTTTACCTCCGGGATACTTACCGCTCTTGGGACAAAATAATGGTGTGTGTTTTTCTTGCATTGTATTTTCTCCTCTTTGCTCACCTCTGACTAAACTGCCGGAGCAGATATTATTATACAATATTGGCTCTGAAAATCACAAGATATTTGCATAGAATTATTGTCAATTGAGATTGTATAAGATGCGCTTATGTACACAGGCCGCAGCCGAAACCTAACCGAGCGCCAGACGAGTACGTTTGACGCGCGTCACTCAGAGCCAAGGCCGATTCATACTGTTCTGGCAAGTGTGCTTTTTCCCCTAATCAACAGGGAACTTCGTGTATTCTATTTAATCCCGTTGAACCGTGCGTAACGTCAGGGATAAGCAGACCGCTTTAGCGGGTATGCTCGATCCCATTGTTGGGCAAGTTCACATATTAAACAGCAGAGAAAATCTGCTTATTCTTGATACTTGGTCCAGCCTCTGTACGCCAGGATAGCGCTGCCACGGGTTAACCAGTATTGTACTATCATCAGCAGACTACACAGGACCAATACAAACACTACTCCGACTATTCTGGAATAACCTATCTTCAGTGATTCAACGAGCGATATAATCAAATACTCTTCGCCGGCAAACAATGCCAGCATTCCAACAGGGAAGGATAGCAGCCCTATGATAAAGGCAGTGAAAAAGCTTGTATTATGAGCGAAACGGTTAAGAATATCTTTTCCTTGTTCCATAAGAAAACACCGACGGCCTATGTAAAGGCCGGCAAGGATACCCAAAGCAAGATTTCCAATAGGTACCCCCATGAACATGCCAATGGCTATGAAAGAACAAACCAAATACAGAATGATCATTAATTTTATGTTAGCCCGATATATGTTTTTTGTCCATTTTCTCAGACAGCAAACATCAATTGCCAAACCTGTAAGGAAACTAACAACCAGCGATGCAATAGCTATGCTGTCAGGAAATGTCCAAATCTCAAGCATCATGGCTGTGATTATGCAGAACCAGCAGCATGCAACAAGAAGAATTGGTATCATAACTGCGAGAATGGAGCCGATGACATATGACTCTTTTCTATTCATTCTTTTGTGCCCAACGCTCCGCATAGCCGGCGTGACTGTAGCCCAGCCGAAGACACGTCCGAGTTCATGCGATGGTTATTCGGATAGGCTCTTAGCCCCGATTAGCTGTTCGCAGGCGTTCGCCGATTAGACGACCGATTCTCATTGCTTCTTCCCACACTTCTTTCTGGTCCTCGACCCGTGTGTATGGGTAATCGGATGACCTGGCATCCGGTCCGTAACGTTTTCTTAATCCACTCATCTCACATTCATCTCCCTTGCCACAGGTCAAGCAGGGAATGTTGCCCTTAATCATCAATTGCCCAATAAGCTCCATACGTTCCATGTCCTTTAACTCTGTGGCCAATGATTTATTGACATTGTCCGCCGCATCGGGACTCAGGTAGGTTAGGACCGTTGCACACAGCTTGCCCCTAAGCAGGTTGTTCACATGTCTCAGCGACCAGAATCTCTCAAGAAGCGCTTTTGTGAAACCGTCTATCTGTTTATACGGAATATATGCACCAATAATCAATGCCTTGGCC
>SDBU01008310.1_pt1 | contig 11829 bp, 9 predicted proteins | sample 2277071 | NCBI WGS metagenome assembly SDBU01 (sample SAMN10397929, study PRJNA504765) | marine sediment metagenome | isolation source: marine sediment core GS08_GC12, 126 cmbsf | place: Arctic Ocean: Gakkel Ridge, Loki's castle | collected 2008
CCATTTCGGACCTCCTCTGCTAATTTTAATCTTAGTTGATGTTCCTGAGGAGGTCAACTTGTCACATTGCTTCATGTCCAACTTTTTGGGGTCAGCACCTCACCAGACCAGTGTCACCATCCACTGTGATGGTTTGACCATCCTGGATGTCCTTCGTAGCTGAATCAGTTCCTAAGACTGCCGGGATACCATATTCCCTGGCGACGATCGAACCATGGCTCAATGGTCCACCTACATCGGTAACAACAGCCGCCGCGCGGGCAAATAATGGCGTCCAGGCAGGAGTAGTTATTGAGGCCACCAGCACATTGCCTGTGCGCATCTTGCTGAAATCCTCAGGACCGTGTAAAACACTGGCGGGGGCAGTTACCGTCCCCGGGCTGGCAGCGACACCTTTCAGAGTGTCTTCTCCATCCCTTTTTGCTCTACCAGATTTTAATTTCAAAATGTCTATCCCAAACACTTTTATCTGTGGCAGCGCCATCGGTGGCGCCGCGCGATTTGCAGACTGCCATATTGCTTTGCGTTGGGGGATAACTTCAGCCAGGCTGCTCAAAGCATCACCACGATCCAATCTGGTGGCAGCCTGCTCAACTTCATCTTGCTCTAACCAATAGATGTGTTCGATCAACCCCGCTTCAGCGAAACGCTGCCCTATCTCAGAGAGCATTTGCCGCAGTAGCGGATAACTCATACCTACATCAGCCAATCCGTCTTCGCGCAGTGGTGCGTAACGTTGGGCTCGATCCATGTTACTCCGGAAGAGGTTCAGTCGTACCCCTTTCAACCTCTTCTGCATTGACTGGGTGGCCTGCTCACGACGTTCTACAGATGCTTTTTGGCGATCGTAAGGGTTGACTCCCTGCCCGTTGACGAACATTTTGAGTGTTTCCAGCACCGGTGTTGGATCGTCAGCTGGAACAGGATTGGCAAAATCAAGATTGTAGATCGTGTGACCATATTCCTGGAGATGTGCCAGGAAGCGACGCTGCCAATCTCGCCATTCGATCTCATTTACATCCTCGGGTGCTTGATCGCTATTCAGTTGAGCGGCAAGATCCGTTGTCGATGCAGCTTTCAGGTAAGCTGATAAATCTTCACTTTCACGCACCAACTGGGAAATGTCAAACAATGATTTCTCCGCCCGTATTGGGAGGCTGTCAAATCCCATCAGGTAAGTGGGTGCAGTTGGATCATCCCGTCTCCTGACCAGTTTATATATCAATGTGAACAGAGCTTCAGTGATCCAGGCCGCAGGGATAACGCCAGACACGAGCGAAATATAGGCATCGATCGCCGCTTCTGCGAGCTGATCAATTGCCTCAAGGAGTTCTGTAGAAGAGAGTTCCCTCCATTCTGTGGATCGCCATTTTGTTATCGTTTCAACATAACGTGGACGGCCCTCCTCAGTCCAGCGCTCAACTGCACCGGTGAACATGCGCCTCATGATTCCAGGAGTGTCCAGGACGATCTTCATCATCGGCCCAAATTTAACCGAACCATTATAGTAGGCGTACTCGTTTACAGAGATAATCAGCTCCCCTGGCATGACGTCTTGATTACCGAAGAAACCAGTCATCAGTCTGCCCATGCTCGTATTTACAGCATTCAAGCCCAAAGTTTTGAACAAGGGGGACAATGGATCAATCATCAATTCCACAATATTGTTCCGCATTGCCGCATAAGCACCTTCTGGCAGCTTCCACTCAGTGGGAACTGGCGGTTCCACAGCGGGTAATGCTGTGATCGGTCGCGCCTGGACGACAGCGAACTTTCCGTCTGCCAAAGTCCACTCAATGTCCATCGGCATATGGTAAAGGGCTTCGATATCTACTCCGAGACCCGCCAATTCAGCAGCTTGCCGGTCGTTGAGTACTGGAACCTGACGCAGGTTCTCAGGTACAGGTTGTTCTTGTGTACCCCCGTTGACTCTGACCGTTTGCACGAGCTTATTTGCGGTTTCTCGGTTAAGGATATTTCCGGAAGATTTTTCTATGGTGAGTGTATCCGGAGTAACCAGGCCACCCACCACTGCTTCTCCCAACCCCCAACTAGCACTGATCACGATCTGATCGCGCTGTCCATCGATCGGGTTCGCAGTGAACAGTATTCCCGCAGCTTCAGCAGGAATTAGCAGCTGAACAACAACTGCCAGTGCAACTCCCTCCGCCGCGATGTTTTGCCGGGCGCGATATCCAATCGCTCGCGCAGTCCATAAACTAGCCCAGCACTTACGAGTTGCATCCAGTAATGCCTCCGCGCCGCTGACATTTAGATAAGTATCTTGCTGTCCAGCGAAGGAAGCCTCAGGCAGGTCTTCCGCAGTGGCTGACGAACGAACCGCAACGGCTGGAGACATTCCCGGCAAACTGGCATAAGCCTGAAGCACGGCATTCGCAACATCAGCAGGTATCGCAGCATTGGAAAACAAAGCAGAGATCTCCTGAGAGGCTGCTGCCAAACTTTCCAGATTGGAAATATCGATTTGTTCAAGTGATTCCAAGATGCTTTGCTGCAGACTATTCTCCTCAACAAACCGGCGGTATGCCAGAGTGGTGATGTGATATCCACCTGGCACAGGGAAACCAGCCTTTGCCATGCGGGAAAGGGAAACTCCCTTGCCACCGACCATTTCGAGGGTCGAGGATTGGTCATTCAGGGGTTGGATAAATTTAGTACTCATCAGTTCCTCCATTTGAAGTTTTTTCTTGTCTATTCACTGAAATCAGGGTCAGATTTAGATCCCAAATTTTGTTTAATATGCCGCGCATGGCAGCCTGATCGGGGATCTCGCTTAATATTGTGGTATTGCCGGAACCATGTATTCGATTGAATATATCAAGGCTCACATCACCCAGCCATTCAGACCAGCTGTCATCCAACTCTCCTTGGATAACAATCCGGTATTGAAGTGATTCTTTTAATTGTTTTGATGTTTTTGGTTCCACAGTGTTAATCCATATTTCCTGATTACCAATGTTCACAAATTCTTATCATCACAACAATACATAAAACACGGTATGGTTGTAACCAGCCGAAAGTACTATTTGAGTATTGTTTTTAGAATACAATGCTTTTCTGTTCCCGATCTGGGAATAACCAGATAAATAATGCCTTTGAGCGGATCTTAAATCAAAGAGTGGAAGCTAAATTTTAGCTTCCACTCAACAAATCCTGACTTCACACTTCAATTAATTAACTTAACCAAATTGCATCCTCTCCGGTAAAGTTTACGTATTCAAAGTGTTTCCAACGGGTTCGTTAATCCCCAACCAGCATTTTCTTTGCGTAACGTCCGTGCAAACTACCAAGGAATTTTGCAAAATGCAAACTGAAAGTGGCCATCAATATACCCAGCAAAACAAAGAACGGATAAGAGGCAACCGGTGCGAAATACTTTATGCCATTTATGGTCGCCACTGGCAAACCAAACCCTGAAGTGATAATGGGTATAAAGATCAGCGTCAGTGAAAGTACGATCAAAATTACAAACAATGTGAAATATATGACCCCAAGGGGCATCTGGAGGACCATGTAGATAATTATCAGCCAGGTTTGCTTATCGGTTAATTGGGCAGTCAGCCGCTTACGCCAGGTAAGATCAGGAGGGGTAAAGACCGTTCGTCGGGGCATTCTCACCCCCAGCAGTGCTTCTACAATACGACCTTCCATGAGTGCCATACCTTTCACCGACAGCACAAAAAATGCCGCGAATAGCAGTCCAAAGATAAACAATCCAAAAACTAACGACAGGGAGACTCCCATAACTGCCCAGGTGAAATAAAGAGTTCCAGTTAATAATGTAATTAGCATATAGACAAGAGCTCCCCAGGCACCCGGGTTGATGTATATGCCAAAAAATCTAGCCAGGATATTTCCCTGACTTCTTTGTGGGGATGCAGCAAGAGCTGGCCGGGTGTATGCTTCAATTTCACGGTAAGCATCCGCTATCTCGTCAGGAACACCATAATCAGCAATGATTATCCCGACAGATTCCTCTCGCGAAATACCCGGCTGCGATTCTTGAACGTTATCCAAAGCTGTTCGCAAGTGTTCCTCAGCATCTGTAAGTGCATCTTGAATAATAGCTGCATCGCACCCCTCCAAGGCTTCCCGTAGCTGGATTAAGTAAGCATCTATGCTGTTAATCGTCATGTCATTCTCCTTCCAGGATCGTTTCTGTAAATGAATTGAGCTGCTGCCAAATCACTTTCCACGTCGGCAGCGTTCTTAGACCCAGATCTGTGATCGTGTAATATCTACGGGGTGGGCCAGAGACCGAAGGCTCTACCATGCTCGTTAGCAGACCATTTTTCTCCAAAGATCTCAGCACAGGGTAAAGCGCTCCTTGTTTAATTATTGGTGTATCATCACTCTCGGGTTCTAAAAGTTTTGTAATTTGGTACCCGTACATAGGATCTTTGCTTCGAGCCAGGATGTTTAGCAACACTAATGATGAAATACCTGCCAGCAGTTCCTTTTGGAATTTCTTATTTATATCTTGTCCATCCATGCTTCTTCTCCTTTCTGATCGTCCGAAATCCGTCTCGTGAAAAATCCGATCATGATATTCAGTTGCAGGTAAGTATTAATCAACAGTACTATTAACTTGATAATACCAATAACTTATACATATGTCAAGAGTGAATTTATACATTCTTTCGTACTCAAACAGATCTTTTCGGAGAAGGGTAAGTTAAAAAAAGAACAACAATATATCTCACCATAAAATATAAAAGTGGAAGCTCACAGCCAGAGCTTCCACTTTTCTTACCTCACGAAAATGAGATTAAGATTGATCCCCTCACCCCATATACAGATTATTCTTATTCCCGCCGCATACGGTCGTAGCTTTCTGGAAGAATTCCTAATTCTTTCGCCCGAATTACAGCTTGCGTCCGGTTGTGCACAAGCAGCTTTCCGTAAATATTGCTGGTATGCCCTTTGACTGTGCTGAGCGAGATGTGCAGCTGAATGGCGATCTCCTGGTTGGACAAGCCCCCAGCGATCAGCGCCACCACTTCAACTTCGCGTTCGCTCAGTGGCTCTACCAGCTCTTTTTGATCCTTTGTTTGTCTTTTGAAGGACACAATGGCTGGCTCAGATGAGGTATACGCAGCCAGGAGCTGTCCAACATATTCAGGTTCAATACCTCTGGAAGCCGCTTCATAGAGCAACTGAACCATCGGCTCGCCCTCATCCAGGAAGGTGCGCACGAAACCCTCTTCTCTGGCAAGGTTTAACGCCGGTTCAAGGATTTCCAAGGCAGTTTGGGTATCCCCCATGGAGTGATTAATCACCGCCTGCATGGCAAGCACCTTCAAGACACTTCTCATCCTCTGACCAGCCTTCGCCAACTTGAGCATGGGTTCAATAACCCGCAAAGCCTGATCATATTTACCCTGGTTTATATAGATCCGAGCCAGGGTTTGGCTGTGAATTTCCCACATCGGATCGAAGCGCGATTCTCCTGCCTTTGTCATGACCAGCTCTTCCAGCTGGCTATCCTCAACCCAACTTGCCACCTGCTTATATCTGCCCTGGGCAATCCATAATTGCACCTGGTAAGCATCGACCAACTGTGGAGGCTTCAAATTGAACCGCCAGCTGGCGTGCCAATTCAACGATCTCTTGGGCTGCTTCCAAATCCCCCTGGGCTTCTTTGATGCGGGCCAAAGAAATATAGGAGAGAACGGAACCAAGTTCTCCAAACAATCTGAAAAGCTCCAGCCCTTCATTCAAATATCCGGTCGCCGCGTCGAGATCGTTCCATTCTCTAGCGATCTCTCCCAGTCCTAATAAAGCCTTTCCGGCAACAGGCAGGCGCCGACCACGTGCATCAGTTGCCAGATCCAAAGCTTGCATGTTCGCCGACCATGCCCGCTGGAACTGACCCTGGAGCATCCATAAACCTGCCAAATTGCACAGGGCTCCAACCGCGATCATGACATTCCCCACCTGGCGGCTTATCTCCGCAGCTTGAGTAAAACCTTCAATCGAGGCCTCAAAATCACCCAGTATCAGATAGACCATCCCAAGATTATCAGCGACCAGACTGCGCATAAACAGATCATCCTCAGGTAATAATTGAAGCGCCCGCTGAGAGATCTCCAGGCTCGTCTCAGCATCTCCTTTAATAGAAGCCAGAAAGGCACGCAGCGCGGCAGCAGAACCAAGCTGCTGATCATCCACCTGGCTGTTTTCTACGAGTTCCAGTCGTGATTCCACAACATCAAGTGGGCCACCACGGAGCATTAGTGCCCATGCCTGGGTCAGGCACATTGAAGGTCTTGATGCAACCACCTCATCAGGCAGTGCATCTATCCAGCGGATGATTGAACTTACCTCACTGCGCATAAGCCTGGACTCGGCTGCCGCCTCGATCAAATCCATCGTTCTTCGGTGATCTCCCGCAGACAAAGCATGCTCGATCGCTTCATCCACGAAGCCCTGCCCCTCAAACCAGAGGCTGGCTTTCTTATGCAATATACCGATCTGTTCAGGCTGTGACCCTTGCAGGGATTTGATCAAAAAATCTTTAAAGAGGCGGTGGTAGCGATACCAGTTTCTTTCTTGATCCAAGGGGTGAATAAAGAGGTGATTCCTTTCAAGATTCTCAAGAATCTCCTGACTGTCCGCTGAACCGGTAACGGATTCACACAATGGGGCGCTCAATCGTTTGAGAATGGAGGTCTGCAACAGGAAAGTCCTGACTTGCTGATCCTGATTGTTAAGCACCTCCTGACCGAGGTAATCCAGGATATAATGGTTGCTCCCCGCGAAGGACCTGACGAAATTCTCTTTGTCTGCCTGCTCTCGCAGCGAAAGAGCTGCCAGCTGCAGTCCCGCAGCCCAGCCTTCTGTGCGCTGTTCCATAGCTGCCAGCTCTTCGCCCCTGAGATCGAGACCCATCACCCGGGTGAGGAACTCTGCTGCTTCAGTACCGGTAAAGCGCAAGTCGTTCTCGCGGATCTCAGCCAATTGATCCCGCGCCCTGAGACGCGAGAGGGGCAATGATGGATCAGCCCGGGTCGCGATCATCACATGCATCTGCCCTGGTTGATGCTCGATAATATAAGCCAATGCCTCCTGAATCACCGGTAAACTGATCAGGTGATAATCATCTAAAACCAGGACAAATGGAGGGAATTCAGCTGCGATCTCATTGATCAGTAGGGTCAGCAGCGACTCTATCCGTTCTGGCTTGGGTGTCTGGAAAACCGGGTATATGGATTCACCGAATCCTTGTATGACCGTACTCAAAGCCGCGATCAGATAAGCAATAAAGCGGATGGTGTCATTATCATCCTCGTCGATCGATAACCAGGCTACCGGACGATCACTACCTGCAGCAAATTCACTTAACAGGGTGGTCTTACCAAAACCAGCTGGCGAGGAAATGAGCGTCAGTTTGCGTGCCAAACCGGCATTCAAACGATTAATGAGGCGTGGGCGCAGCACCCGTTTTTCACGCACTGGAGGAATGTTGAGCTTGGTTGCCACCAACATCATGGTCATAGGTGAATTATAACCCGATGGAAAATTAGGGTATATCTCTCGATACAAGCGGAGCTTTTCTAAAAAATATACAAATAGTAAACATTTATGATGAGTATTTTAGGAAACTCGTTGAATTAGTGCAGTATCACCTTATGCTATCTCATTTCTAGTCTATGTAGCACTAAGAGAATGGCTTGAATTGTGGAACCAACACTGGATAAAAACGAAAACGCAGAAGATGCAGAATTTGATGGCTTATGAAAATGGATAAGACGAAATTGACATACACATATAAAATTATGAAAAGTGTATAATTTATCAGACGTTACAATACTTCTTGATTGAATTCTTTTCTTCACGGGGAAAAATGGCTAAACCTGCACCAAGTCCTGTATATGTTTTTATGGATGAAGGGGGGGATTTTAATTTCAGCCTGAAAGGAAGCAAGTTTTATACATTCACAGCAGTGATTACGCATACTCCTTGGGAGGGGGTAGAAGAAACTGCGGCATTACGTTATCAGATACTATCGGGAGAATTGTTACCAGGGTTAAATCAACAATATCTGGATAAAAATCTCTCTCGTTGCTTTCATGCAACCGAGGATAAACAACCAGTGAGGGATTTATTCTTCGACATAATTATGAAGATGGGTAGCATAACTGCACATTCAATCGTAGTTAGAAAAAACAAGACTAATCCAGTCCTCTATGACCCCCACGACTTCTATCCCAAATATATGGGATCTTTAGTGGATTACATTCTTAAAAGATATGTTTATTCAAAATTGTGTATATTCTTAAGTGGTACACTTATTAAAAATCGCAAGAATGCTTTCTTGAGTGCAGTTAAAACGGAAATAAAGAATAAAAATCCTAGTAAACCCTTTATGATTTATTTCCCACCGGCAGACTCCAACCTATTTCTCCAGGTTTCAGATTATATAAATTGGGCAATTTTTCGAAAGTGGGAACGTGGTGATGTACGTAGTTATAACTTGAGTAGTAATCATATGGGGACACCCGAGTTGGATATTTTTCAACATGGGGAAATGGAATATTATTAAATAGAAGACCTCCTCATCTAGAAAGTTCAGCTTTCGCCGGGGTCTTAGGGTTGCCCCAAACTTTCAGAGCCATCAGGGGCTCTTTCGACAAGGAGGTACCTTTTCATATATATAATAGCACAAATATACTATAAATTACATTAATTTTTTTATCAATAACGAGTAATTTTATTTTTATTGGTTGATTTGCAATACTGACTTAATAACCATGAAATGCTGACACATCAGTGGTAATGGGAAAAATTGTAAGAAGAAAGCAGAAGCTGGCGCAATCACAAAATACAGCTAGACCATAGCTTCAACGAAGCCAAAAGGATATTTTCTAGCCTCAATCAAACTAAACTTTTTCTTTAGGCCCAGCTAAAAGATAGCCAACAACGATAGGAATTATTAAAACCGTGGAATCAGATAAAATCGATGGGAATAAAAGGTCAGATTCCAAGCCAAAAAGTCCGACCAAAACAATCAAATCCATCAACAATATTATTACGTACCATGCTATTCCAGCTTCCCAAGCCGTACGTTTGTAATCTTGTCCTTTATCTCTATAAAGTAAAAATAACGCTAAGGCTAAACCAATCGCCAAGAAAAATGTATCGATACCATTGATCCACAATAAATCAGTTAAGGGGCCGTCTGCCTCGATACCAAAAATGACAAAAATGAAGAAGCCTGCTATGAATGTAATAAGCCATATCATTAAACCCAACAACCCCACTTTCACTCTTTTGTTCATATTGGTAATCCTCACTTTAAGTTGAAACCATAATTATTTTTTGTTGATCATAACGACTCAATATTTTAACTTTTTTAAGTATAACACTGGACGCTCCTCCTAATTTACCAAATAGAAAAGGTTAGAGCGTCCAACGCTGTCAGGAATTATAAGTGTTAATCAGTTGCCAGCTCCACAGCCAGCACGACGAATTGGGTGAACTGTCCGGGGTTGAAGTTGTTGTCGCTGACGATAACCAACGTTTGCCGTCCGTCGGGCAGGGATGGGCCAAACGTCATCCCCTCGATGTTGTCGATCGGGATGCCAAGATCGTCGAATGCGAACACCTCCCGCTGCGACACCGGCGTGAAGGCGATTGGAGATCCGTCATCGTAGAGGGCGTCTATGTCCAACACGTCGCTTGCACCCTGCGTCGAGACCTCGTTGATCACGACGACGTTTCCGGTGCCGCCGCCGAGAACACCCCCGACCGAGAACGATCGCTCCATCACCAACATGGTCCCGAAGTTGTCGATTGGTAGGACTTCGACGATCCCATTCACCCCGAAGATCGCTGACGGTTCCGCCCAAGGCGCCACCTCATACCCATACTCGACGATTGGCATACGCTTTCTTAGATCGTAGACGAGGATGCGGGCGAGGCTGCCGTTCGTGAATGTGGAGGCAGGCCCGTCCTGGAACAGTGCCCCCTCGCCCGCCGTGACCAGATTGCGCCCGTCGGGCGTGACGTTCAGGCTCTCAAACGAAAGGTTGAACCGGACGCCTTTGTCAACTCCGTTCGGGATGTACTTGTCCGGGATCGGCAGGGTTGCGGTGACCCGTCCGTTGTGGTTGTAGCGCTTGATGAACGGATCGATGATTGGATCGGCGAAAATGTTCCCCTCCGAAGACATGAAGAGGAATCCCTCACGACCGAGCACGAACCCTTCCGGATCGAGACCGCCTGGAGGGAACGGTGTTTTCTTGCTCTCGAACAGCTGAGTGACAGCAACGAACTCCACATCCCCGGCATCCAGCGTTCCATCGGCCAGGTCAATGGCGACAGTGTAATAGCGGACGGGATCCCCGGTCGGTCGATTGCCCTGATCGTCGGATAGCGCATAGTAGACACCACGATTAGGGTCATAGGTGATGCTGGATAAACCGCCTATTTCAGTGCCATCAAATTGAGTACCTGTGGGAATGTTGACTGTGCCGATGAGCTCAAAGCCGGTTACCGTAACCCGGTCATCTTTGGTTTTGGCTGTGACGGTTCGCATGTTAAAACCAACAATGGCGAGCAGGATTAAAGAAAATATTAGAAACGTCAGGATGATTAATGAACGAGAACGTAATCGAAAGAACATTTTGTAACCTCCAAAAAGCCAGGTTGGTCACAATACATGGATGATATGGATTGAGTGGTGGAATGCGGCCAGGCAGATAATATGGGAAAACGGACTTGAAAGTATCTAGTAACGTTGTCTAGATGCAGTAATCACATTTTACCACGAAGGCCTTTTGTCCAAGCACTCTCATAATAGTATAAAACTCCAGGATAGCGACTGTAGTGGTCCAATAAAGGTATTTTCTGCCGCTCACACACGAACTCACGCATGACTACCCTTCCGGCAACCTTCTCTTTGCAGCTGGGCCCCAAGCGGGTAAGATGGTTGGCCGAAACCCCTACCTTTTCACTTCATTGTGTGTTTATTTAATAATTCACTCCCTCGATTCGCACTTACTCAAGGGTATATACGCGCAAATGCCCTGGAAACTTGAGTTTTCCAAAGCATATTCAGTCTCGTGCCTATAACAGGCGCCCTCGGTGTGATTCGAACACACGGCCCTTTGCTCCGCAAGCAAATGCTCTATCCACTGAGCTACGAGGGCGGATTGGGGTTAATTTTAATATACTTGCTGTACCTGGTCAACCCCGCTGGTTCTACCTATGAATAGACTGCTCGCCGCGTGCCTTACCCAACCAGCCAACAACTAAATCAATGTTTAACAATCCAAATAAAATTGGTGTGCCAGATCCCCAGCCTGATTTTCCATGGTAATGATCAGCGGGTGGATTAATTCCTTCTCATGAATTCTCTTTCCTCAGGGCTATTGTGATAAACTTTCTGCGGCATCTTTCACAATATCCGCGGACCGTGGTTATCATTACCGTACCACACATAATTAACCTCGGAGGAAGCTCCCTCCAAGCGGATGATCGCCAATAGACATAAGATATAATTTGGGCATCTTATAACCACCAAGGAGAATTCTGAATGCAGATCGTAACTGATAGTGGTACTGATCTCAGCCTGTCAAAAGAGGAACAAAAGGAACTGAATATTCATGTTGTGCCGTTAAATGTCCGCCTGGATGATGTAACCTACCGGGAAGGGGTAGATATCCAGCCGGCTGAATTCTACCCGCTGCTTGAAAAATCGGAGGGCATGCCAACAACCTCACAACCCTCGGCTGGCGAATTTGCGGATACATATCGAAAAATCCTGGAAACTGATCAGGATATTCTATCGATCCATATCTCATC
>SDBU01008311.1_pt1 | contig 11829 bp, 9 predicted proteins | sample 2277071 | NCBI WGS metagenome assembly SDBU01 (sample SAMN10397929, study PRJNA504765) | marine sediment metagenome | isolation source: marine sediment core GS08_GC12, 126 cmbsf | place: Arctic Ocean: Gakkel Ridge, Loki's castle | collected 2008
ATTCACAATATCGCTCACATATCTGCCTGGGACAGGCCTCAAGGCTCAATCTGACCCCACCAGACGCCTATATCCGCCTGCAGTGTCTGAATTGCAGTGCAATAACTTTTCCATTGACACCCAGGCACCCTTACTATATACTCCGGCTTCACCGAAACAAAATTCTGCTATAATTAAAATATATGTACGGCTTTTCGAAAAAACTCTCCTACCCTCAGCTTTGCGCCTTAGGGGGCATACCTTCTCTGCTTCCCCTTGCCCTTCTCTTTACAGATTTTCAAAAGCTTTACTGGTTCGGTGACGAATGGCATCTGCTTAACCAAATAAGACAAATAGGACTTTTTTCATGGCTCTTTACCTATGCTGGCGAGAACATAGTGCCGCTTTTTAAGCTTCTGTGGGCTGGCGCTGTTTATATCTTTAACGGCAGCTATTTTGCTATGATTCTGCTTCTTTGGATAACTCACTTTATCAATGTTGTTCTTTTTGGACGTCTTCTTCTTCGATCTGGCTTCTCCCAGTTCACTGCTCTTTTTGTCATGATTTTATTCGGCACTCCATCGATCAATATCGAAACACTCGGTTGGTCACTCCAGTGGTCTACAGTAATCTCGCTCACTTTCTTTCTTATAGCAGCACAGATCTTGCTAGACCTCATGAAGACAAGGGCAAAACCATCCATAACTCAAACATTGTTCTTTTTTCTCACCGTGACAGCAAGCGCACTTTGCCTTTCACGTGGGGTTCTTACTGGGGTGGCACTTGCATTCATCTGTTTTATGAATGTTTCCTATACGTTCCGAAAACCTTACTTTGGTCTTGCCCTTGCAATCCTCGCAACAATTCCTGCTCTCACCGAAGCAGGACTTGTCATGGCATACGCTCCAGGGAGCCATCAGCATATCCTTGATGGAGGGCATGGTTTGCAAATGGTTAACTTTGCTTTACATTACTTTATTTTGAATCCCCTCTTTCATCTCTTTTCACTGAAAAGCATTAATGTACTCAATCTTGTCGTCATCGGCCTGTTAAAGATAGTGACTATTGTCTACGCGTTATTTCTGACCATACGCTCGTCAGGGGATACGCGAACAAAACTTTTGTTTCTGATACTCCTTCTTCTCTACGACCTTGGAAATAGCGCTCTTCTCGGGGTCGGACGCTATCATACTGGTATAGGGGCTTCAATTAGTTCTCGGTATCAGTACGTTTCCTTGCTCTGCTTTACCCCCTTTCTGGCGATTGTTCTAGATAAGCTGCTAAGTGTGATGACATTACGCCGTGCGGTAAGGTTCTCTGCACAAGTAATCGTTCTCGTTTCTTTACTTGCTCTGATCGCCTGGCCCTGGAAACAGGAGATAAGATGGTGGGCAGGTTTGCGTGGTACTGAAATAAGAGAGGCTCTTAAGACTGACCCAGATAACAAACTCGGTGTTGTCTATGTGCCGTGGATTTCAGTGGGTGAGGCTAAGGAACTGATTCAAAAATTCAACCTTCACTAGGAGCGATCCAGTCTGATAGGTTGCCGGAGTAAGCTCTTTCAGGCCACCGATTTTCTCATTGGCCTGTCCACACGTAACTGAAAGAAGAACTGAGACCTTTGAATTCTTGAAAAAATGCCTAAGCTGCTCTTTCTCAGACAATTTTTGACAAAATTGGTCATCTGGTCTTCCGTTTTCTATCCACCTCAATGAAATTTCTGAGCTGTTATCGATACTATGGCATTGTCACTAGTTCTTTCTGCTCTTGACTCTACCCTCTCACTTGTTTGAAAGTGATGCCCTTTTTATAGCATAAAAATACCATCTCAAATATTTTGGAAACCATTTGAGGATTTTGAATCTCGATTTGCCTTTCTGCCTATCCATCCAGATGCACGGAATCTCATTTACTTTAAATCCCGAAAAATGCGCTTTGATCACAATTTCCATACCAATTTCAAAACCCCCATCACTTTCTATTTCTATAGAATCGATCATGCTTTTGCGATATAGTTTAAAACTGTTAGTAACATCATGAGTTGGTAGTCCTGCTACATATCTCAAACTGACACCGGCTATTCGAGATAGTGTCTTTTTTAGTAAAGAGCCACCGATCTGTTTTCCACCTTTCATATACCTTGAACCACACACTATATCATAGCCTTCTGCTATTAGATTGCACATACTGTCTACCACAGTGTAGTCATCAGATAGGTCAGCCATGGTGACAAGAAGATAATTTTCCTTAGCTTCCCAAAGACCCACTTTGATTGCGTTAACTGCTCCTCCTATCGGATTTTTTACAAACTGAATATCTACCCCATTCTTAATAAACTCTTTTGCTACAGGTAGAGTGTTATCCTCATCAAAGTCATAAACAATATATATCCTATGGGACGTATTTATCTTATCTTCAATGTCATTGATAGTTTTACCTATATCTTCAGCTTCATTATAAACAGGGATAATAATCCCAAGAGATTTTACCAAATTAGATCCCCCCAATTCTAATCTGCTCCTCGATCCACGGTATTACCTCATCTAATGACTCATCTAATGTTGTTTTTGCTTCGAATCCTAAAATCCTCTTTACCTTTTCGACATTTGGAACCCTTTTTTGAACATCATACTTGAATGGCTTATCGCTCACATGTTTAAAGGGTTTATCACCATTGATTTTCTTCCAGATTAGCTGAGCAAGCTCTAAAACAGTTGTGGATACTGGTGTTGAAATATTAAAATCTTCATTGACCGACTTCTCGCTCTCGATACATAACCGGATCCCTGTTGCCAGGTCTCCGGCATAGGTGTAATGCCTAACCTGATTGCCTTTTCCAAGAATATGCAAAGGATCTTGCCCCTTTAATACCTTCTGAACCAGATCAGGGGCAACATGACTCATCGCCAACCTTATGTTACCAGAAAGAATCTCCTTTTCAAGTTTCGCCCTTTTTTCGCCAATGCCAACAGCATTGAATGGCCTTATTATTGTGTAGGGTAGACCATATTGCTCCCACGCCCCTTTAGCAAAGTATTCGCAGGCTAACTTCTGAAACCCATATGTAGACAAAGGAGGCGGGCATTGCAACTGTTCTCCTTCAGGGGTCGGGTAAGTGCTTGTGCTTTCAAACACCATTGAAGAAGATAAGACATTGATCTTTTTCAAATTCTTATGTTTAAATGCCCGTATAGCAGCATCAAAAATAGCCGCTGTTATCCTCTCGTTCTCAGCCAATAAATCATAGGCTAACTCATGAAATAGGGTGATTCCTCCAATAATAGCCGCAATTGCAACTGCCTGGTCGCAATCAGATATTAACTCCTTTAACAGATCAACATCCTTTGCGTCACCTTCCGCAAATCGATAGTTTGGATGATTATCATAACTCTTTTCAACCTTCCCATATTTTGAATAATTATCTAACCCGATGACCTCATGTCCGCGGTCCAAAAGCTCCTGAACCAAATATCCACCAACAAAACCCGCTGAGCCAGTAACAAGTATTTTCATCTTAGAAATAACCTCCTTTTCCAAAAAAATTCCACACGTCAACGAGAATTTTTGTAGAAAAATTAATGTTTAAATTCTTATACATAGAATGGGGTGCACCTAAAATTAAGATATATGAATTATCAAGAACTTCATCCACACTAACAAGTCTATCATCCTTGACAAAGGGATCTGTACAAAGCACCTCTTTTGACTCTATTTCAAGGATCTTCTTAAGTTTATAAGAGAGTGATTCTCGGGGGTCATCACTATCTCCCTTGAATGCCATGCCAAGAATCCCAATAACCTTATCCTTTAACTGGTATTTTTCTTTTAGATTCTGAACTATAAAATTCGGTAAACCCTCGTTTAGTAACATCGCAGCATGCCCCAGAAAAAACGTATTATTGCTAAAGGATGCAAGTTGCATAGTATCTTTAAATAAGCATGGTCCAGCTGCAAAGCCTGCTCGAGGAAAACCTTGGGTTCTCGGATAGTTATAGGTAACAGCCTCATAAATCTTATAGAAATCAAGCCCATTTTGAGTGGCAATCTGGTAGAATTGGTTGGTGATAGAGAATTGGATATATCTCCATACATTTGTAAATAGTTTTGCCAATTCAGCCTCTTCAGGTTCTAAAAAAATAATGTCATCTGTGAGGGACAAAAACAGTTCTTTTGCTTCCTTAAAGGAGTCTCCATCAAAAGAGGCAACTATCTGTGGCAAGTTTCTAAGTTCTTCCATTGCCCTTCCTTCTGCAATCCTTTCAGGACAGAAGGATACCTTAGTCTGCTTACCTTTTGCCCTCAAGAGTTCGTTTATCTTTTCTGTAGTTCCTGGGAAAACTGTACTTCTCAAAATGATATGCTGATCATCTCTTATGAATTCCAGTAAATCTAAGAAGAATTTCTTAAACATTGTAAACTTTGGATTAAGATGTTCGTCGACGGGGGTTCCTATGACTATCACAACAAAATAACTATTAGAAATCACCTGCCTATCTGATGAAATAAAAAGGTTCTTCTCTAAGACCTCCTTAAGTATTTCTTCAGCCCCATTCTCCATAAACGGCATCTTGCCTTGAGAAACAGTGTCTATAGCCTCTTTATTGATATCGTACAGTACAACCTTTTTCCCTGATTTAGCAAGAGAGATTCCCAATGGCAGCCCAACATGACCCAGCCCCCCTACGATACAAACATCATAAATATTGCTCTTCATCTCCCGTTCTCCTGAAAATAAGCTTGTCATATAGTATAAAATCAACAGTTGCAGCTAAGCCAATGCCAAAAGCTACGTTAAAAAGATAAAAAACACCCCATTTCTCAAGGATTGCAAAGACTACAACCCTTATACCTATACCTGTTAAAGCTGCTAAGTTAAACGATATAAACTGTGCGATAAGGCTTTTGCCTTGTTTTTTAGGTGCATCTACCCATGTCCATAACCGACTTAGTACAAAATTATAGAATATGCTAATTTCAATTGACGATACATTGGCGACGTTTTTTAGAAAATATGTCTTAAACCAAAAGACCTCTACAAACAAAATCATCAATAGCAAATTTACCAATGCAGCACTTGATCCAATTATAAGAAACCTTTTTACTCTGTCAGTAAATCGCATAAAATGTCAGATTTAACTTTGATATGTTTACATGCTAACTTTTCGAATATTCCATTCAGCATTCATATTAGTTTAGCAAATTAGAAGGCTTAATCGAGCCCTTGGCCTGAAAATGAAGAAATCCCCAAAAGTCGATCGAGCCTTCTTATTTGCCTTAATTTCCGCTATTCACTCACCAGGGGGATATCTAGTTTCAAGAGACGATCCAGGCTGAAAACCCAGAGATCCGTTCTCCCGCTTCTCAATTCTTTTCTCATATAGAAAAAATCTCGTACCTATTCAGTTACTCAAAATAAAAAACCCTTGCATTGTATCGACGATCGCGCTTATGCTACCAATTTAGATTTTTATGGAAAAATCTTCCCTGTCAATGGTCAAATTGGGATTATAATAAGGATCGCCATTCACCAAAATGTCTTTCCACCTCCTACCAAAATATTCCTTTTCACTTTCGAACCTCGCCTCTTTTTCGGGGGTGTCTTCATATCCCCTACTTATGGACTCATGGTGGTAGAATTCTGCATAAGGAGTATAAACTATCAAGTATCCTTTTTCCCTGATCTTCAGACAATAATCAACATCGTTAAAAGCATGACTAAGTTGTTCATCAAAACCACCAACTGTTTTGAAAATAGATTTCCTTGTCATCATACATGCTCCGGTTATAGCACTTAGATTTTGAATCGCTTTCAGTCTCCCGAAATAACCAAATGAATCTTTCCTATAATGCTTGTGTGAATGCGCTGCAACTCCTCCAAGGCCTACTATTACACCACCATGCTGAACGGTATCGTTTGGATAGTACAGCAACGCCCCAACTACGCCAACCTCTTCTCTTTGCGAATGCTCAAGCATAGATTCAATCCAATCAGGATTTATGATCTCAATATCATTGTTCATAAACAAAATGTGTTCACCCCGTACTAGAGAAATTGCATAATTATTTATTTTGGAATAGTTGAATGGAATGTTGTACTCGAAAAATCTTATTCGATTATCACTATTCTGGAAATTGATCATCGCTTCAAAGGTTTCCTTTTTTTCGCTACTGTTGCTTATACCGACTATTTCGAAGTTCTGGTAGCTTGTCTTATTAAGTATTGATTCAATACAACGCTTAACAAGGTCAGGTTTGTCTTTGAATGGGATAATAATGCTGATCAAAGGTTGACTGAGTAAATTTCTCTTTACACGATAATGGAATCTATTTTCGGTACATAAAACAGTTCCTGAAATTCTCCGTCGATCTAGTGCTGCCTCCAACGCCGCTTTGCCGGCATTGTCTGCATAATATTTTGATTCAGGATTTGCACTTGTTGATGTAGAAATGGTCCGCCAATGATACAACACTTTCCGAATATGATATATTTTCTCCGTTTTTTCAGTAAGCTTTAAGATTAAATCATAATCCTGGGCACCATCATATTTTGAAAAGAAACCACCAACTTCATGAAACAACGATTTCCTGGCTACTAGTAGATGGGTGATATAATTATGGGAAAGTAATAAATCTGGTGAGAAGTCAGGTTTAAAATGAGCACTATGCATCTCCCCACTATTGTTTATTAGATCCTCGTCCGAATAAATAATATCAGCATCATTTTGGTTAATCACTTTAACGACTTCATACAAAGCATCTTGCGTCAGCTCATCGTCATGATCAAGCAATCCTATAAATTCACCTGTGGCCAGGGACACAGCCTCATTGGAAGCCCCTGCGATACCCTGGTTTTCTTTTAGAAATCTGACTTTTATTCTTCTATCTTTTTTTAAATACCTTTTTAAGGTTTTCTTTATATGTATCTCTGTGGACGCATCGTCTACCACGCATACTTCCCAGTTCTCATACAACTGATTTATTACTGAACCGATCGCTTTCTCAAGCCAGATTTGATCCACATTATGAACTGGCATAATAACACTGATTTTAGGTTTGTAGTCAAATCGTGTAATCTCTTTTTTTATTTCGTTAATCTTCTTATGTGTTAATACCTTTCTCTTTATCCATGTATCATAATCACTTCTAAAATAGCCTCTTGTTCTAGTCATAAATTGGAGAAGCCCTTCTCTGCTAATAGTTAGCATCCCTTTCTGGACTAGGGGAAACCTTCCTAACAACTTAATGTAAAAGAAGCGTCGAAAAAACTCAGCTATTCGCCATACCCTGGATTGCTTTATCAGGCTCAATTCAGATTCAATATTATGAATATGAGTATTCTTGGTCAGGTTCTCTTGAGCCTGCTCTTGAATCACACCATCCTTGGCCTGGATCTGCTGGGCCTGCTCCTGGATCACACCATCCTTGGCCTGGATCTGCTGGGCCTGCTCCTGGATCTGATGGACTTGCTCTTGAATCACACCATCCTTGGCCTGGATCTGCTGGGACTGTTCTTGAATCACGCTGTCTTTTGCCTGGAACTCCTTTCTCAGTTGGTCTATTTGCTCAGCCAAATTACCTATATGAGTATCCTTGGCCTCAATGTGTTGGGCCTGCTCTTGAATCACACTGTCCTTGGCCTGGATCTGCTGGGCCTGCTCCTGGATCACACCATCCTTGGCCTGGATCTGCTGGGCATGATGCTTAAGGTCTATTCTGTTAGACAACTGGTAAAGGCTGCTTATGAGTTCATCCAAAATCTTTTCATTTCCCTTACAGTGATCATCCTCAGCTTTAACATCAATCTTAATCTTCAATCCTTCTTTTGAAAATACCAATATTTTTCGGTAAGATGGGCCCTTATTGTCATACTCATAAAAAACTTTATTGTAAAAAGAGTAAATACGTTCAAGGTACGGGATTAATCCCTCGCTATTGGCAACATATAAATGCATTCTCATCATTCTGGACCATCTCGGCAAATACCCATTTTCAAAAATACTGACAGTTAAACCAATTTTCCTTAGTTCAGCAACAGTCCATTCTAAACCAGGAAGCTTGTTATTAATATGTTCCTTCAGCCATGGATGGTGGCATCCAGCAAACGTCTTAAAATATTCATCTAAAAGCATCTCGTGCAAAGCAACATCCTCAGTGTCAAAAGGACCGGCTAAAATAGAACATCTTTTACTTAGCCTGACCATTTCTTTCAAAAAGAGCCGTCTCTTACCGCTTTCTATATGTTCAAAAACATCCAAAGATACCACAATATCAAATGTGTTATCAGCAAATGGTACATGCATTGCATCACCAACAACAAACAAAACACTATCTTCGAGTTCTTCCGGAGATAAAGGATATGCCAAATCAACACAAAATATTTCGTCGTGGGGAATGAATTTTTTAAGGTTCATTTGGTAATTTGAGCCTAATTCAAGAATCTGGAATTTTTCACCTCTTTTCCTGATTTGCTCTATTATGTCAGCTATATATCTATACCTTTGATATTGATCAAAGGGTATATTTAATAGGTCATTTTTTTCCATGGTGTCTCCAGATACAAGGAATAGAAATCAGACCATATCTATCCCCAATGTTTTCATTCTCAATAATATGAAATGGCCAACTTTGCTCCCAATGGTCATATGGGGTAACGCAGGAAAATTCATAGACGGCTGCAGTAAGAAAATATGTCCCTTTTAGCAGCCTAACATCCTCAATGATATAATCAAGAAAGCCCTCACCCTCAATCTCTTCAATTAGATAACCGCTTGTTTTCGTATTGGGTCCCGTAATATGAGTTCCATCATCTTTGTGAATCGCGATCCCAAAGACAGGCTTCTCAATTCCAGTATGCGCAATATAATCAATTCGAATTTTAATCCTTTCGCCTGTCTTGAATACATTAACTTCCTGATCGTTCTCATCTAGGAATGCAACCTTTGTAATTTCAACATCCTTTGTCCCCCATCTCCTTTTCTGGGATATATCATTACCTCTTAACTGAACCTTATTTGTCGGTGTTCCTTCAACTCCTATTAAATTACTTTGCGTAGATACGCCTACCCTTTCCACTTCAGAGCCCAATTGTTTTCCGTATTTTCCTATTAATATCCTCTGATATTCGGAATTTACATCCACTGGTTTCCCTTCTAAAACTATTTCACCATTATCTAAGAGAAAAACTCGATCGCAAATCCTTTCCACAGTTCCAAGGTCATGAGAAACATAAACAATTGTTTTGCCTTTCTTCTTAAATTCTTCAATTTTCTTCAAACACTTTTTCTGAAAATTCTCATCCCCAACAGCCAATATTTCATCAGTTAGAAGAATATCCGGATTAACATTAATGGCTACAGCAAATCCTAAACGGACATACATCCCAGAGGAATATGATTTTATCGGGTTATTAAGAAACTTTTCAAGTTCTGAGAAGGCGATTATTTCATCAAGCTTTTCATCAATCTCTCTTTTAGAAAAACCAAGGATAGAGGCATTAATATAGATATTTTCTCTCCCGGTAAGTTCAGGGTGAAATCCAGCCCCAAGTTCTATTAAAGTTGCAATTTTCCCTATTGTCTTGAGATGTCCGGTGTCCGGATATAATATTTTTCCGATCAGTTTAAGCAGGGTACTCTTACCGGAACCATTCACCCCTATTAATCCAACAGTTTCACCATGTTTTATATCAATGTTAATGTTTTTTAAAGCCCAAAACTCATCGTAATTAGATGATTTCTTTCCCTTGATAAAATCTATCACCGCATATTTGAAGTTCACGTTTTTTCCGTGATAAATCTTAAACTTTTTTGAGACATTAATTAATTCAATTGCGTTCATCGGATCTAATTCTTCCCGGTTTCGAGACATCGGTTCTATCACACTTCTTCTGCGAACCATTTATTATTAGATTCAAAAACATAATAACCTAAGAGCAAGAAAATAGAACTTATGGCGATTAAAGTAGTAAATGCTATCAAAGAGGGAATTCTGTTTTCTAAAAGGATAGCTCTATAACTTTCAACAAAGATAGCAAACGGGTTGAACATATAATAAAATCTAAACCTTTCAGGAATCATTGCAATAGGATAGATAATCGGGCATAACCAAAACCAAACTTGAAGAAATATCTCCAGAAAATGTTTTATATCTCTGTAAAAAACACTTAACGCAGATAAGATTAAAGTGCACCCCAGAACAAACATCATCTGGAGAATAATAACAAAAGGTAAAAATGAGAGGGCGGAACCCAATTCTATCTTAAAGAAAAAAAGGGCGGGGACAAGAATAATGAAGGTTAACAAATATTGAATCAAATTAAAAAATACGGTTGACAGAGGAAGTATTTCTCGTGGGAAAAAGACTTTCTTAACCAAATTCGCATTGTCAATTATAGAGCCAACACCCATAGAAAGGGATGAGCTTAAGAAAGTCCAAGGCAGGAACCCACACAAAAAAAAGATCGTAAAATTCTCAACCCTGATCCTGATAATATATTTGAAAGCCACAGTGTAGACAATTAACATCAATAGTGGATTTAATAAGGACCAGAAAAGTCCTAAAACCGATCCCTTATATTTAACTTTTAGATCCTTGGCAACCAGGGTGTAAATAAGGTATCTAAGCTTATAAATTTCTAGAATTTTTTCAATCATTCTCTTTATGTCTTATTTCTTTAAGGGCGTTCCAGTAATCAGGTTTACTGTTCCCGCGGAAAAGGACAAATACAAGAAATTGGAAAAAACATCAGCTTTATCTTGTCCTCCTGGTGCCTTCCGCTGACACCACCAGTTCTATCATCCGGGCCAAGCTTTCAGCCCACGGTTTAGGACTGATGCCAAAATGCTTTGTGATCAAAGAGCAATCCAGAACTGAATTTGCAGGCCTTTTTGCTGGAGTGGGATATTGGTCTGTGGTGATGGGCACGACTTTTTTCACCATAAGCGAATGACGTTCTCTTGCCAGATCAAAAATCTTCTCCGCAAAACCGTGCCAAGTAGTTACTCCCCTGCCACAATAATGGTATGTACCCCAGATAATATCACATCCTTTGCCAATCTGTGCTGCAATCTCCAGGATGGCCTCAGCAAGATCAGCTGCATACGTAGGGCAGCCATATTGATCAGCCACTACCTTTAATACTTCTCTCTCTTTGCCAAGTCTTAGCATGGTCTTGACAAAATTATGACCATGGATGCCATAGAGCCAAGCTGTGCGTATGATGATATGCTCTTGCGAATGGTCCCTTACCTCCATCTCGCCTTCCGCCTTGCTTCTGCCGTAAACCCCTAAGGGAGAGACAGGATCTGTCGCCAAATAAGGGCCTTTTTTATCCCCATCAAAGACATAATCTGTAGAAATATGAATAAGAGGAATTCCAGCCTTCGCACAGGAAGAAGCCAGATAGGCTGGGCCATCACGATTAACTGCAAAGGCAAGTTCCGGCTCTGATTCTGCCTGATCAACTGCTGTATAGGCTGCTGCATTAATAACCAAAGAGATACCAGCCTGACTTACTTTTTCTTTAACTGTGAAAAAGTCTGTAATATCAAACTCAGGAAGATCCAAGGCCACCATATCAAAACCCTGCTTCTCTCCCCTCCTACATAGTTCCCATCCCAACTGGCCCTTGGCACCGATCACAAGAATTTTCACTTTTCAATCGTCAAATAGTCGAATTGTTAATTGGTCAAATGGTCCGGCGAATCCTCACCTAAACTTCCATTATTGAGGATAGGAAGGCGATCAGGAGGCACATCGCTCAAGCAGGGATAGTGGCTATCCTTCTCTGATAACAGAGGATCGGATATAGGCCATTCAATACCAATATCTGGATCGGACCAGAGAATGCCT
>SDBU01008312.1_pt1 | contig 11828 bp, 9 predicted proteins | sample 2277071 | NCBI WGS metagenome assembly SDBU01 (sample SAMN10397929, study PRJNA504765) | marine sediment metagenome | isolation source: marine sediment core GS08_GC12, 126 cmbsf | place: Arctic Ocean: Gakkel Ridge, Loki's castle | collected 2008
TCCAATCTTTACGTGGTGTTCCACGACTGACAATGTTCCGATACTAACATTATTACCGATTTCATTTAATTCTCTAATGTTTGCCTTATTTCCTGTTTGGAAATTCTTCCCTATCTTGTTTCCAGCGTAAATTACAGTATGAGACCTGATTACGGAATTGTCTCCTATGATTGTTTCAATCTCTCCTGCAAAAGAATCCTTTGGGGGCGCGCCTATAATTACAAAGTCCTCTATAATACAGTTTTTCCCCAATTTTACATTTGGATAAATAATTGCCTTTTTACTTATCATTGGTCATCCCCAGCCGAGACTTTCTTGGTGCAAAATGTAAAAAAATTTCCTTACGTGTTTCTGCTGATTCGTAAATGGCATTTATCAATTCAACAGACTTGCGGCCTTCCAATCCGTCAATCAACCCCTTTTTATCATCCCTAAGACTGTTAATCACATCTTTGAAAAACTCAGTATGATTCCACGCTATCTCAGCAGGAACTTTTGCGTACTTATCCCAAATATCATTGTCCATTTCATCGGGGTCGGTAAAATTCCAGGTCTTAAGTTCATTCATGAAAAAACCACCAATCTCAACGGATCCTTTTTCTCCAAGCACACTGATAGTCCCTTCCAGATTTTTGGGTCTTGTTGCAGTTGTTGCCTCAATTACACCTAAAGCACCATTTTTAAATTTTAGAATCGCGAGACCTGTATCTTCTGCTTCTATATTGACAAGCCTTGTTGCCGTTTTTGCCATGACACTTTCAACCTCACCCATCAGCCAAATTAACATATCAATGTGATGGCTTGCCTGATTGGTTAAAACGCCTCCATCAAAGGCCCATGTACCCCGCCACGATTTTTGATCGTAATAATCCTGATTTCGGGACCATCTAACTCTTACCGTTCCCAGAACAAGTTTGCCAAATCGCCCTTTGTCCAGAGCTTGCTTCAGTTTTTGAATAGGGGGATTAAAGCGATTTTGTTGGACTACAAATAATCTTAGCCCCATTTTATCGCATTCTTTCAATATTCTGTCGATTTGATCCAATCTTAATGCCAGAGGTTTTTCCACAACAAAATTCCTGTTAAAATGAATTAGATCTAATATGTTTTCAGAATGCAGGCCCGAAGGCGTTAAAATATTCAAAACATGAGGATCTGTTTTTTTTATCATTTCTTCGACACTCTTAAAGACTGGAATAGAGTGCTTTTCAGCAAAAGTGGTTCCCTGATGAGAGTCGATGTCATATCCCCCAACCACCTCAGCATCATCGAGTCTGTTAATAGCCGCTATATGTTTATTAGCTATAGTTCCACAGCCGATAAGGGCAAATTTGATTTTTTCCTGGGTTATGTTATTCATTTTTTCTTCTCATTCATAACTTCTTTACCGCGAATTTTAACTGTTTTATTACATATTCTACCTGGTCATCCGACATATCACCATGGATTGGAAGGCTTAGTATTTCATCTTTCAAAGAGTAGGTAGCTGGAAAATCTTCAGGCTTGAGTCCTAAATAGCTGTATGCCTTCAGAAATGGCAGGGGTATAGGATAGTGAATACCTGTATGAATCTCTTTCTCAGCCAAAAATTCCCTTACTCTGTTCCTGTTTTTTACTCTTATAACATAAAGGTGATACACATGTCTTACATCAGGTAGAACAGCTGGGGTAATCACAATATCCTTCAATTCCTCATCGTATATTTTGGCAATTGATCTTCTTCGTTCTATCCACCTTTCTAAATACTTCAGTTTTACATCAAGGATTGCAGCTTGTATGCTATCGAGCCGGCTGTTTACTCCTTCAAATTCATGATTATATTTTTCTTTTCTTCCATGATTGGCAAACATCCTTGCTTTTTTTGCAAACTCTTCGTCATTAGTTACTATGGCCCCTGCATCACCGTATGCACCGAGATTTTTTCCGGGGAAAAAGCTGAAGCATGCGGACTGAGCTATAGTTCCAGCTCTTCTGCCTTTGTATACAGCCCCATGAGCTTGAGCAGAGTCTTCAACTATATAGAGATTGTATTTTTGGGCTGTTTCAATTATAGGATCCATGTCAGCTGGTTGTCCGTATAGATGGACAGGTATAATTGCCTTTGTTTTATTTGTAATAGCTTTCTTTATTTTTTGAACATCAATATTATAGGTATTTTTATCACAATCAACAAAAACAACTTTTGCCCCTGTCATTGTGATTGCTTCTGAAGTAGCAATAAAGGAATTAGCGGCTGATATTACCTCATCTCCTTCTCTTATGCCTAATACTTTTAAAGCTATAAAAAGTGCATCTGTTCCATTGCCAACACCTATACAATGTTTTGTGTTAATATAATTTGCATAATTTCGTTCAAAGGTCTTTAAATATTTTCCTCCAATAAAAGCTGAATCAAGAATAACTTCAGAAATTGCTTGATCTATTTCTTCCTTGATTGATTCATATTGTGCCTTTAAGTCAACAAAAAGTATGCGCATCATCTATTCCTTCAAAAAAAAATTCAAATATCGAATCAAGTTACTGTAATGACCCCAATAAATCAAGAGACTTTTTTAAAATTATATGTCGTCAAAGGTTTGAACAACTGCAATCGATTTTCCAAGCCATATCAAATTTTGTGCGTTATTAATTTATCTTTAATGTTTACTATATTATCATTTTATCAAGCACTTATCTAAATTGAGGGCATTAATCTTTAGATATATGCCTAGAAAAGATTCTTAATTTTTTTATAAAAAGCTTTCCACCAGTTTCTTCGTCGTCATGCTGATGAAAATAAAGCCAAACAGAGTGATCTTTTTCTTCCGGCATTTTAACTCTAAAAAAACATTCTTTATATTCTTTTGAAATGTTTATTTTTGTAAGAAAGATGACTTTGTTTGCGGTAAAATCATAAATAGATGCACGGCCATTCTGTTTTTCAGCTCTTGCAAGCATTGTAAATTCATATACACCGTTAGCTAAATATTGAGGGAATACATAATATGCACCTATCCAATTTGTTTTATCAAAATTAAGCTCAAGCTCATTTTTTTCATTGACATAAATTTGATTTTCGTCAGACTGAAAACGAAACCATCGGGTTCCTTTTAAAGAGAAGATATCTGCTTTAAAATCTTCATGGTAAAATTTTTTAAGGTTTGTAATTATTTCTCTAAATTTATTTTCTCGTATATTGCAAAATCTTATAAATTTGCCACTCGCTGAAGCGAGGATTTTACCCTCAGGGCTAAATGCCAGGGATGCGACGCCACTGGAATAATTCACTCTTAAGGATTTGATTTCTTCACACATTTTTACATTCCAGAGTTTGACAGACCTGCCCTCACCCCCTGACGCAAGAATTTCACCATCAGGACTGAAGGAAATAGAATAAACATTTCCGAAATGCGCCCAAAAAGCTTCAATTTTATTGCCGCTTTTCACATTCCAAAGCTTTATAGTTTCTTCCCCATTAGATATGATTTCCTTACCACCGGAAGCTAGAATTTCGCCATCAGGGCTGAAATCAATGGAAGTAACACCACGGGAATGTCCCTGAAGATTTATTATTTCTTCTCCAGTTTTCACATCCCATAGTTTAATAGAGCTATCTTTACTACCAGAGGCTAGAATTTCGCCATCAGGGCTGAAATCAATTGAAGTAACTTCATGTGAATGTGCCTTTAGAGTTCTTCTTTCATCACCTGTTTTAATATCCCATAATTTAATTTGGCCGTCTCTACCACCAGAGGCTAGAATTTCACCATCGGGGCTGAAATCGATAGAAGTAACACCACGGGAATGTCCCTGCAGAGTTTTTATTTCTTCTCCAGTTTTCACATCCCATAGTTTTATGTAGCTATCATTACTGCCAGAGGCTAGAATTTCACCATCAGGACTGAAATCAATGGAAGTAACACTGTTGGAATGTCCCCGGAGAGTTTTTATTTCTTCTCCTGTTTTAACATCCCATAGTTTAATAAAGTCATTTTCAATCCCGAAATCTTTGCTACCTGAAGCAAGGATTTTACCATCAGGACTGAAAGCAACGGAGCTAATATTACCCGAATGGTCCATTTTTTTGAGGCAAGAAGGTGTTGAGACAAAAATTGGTATTAGAGCGACAAAAATCATTATTTTAAATTTAGCTTTCATTTTTATTAGATTTTATCTATATTTTTTACTACTTAAAGAGTAGTTGCTAAATAAAGATTAAATGCTAGTTCTGATGAGCTTTTATTATTAATTTCCTTTGAAGCTAAAACAATTTTTTAATAGTAAACGGCAATAAAAATGTAAAAATTGTTATTAAGAGGCCTAGATAAACGTCAAAGGGGTAATATTTAAATTTAACTATATGCTTACCTGGTGGTATCTTTATGCACATAAATCCACCATATGCCCGGTATATTTTTACTTCCGATGAATTTATATATGCTTTCCAATTTGGTCTATATACATAACTTAATACAAGGTATTTTTCTTTTGGAGAACTTACATTTATTTTAATTGAATTGAATGTTTCCTTTTTTATCTCGGCTTTACTGTCTAAATCAAAAACCATATCTGCAAGTCCCTTTTTGCTTTGTTCCTCCTCGTTTGTCAGGTCTGTTTCAAGATAGACGATGTTTTTTTTCCACGGAAGTTCCTTATTCTCATAAATTGTTTTCAAAGAATCGGTTAGACTGACCTTTTTATAATTATCGACGAGAAAAACAATTCCAAGAGGATTGACTAACTCGTAAATATACATAGATCCTCCCTCTCTCGATTCTAAAGCTATGTCTTCTGAGATACATTCCCCTTTATAAATTAAATTTGGATTATTTATTTCTTGATCTGCACTAATAACCCATTTAACCCCCATTAGCTTTATAGTATCAATATTATTCGAAATCTCACTGCTTAAGGGAGGCCAAAGGTTTGATTTCCGTAAGTATTTGCTAAATGTTGAACGCATTAATGCAGTATAGGGATGAGTAGATTCTCTATAAGAAAATAATACTTTTTCCTGTTCCTCGACATGAAGTTCTGTTTCAGCAATTAACTTAAAATCTTGCCCGCGCTCTGGTCTAATATTGCCTTTACCAGCATGCAGGGTTCTGTAGTTGATATCATATCTATCTATTTTTTTATCAATACATGCTTTTCTTTGTAAATAATTGTTCCATCGAAATGGGTTTCTTGTAAGAAGTTGCCAATCTGTTTGTTGTAACCGTAATTCGTTATGAAGGGAAATACTGAATAAGGGAAGAATCATTGCTAATATCATAAATATTGTAAAGACGATGTTTTTTATAAGATTTGCTTTTGTATTTTTAAAAAAATTATAGGCAAACAGAAGAATTACAAATAGTATATTTAGCCAAGGCAGAAGAAACCAAGTATCTTCAAGAAAGTTAATATGTATTAAATTAGAACTCTCGAAATAGGGATTTTTAGATGACATCTGAAAGAGAGGATCAGGCGCATCAGCAATGCGATACCCACCAAAAATCAATAAATCTATAACTAAAGAAAATATAATTATTGATGCGTATATTCCTATTTTAATTTTCTTGTTTTTTAAATTGTTAATTGATGCAAAACATATAAATCCTGCGAGTAAAATCATAAACGGTATAAGATTTATATGGTAACGCAGTACTCCTTTTCCGGCTTTTGAAATTGCTGGAATAGAATAAAATATGACACTAATGAAAAACATCATTAATCCAAGCAGGACTAGTGTAAATGGAATTACAATCTGTTTTGGGTTCTTTTTAAAAACAATCCGCCAAAAAATCAGGGAAAAAATAATCGCAAAATAAAAAAATACTGGAATATACAATAAAAGCCCTGAGCCTTCAATAGGTTTATACAAAGATTGGAAACCTTCGTTATAAAAAAATGAAAGAAATCCACGTACCCCGATACTTGTTGTTGGCAGAGATAAACCTGCCTCCCGGAGAGAAGTCTCTGCAATTGAAATAGACTGAAGGTTTTTATAAAGAGGAATAATATAAAAAGAGCAAGATAAACAAGATAAAAATACCAGAAACAATGTTTTTTTAAAGGAGTTTAGGAGGCCACGATGATAATATCCATAAGCAATAAGAAATGAGTACAACCCGATAACTGGCGGGATTATCACAAAGAAATAAACATCCCCTGAGCTAACCGCAAAAACTGAGAAGCCAACAAAGAACAACATTATTTTGATCGAGTTAGTTTCCAGCGTTTTGTGAATCAAATAAAGAAATAGTGGAATCACGCAATAATGAGTGAGTCCGGTTGTGTAATTAATCATGCCAATTATTATCGGGATACTGATATAAGTTAGACCTGCAAAGAATGAGATGAAGTTGTCATTGGTAAGTAACTTTATAAATAAATAAGCTCCTATCCCTCCTAATATTAAGAAAATAATTGTTCGAAATAGAATGACGTCCCGAGGTGAAAGAACCGTGATAAGAAGATTGATGGGCGATAAAAAAGAAATTGTCACCGGTTCACCTGCAAAATTCCAGCCAAAGTTTATATAAGGGCTAATAGCAGGAACTTCGAAATTACTTATAGCATGTTTTAGGGAAATTAAATTTCCTGCAGTCCGGGCATCGCCCCAGAACATGTCCCAATTAGGGTATCTTTCTAATGGTAGTTGATTTATTTGTAATGTAAAAATAATTACATATAAGATTATTAAGCTAATATAGATAATCTCATTCTTAACTATTTTTGTTCTTCTCAGCGTAAGAAATAAAACACAGGATAGTATCAAAATGACAAAACCCGTAATATAAGACATTGTTTTGTTCTTTTATTTATAGATAATAATATGAAAAAATAAAGTACCTAAAATGGTAAAGAAAAGCGCCCGCTTTTTAACGGAAAAGGTTATGGAACAGATCCAGGGAAGGCCATAAAAACCAGTTTCTCAGGAATTTACGTTAGGATCTAGGGACAGTTAACCAATGTAGTCAATTCCAATAAAAATTGCGGTATCGCTTATAATAATCAAAAGTTGACGCAATTCCCTCAGCTATTGTTGTTCTAGGTCTCCATCCTAAAACTTTTTTTATTTTTGTAATATCAGTTACATAATTACCTGTTTCAACATTTAAATAATTTTTCGGCCATGGAACAAATTCAATTTTTCCAGATTTCACTATTTTTATTATTAATTTTGCCATATCCTTGAATTTAGTTCCTACACCGCTCCCAACATTAAAGATTTCGCCAGATGTTCTTTCATTTTCTGCGGCCAAGATAAATGCATCCGCCAAATTGTCATTATAAATGTAATCTCGAATTTGGCTTCCATCTCCAAAGATTTTGATGGGTTTATTCTCCATTGCTAATCTTAAAAACCAGTTAATTATACAATATTTACTATGGTGCATTTGAGCTCGAGGGCCGTAGGGATTAGCAATTCGAAAGACTACAGTTGATATGTTGTATACACGATTGTAGAAAAGATATAAATTTTCTGCAGCTGTTTTATTTAGAGCATAGGGTGTTTTAGGTCTTAAAGGATGATCTTCAGAGACAGGCATTTTTTCAATCTCTCCAAACTGTAATCGTGAACCCGGGAATAATATTTTTGCTTTCGGAGAATAATTTCTTACTGCCTCGAGTACATTTAGATGACCTAAGTAATTAATGTCTGCATCCAAAAAGGGATTATTCAGGCTATCATTGTGGCTAACTTGCCCCGCGAGGTTAAATATGATATCTTTGCCTGCCACTATGTATTTAATGGATTCTCTATCACGTATATCAGAAATATTAATTTTTATTTTGTCCTTGATAGCTTTTATACTGAAAAAATTTGCACCAAAAGGTTTGATGCAAGCATCTAGGAGTGTAACATCAGCTCCGAATTCCACTAATTTATGAGCAATTGTACTTCCTATCATTCCCAGCCCACCAGTAATTAATACTTTTTTCCCCTGAAATTTTGTCCGGAGCAGCTTTCCCTTTGAATTCATCTATTCAAATCCTATTTCGTCTTTAATAATATAGTGAGGTCGTCTCTTTGCTTCATCATACAATCGGGCAATGTACTCTCCAATAATGCCCATGGAAATCAATATTAATCCTCCTATAAAAATTATAGCCAGAAAAATTGTTGTAAAGCCTGGTACCTCTTCAATACGACCAGACATCTTGTTTATAAAAATGTAACAACCATAAATGAAACTTAGACCGGCGGCACAAAAACCGAATATTGCCATAATTCTCAAGGGCAGATAGGAGAATGAAAAAATGGCATCGAAAGCGAAGCGAAGATATTTTCTTAATGAATACTGAGATTTACCTGCATATCTTGAATGTCTTTCATATTCAATGCCTGTTTGCCTGAAACCTGCCCAACTCCGAATACCTCTTAAAAATTTATTTGACTCAGGAAACCTATTGATAACATCAACGATTTTTCTATCCATAACACAAAAATCCCCAGAATCATAAGGAATTTCATGATTAGATACTAGCTTTAATAGCCGGTAAAACGTATAAAAAATAGCTCGCTTAAAGATATTTTCCTTTCTTTTTTTCCTTATCCCATAAACTACCTCGTATCCATCTTGCAATTTATCAAGAAATTTTGGAAGTACTTCAGGAGGATCCTGGAGGTCATCATCTATTATGGCAACAATATTGCCTTTTGCTTTTTTAAGTCCTGCGCATATTGCAGCTTGATGCCCAAAATTTCTCGAAAAATCTATGAGCTTCATCTTTTTATCCTTAAGGCATATTTCTTTTATTGCTTGAGCTGAATTGTCATGGCTTCCATCATTAACATAAATAATCTCATATTCATGTTTATAGCTATTTAACACTGTGGAAAGCCTGTTATACAATTCTTTTTGGATAGCTTCAGAATTATAAACAGGAATTATTACACTAATGATCATTTAATAATACTAAGAGTTTGGATAACTTTTTTCAATTTATTTAGAAATAAGAAAGAAACCCTTTTTTATAGCCGCAAAATTTAATTTACCTGAAAAAATATAAGTAATAAATGGGAAAAAATAAAATATATTACCCACTTTGACCTTGAATCCTAAGCTTTCAAATTTTTTTCCCCACCATGACTCAGTTTGAATTATTTTGTGAGTTGGCTCTATGCTCACCATTTTTCCTCTATCCTTTACACATATCATATGTATCATCTTTCCCTTACTTACTCTTAAAAGTTCGTTTATGAGCAACGAAAGATCACGAGGTGGTAAATGTTCTAAAACTTCATGTGTGTATACTAAATCAAAATAAGAATTTTTATAGGGAAGTTTTTTAGTGTTTGTATATTGACAATACTTTAGAGATCGGCAATATTTTTGTGCGGTTTTTGAAGGATCTATTCCATATGCTTTGATTCCAATTTTTCTTAGAGCCCAGACTAAGTTTCCTATACCGCAACCAACGTCCAAAACTCGGTTTTTTTGTTTTAGATTTGTGGCTTTTCTAATACAAAAATAGGCTATCCATAAGTAGTAGATTTTGCTTAATTGTAATCTAGTGAAGAGAGGCCTTATGTATAGATCTTTATAATATTTATCATCGTACATATTTAATTTATTTAATTTTAGGTCCTTATTTTACTATAATTTGTAATTGGTCTTTATAGCCAGTTTTGTTCATCTTGTATAACAGAAAAATGCAGCAATCTCAACTAGATTTATCAATTGATGTTCCGCATGAGACAAGTGCTGGAGCATTGCTTACGAAGTTCAATATATGTATAATTCATTCATGCTTCTTCTCGGTTTAATTTTTTTTCTTTCATGGGTAATTCAGCCTAAAATAGACTTCCATCTGAGGAGCATTAAATCTTTATTATCCCTATCCACCGACTTAAAAAGAAAACTCTTATACGTTGTTGCTGAAAGATATGGCTTTAACTACTCAGAAAAGTTTTTAGGTGAGAATGAATAAATCCTCACGGCCTGCCGTATCAATTTGCATTCCTGCCTATAACAGCGAAAAATACATCGGAAAAACAATTCAGTCCGCCCTCTACCAAACATATCAAGACTTTGAACTCGTTATTGTAGATGACTGTTCAACTGACAGAACCCTAAATACTATCATGGAATACAAGGATCCCCGTATTCGTTTGATAGAAAATGAAAAGAATCTCGGGCCTGAAAAAAACTGGAATAAGGCTTTAGCAGAAGCGAAAGGAAAGTATATCAAACTCTTGCATCATGACGATTTGCTATATACTTCTTGCCTTGAGAGACAAGTAGCAATTCTCAAAAACACGGCCCACAATGATGTTGTACTGGTAAGCTGCAGTCGATATGTCATAGATGAAAATGACAATATAATTCTTAAAAGGGGTTTTAAAAACAAAAAAGGTAAATTTCAGGGACACCAGATTATAAAAGAGACAATTCGATCGGGTGCGAATCTTATTGGTGAACCAACAACTATTCTTTTTCGGGCAGATGTACTGAATCAGGTTGGCAACTTCAATGGGAGCATTCCTTATCTGATCGATTTGGAATTATGGTGCCGTATACTTCTACACGGCAAGATCTATATCATTTCCGATCCGCTATGCACCTTTCGTGTCTCAAGCACTTCGTTAAGCATAGCTATTGGACGTTCGCAAGGTCGAGATTTTAAAGCGTTTACTGAAAAGCTATATAAAAACAAAGACTATCGTTTAACTTGGTACGACTGCGCTCTAAGCAAATTTAGGGGATACCTTAATGGTGTTCTAAGGTATCTGTTTTACAAGTTTGTTCTAAGAAGGAAGAAGACAAAGCGGTTTTAATGATTTTGTTCAGGCTAAGAAACAAGTTTTTAAGATTTTTAATCGTTGGTTCAATAAATACCCTATTTTCTACTACAATTTATGCAATTTTAATTTTCTTAAAAGCTCATTATGCGATAGCTATTTTGGTGGCACAAGTATTAGGAGTTCTGTTCAACTTTAAAACAACAGGAAAGCTGGTTTTTGAAAGTAATGATAATAAATTGATCTTCAGATTTTTCATCGTTTATGGAATTGTTTATCTCCTGAGTGTCAGTAGTGTAAAGATTCTCCTTATCCATAACGTGAATAAGTATGCCGCAGGTATATTAATCGCCTTTCCTGTGGCAATCATTTCGTTTACCTTATTTAAAAAGTTCGTATTTAAAAAATCCACCTAAGTACTGACATAGAAACAACAAGAAAATAAATACAAAACACATCTTGAAAACTAGTTCTTGTCTTATTGAAGATTGTACTTACACTATTTCACAAATCCAAAATATATTAGAGAATCTACCGATGAAGAAATATAGGATTTCTAGGGCAGATTAGGTAAATTTTTGATTTACTGCCATAAAAACAGGCAAAAAACTTATAGGATTGACTCGGTGAACATTATCAATCCCTCATTAATTGATTAATATTGTGCTTTTAAGTCAACAAAAAGTATTGGAATCTTCTTTTCCTTCGATAAAATTAAATTACAGAATTAAGACACTTGTCAACGAATTTCTAGGAAAGGGAATTATGGAAGACACAATTAGTTTAATGACCATTTTTTAATAGCTCTTTATATAAACTAGTTAATTTTTCGCTCTCTTTCTCCCAGTTATATTTCTCCAAAACCGCATTCCTTCCATTTCTTCCCATATCTTTTCTTAATTTGGGATGTTCCATTAGGTATTCAACCGCCTTAGCTATTTCATCCGGATTAAAAGGATCAACACAAATACCACATTTATTCCCTTCAACTATTTCTTCCCATAGTGGGAAATTCGATGCAATAATGGGGAGACCTGCTGCCATGTATTCAAAGAGCTTAAGCGGTAATGAGGTTAAATAGTTTGATATTGGATGTAAACATACGATGCCGACA
>SDBU01008313.1_pt1 | contig 11827 bp, 12 predicted proteins | sample 2277071 | NCBI WGS metagenome assembly SDBU01 (sample SAMN10397929, study PRJNA504765) | marine sediment metagenome | isolation source: marine sediment core GS08_GC12, 126 cmbsf | place: Arctic Ocean: Gakkel Ridge, Loki's castle | collected 2008
AGGGTTTTTCTTTTGTGCCGGCAGTAATGATGTCTGGATATTTCTCCTTATCAGCTTTTGCCTGGCGATAACTTGTCCCTTCAGCAGGGGTCGCTTCCAAATTGTATAAATTTCCAGTTTTTTCTTGATATTTAATTAATCTTTCTCTCATGAAATCTAAAATTTCTACGGAAAACCTTCTTCCTCTTTTGGAACCAACATTCTCTCCAATAAAATTCATTAAAGCTTCATTCATCCCCAGTAAACCAATAGTTGAAAAGTGATTCCCCCAGTAGCTATCTCGCATTTTTTTGACTCCGGCTAAATAATATTTTGAGTAAGGATAAAGACCTTTTTCCATAAAATTGTCCAGGGCCTTTCTCTTGATTTCCAAACTCTCTTTAGCTAAATCCATTAAGTGTCCTAATCTTTCCAAAAATTCTTTCTTAGTTTTAGACAAATAGCCAATTCTTGGCAGGTTAATGGTTACCACTCCTATCGAACCAGTTAATGGGGCTGAACCAAATAATCCCCCGCCTCTTTTGTAAAGTTCTTTATTATTCAAACGAAGCCGACAACACATTGAACGAAAATCCTCTGGGTTCATATCAGAATGAATGAAATTGGTAAAATAATTCACTCCGTATTTTGCGGTAGCCTCCCATAGAGGATCTAAGGTTTTATCCTCCCAATCAAAATCTTTACCAATGGAAACGGTTGGAATAGGAAAAGTAAAGGGCCTCCCTTTGGCATCACCCTCCATTAATACTTCGTAAAAAACCTGGTTAAATGTGTTCATTTCTTCTTGGAATTCCTTGTAAGTTTCTTTCTGAAGTTTGCCGCCAATAATTACCGGCTGTTTAGCTAAGAATGCTGGTGGTTTAATATCAATGGAGACGTTCAGAAATGGAGTTTGAAAACCGACACGAGTTGGCACCATACAGTTATATAAAAATTCTTGCATTGCTTGTTTGACCTCTGAATGGCTCAATCTATCATAGCGAATAAAAGGAGCTAATAAAGTATCGAAGTTGGAAACAGCATTTGCTCCTGCACTTTCGCCCTGCAACGTGTAAAAGAAATTTACCAATTGACCCAAAGCCACTCTAAAATGTTTTGCTGGACGGCATTCTAATTTTCCGGAGACCCCACCAAAGCCTCGCAATAATAAATCATAAAGATCCCAACCCATACAGTAACAGGCAAGGGTTTCTAAATCGTGGATGTGGAAGTCTTCGCTGGAGGCAGCTTCTCTAATTTCTTTTGGATAAATTTTATTTAACCAGTATTTTTTAGCAACAGCTGAAATGGCATATTGGTTTAGTCCTTGAAGAGAGTAGGTCATATTGGCATTTTCCTGAATCTGCCAATCCAATTCTTGCAAATAGCTATCAACCATTTCAGTTGATTCGTCAACAATCGCTACTGTCTCTCTTATTTTTCTTCTTTGCTCCCTATATAAAATATAGGATTTGGCCGTTTCGACCAAACCCTCTAAAATTAATACTTCCTCAACAATGTCTTGGATTTGTTCAACTTGAGGAATTTCTCCTTTTTTAAATCTCCGAGTTAAAATTTGAACTACTCTGTCAGAAATTTTATTCGATCGTTTGCCATCACCCTGACCGGTAGCGGTCAGGGATTTGAAAATAGCACTGGTAATTTTAGTTTGGTCAAAATTAACAGTGGTTCCGTCCCTTTTTTGAATTTTAGTAATTCTATTTTCAGGCATAACGATTAAAAAATCTCTTCTTAGGAATATTAGAGAGATTTTTCTAGATAAAAAAGAGATTATTAGTATATTTTATCCTGGAATGAAAGAAGGGTCAAACTTGGTCAACCCCTCTCAAAAATTTAGGTTTTCCACAACCAAAAAGTGTTGTTTATTTTACAAATAGACCGCAGAGGCAATGGCCATCTTTTTCAATTTCTTCCCGGTGATAAGCACAAGGGCAAATTTTTGGTTTATCCTCTTCCTTATTTCCAGCAATTCTCCGACAAGGGCAATACCGCGCTCCGTGTTTCTTCTCATTCTCCAATAAACCCTTGACTAATCTTTTTACTATTTCTTGGTTAGGATTCAATTGAAAATCATTTTTCTCTGCATAGTCTTCATATTCTTTAATTAATTTTTCCTCGCTAGTTGACGAATCTTTTTTATCAGCTGGCGAATTTTCTCTTAACATATTTTCTAACCATTCTTTAACTATGGGTTCAGGTCTTATCCCACTAAAACCACTGACCGGCTTCCCTCCTTTAAAAAGAATGATTGTTGGTATTCTGTCAACGCCAAATTTCTGAGCAGTCAAAGGAAGAGAATCAAGATTAACTTTTGTTAAGATAAATTTTCCTTCAAATTCCTGGGCTAATTTTTCTAAAATTGGAGTAAAAACAAAACAAGGCGTACACCAATCCGCAAAAAAATCAACTAGCACTGGTTTGTCTATCCTTTGAATCTCCTCTTCGAAATTTTGGTCAGTTAGTTCAATCATTTTTTTCTACTTCCTCGATCGCTCCATAAGGACAAACTTTTTCTCCTCCGCAGTCTTCTAGTTTTTTTTGGTCAATTATTTTTGCCTTGCCGTCCTCTGCCAATTCGATGACGCCAGGACACTCGGCAGCACAAAGACCACAACCAATACATTTTTCTTTGTTAATTTTGTATGACATAAAAGTGAAGTAAAATATTACTCAGAAATAAATTTAGTGTTTGTAATTTTGGCCGTTTCTAAAGTTAAAGCCCTTAAATGATCTTTATTTAATTTATAAATATCGTTTAAACCTACAGCTGCTGCAATCATTTTAATTTCCTCGGTGCAGCTTTTAATATAGGAAGACACTTTTTGAGCAGCTTCTTCAACATTTAAATTTTTTCTCAATTCCGGGTCTTGGGTTGCAATTCCTTTTGGACACTTACCAAAATGGCATAAACGACAATAAGTACAACCCATAGCTACCAATAAAGGAGTCGCTGTAAAGACAGCATCTGCTCCCAGGGACAAAGCTTTGGCGAAATCCCCTCCTTTATTCAATCCGCCACCTATCCAGAGCTCCTGATCAACTCCCAAATCATCTAAAATCTTTCTTGCTTTAGATACGGCAGCAATAGTCGGCAAACCCACTTCATCCAGCATCACTTCAGGAGCAGCTCCCGTTCCCCCTTCCAATCCATCAATAGCAATAATGTCAGGGTTAGCTTTAACTAATAATTTTAAATCATTTTCAATGTCTCCGGCAGCTACCTTGATAATAATTGGCACTCCACCGGTAATTTCCCTAAGCCATTCTACTTTCTTTTTTAGCTCCTCGACATTTTCAATATCTGGATGATAAGCCGGGGAATGAACATCTTTATTTTTTTCAATTTTTCTAACTTCAGCTATCTCATCAGTTACTTTTTCTTTGGGTAACAATCCTCCCTGACCACCTTTGGCTCCCTGACCAATTTTAATTTCGACAGCGTCAGCTCCTCTCAAGATTTCTTCCGTTATCCCAAAACGACCGGTTGAATACTGAATAATAAGTTTTTTAGAAAACTCTCTTTCTCCCGGCAGCATTCCTCCCTCGCCAGTGTTTTCCATTGTCCCGGCAATGGTTGAAGCCTTAGCCAAAGTGATCTTTGCTTCCTTCCCCAAAGCACCAAAAGACATTGCTCCAATAATAATTGGCGTTTCAATTTCAATTGGCTTCTTACTCTTCTTGCCAATAACTGTCTTTGAGTTAACTTCTTCTTTAAAATAGTCTATTGGTTTCTTAGCCACTTGCGCCGGCAAAAAAACCAAATCGGCAAAATAATTCTTTTGCCATTTTTCAGAACGACCACTAGCTGTCGGTACCTTTTTCGTTCTTTCTTGGATTTTTCTTAATTGGTTTTGATCCATATAATATATATTAACCGAACATTAAAATTCCAGGTTTAAAAATCAACAAAGCTCCTAAAATTAGAATTATTATACCACCAATTAAAGTTATCCAATAATTATATTTTTCCGTAAAGCCAAACTTGCTTAAGGTAATTATTGCTATAGAAAGAATAATTATATCATCAAGCATAAAAATGAAAGCGTAAAATAGAAGATATAAATAATGGGCCAGATTACCAACATTTTGCAAAGCCAAAATTCGAGTATAAATAGCTGGCAGACCGGCTGAACAGAAAAACTCAATTAAGTTTACTGCAAAAGCTAAGAGGATTACTCCTCCCACTAGAGCTAAAGTAAATGATGAGAAGGCTATTTTTTCAGCTTGATTTTTTAACCTATCCTTAATCTTTCCCTGAAGGCTGGATTGCCCATCAATAACTTTACAAACGCCAGGCCGGAACTTAATGAAATTTCTAATTTGCCAAATTCCTATCCCGATAGCCAGAGCTCCAATCAAAATCCTGGTTATATTAACATAGGAAATTGCTAAAAATAAATTAAGCCAAGCAGTCAAAATTAGGAAATAGACAACCCCGGAAGCAACAACAAAAGTCCCGCCGATTAACCACATTCTTTTTCTTGAACGAGTATTGACTAAAAGGGCAATTAAAAATAATAAAATCCACATGGCGCAGGGATTAAAACCATCCATAGCTCCAAAAACCACTGTCAGTACTGGCAGAGACATTTTTGAGATATCAACCTTACCCACAAATGGAATTTCTACTTCTTGAGAAACAGTACTTTCTTCACCCAGACACTCTTTCAAACAACCTTCAATCTCTTTACCGATTTGTTGATTAAAACCAACAAAATATTTTTCTGGTGTAAAAGTCACCGGTACTCTTCCCTGTTCCCCTTTTGACACTTGGTATTTTTTATAAAGACTTTTTAAAAGTTCTTGATTTTCTAAGCTCTGAATTACCTCGTATTCCTTTATCTCAATTTCAGGATATTTTTCTTTTAATTCATCTAAAAATATTTTTTCTTTGGCACAATAAGAACAGGTCTGACTATAAAAAAAAACAATCTCGGCTTTTTCCTGAGCCAAAGCAAAACTGAAGCTACCAAATATTAAGGTTAAAAATAAGAGAATAAAAAAAATCTTTCTCATGTCAAGAAAACAATATTACTATTTTATCATTATAGATTAAAATAGTAAAGATTGAATAGCTGCTCCCAAAAAGCAAATTAAACCAAAAATTAAGGCGAACTTAAAAAAATTTATCCTCCTGGTAATATTTATTAAAAAGCTTAAACTGAGAAATCCGACTATAAAACTAATAACTAAAGCTGGCCAGCCAGAAAGAGCTAAGGTTGGATTATTTAAAAAGAGAAAGATACTGGAAACCAAAACTACTGGCGCTGACATCATATAAGAAATTTTTAATATTTCCGAGGGTGAACTTTTACTTAAAGACAAACCAAAAATAGTAGAAGCTGATCTAGATAAGCCGGGGATTACAGATAGGCCCTGTAAAAATCCAACAATTATTGCCAATTTGTTAAAACTTATCTCGAAATTTCTCTTTTGCCTATGGAAATAAGCAGTCAAGAGTAAACCTGAACCCACAATCAATAAAAGGCTAGTGCCCATGACCATATTTTTAGCTAAATAATAAAAAGGGTAACCAATAATTAAAGATACAAAGGTAGCTGTTATTAAAAAACGAAGCAGACTAGAATTCTTTAAGGTCAAAACCTCTTTCCAATCTTTTCTAAAATAAACTAAAACAGCTAGAAGCGTTCCCAAATGTAAAAACAAAGCAAGATCAATAGGATTAACTTCTCTTATTAAAAATTGGCTGACTAAAGCCACCACTCCCTCACTAGAAATTGGAATCCATTCAAATATTCCTTGGATTATTCCCAAAAGAGCATAAACCTCCATGCTTTTTAATAATATCACACTTACTTGACGCCTTAAAGCAAAAAGGTATAATGGCCTCAGACTTTAAAAGTCGTAGTCTCTTAAGTAAGTCTTTAATTTAAAAATTCGAAGGCCCAAAAATAGAGCGACTTAGAGTCAAAAGGTCGCTTTTCGTTTTAAATTCGTCTGCCTACCGCATGCCTATCGGTAGACAAGTTAGGCAGGCATATCTATGGCATTCAAAAAATTCGACGAAGGTCCGAGAAAAGATTTTCCCCCTCGGGAAATGGTCAAAGGAGATTGGAAATGCGCTGACTGCAAAAAAGAAATAACCGAACTTCCATTTCAACCCTCCCCTGACAGACCAATTTACTGTCGAGACTGTTGGGCAAAAAAAAGAACTCAAAGATTCGGACGCTAGCCCAAAACAAAAACCGCCATCAAGGCGGTTTTTGTTTGTCTCTTAAAAACTATCTTCCTTTCTCCTGGTCGTACTTTCGCCAACCTTTAGAAACAGAAGGTTCAAGATTGTCTAATTCACTAAGAATCTTTTCCCTCAGTTCGGCTGTTGCTATTTCTTCTTTTCCTTCCGCCACTTGCAAGACTACCCTTGAAACCTGCTCAACTAATTCATTGACTCTATCTTCCGGAAGGTCAACCTGTTTAATAGCTAGCTCAATTGATTTTTTAATTTTACCTTCATCAAACGGTTCTTTCGACCCGTCTTTTTTTATAACAAAATTGGCCATAATTAGTAAATATTTAGTTAATTACCGACCTTTGTCAGCTACAATTTTTTATTTAAAACTTCTTTATTATTTTATCACTTAACTTAATCAACAGAAAGTAATGCTCCATCATCCAAATAATCAAAGATTCTAATGTAGCTATTTAGAGCATGACAGACAGAATCAGTCCTGACATATTTTTGAATGTTGTTCCAAAAAACTCCACCAATTGCTCTTTCTGAATTTTTAAGGGAGAGACTATTCTTTTCGGAATAAGTGTTTTGAATAAGCCACCTCATTGCTTTTATTACTGCTGTTTCGTATTTTTGACAATCTTTTTTATTCTCGGCTAGGCAAAATCTATAGGTTTCTGCCATCACCTCAGTTATCCAACCTGTTCCGCTAGTTGAATAAGCTCCTTTCCAACCACCGTGATATAAAAGGTCGTTACTATTATCTTTTTGATTATCCAAAATGAGATTACTCAACTCAAAGATTATCTTTTTATATCGTTCATCAGAATTAATTTTGTAAAAATCCACTAACGACATAACCACCCAAGCATTGGAAATTGGATTCTTATCTCGGTACTCCCCCTCAATATAGCCCTGCTCCTCTTCATATTCCTCAGCAAAGTATTGAGCAATTCCTTCTGCTACATCATAATATTTTTCATCTTCAGTTCTCTGATAAAGCTTGGCAAGAGCAGAAAGAACCTGACCATTGTAAAGAAGAGATATTTGATTGCCGTAAACCCAGCCAGAGCTTGATAGCTTAAGATAGGGCTTCATTGTCCCATCTGATTTCTGCATGGTAGCTAACCAATTGCCAGCCAGCTTAGCAGATTCTAAATACTTTAAATCATCTGTTAAATCATATAATCTTAGCAAGGTAAATATACTTAAAGCTGCTGTTCCAACCACGAACCTCTCTTCCTTTTCTTTTTTATCTAAATAATAAGAATAATGAAAGGCCCCATATTTTTCATCTTTTTCATCTTTATTCTGCATAAAAAGAAGGAAATCTCCCCAGCCAGAAAGATTGGCTAAAATCTCCTCGTCTTCTTCCAAATCATTAATGTATAAAAAAGTGTAGATGATTGAGGCAGAATAAACTGTATGCAATCTATTTTCAAAACTATCATTCAGAGCATCATATTTCTTGTAAAATCCCTTCTCATCTTTATTCTCCATCCTGTACAAAAATTCCTTTCCCTGTTTGATTTTTTCAGAAATTAACTCTTTATCTAAGTAGCGGATTAAGAATGTAGATTCTTCTTCCTTCTTTTGTTGTCCTGTTTGGATATTGTTTTCAATTTTTTCAGGTTTTTTCAATCCAGAAAGCTCCTTAAAATTAACTTCTTCTATTTCTGAAAACCATAAAATTCCTCCAGCTAAAATTATAGCTAAGATAAAAATTATTAAAAGATACTGCCAATTAGTCTTGGCATTTTTTAAAATCATCACCTCCACTCTATCAAAAAATCACCTTCTTGACGACTAAACAACGACATCAACTTGCCCACTCAAATTTTCGAAGAAAACTTAGGCGGGCTTGACTTATTTAAAACAACGAGTATAATGATTATAGATTTATACCGAACTCTGTTCGATATGCAATCTCGAACTTTGTAAGTCGAGGTATCTTAAAATAATTAAGTAGAGCGACTTAGGAGTTAAAGGTCGCTTTATCATTTATCTACGAAACAGTTAAAGTATGTTCAACAAATTTAACGACCGCCCAAAGAGAGATTTTGCTCCTCGGGAAATGGTCAAAGGAAACTGGAAGTGCTCTGATTGCGGATGTGAAATAACTGAACTCCCATTCGAACCATCAGGAGACAGACCGCTCTATTGCAGAGACTGTCACGCCAAACGAAGAACTCAAAGGTTTGAGCGCTAAACCAGAATAATAAAAACCCGCTCCGATAATCGGGGCGGGTTTTTATTTTAACTGGACGATATTAGAACTTGTCTAATAAGTTAAACTCAATCAAAAAAAACCCTGATTTTTCATAGATGAACAGACCTTTTGTTACAGAATTAAGATTGTGGTGGTTCCTTTTTTTCTCCTCCAAATATTAGTTTCGCTACTGCTCCACCAATAAACCAAATAGCAAGTGCGAAGATTACACCAGTAGTCGTTGAGTAAACTTGGGTCATTGTACCGATAAGAAGAAAGATGAGACCAATGCCAAAAATTAAACCACCTAACGCTTTTCCTTTACCTTTATCCATTTTTCTAATTTATTTTTATTAATACATTTAGTGCGTTTTTTGACCTTTAATATACTCTACCAAAAAAATCACCTTCTTAGTAATATTTTGGTTGTTTATTTTTAATCCTCTCCTTTCTCAACTACAATTGTGCATTTAGTTACTAAAGCGGCGATAGCGCCAATCGCTGCCCAGACCGGCAAAAGCACAGCGCCAACCACACCCAAAGTAACTGGAATCTCAATTAAGGATTTACCTTTTTCATTCTTGATAATAATTCTTCTAACGTTGCCCGCTTTGATTATTTCTTTTATTTTCTTAACAACATCCCCTCCAGAAATCTTAAATTCTTCTCTTTTAATATTTTTCTTAGCCATGTTTTAATTATTTAATTAATTTAAAATAAATTCGACCTGTTGTCATCCTACCAAAAAATTACTTAATTGATAAGGCGGAAATTTACTCCCCTGGCTGGACAATGTTAGAACCTGTTTATTTAAAATTCTTTTTGAATATTCCATACTTCGATACAATTTCGCGCATAAAAAGTGTCACAATCATTGAAACAATTATAGCTATGATAATATTGTAGAACATTAGTAAGTAAAATAAAAAGGCGCCTAAAAATGCACTTAAGGCATAATTGGAGCCCTGTCTAAAAGCAAAAGGAGTATCGCCCATTACAGCGTCTCTAAGCACTCCTCCAACAAAAGCAGTTATCATACCCAGCAAGATACAAGATAGAAACGACGCTATGTTTGGCAAAGTGTTCGCAAAAAGGTAATTATAGCTAACAGAAGTCCCAATAATAGTAAAAGAGGCTAAACCAATAGAATCTATAAGTCTGAAAAAAGAAAATCCTTTTTTAAAGAAAGATGGAACAAAAAAAGTAATAACACTTCCTAAAATAGCAACCAATAAATAGTTTGAATCTATTAGATAAAATAATGGAGTGCGATTTATAATTAAATCCCTAACAGTGCCTCCACCAACTGCTGTAATAATGCCTAGAAAAACAACTCCAAATAGAGTTAGTTTTGCCCCTTTGGCTCTAAAGGCTCCGGTTATTGCAAAAGCAAGCGTGCCAAGAAGGTCTAAAAAATACATATTTAATTATCCTACCAAAAAACCGCCTTCTTGGGAAAGCGGCTTTAAAAAACTCCAGGAAATGGACGCTATTCGAACCTGTTTTATGGGGTTTGAAGGTAATTTTGAGGTGCCGGTTTTGGCTAGAGGATGCTAATATCAGCTTTATTCCTCTCCTTCTCTATTTCTCTCCTCTATTTCTTCTTCTGATAAAGAAGGCACGGAGACAGCCTTAGTGGTAGCGGTAAAAAAAATGATAAAACATTCGTCTGGTGTTATCACTCCAAATTCTCTACACTTAGCTTCAATCGATGTACATATCTCTGATGGTCCTCCCATTTCTGTACAGAAAGCTTCGAGCGGTTCAAATGATTCATAGCCCTCCAGAGGAAATCTCTCACATGCCTCTGGTGGCCCTCCCTGTTCTATACAGAAAGCTCTAACTGTTCCAAGCGATTCAAAACCCTCAAGTATTTTCTCTACTTCTAATTCCTGCCGAACCTTCTCTTGAATTCTCTCTCTTGCCTCTACTGGAACTTCCACCGGTAGAGAAACTGCTTCCGGAACATCACCCAAAGCATTTTTAGCTTTTAATACCTCAACTGCTTTTTCGTGTCCCTTGACCGAAGCTTTCATTGCATTTTCAATGGCGGATTTGGCCTGCTCGGGAACCTTCTCATAAACTTCGGCTAAAACCTCCAAGTGTTTAGAAGTTGCCTTTCCGACTTTAGCTAGGACTGCCATAGCTTTTTCAGTGTTCTTATCCTCAGCCATAGCTTTTTCTGCCCTGGCTATGCTGTTATTTAACTGTTTCTCATATCTTGCCAGGGTTTTTTCTACGAGTTCTGACTTCCCTTTTTCTACTACAGCCTGGGCTTCAGCTAGTCTTTCAGCAGCCAAGGTAGCATACCTTTCGGCTTTTTTCAGATCGCCAAAGGTAAAGAAAGTAACAATCTCTTCGGCAATTGTCTCCAGAAAGTAAAACGGACTGTCAGGAGTAAGTCCAGGATCAGGCAGTTCCGTTTCTTGAGCCAAAACTCCTGTCCCGAGAGAAAATAGAAATGCTAAAGTTATTAATAAAGATATTGCTTTCATAATATTAATAAATTAATAATAATTAATGATCTTCCTTTATTCTACCAGAAAACCGCCTTCTTGAGAAAGGGGCTTGAAAAAAACTCCGGAGCGTGGACGCTATTCGAACCTATCTTATGGGACTTGAAGGAAGTTTTGAGGTGCCGACTTTGGTTAACAAATAAAAAACCAGCCGAATGGCTGATTTCTTATCCTAAATAAATCTCTTTGACACTTACTTAGAGTATTAGCGGGAGGTAGAAACGTGTTAGTTTCTTGCTCTATGAGCCCCGCTACCTTTTTTTTACTTACCGCTATAGGCAAGTTTTTTACAGTCTGGACAATTAGCTATATGTCCACCACCGTAAGGGATTAACTTCACCTCAACCTCTTTTCCGCAAGACTGACAAGTTACCTTTTTCGTCACACTATCTGTATCACTCATACTATTACCATCCTTTTTTTTAAAATCTAATTAAAACAATACCACATTTCTGTGATATTGTCAAACCGGAGCTCGCCGGATGGGACGATTTTCGAACTTTTAGGTGAGTGGATGAGATTAAATGCCCCAGATTGATGCTACGGCAAGTAGAAGAATTGTTGACGGCTGGACGATGTTAGAACCTGTTTTATGAGTAGTTTAAAAAACTAAAAAGTCCCTAGCTTCTTCTTCTTTGCCAGCTATTAAAGATAGTTCGTCTATCGTGGGTTTTTTCAAATATAAATTACCAGCTTCTCTATAGAGATTAGCAGCATTTTGATAGCCATTCCTTTCCAAAAATTTTGCAAATTCCAAACGGCCTACCGCCATTTCCCCGATGATAAAGTAATTCAGAGCTCCTCCTATTTCGAAGGCAGCATTCTTGGATATCTCTCTGTTCCAAACCATTATCTCTTTTATTGATTTTCTTTTAGCTTTATCTTTAAGATAAAGCATCCAATAAGGAC
>SDBU01008314.1_pt1 | contig 11825 bp, 10 predicted proteins | sample 2277071 | NCBI WGS metagenome assembly SDBU01 (sample SAMN10397929, study PRJNA504765) | marine sediment metagenome | isolation source: marine sediment core GS08_GC12, 126 cmbsf | place: Arctic Ocean: Gakkel Ridge, Loki's castle | collected 2008
ATTATTAAAGTTTACATTTCGGATTCCGCAAGTTCAGTGGACATGAGCTTTTTACAATTCGTAATTCGTAACTCGTAATTCGTAATTTACATAAAGTCAATATCAAAAATTAAATTATCTATACTTCAACGCCCCTGTTGTGAATTATTCAAAGGGTGATTATGACCTCAATTTCGCCCAAACAACGCCTGTTTTAGGTGCCACTCTGACAGAGTGCAAAAACGCTCCAATACTGAGTTTGAGGCTGATCAAAAGGGTCACTTTAGTGCCAAGGGACCTTTCGTTTACCACCAAGACACTAAGACACCAAGAAAAATGGGCATCCTTAGTGTCTTGGTGCCTTAGTGGTTGATTTTCATGTCTCTAATCAAAAACCCGGAAAAATGGGAGTTTTCCTGCTGTAATAAGGATCGCAAAGGTATGTCAGCCGCTATGGTACCCTTTTGAATAGGTCTTAGCCCTTACCAGCACTGGGATTTGAAGGTATCAAACACGGGGTAGAATCCCTACCTATTTGGGCGAAAACTAGGTAATAGAAACAACGTCGGACACCAAATTAGAAAGGCTGCGGCGAGGATAGGGGTTGCAAACTTTCACCCTCATAAGCTCCGTCATTCAAGAGCTACGGATATGTTGCTAAATAAGGGGGTATCTCTCAAAGCTTTAAGTAAGTATTTAGGTCACTCATCAGTGGCAATTACAGCCGAGATGTACGTTCATGATGAAGTTAATGCGAACGCATTGTTTGCTTTAGACTCAATTTGAGTGCGAAGTTGCGGTAGGAAAGAATAGGGGGAATTTAAACTAGAAGCGAGGTGGCCCCGAGAATCGGGACTGCTGATCGAGACGAACAATCCCCGATTCTCGGGGCCCGATGCTCCGGCTGGCTCTTTCTTTCGTGGCTAGCAAAGACTTGACAAACCCGTTGTTTTCGTGTAATATTACGGGAAGTCAAGAACGTTTGGATTTTCCAATTCGTTCTCTATATGCAACTAAAATAAAGAAAGGAAGGTTAAAAAAATGTTTAATAAAACGATTATCACAGCTTTAGTCCTAACGGCTATAGCAACTATTGTCTGCTATGTAAATATGGCAGAATCCCAAGGATACGTCACCGACGGGTTGATTGGCTTTTGGACGATGGATGCAGCAGATATCCAAGATGTCACCGTTAGAGACGTTTCGGGAAATGGTAACGATGGAACAATTGGAGGTGACCCCCAACCAATCGCTGGCAAAATTGAGGAAGCCCTGCATTTTGATGGAGAGGATGATTTTGTTGCATTGCCTAATTTGGGTGAAGAACCAGTAGTCAGTGTGGAAGTCTGGGCGATAGCGGACCAGCCTTTTGATAATATTAGAGGGTTGGTTTCCACTTTTGACCCCCCACAATGGAAGGCAGGAACAGTTCACTTCAAGTTTGAATCCGGCAACATAGACATCCTGAAAAAAGGATAAGGACGGTTACGCTATGAAACTGACGGCTGGGAGGCTAACCTTCAGGTCACGTTGGGTGAGGAGTTGGGGAGTTCGGATTGGTCGCTACGGGTGAAAAACACTGGGAGCGAACCGCGTGAGGTAATGGTGAGCTTTCCGTATCTGGATGGCGTGCGCTTGGGGAAAGAGGGAGCCGCTAATCTGGCAACCGCTATGAACCAAGCGGGCATGATTACGCCTGCCTGGGCGCACAGCAGCGGAGCGGTTGGGAATGGAGGCCAGGTCTCCATGCAGTGGCACGCTATCTGGGACCCAACATCGCCGAGTGCGTTAGGTTTGATTATAATGGACCCAGAGGTGCAGGCGAAGATGCTGGTGCTTAAGGAGCCATCCATCGAAGTGCGTTACTTCCCTCCGCAGAGGTTGTTGCCAGGCGAGAGCATTGAGCTGCCTGCGGTGCGGCTGCTCGTATACTGCGGGGATTGGCGGACTGCTGCGCGAGCTTATCGCAGGTGGTACAGCAGTGCCTACATTTGCGCGGAGCCACCCGCATGGTTCCGCGATTCCGACGGAATGCAAGAACAGTCTAATGGTTCGTCAAACACAGATACAGTAAAGGTTTTTAAGGATCATACATCTTGATGCAGCTATGTTGGGATTAAGCCAGATATAGTGGATAAGTAACCGTTGACATTAGGACATTGCATACACAATATAATGCATTTTTCAATGGCATCATTGACGAAGTTGCGATTATCAAGAACATTCTGAGTCAGTAGATTATTCATCTATGCGGACCATTCATCTCAAACTTTGACTTGTTTTTTGTGCCGTTCCGTAAGACCAGCGACTTGGCTGCCTGCCGTCCGCCAGGAGGGGTTGAGTAGGCAAAGCCGTATCGAAACCAGCCAGTCGTCGGTGAGCGAAGCGAGCATGTTACTACACAAAAAACAAAAAACGGCAATGATGCGAAAGGAGGAAACATGTTTCAAATAAGATTTTTGTCCATGGCAATGATAATGGGGGTATTTGGAAGTTCAACTCGATGCGTCTATCATAATCGAAGTTCCTTAGCCCAATCCCAATTAACAGCCTCCGGCGAGAGGGCTAAGGAAAGAAAACCTCTGATTAAAAAGCTGGGCACCATCGATTGCGACATGGTTGAGACTACGCCCATCGTCTTCCACGGTAGACTCTATCGTTTTGAATACGTGCGCGCTAACTACAAGCCAAATAATAAAATCCCCCTGCCCCCTTTCTCAAAGGGGGAGGGCGATTCCTACTTCCGCTTCATCGATGTGGAATCAGGCAAACCTACACCCGCCTTTGCTGCCGGCTACCACCTTGGCAGCGCCTACATCGAAGATGACACAGTCTACGTCTACGGCGTCGATACGTGGGGCGCGGAGAATATCGAAGTCTTCTGGTCTAGGAATCTGGAAGAATGGTCATCCAAGCCCGCACTGACTCTGCCGGGTTGGGGAATCTATAACAATTCCGTTTGTAAAGGAGCAGGACGCTACATTATGGCTTTCGAAATTGGCAAGCCCCCCGAAGAAACTGGCGTAGGATTCACCACGCGCTTCGCAGAATCTAGTGACCTTCTCAACTGGAAACTCACCCCTTCCGAGTGCGTCTACTCCAAGGAACGCTACACTGCCTGCCCCGCCCTACGATTCCTCGACAGCTTTTATTACATGCTCTATCTTGAGTCTAGGCCCGGCCCCACTTACGAGACTCACATCGTTCGTTCCAATGACCTAGTTCACTGGCAGAGCAGTCCTTTCAATCCGGTGTTGCAGTTTGACGAAGAAGACAAGATAATCGGAAATCCCAACCTCACTACTGAGCAGCGGGAGCACATCGCCAAGTCCGTCAACAGGAACAACTCTGACGCCGACTTGTGCGAATTCAACGGGCAGGTCATCATCTACTACTCCTGGGGTAACCAACAAGGCACAGAGTTCCTCGCTCACGCCGTCTATAACGGTACCCTGGAAAGCTTTCTTCGCGGCTTTTTCCCGAAAGGGGAGCCATAAAAAGTGTCTAAAGTGTCTAAAGTTAGTCACAAAAGAAAGAGTTACCGATTTTGCGCGGATCCGCGCAAAATCGAGTTATGAACTGCCGCTTCGCCCGACGACTGGCTGGTTTCGATACGGCTTTGCCTACTCAACCCAAGTCGCTGGTCTTACGGAAGTTTTCTTTCGTGGCTGAAGTTTTGAAGTGTCTAAAGTCGAAGTCCTGTACTGTAACAACAAAAATAACAAACAGGGATAGGATAGTTTTTCTGTCCCATTTACATCAGTGGAGGTAATAAAAATGAATATAGCAGTAGCAAGATTAACACTGGTATTATTATTAATCGTCATTAGTATGATGTTGACAGGACAAAGTTCTGCCAAAATTGACCCAGAAACCGTTGCAGCAGTGTGGCTCTTTGATGAAGGCAGCGGTAAAATAGCCAAAGATGCCTCTGGGAATGGCAATGACGGGGAGTTCAAGGGCAATCCTAAATGGGTGGTAGGAAAGTTCGGCAAGGCTTTGGAGTTTGACGGAAGTGATGATTATGTTGATTGCGGGAATAACCCAGATCTGGATAACCCCGAAGCTCTTACCGTTGTGGCCTGGATATACACTTCTCCGGGTACGACTGAAAAAGGTGTCATTGTAAAAGGTGGAGGCACTAGCAGTCCTGGCTGGGATTTTAGAATAAGGCAGGGAGTTCCCGCTTGGGCATTACGCAAAGGAGATAATAGCGGTTACTGGGATTTGTTTAACGGTACAAATGTCACCGGCAAGACATGGTACCATATTGCTGGGACATTTGACGAAAAGAAGCTAATAAGGTATTTGGATGGCGAATCAGAACAAGAAGGACCCACTGATCAACCATACCTTCCAGGCGATAATTGTCATATAGGCCATTGCATACAATATAATGCATTTTTCAATGGCATCATTGACGAAGTCGCGATTATCAAGGACACTCTGAGTCAAGATGATATTGAGGACATCATGAACCTGGGGCTTGAGAAGGCACTCGGATATGCTGCCGTTTTCCCTGCAAGTAAACTAACCGCCACCTGGGGAAGCATCAAAGCCAAATATTAGACTGGGTCGATTCCCTAGCCTTTAAACCCATCTCAATGGAGTGCATCAACCATGTTGATGCACGCATTGACACGGTCAATGCAATCCCAAAATTAAGCCGTTCGTGGTAACGCAATTTATTGCGCGTTCTAAACGGCGATAAATCGCCGAACTTAGAACCAAAATGTAAGGAGGCTGAAACATGGAAATAGAACAAAAAAACGGCAGAATTGAAAAACTCCTTTTGCGGGCGCGGGCGTTGGATAGGCAACCTAGACCCGACTTATGCGCTAAGCTGGAGGAGGAATCTTATGCTGAAACTGCTCGGCTTTCGCAGGTAATAAGGCGCGCGAAGGCGTTAGAAAAGATATTGATGGGCATGGATATTGTCATCAACGACAGTGAAATGATAGTCGGCGAACAGACATCTGTCGGTTCGTCTGCACACACGGAAGCACATTCTCAAAGAGGAATCCCCAAAACCGGTTATTTAATCCCGGATTTTGCCAAGGTGCTCAAGGGAGGTTTTGAAGGGATAAAAAGCAGCGTCGAAGAGCGGCTTTTTAGTCTGGATGAAGCGAATCCCTCTGATATGCCCAAGTCGCAATTTTTACAAGCTGTGTTGATAACTTGCGACGCTATCATTGGCTATGCGCGGCGTTATAGCGTTCTTGCCAAGGAAATGGCGGAGATTGAAACCTCTGAATCTCACCAACAAGAACTGCTGGAAATCTCTCGAATCTGCGCAAAAGTCCCCGCGCAATCAGCTGATACTTTCCATGAAGCATTGCAGTCTGCTTGGTTTGTTCATCTCGGCATCCACATGGAAGGACGCGGACCGGGATTTTCCTTGGGCAGATTTGACCAATATATGTATCCCTTTTATCTTTCGGATATCGCTTCAGGTGTATCCAAAGATGAAATCGCCGAATTAGTAAAATGCTTTTGGATTAAAATATACGAAAATGACTATCTCGGCAACACTGGCGTGCAAAATCTCACGTTAGCCGGGCTGACACCCCAAGGCACTGACGGGACAAACGAGCTTTCTTATCTCTGCCTAGATGTGGTTAAGGAATTAAAACTGATTTATCCCTCTGTATCCGCGAGATTCCACAAAGATACGCCGCAAAGCTTTCTGGACAAATGCTTAGAAGTGCTGAAAACAGGCATGAACATGCCTCAGTTTTGGAAGGATGAAGTCATGATAGATGCGATGGTGCATGCGGGGTATGCTTTACAAGACGCTTCCGATTATGCTCTTATCGGTTGTCATGAACCCACAGTGCCTGGGCGAACTTTGGGCAAACCTGCTGCGAATCCTGGCTATTTCTCCTTTGCGCATTTGACGCAGAACGCTATCTCCAAAATAGAGGATTTTCAATCGTTCGATGAACTTTTTTTCGACTTTTCTGAGCAGATGGCTCAGAATATCAGAAATGTTGTCATCACACAAAATCATCAAGATAATCTGCGTTGGCAATTATTCCCTCAACCTCTTTTATCCAGTCTTATGCCCGATTGCATCGCCAAAGGGATGGGGCTAAGCGAAGGCGGTTGCCGATACAATTTCTCCGGTTTTCAGGGAATCGGTTTGGCGACAGCGGCAGATTCACTGGCGGCTGTGAAGAAACTGGTTTTTGAAGAGAAATCAATCGAAAAAAGAGAACTTCTTTCTGCTTTAGAGAAGAATTTTGAGGGATATGAAGTCTTGCGCCAGCGTCTGCTGAACGATGCGCCAAAATGGGGCAATGACGATGATTATGTCGATGAAATTGCCATAGCCATAGTTGAAGCATATCGGAAAGAGGTGGACAAATATACCAATTTTCGTGGAGGCAAATTTATCCCTGCGCTTTGGTCATTTTATGTCAATATCAACTTCGGAAGAGGATTGGGCACAAGCGCGGACGGTCGAAAAGCAGGAGAACCGGTGAGCCATTCAATAGGCCCATCAACAGGTGCAGCATCCAATGGTCCAACGGCAATCCTCAAATCCTGCGCCAAGCTCCCACATAGACGTTTGGCAAATGGCACTTCGCTGCTTTGGGATTTCCAGCCCTTTCTACTCAGAGAGGAAGAGACAGTAGGAAAATTCAAATCCCTCGTCAAAAGCGCGATGTCCCTGGGATTGATGCAACTCCATTGCAATATCATCAATACAGATAAACTTGAGGAGGCAAAACTTCATCCCGAACTATATCGCGATTTAATTGTTCGAGTAGCTGGATATAGCGATTATTTTGTGCATTTATCAGAGCCTTTACAACATTTTGTCATCGAACGCACCAAACATGAAATTTGAGAAAGAGCGAGAGGACAAACCGTCTTGATTGTCCTAAATTAAGCGAAAGTTCAGGTTTGAGTTAAAAAATATCTGTGACACATTTACCGTCGTGGAGGGCAAATGCTGTTGCGAATCCTTCAGATGTTCATTGGAAATCTGTTTGTTTTTGTTGCTTCGGTGTATATTTTCCGGTGCCTGCGGACAAGGATTTTTCACCTTGACATTTCGATTTTCTCCTTCATCTTTCTATATACCGCAACGCTTTATACCTTCATTTTGGGCCTTGCAAAGCTCCTTGAACCCAATAAGATTGCCCTCATCAGCATGGTTGGTTTGACCTTTCTCTTCATTCCCGCGTTGAGGAATCGAGAACAGTGGATAAGTTTTTTTAGAGTTCAAATCTCCTGGCGCGTGCGGATAGCACCAGTGCTATCGCACTCGCTGAGAAGCGTTAGAATCTCAAAGCTTGGTGCTCTCCTTTTGCTTCTTGCCCTTCTGCAATTGGCGCGAATTCTTTTCCACGTATGGTATCTCCCACCCTATGTTTGGGATACCATGACATATCATCTGCCCAATGTTGCCGAATGGGTACAAAAACAACATATTCACGCCATCACAACTCCCGTCACGCGCAGTTATTGGCCTGCTACTTTTGAAGTGCTGGAAACGTGGTTCGTAGTCTTTTTACATCACGATATTCTCATACAATTAGGGTGTGTTTTGTGTTATTTCGTCGCGGGGACGTCAGTATATGCGATGGCTCGAATATTGGGTGCCGGCAACCTTCTTTCAGCGTGTATAGCACTGTTCTACCTCTACACGCCCTCCCTTGCCATCCACGCGACCTCTTGTAATACCGATTTACCTGTTGCAGCCGCTTACCTCCTTTCGATGGCAATCATTCTTGACCTTCTCAAAAACGGGGAGAGGGAATCTTTTCCACTGGCGAATCGTGTCATGATTGTTCTCATGGCGCAAAGCTTCGGGTTTGGTTCCAAAGCTTACACCGCATTTCTTCTCCCCGGTCTCCTTATGCTGGGCGTTGTCGCCTTCAAACGCGGTGCGAGCACTCTGTTCGCCTTCCGCAAACATCACCTGTTTCGCGAGGTGGGACGCCTCTTTTTGCCTAAGACAATTCCATCCGCAAATAAAGTCGCTCTATACACCGTTCTGATTTTAGGGAGTGGGATTCTCGGCTTCTACTGGTATCTCCGTAACTGGGTAGTCTGTGACAATCCCTTTCACCCTACAGACTTTCGGATGTTTGGGCATTTGATTTTCGGAACAGGGGATGCGCCACAATATGCTTCAGGACAACGTGGTGGAGACACACGGCGAAGCCGAAGGCTTCGCCTGTGTGCTCCATCAGCCTGATAGCTCTGTGGGAAAATACACGTGCGCTTGTCACGGATAGGATATTTGACCAACATGGAGCTTTTACCTCTGACATTGGCTATATGAGCGGTTGGGGGTGGTTCAGTTTTGTCTCTGGGATTCCGGCGCTATTCTATGCGATTTTTTTTGCGAGAGGTTTTCGTTTGTTGATTCTCTCGTTCGCATTGTCGTTGATGGGGTTGTTTGCTGGTATCACCGTTGACCCCTGGTACATGCGTTTTACTTTGTGGTTTCCGGCGATTTTTGCCCTCTCGTTTGCGGCGTTAATCACGAATCTCCGCAATAAATGGATAAAAGGTTGTCTTATAGCTCTTGCTGCGATGTGTACCATCTTTAATTTTATCGCTGTGCTCAACGCCGGTGTGTTTTCGTTAGATGACTTTTCGAAAATGATGGCGACACCACCGCTTTTTCGGTCTACCGCAAAGCTGACACGATACAACGAGGGAGCTTACAAAGAGACACTCGCCCGCGTTCCTGAGGATGAAATCATCGGATACAATGTTGACGACAACGACTGGATTTATCCGTTATACGATTCCGACCTATCACGCCATCTGATGTACGTGCCGATTGACAATCTATTGTTCATCCCTTTCATGAAGCAGCACCGGATAAATTATCTCTTCGTTGGTAGAACTGGGGCAATTCAAAATCAACTTCTGGAAAAAGCTGTACAGGATGGTTTTCTGGAAAAAATCACAAGGTACCTTTATGCACTCAGATAGAATCAACATTGTAGCGGTGGTGGGGCAACTGACTGTTGTTAAATATTCAACCCCTCGCCGAGTTCAAGAGGAAATTGTAAGATACAAGGACAAAATCGAAAGGCTTTAAGGTTACTTTTATGCCCCTTTTATGCGAGCGAAAAAAAACCATGCGGAAGGCGAACGGAGTACTCGCACCGCGTGCACCTAAGTCAAATTCGACTTTCAGGGCGGTTCTCATTGGGTTCATTTTAATCCCAATAAACGCCTACTGGATTGGGCTAGGAAGCGAAGTATGGTATTCGTTGCATATAACCTCTGCATCGCTCTTTTTCAATACGGTCTTCAGCTTATTCGTTATAGTTATACTGAATTTGCCCCTAAAGAAATTGCGGCCATCTCTTTCGCTTTCTCAAGGAGAACTACTGACGGTTTATGTTATGCTGGTGATGTTATCCACCGTGTGCGGGCATACAATGATGTGTTACCTGCTAGGAATCTTGGTACACCCTTTTTGGTTCTCCACCCGCGAAAACGAGTGGGCTGACCTCTTCTTGAAGGATATTCCACAATGGTTTACGACACAGGACAAAAGTATTCTCAGAGGTTTTTTTGAAGGAGACTCTTCTTTATACACAGCCGAGTTTATCAAAACCTGGCTTTGGCCTGTGTTATTGTGGTCAGCTATCATTTTCGCGCTTTTTTTTGTCTTTTTATGCATCAATGTCATTATCAGAAGACAGTGGACAGAGGTAGATAAGCTGAGCTATCCCATCGTCCAACTGCCCATCGAGATGACAACGCCAGGCTTCTTTTCAAACCGGTTAATGTGGATAGGTTTTGCTGTTGCAGGTGGTATTGATATCATCAATGGCTTGCATGTCCTTTCTCCCGCTATCCCTGGCATACCGATGAAGTTTTATAACATTAATCGCTTTTTCACAGAGAAACCGTGGAACGCCATCGGTTGGACACAAGCTTCTTTTTATCCATTTATCATCGGATTAACCTTTTTCGTGCCGTTAGACCTTTCCTTTTCTGCATGGTTTTTCTATCTCTTTGGGAAGGCGGAAAGGGTTTTGGGGAGCATCATGGGCTGGCGAGCTTTGCCCGCATTTCCGTATCTTAATGAGCAAGGCGAAGGCGCGTGGGTTGCTTTGGGTATCTTGGCGTTATGGGGAAGTAAAAACCACTTAAAGCAAGTTTTTTTGAAAATTTTTACAAAAAGGTCCAAGCTTGATGAAGATGATTCGCCTGTCAGTTATAGAACCGCCGCTATAGGTATATTAATTGGGATGACCTTTCTTATACTGCTTTTAAAGAAAGCTGGCATGTCCATTGGGGTGATTGCGCTATATTTTGCCCTCTATTTTGCAATCTCAATAGCCATCACGCGAGTGAGAGCAGTACTCGGGCCGCCTGTTCATGAAGTTATCTTTATGCATCCGCAACGCATGATGGTGGCAACTTTTGGCACGCGGACACTTGGCAGCGCGAATTTGACGATTCTCTCTTTCCTTTATGCGTTTAACAGATGCAACAGAGCACATCCGATGCCGAACCAATTGGAAGCGTTTAAAATCGCAGAGAGGACCGAGATAAACAACAAGAAGATGATTTCTGCACTGATTTTTGCGCTTGCTTTTAGCATTATTATATCGTTTTGGGTGTATTTAGATATCATGTATAAATATGGCGCGGCTGCTCGATGCCGCGGTTGGATATTGGGTATAGGACGGGAAAGCTTCGGTCATTTAGAATCGTGGTTGCGTTATCCAAGGAGTATTGACTATTCAGGTTTAAGTTTCATGGGATTTGGTGCGGCGTTTACGGTTTTTCTTATGTTGATGCGACGAAGATTTCTTTGGTGGCCCTTTCATCCAGCGGGGTATGCACTAGGCCCCATCGGATTGGGTTGGTTTTGGTGCGCGATTCTAGCTGGCTGGGCTATTAAGTGGATTATCCTCAGACATGGTGGACTGAAAGCATATCGAAAAGCTGTGCCATTTTTTCTCGGCTTGATTTTAGGCGAGTATGTGGTTGGTTGTATATGGAGTGTAATAGGTGTAGTATTTGGGATTCCCGTGTATTCGGTTTGGCTATGAATGCCACACGATGGATGGTATGGAAAAATATGCCGCCACTTGGGGCAACAGTAATTGTAGTTCCGTAAGCCCAGCGACTTGGGTTGAGTAGGCGAAGCCGTATCGAAACCAGCCAGGCGTCGGTGAGCGAAGCGAACACACCAGATAGACCCAGACGGTGATTGGCTTCTAAGCAGATTGCGTAACCTCAGCTTGATTCAAACTTTTCCTTGCTCTGTTTGGCATCTGCTTTCGCAGTTTCAACCCTTTGTTTCCTAACCGGGTATACCTAAACAAGGTGCGTCTGGTACCTCTCAGCAGTTCCAGTCCCAATTTAAGGGACACTCCTAATCAGCAGTTACATGGCGCGCAACATCAATCTGGACGCCACCTGAATCTCTGTCATTTGTGCCCTTTTTGTCATTGGTCAAAAAGGGGTCATTTCTCAGGGGCAAAAAAGGCTTACAAAATCTACGTTCTTATGGTATGATTTTATCGGTCAAAAAGGTAGACGTTTGTGACCAACAATCAGCGATTCAATTCCACGTTGGTTTGAACACATAAGCGTTACATCAGCCAAGGTATTGAGGAGCGAAGGAAATAATGAAATTTCTTTGCGTTATCGCTTCATTCATACTCATATTCTTCACCATCACCGCAATCGCCCAAAACCATGTGCTAAAGCTTGACGGCGATGGCGACTACGTACAACTTCCAAGCAACATATTCAATGACTTAGACGAATCCACAATCGAAGCTTGGGTCAAGTGGGAGTGGTTCGGATACTTCTCACAGCCCTTCGGCTTTGGGTCTGGCGAAAAATGG
>SDBU01008315.1_pt1 | contig 11821 bp, 12 predicted proteins | sample 2277071 | NCBI WGS metagenome assembly SDBU01 (sample SAMN10397929, study PRJNA504765) | marine sediment metagenome | isolation source: marine sediment core GS08_GC12, 126 cmbsf | place: Arctic Ocean: Gakkel Ridge, Loki's castle | collected 2008
GCCGGGAAAACACGGAGAGGGGGGCGGCACAACTGCCCAGGGCTAAAAGCCCTGGTCTATACACCGGCAAAGCCGGTGCAAAGGCCCGTGAACGGGCCTGTAACGATCGTCGAGCGTTGGCGACACTCCCGCACATCGGGCGCTGGGGGCGGAAGGGCACGCACAACGGAGTTGTGCGTGGCACCCAACTCGATCTGACGGCCGAAAATGTGGGTAATGACAAGGGCTCACGCCCCCGGCAAAATACTGCCGGCCCTTCGGGCCTTACGACAAAAGACCGTACAACGAACACACCGAGAAAGTGCAAAACAAATTCGACATTTTGAATGTTAGTACCACAGGGCCGTACTGGAGGCCCTCGCCGGGGCGAACCGGGGGGTGCTGACGGTGGCTCATCGCCATTGGCGGCCCGCGGGGGTCAACCTTTGACGAATGGCTCCATGTGGCGGTCGCCCAAGGGCACGGGGCAGGTGGAGTCGGGGCCGAACCACTTGGCGTAGATCGGGTGGAACTCGCCGGAGGTCCACAAATCGTGGAGGCTGTAGTTCAGGGCGTCTCGCCAGTCGGAGTCGTTTTCCGGGACGGCGATGCCGAACTGCGCCGGCGAATAGGCCGTCGCCGTGACGGCCAGGATGCCGTCGGGGCCGACTTTGTGGCCGGCGCGCATGGCGGTGTTGATGATGATGGAGTTGTCGTCGGTGAATCCGTCGATCTGGCCGTCGATGAGCGCCTGGATGCCGGCGGCGTGGCTGTCGAAAGGCTGGAGCGTCGGTTTGGCCCAGCCCTTCTCGGCGAAGAAGGCCTGAATCTCACCTTCGGAGGAGGAGGACCGCTTGATGCCGATCTTCTTGCCCGCGAAGTCGCCCAGATTGCGCCGGCCTTTGCGCAGGTCGTACAGCACGCCTTTGGCATCCCAGCCGTAGGGCACCGTGAAGTCGACGTTGGCGTCTCGCTTGCGGGTGTTGTTGATGTGGCACAGGGACATGTGGACCTCGCCGGATTGAACCCAACTGATGCGGGTCTCGTCGGTGACGGCGCGGAACTGGATGCGGAGTTTCTTGTCGATGATCCCTTCGAGCCTGGCCACCACGGCCCGGGCGATGTCCACGTCGAAGCCGACCAGCTCGCCATCCTGCCGGAAGCCGAACGGCGACGCCTCCTGGCCCATGCCGATGATCACCACCCCATCTTCCTTGACCGCATCCAGCGTGGATCTGTCTTTGTCGTCCGCGGGGGACTTGCCGCATCCGGCGGCATGGACGACCAAACACAAGGCCGCGCCCAGCACTGCTGTCATCACCACATTTCGCATGTTCTTGCTCTCATTACGCGGAATTCCGTTGGCCCGCCGCCTCTGTCCGCCACGCCTTGTCCAGCCGATGGGCCAAGGCGGAGGCGGCCGAAGCCGGGGCCCAGTATAGCAGCAGGACCGCCGACAGCACGAGCGCGTAATTGGCCGGCTCGGAAGTGTGGATCTGCCGGGCCGAATACGTAAGCTCCGCCACGGCCACGACGGTGAGCACGGAGGTGTCCTTGAAGACCGTGATGGCCTGGCCCAAGATGGCGGGCGCCATGGCCCGCAGGGCGATGGGCAGTTTGATCGTCAACAAGATGTGCCGGCGGGACAGCCCCAGCGCCCTGGCGGCATCCAGCCAGCCGGTGTCCACCGCGGCCATCCCCGAGCGGATGATCTCGCTGAGATAGACGGCCGCGTACAACGTGAAGGCCGTGATGGCCAGCACGACCCCGGGCACGGGCACGCGCAGCGCGAAAAGTCGGTACGGCAGGTAGAAGAACAGCAGCACCAGGATCATCACCGGGATGCCGCGAGTGGTGTGGACCACCGCGGTGGCCAGAAGGTCGATCAGTCGCCGCAGCACGTGGCGCCCGCGCGGCCTGGAGCGGCAAACAGCCAGCAGGACGCCCAGCGGCGCGCCGAGGGTGAGGCTGACACCCGTGATGACCAGCGACAGGCACAGCCCGCCGATCTGCTGCAGGAACGCCGGGTAGCGCGGGTCGATCATCTCCGGCGGGGTCGGGTACCCCAGCAGCAGCACGCGAAATATCTCGCCCGGGCTCATCGCGCCGCCTCCAGTTTGCGCAGGGCCCGGCGGCTCAACCGGTTGACGAGCAGACCCAGCAGCAGCGCCATCGTCAGGTGCACCGCCGCCACGCACAGCAGCGGTTCGGCCCAGGCGAACGTCTGTCCGGCGATCCGCGCGGCCTGCCCGGCCAGTTCCATCTGCCCCACGGACAGGGGGACGACGAGGGCCATCGTGGAGTTCTTCATGTTGTGGATCAGTCGCGTGCCCAGGGCCGGCAGGGCGATGCGGACCGCCTGCGGATACACCACGCGGACGGCCGTCGCGCGTGGGCTGAGGCCCAACACCCGCCCGGCGTCCCACTGCCGCGGCGAGACGCCCCGCAGCCCGGAGCGGAGAATCTCGGCGATGTAGGCCGAACTGTTCAGCGACAGCCCGGCAATCAGCAGGAACCAGTGGAGGTCCGTCGGGAGCGCTCGGCCTGTGAGGTTCCTGAGCACGCCCGGCAGCGCGAACACCAGCAGCAACAGGAGCGGCACGGGGGGCAGGTTGCGGAACAGGTTGACGTAGCCCGCGGCGACAAGGCGCCATGTCCGCCGCGACCCCGTTCGCATGGCCACCACGATCACGCCCAGCAGCAGCGACAGGAGTGTTGTCGCCACGGTGATTCCCAGCGTGACCGCCACGCCTCGGCACAGCCAGCCGAAGTAAGGATCACTGAAGACGTGGCGTCCGAAATCCATAGTCAGGCCCACTCCGCGTCGAGGCGGTCCAACACGTCAGGCCGGTCGGACACTTCGACGGCGCCGTCGGCCAACATGGCGAATCGGCCGGCGGTGTGCTTGGCGAAGGCGAGGTTGTGGGTGATCAGCAGCATGGTGACGCCGGCCTGAGACAGGCGGCTGATGCTCCGCAGCACCTCACCGATCAGGGACGGGTCCAGACCGCTGGTCGGTTCGTCCAGCAGCAGCAACAGCGGGTCCATCGCCAATGCCCGTGCGATCGCCACACGCTGCCGTTCGCCGCCGGAAAGAGACGAAGGAACCTGTGACGCCTTCTCGGTGAGCCCCACGGCCTCGAGTTCGGCCATGGCGCGCCGTTGGGCGTCGTGCCGGCCCAGCTTGCGGACACGCCGCAGCGCGAGAGAGACGTTCTCCAGGGCCGTCATGTGGGGGAACAGGTTGTGCTCCTGGAAGACCACGCCGATTTTTCCATACAGGCTGGAGGGGTATGGCCGCCCGGCCTCGACCGTGTGATCGCCCACCGTCAACTGCCCCCGGTCGAAGCCGACCAGCCCGCTGATGATGCGCACCAGTGTGGTCTTGCCGCAGCCCGATGGACCGCACAGGGCAAAGACCATGCCCTTGTCGATCTCGAAAGAGACGTCGTGCAGGCAGCGCCACCCATTGTAGTCCTTGCACAGATTCTCGACGTGGAGGATCATTCGGCCCGTGAGTATAAGTGGAGGCCCCCCCGATGTGAAGCCGGTTCACCAGATAGTCAGGCCAACCCTCGGGCCGGCCGGACAACGGACTTATCCATAGCGCCTTGAACGTAGATGCACAGCGAGAGCATGAAGAGTTGATACGGACCCACCTTCTCTGTGTCCTTCGCCATTGGTTTTCGCTCCTGGCTCAGGCGCTGGGTACGTGGGCCACCAGTACCCGCCAAGCAGGCCGAAGGCAAGCCCCCGTCCCCCGCGCTGTCACCCGGTTTACTTGATAAGTCAGCTTCCCACCGAGTTAACGGCCAGCGGTCGAACCGCCATCGATCGGTAATGCTGCACCCGTGATGAAACGTGCGTCGGATGAAGCCAGATAGAGAACCGCCTGGCTGATCTCGGACGGCGTTGCAATGCGCTTCATCGGCGCATAGTCGATCATCGCCTGCTCTGTGGCGGATGGGTCTTCACTCTTGTCGATATAGTCGCGGCGAATCATGTCGGTATCGACATAACCCGGACATACGCAGTTGACCCGAACGTCTGGTGCGATTTCCAACGCCATGGCGCGGGTCATGTTGACGACACCGCCCTTTGACGCGCAGTATACGGTGATCCCCGGCACTCCCATCAGACCGGCATCCGAGGCGATGTTGATGATATTGCCGTTGGATGTGCGCAACGCAGATAATGCTGCGCGGCAGCAGAAGAACGTACCCTTGAGGTTCACGTCGACGTGATGGTCCCACATCGCCTCGTCGCAATCCTCGATGGGTCTGCCGGCACCGATACCGGCGCTGTTCACCAGAATGTCGAGGCCACCGAAGGCATCGTCGGCGGTCTTTACGGCCAGCTCGCAACCGCCGACAGTTCCAATATCGCCCGGCGCGGCGACCAGGCGATGGGCATCGCCCAACTGCTCGATGGCGGCGCTCACGGATTGCCCTGTTCTGCCGTTGATCGCGACACGCGCGCCGGCGTCGCCAAAGGCTTCTGCAATACTGAAGCCGATACCCCGACTGCTGCCCGTCACGAGAACCCGCTTGCCCGTGAAATCCATGCTGTTCCTCTTCTAGCTGAACCAAGTGGAACGTTACCACTTATTCGCCCTTGTCCGCCCTCCTCGGTCGGCCGGCAGTCGAGCGGGAAGGGGCAACCGTCCCAGTTAAGCCGTCTTCCATCAAGAACAAGATGGAGTCCGAGCCCCAGTGCCATTCGCCAAACGGCATAATCACGTCGGCCCGGCCGTTGCCGTCCAGGTCCACCTGGCGGCGGATGCCCTCGTGCCCGCCGGGCATGGCGTGGGCTCGCCAGGTGCCGCCGAGGTTCTTCTTGTATACGCTCTTGTCCAGCGTCCGATTGTACGGGCTGGGCAGGAAACTGATGGCGTACAGCCGCTTTCCGTCGCCGTTCCAGACGCTGAACATCCCGTCGACGTTGGCGCCCAGGCCGAAGACGAGAATCTCCTCGTCGCCGTCGCCGTCCCAGTCGCCCCGGGAAAGCAATGACGCCGGCACGGGCCGCTTCCACAGAAGCTTGCCCGTCCCGTCGAACAGGTAGATACTGCGGCCCTTCTCGCAGAAGGCGATTTCCAGACCCTTTCTCGTCTTGTCGAAGTTGCCCAACGCGATGTTCTGGGCATGGCGGACGCCCTGGACGCGGTAGTCGATGCGGGACTTGATCCTCCCGGTAAGCGGCTCGACGACGTAGATGGGCCCCTTGGCGGCGCCGCATCCCTCGTGGTCGTAGATTACCTCGATGCGGCCGTCGCCGTCGACGTCGCCGAAGTCCACGAAGTCGCTGTGATGCCTCTGGGTGCGGTCTTCCCAGAGCACCGTCCCGTTGCCCCGCAGGCCCATGGTGAGCTTCTGCCAGTTGGGGAAGATTTCGTCCAGCCCGTCGCCGTCGACGTCGCATCGGCCCATCTCGTGGGCGTAGGCGGCGCCGCCTCGAAGCTTGGTGTCGTGCGTCCAGGCCTTCTTGCCGGTGTGGTCGTAGCAGTGCAGGACGCCGCCGTCTCGGACGACCACCGCCCGGGTCTTCTTATCGAGGAAGTGGCCGACGATGATATCCCCGCGTCCGTCCCTGGCGGCCCATTCGGTCTTGCCGGTGTCGGCGTTGATGCACCAAGTCCCGTCCTTGGTGGCGTGGAGCACGGAGAATCGCCCCTCGCCGTGCAGGTCGAACACGGGCAGGCGGCTCTCGTCGCCGTGCAGGGCGCCCAGCGGCTCGCTCTCCCAGACCACCGAGCCGTCGTCGTAGCGCAGCCGTTCGATCCGCGCGCCGGGATGTTCGCTGCGGCAGCGGAAGATGTCCGGCTGGCCGTCGCCGTCGACGTCCTTCACCTCGGAGATGATCGGGTGGAAGGCCATGCCCTCCACGCCCTCGTAGCCCTTCATCGGCCAGGCTTTCTTCACGCCGGGGACCTGTGCCCAGTCGGCGGCGGTGATTTTCAGCATGTTCACCCGGACGATCTTGCCCCACTTGTCCTCGCCGACGGCCCACTTGCCCTCGGGGCACAGGTGCATGTTGGTTTTCTGGTACTGGTAGTCGAGCATGCCCGCCTCCTCGCCGCCGTTGTGCCCGGCGGACCGCCCTTGCCCTTCGGCCGTTACCGATGAGGCCGCGGACATGACCGCAACGATTGTCAGCAGAAAGAAGTCCGTTCTTCGCATGTCAGGCGGGTCCTTCTAAAGAAAACGCATCTACCGAATTGAGTGGGACGGTTACCCTGTATTCTCCCTTGTCCGTCTTCTTCGGTCGGCTGCAGGGCGGAGGCGACGGGCGAGAGTGGTTTCGACTCTGGCAATGAAGCGGTCGCTGCCGAGGGGATAGCCCGGAATGGCGACTCGCGCAGTTCTCGACATCCCCGCAGCATACCGGCCGCCGGCTGCCCGTCAAGCGAAACACGGTAACCGACCCACTTGAGTCGTCCGGCAAAGGTGAGCCCTGTCAAGGGCGACAGATCTGTAGCCCGTGGCGTGAGCCCTTGTCATTACCCACATTTTCGCCCGTCAGATCGACTCGGGTGCCACGCACAACGGCGTTGTGCGTGCCCTCCCGCCTTCCAGCGTCCGATGTACGGGAGTATCGCCAACGCTCGACGGTCGTTACAGGCCCGTGAACGAGCCTTCGCGAAAACCGATACGGGCGTTTTCGACAAGCGCTGACCCGGCGTGATCCCATGGGCAAAAATGTGGGTAAAGACAAGGGCGCCAGCCCGTGGACGGTCGTCGCCCCGACACCACGAGCCCCGCAGGGGGCGAATCATGCCGACCGGTCCGGCCCACATGAATCGCTGCCTCCGGCAGTTCAAGAGCATGTTGGCCGCCGCCGCGGCGCCCGAGGGCGAGACGCACGCCGACGGCCACGCATGACGATGGTGCCCATCACGCTGCATCGACAACCCTGTTGAACTGAAACGGACTACACGATCGGCTGGCCCAGTCCGGCGGTGCGAAGGGTGGCCTCGTCCGGTCCACGTCCGGCGCAGCAGTCCGCCAGTTTTCCGTCAATGACGACCGCGGGGGCGGAGCGAATGCCCAGACCCTTGGCGCGCGCCGCCACGTCCGGGTCGTTCATGTCCAGGACGCTGACCTCGCAGGAGGGGCAGGCCACCCGGTTGACCAATTCGATGGTTTCTTCGCATGCGGGGCAGCCCGCACTGAACACTTCAATTTTCCGTTTCGCATTCATGACGACACCTCTTTCGCTTCCGGCTGCTGTGCATGGGGCCTCTGCCGCCCGGGGGCACATGCCGGACAAGCCCCGCCGTTCACGTCGGTCGCTCGTTGCGGCCAGGCGTTCCACACGGATGCCGCCATCAGCAGAACGATCCCGCCATACATGGCCACATCCGACACAAAGACGAATTTCCCAATCAGGGCGATCGCCGAGGCCGCCAGGCCAATAACGAAGGGGCCATATCCTCGGCGGGACCGGGCCCGGAACGCCAGCGCGCCGGCCGCGAACAAGAGGAACACGGCCGTCACGGGCAGCAGGTAGGCGGTCTTCAACAGGAACCCGACCCCCAGCGCGCTGAGCACGCCGGCGTAGGCGGGCCAGCACGCCGGACACAATCCCACCGGCAGAAGCGTTCCGCCGATGCCGGGCAGCACCCCCAGGGAACTCAGCCAGCCGGCTTTTCGCGGCGGTCCGCCTGATGTCTCGCTCGCCCCGGCCGCCTGCAAGCTCGATACGATGGCCTCGACCGGAGGCACGCCCTGCATCCCGCCGGACGGGCTCGCGTAAAGCCGGCAGCAGGAGATATTGTCGGACGGCTCGACCCCGGCCACGTCCTCACCCTCGATGAGCACCGTCGGCGACCCATAGCCACGGACGTACGGCGGGCTGGACGGGCCGGTTCGCTCCCACTCCACCCAGCAAGGCGGTTGCTTTGCCGCCGCAAAGGCCCGCAGCAGTTGCGTCCTCGTGTTCGAGACATTCGGGCAGTCGCGATCGTAGATGAGTTCAACTGTCGCCATGGTCAGTCCTCCAGGGCCTTGAGGATCGGACATTCAGTCACCGGGCCGCGGCCATCGCAGGCGGCTGTCAATTGCACCAGCGCCTTGCTCATCCTCTGAAGGTCACGCACCTTCTGCTGGATGTCTCCGATCTTGGCCTCCGCACGTCGGCGGACGTCGGCGCAACGCGAATCGGGAGATGCGCGTAACGACAGCAGTTCCTTGATTTCCTTCAGCGTGAACCCAAGGTCCTTCGCGCGTCTGACGAAGCGAATCCGTGTGACGGTCGCTTGCGGGTACTGCCGGTAACCGGAGGCACGCCGGGGCGGATTCTCGATCAACCCCTCGCGCTCGTAGAACCGAACGGTCTCAACGCCAACGCCCGCCTGGCGGGCCACGGTTCCAATGGTCAACGGCTTCATGAGGCTGATTCCTCTGTACGTCTACTTACATTATACGGTCCGTACCATACTACAGAGTCAAGGGTCATTGAGAGAAAACTCCCCTCGGCCGGTGGCGTGGTTGGATGATCGACGCGACCGCCCAGGTCATGCCACCCCGATCGCGAGTGCGGATGACCGGTTGGGCGAGCTTCGACGCGCCAAGACCTGGCCAATCAAGCGGTTAGTCTATAAAGGCACCTGTGGCGGGTGGCCGGGCCGGGTCTCGTTTGGGGGTGGCACGGCTTGAAAAGCCGTGCCACGGTGCGTGGGCCTACGCTCCGTCACGACCACGAACGCCCACAGATCACAACCTTCCGCTCCCCGGGCGTTGTCGAGGCATTCCAGCAAGCATCCCGTCACCTTATCCCCAATCGATCATCCCGCCGCGGCACGGCTTTTCAAGCCGTGGCACCCCGACCACAGTCATTCAGCACGGCCGCCCGGTCATTGTTGCCAACAGGCGGTGCCATGCTCCTACGCGCAGCGGAGGGGCATGCGACCCGTGGCGCCGCTCGGCCGGGGCCGAGAAGAACGCGGCGGGCGGCCGGGGCTCGGGCTGCTCCGGGGATGCCGAGAACGGCACGCCTGTTCAGGCCAGGCTGATGAGCTTCTGGCGGATCTGACGGCCTTGGATCTCAACGTGGCGAAAGCGTCGGCGGTCCGACTCCTGCCCCGAGGGGACGACGAAGCCCGGGGTGGCCAGGACGCTCGTCGATCCGATCCGCGAGACGTCGTCCAGGTGCTTATGCCCGCACAGGGCCAGCAGCAGATTCTGATACTTGAACAGGCGATCCTTCACCTCCTCAACGTTGTTCAGGACGTACTTGTGAATGTCTTTGGCGTCGGTGCCCTTCCAGAAGTTGCTGTACACCTGGTGATTGAGCAGGATGTAGAGCTTGTCGGGATTCCGGGTGAACTCCTTTTCCGCCAACGCCAGGCTGTCGGCGCTGAAGCGGCCGTGGTCTTTCTGCTCCAGCGTGGTGTCGATGCCGAGAATGACGTACTTGCCCTTTTCCAGCTTCCAGTCTCTACCGATGACGGTGAGGTCCGAGGGAAAGAACATCGCCGCGAACTGCGGCTGATCCACAGGGTCGGACTTCGGCTTGGGCGTCGATTCCTTGTTGCCGCGGACCGAGTACGCCGGACAGTGCAGCCCGTCAATGATCTTCCTGAAGCGTGCCGCGTCGGCGTTTCCGGCGACGTTGTTGTTGAAGTTGTCGCCGCCGAAGAGGACAAAATCGACGTCCTTGAAATCCTTGTTGACGGCGGCGGCGAACTTCTCCATCCAGGTCACCGTCTGCGGGCGGGCAAGGTCCATGTGCGAGTCGGTGATGTGGATGAATCGCAGGGCATCCTCGGAACCAACGTGCGACCGCTCTCCGCGGGTGGACACCTGACAGCCCGTAAGCACCGATCCGGCAATCCCCCCGCCCAGCACCTTGGCTCCCCCGGCCAGAAAACCCCGTCGTGTCGTCAGTTTCACCTCAGGTCTCCTTAGTCGGAATTTCTCGGATAACCTTGCCCAGCTACACCGCCGGGCATATGCACATACAGGCAATCATGGTTGGGATACATTTCAGTATCAGGCACGGGCGCATGGCTCTGCCTCTTTCAAGACCAGGAACCCTCCGAAGTGGTCCAGAGCGCCATTGAGCATACCACGAATCCAGGAATTGTCAAGACCGGGCTTCTGCCGTAACGGTCCCGTGTGTGTTGTGCGTCCCTGCGTCCAGCCCCCGCAGGGGGCGAATCATGCCGACCGGTCCGGCCCGCATGAATCGCTGCCTCCGGCAGCTCCGTTCCGGCGCTCGCCGGTAAGTCCACGGGCTCGCGCCCGTGGCTACCATGAAGGGCTTGCGCCGCACGGATTATCCGACACCCCACGCTTGCGTGGGCATGTTCGCGGGGAATCATCGGCCGCCATCGCCACCCACAAGCGGCCCCTCGACTTCGCCGAGTCGCCCCTTGAAGGTGCCACCCATCGCAACACACTTTCGCCCCTTCAGGGCTTCTGCGCACTGTGGAGACTTTAGTGGAGCCGACCTAGAATATTCGGACGCATGCAACCCATCGGTGCCGTGAATCGTTTGCATATTTGATACGCCCAGGCCCGGGGTGCTGGTGCTGTCGGGCTCTCCGGGCCGGAAGCGGCGGTATCGGCCGCCGTGCGGGAGTCGAGTGTCGAGTATCGTCCGGGAGCCTGGAATGACCCGAAACAACGTCGAATCGCCCACACACGACCCCATCGACGACAGCCACCCGCATCTCGATCCCGTCTGTGGCATGAAAGTCGACCCCGCATCCGCGGCCGGAAGCATTTCACATGGCGGCCGCCGGTACTACTTCTGCGGCACAGGCTGCGTCGAGAAGTTCAAGGCCGACCCGGCCAAGTACGTTGCTCCAGCGGAGACGCCGGCGCGCCCCGGGGACTCACCGGGCGACCGGGAGCCTCGGCCCGCGGCCGCGGCAGGGAAGCAGGCGATGTACACGTGCCCCATGCATCTGGAAATCCGCCAGGAAGGCCCGGGAGCTTGCCCCGAGTGTGGCATGGCCCTGGAGCCCGTCGTCCCGCCGGCGCCCGGCAGAACCAGCACCGAGTACATCTGCCCCATGCACCTGGAGATCGTCCGGGACGGGCCGGGCAGTTGCCCGATCTGCGGCATGGCCCTGGAGCCGCGGACGGTGGCGGCCGAGGACGAGCAGGAGGATCCGGAGTTCAAGGACATGACCCGGCGGCTGTGGGTGAGCGTGATGCTCTCGGGGCCGCTGCTGGTGCTCGCCATGGCTCACATGCTGGGAGGGGATTGGTTCCCGGCAGGCGTTCGCGTGTGGATCGAGCTGGCCCTGGCCACGCCGGTGGTGCTTTGGTGCGGCTGGCCATTACTGGCCCGTGGCGGGCGGTCGATCGTCACGCTCAAGCTGAACATGTTCACGCTGGTCTCCATCGGCGTCGTGACGGCCTGGGGGTACAGCGTCCTTGCCACGGTCGCCCCGGGCATTTTCCCGGCCTCTTTTCGAGGCGAGGGCGGAATGGTCGGCGTCTACTTCGAGGCGGCCGGCGTCATCACGACGCTGGTGCTGCTGGGGCAGGTGCTCGAGCTGCGCGCCCGCCGGCGGACGGGGGCCGCCATCAAGGCCCTGCTGGGCCTGTCCCCCAAGACAGCGCGGATCGTTCGCCCCGACGGCGTCGAGGAGGACGTGCCGCTGGAACACGTCCAGATCGGCGACCGCCTCCGCGTCCGCCCGGGCGAGAAGGTGCCGGTGGACGGCAAGGTGCTCCAAGGCCGAAGCAGCATCGACGAATCCATGATCACCGGGGAGCCCATGCCCGTGGAAAAGCAGGCCGGCGATGCGGTGATCGGCGCCACCGTCAACGCCACCGGGGGCTTCGTGATGGAGGCCCGGCGTATCGGCGGCGACACGCTGCTGGCC
>SDBU01008316.1_pt1 | contig 11818 bp, 10 predicted proteins | sample 2277071 | NCBI WGS metagenome assembly SDBU01 (sample SAMN10397929, study PRJNA504765) | marine sediment metagenome | isolation source: marine sediment core GS08_GC12, 126 cmbsf | place: Arctic Ocean: Gakkel Ridge, Loki's castle | collected 2008
CCGCCTCTTCGGGAGTTGTGGGGACATATTCACCTTCAAGGAGTTCGGCTTCGTAAACACGATGCCCTCCCTGCCCGATATCGCCCCTCCAAACATTCCACTTGGTTCCTACCAAGACCGGCGCTGGTCCGTCTTTATAGTTCAACCCCTTGAGGATTGCGCCTTTTAATGTTGCACCCAACCATAGAGTGTATTCATCGCCAATTCGTGCTGGCAACTCTGGTTCGTCTCTCCTCTTACTTCTTGCAGAACCACCAAGATACGTGACTTTTACACGGGCTCTGATATCATCGACCTCTGTGCCGTCCCTCAGCGTCTTCTTTCCGAAGTTCTGAGTGGCCGGCTCTTCGATAATTTCAACCTGTGCTTTCACATCGCCCTGTATCTTTAGGCTCGCTGGGAAGTCTGTTCGTCTTGCTCCTGTAACCCATGAAGACATAGTAAATAATCTATGCCAATATCTTATATATAAACATTTCTATTATCATATAGCATATGTGTATATGGTTAAAATATAAGTTATTTTGCATTTTTCCTGGCCACCACAATTGCGCTGACATAGAATTTATTTTCTGCTAGGCGTCCGGCCCCGGAAACCGTAGTGGTATCTAAAATCTCAAAACCTACCCGTTCAAGTTTTTTCGTGAAATGATTCATATCTGTATAAGTACGAATATGTCCGTGTAATTCAAACTCGCCCCAGGGAGTTTCAATCTTGCGTGGAGGGGACGGATCAACATCATCGTTTAGCGGCACGCTGGCCAGAAGAATCCCATCCGTGCGAAGCGCGTTATAGAGTTTTTCAATAACTTCGTCTTCGGCAGGGATGTGTTCCAGCGTTTCCGTGCAGAGCACCATCTCATAGAACCATTCTGGCACGTAGCATTTTTGCAGATCGCCCAGATAGGCAACGTAGGGCATCCCCAAAAGATGATGAATATAAATGGTTGATGCCTGAAGCCCCCATAGATCAATGTCCACCCCGTGTACGATGAGCCCCCGTTTCGCCGCCTCCGCACCGGAAGCGCCGTAGCCTATCCCGGCATCTAAAACCAACCCATGCCTTGGAGCATATTTTTCCAACAATATTTTTTCGGCATTAATTCTTCCTCGATCTATCTCCTTTCTTATCATCGTATAAATTCCGCCGAGGAAGCTGTAGTTTCTTTCGATATTTTCTATCATTGTATTGGTAATATCTTTCATCTTTTCACCCTTCTATGACTTTTTCTTCTGTATCAAAATATGAAGATTTGCCAGCACCATATCGCCATGTATAATCATAATTTTCAGGTCGGTGGGGCTGTTGAAACCGCCTTCCATCTTTGCGGATTACCCAATGGGTTAGCTCACAATCACAACAGATGTTGCTAAAAAGATGCGGTGGATCTGGGAAAGTCCTATCTTTTCGTACTTCCATATTAAGATTTAGCTTCGTTCTGATTCTTCCAAGAACGATAATTAACTGAGTAAAAAATTTATAGAGAAATAATTTCATGTTCATCACCTTTGGAGTATGGACAATTCCTTCTTCAAACGCTCAATCTCGATAACGTCGCGAAGATGTTGTCGCATATATGCCATCTCAAGCTGCCCATAATCATGACGAAGACGTGTCAGCTCACAATTACGCTTACGTATAGCTGCTTGCAGACTATATACCAACTCCGCGATTTTCCTTCTATCAAGACGGCGCTTTATTTTTCTCCTCAACATGGAGATAATTTTGTCGGAGTTAGCAGGAGATTCATCTGTGCTCATCGCAAAAAGCCATTCAGCCATCTTTATCACTCTCTAGTAGAAAGTATGAATTTTTCTCTTGCCCACTCAAAATATGCTAGTGTTTCTTTTGAGGGGTTTCCACTCTGTAGTTCCTCAAATTGTCTAGGTGAAACGATAATCATTTTTTCGTGGGGAACTTGTAATTTTTTTATCTCCTTGGCGATATCAATCATGTTTTCACCCTTCTGGCAGAAAAATGACATTGCTCATATATAAACATTTTGGCGGGCTCGGAGGGAATTGAACCCCCGACTCTCGGATTTCTTCAACCAAGTTTTAAAAGTCCGATACTCTATCCTTACTGAGTTACGAGCCCACAATCTTGATTTTGGCGGGCACGAAGGGATTTGAACCCTCGACTTGAAGATTGCTCCTAAGCCCTTCGCCTATTAAGAGTCTTCCACTCTGGCCTTACTGAGTTACGTGCCCGCTCCTCTTTTGGATGCCTTCCTCTTTTATGATACTTTATAACCAGGCGAAGGCGTTTTTTGGTGGTCCTTCGAAAGAGCATCCCACAGATATAACATCTTCCAAACTTCATTTTATTTGTCGCTTCTTCAACTCGGTTGGCGCCCGGTGAAGGATTTGAACCTTCGTCGGCAATGATGTCCGAACCTCAGATTTCTTGCCGTCAGGGCTTCGATTCCAGTGTCACCCTGCTTGGGGATTCAAGTTTCACCCTGCGTTAGCAGTCTGGTGCCTTGCCGCTCGGCCAACCGGGCACGCATCCTTACAATATAAGGGGGATATATTTAAAGGTTATCTATTCTTCCTCTAGCATTCCCTTTGGATCGAAATCTATAATGCCAGCGTCTGTGGTCATGCAGAATGCTTCCTCAGAAAAGGGCGCCTTTGTCATATGCCTAAAGATTTGTATTCTTCTCAGATTTCTCCAACTTACTCCCTGTTCTTTTGCGGCTATCTTGTTTTGGTATCTCTTCATAAATGCAATATATTTATTGTTGTGAAGAACCGCCTTTCCACCAACGGGGATGGGATCGGCCCATTTATTTGTGTGATCTACAACGGCGTGAACAGTGTTCATAAAGACTATTTTGTATTCATCGATCAGGTCTTGCGCTCGCCCCAGCCAAACCTGCGTTGTCTTGGCTCGGGTTCTGTAGTTTATCTGGCCCCCCGTGAAGAAGCTTTCAAGTGGCATTGAAAGAGAATCATTGGCAACATAACCAATATTGCAAGCCTCTACTAACTGCCCAATTGGACTATCCCAGATGGACTTCATTCCGCCTGCTTCGATTGGTTCAATCACGCCGCTTTTAATTTTGAAAGATAGGGGCCTTCCAAAAAACGGCAATACTTGAATTATATGTCTAGCATCGTAGATATAAACCGTTGGATCTTTTGAAGTATATTCTTCGACCTTAAACTTCTTATAATCATATTTTGGCACCAGTTTGTCCGTCCCCGCTGCCTTGCCTTTCCCCCCGCCTGTCCCCTCTGCCCTAACTCGCCAGTCGATAAACTTCACTGGCACTTCAGCATCAAATCTTTTGGCGATTAATTCAATCCACTCGGGGGCAAAGCCCCCCTCGGTATCTATAATGAGTGAGCTTAAATCATGCTTTAATGCCATATCCACGGCAAATTGTCCATTCAGGTAACTTTTTCCTATTTCTGGCTCGGCGTAGAGACCAGAAATATGCCTTCCTCCTCTCAGACCGCCAAACAGCTTATTGTATCCCTCAAGGGACGTTTCATATATCATATCATCACTTACTATATTTTCTCCCCGCAGACCTTTAATCCACGGATTGATGTCAAACCCTTCGAATTCGGCGCTTCGGAGCAAAGCCATGATGTGGCTGCAGATAGTCTCGGCACCCTCAAATCCCTTGCAGTCGCAATAGAACGTGCCGTCTTTGGCAACCCACGGATTGTAGAGATAATCTTTTGAAGACGACATGACCAGCCCTGTAAGCTTGAATGTCCCAACGCGAAAATTGGCAACCCTGCCCATAATTTTGACGCTTCTCTTCCAGACTTTTTTGCTGACGAAATGTCGAATTCCATAGAGTTCCATCATGATTCTATCGGATTACGGTTATTTAAACATTGTGATTGAAATATTTACTCCTACCGTGAAACGATATTTCCGCGAAGACGACAGCAAACTATATAGATCTATATAGAACAACCACGTTCTCGCGGAAAAAAGGGATTACGGTAGGAGAATGTTTTTTTTTCGATAGATTTATAAGTTACAAAAATATAAGAGATTCGGGCGAGTGGTGTAATGGCTGCATATCAGATTGTGGCTCTGAAGGCGAGGGTTCGATTCTCTCCTCTGCCCGCTATTACTTTGATTTCATAAAACAATCCCATCTTTCATGCACTTTTGTCGGGCCCTTATAGATGCCCCATCTTTTTAAAGTTTCTGTATTTGCCGGCAACACGCCATTGTCCACGGCAGATCTTTGGTATTCTATTTGATATTGTACATAATCATACGCATAATCATTGGTCGTACTCTTAAAAAATTCGTGTATATCATCGTCCGAATAATCAGCAAAAATTGCGTCTAAAATATATGCCAATCTAACGTTGTGTGGAACCTTTTTATCTTTGCTCTCTATAACTGCATTAATAATGCAGGGCCTTATTCCGGTGTTTTTGAATTTTTTCCCCCGCCTGCTCTTTCTCTTTTCGTCTTTTAATGTTAACGCGTTAAATGTCTGCAACAAAAAAGACGGATCCAGGGGGTTGTTAATGAAATCATCAAGATTGGGGATATAGGGCTCTCTTTCCATAGTCAGAGGAATAACCTGATTTCCACTCTTTTGATGAAACGAAAACGGAACCCTTGCCATGCTATTTAAGCTGGTTGGATGTCTGTCAAAATCTGGATATTCGTCTGCATTTTCCATTATATCAAATAACAATGCTTTGTAAAAATTCTTGGCAAAAAGTTCCTGATCCGGAGAAAATTCAAAGGGAACATCTCGGGCATAAACCCAGCAATGAAAGCCTCTATTTCCCGAATAAAGCAAAAGAAGCATTCCGCCGTGCTCTGTAACTTTAAACGCCAGTTTAATTGCCTGATCCCAAACGCCGTCCAGCAATGGGGAATCGTAGGCAAATTTTTCGGCTTCAATTTTTGTGTCAAATTCCCAAAAAAGCCTCTCTATTTTAAGGCGTGGCGCAACTGAATGAAAAGCCGGCATGCCTTCCAAAAAAGATTCCTTAATATATTGTTTATATCCCTCTAAGTCCTCTGGATGATGATAAAAACGGTATTGACCCCATTGAAATTCGCCATTTTGAAACCATTTTGAGAGAAAAATTTCAACCTCGGGATCATCCAAGCTGAACATAGCACAATTTAATTGATCAAATAAATATAAAAAGGTTTTGGTTAGTCCGTAAATCGGAGCGTGATGGGGACAGGCTGTTGGAAAAGACATTGAGCGGACTGTTCTTCTATTTCGCTGCTCCAAATACTAATCATCCAACACTCTCTAAATCGCATCTCGGTGTCTTCTAAGTGAACCAGGCCTCGATTATAAACAAATTTTTCATTAACTCTAACATACGAGGCTTCAGCAATATCACGAACAAATCTACAAATAGAGGCAATGCTGACCCCCGACCACGCCAATAATTCGTTTATTACTTGTCGATCTTCCTCAAGTCTCGGTTCTCTAAGAGGCATTCTACATATATTTAGTTTTACCTATATATAAAGTTTTCTAAAAAAACTATTTTTGGAGGGATATTTCTTGCTGTTTTGCCTTTTCTTCTCCTTCCCGCCACAGTGTTGCCAAATATTTTGCATTCACTTTAAACTTAAAGTCAATCTCTCTCTCTTCAAAGTATTCGTTGGCTTCTTTTATCATATTCATATATAATTCCTCAAGCAGATCTGGGTTGCTTAAATCTTTATATCCCGAAAGATGCATCAATATTTCATCCGGGTCCATTAGCATTCGAAACGCTTTGGATTTTTCAATCTTTTCTTCATGCACAAACCCCATGTTCACCAATGGTTTGAAATATTCTAAAATCGTTCTTCTTGATTTGCCCCCCATCTTAATAGCAATTTCAAACTGCATTTTTAAATCAATTAACGTTCCGCTGTCTTCAGCACGAGGGGGCCTTACCTCCATATTTTTCAATATCTGCAGTAGTTCGTAAACGCGTCCTTCTGTTTCCTTTGCCATGTAAATCAAGGTTTGGCGTGCTATTCGTAAAATTTGTAACGTTCTTTCTGGGGTCATTATAAAGAGAAGCTCGCCATTAATACTTTTTGTCGGCAGATTGGAATAATTTAGCAGCCCAAACATCTCAATCAAAAGCTTGATTTTGTCGTAATCGCCTCTAATTCTCAATTTAGTTTTATCTAAAATATGATAAATGCTGCCATAAAATGGCACTAAAATTTTAGCATTTTGGCGCTCCTCTAAAAGTTCCACTGTGGCCTTCAAAATCCATCTTGATCTCTCCATATCTGTCTGCTCCCTTATGCCCAACATGATATCATTTAACTGATTTAGATATTTCACCTTAAATCTTTCAATCTCAAACGATTGTTTTATCGATGCATCTGGTGAAAAAATAAAATATCGCCTTACAAATTGGTCATCAATCTCCCCCATCGTTCTGGTAGAACTTGTGAAGACAGTTATGGGTTCTGTATGAACGGTTATTGTTTTAAATCTGCCTGTGTCATCATCTCTTACGGTATAGGTTGTTGTCAATCCCCCGTCATCTACCGACAGCATTTTAATGCTGGCGTTTCCTTGCGTGTCATTTTCTCTGTCAATATTCCCCAACTCCTTTAGAAACAAAATATGTTTTGCCCTTTGTTGATCTGCTGGCACTGGATTCCCTTCGTCATCAATTCTGCCCGCCAACTGTTCCCCCAGATAATTTAATGCTCTTTTTGTCAGGTGTGAGACGGTGTGACTATAAAAAAACGAAGCAATATTTCTAATAATCCACGTTTTTCCAGCCCCCGCTTCATGTAATGCTACAAGAATGGTCTTCTTGCTGGTATCTTCGCATATGCCGGTTAGACCCAAAACGAATACCAAAAGCTTGTTTTCATCTTCTCCGGCTATGATATTGTCCAAATGTTTTTTAACTTCTAATACTGGATCATCAGATGCCAATATTCTCTCGGCTTCCTCCAATACTGAATCCTTATGTTTTAAATATTCTTCTTCATCTATTATTGAATCCTGTATGGCGGCGCCCTGCCCATATTCCGTGCCAAGCCACGCATTTTGAACCTGCCCGCAAATCTCTCTAATTTTCTGTGCCGTTTTATGCATAAGCCTTTCCCCCGTTTCGGTTGGATCATCACAGTTGTCTACCAGTTCCATGATGTCGAGAACTAACCCGCATTTCTTGCTTACTAACCGTCGGGATAAATCTACAATTTTGGCCTCTTCATATCCTCCAATTATATTCCCCTGGGATTGTAAATTAACATAGCATTTTTTATTGCTAATTCGTTCAAATCTTAAGAAATACGTGATATGGGCATCGCCGATGGAATCGAGAGACTGCGGAGGGTTAATCCCCGCCAAAACAACATTTCCTTTAATATCTATGTTTGCGCTCATAGTTACGATCTCTATGCTGTGCTCCACTATTTAAAGTTTTCTTTTCCGCTTCTTTTGTAAAATAAGGCAGGTTTAGCGTCTTTTCCTTATTGTGAAATAGGGTTCAAAGCTCCCGGCCTGAGCGGCCGACCACGAGTGCATCAGCGCGTCCACTAGGTGGTCCCGATCAATCACGGAATCAAAGGTATATAATCCCGACGCTCTGAGCTTCCCGATATAGGCGTTCAATTCAAATAGAAGCTCCGTCGCAATGATATCATCAACATCGTTGTTGATCCAGAGCAATTCTTCAGCGAATGCGTCGTCAAGCCCCTTCACGGCGGGGCTTCCCAGAATCATTTCATTTTTGTTTTTGGTTTTTACTTTGAGGCCCCGACAGGGTAATTCATAGTTTATCATTCTATTTAACAATTCATCTCCGAAGCCGCCAGTGGCGTCAATGGAATAAAGTCTGCTCGGAAATCGCGGATGAATGTTAACATTGATGTCTGCTGCAATTTCAGTTTGTGTTTTCCGTTCCCAAGTTTTTCCATATATCACCCTAAAGGGCACATCTACATCTTTTCTAATTCCGTCTTCCGTCAATATTCGCGCAACAGAATTGAACTGCTCAATAACTATAAGCACCGTTGGATCGTTGACTTTTCCACAATCAATCCCTCCGTAGCACGGTTTTATTGATCGGGTCGGCATTTTTCGAAGGGTAAATACCGGAATCCTGATGAATACCTGATCTGCTGTTCCGGCCCACATGCATTCGTATTCCCTCTTGTATCTCATTTCCCCGAGCCCACGTCTTTCGGCATCTAATTTTTCTTTAGTCAGCCGGGGGCATTCGACTGAAGGAATTATATAGGACTTAACACGGGGTATTTCTTCTTTAAGCATCTGTATGTCATAACCACTTTTAAGTTTTCTCCGCCATTCATTCGCCCTATTTCCGTCGGCCCAGCGTCTGTAAAAATAAGAGCCTATCGACCCCGCCGTGGATAGCGTAATCACGGGACCGCCCGTATTGGCAACGGTTGGAGTAATGGATGGGAACATCCTGTCATAAATAAAGGCTGCCTCATCTATAATCAAAAGATCGGCCTTTTGTCCCCTCACATTGTAGGCGTCGGGGACGGTACAGCCAAAGGACGTAATTTTGCTTCCGTTATTCCATCGCAGATTTCTAGCGCTTTGGCCTTCAATGAACATATCATATAGTCCCAGCTTTTTAAAACGTGACATAAATATTTTAGCATAATTTAGCGGGATTTGAGACTGATCTAAGTTGAAAGCCACAATTACAACATGTTTTTCATCATTCATCGAGCAGAACCATGCGGCTAACGCCCCCGTAGTCCATGACATACCAATCTGCCGCCCCTTTAAAATGCAAAGTTCATTATAGAGACCGCTAGCCAAGTCCGTCATTATTTCTTTTTGGTATGGAAAGGGATATGGCTCTTCTTGCGTTGCAAAAAATCGTTCATAGAAGTAAACCGGATCGTCCTTCAATCTCCGAAAATCTTCCTGTTGTCCAGGGCTTAGATCCATTATAAGCAAACTAAGGTAAACCTACTATTTAAAGATTGCTATAAAATTATGTCATTTAAGTCTGCTATCAACATTTGATGCTTCTCTGACCATTCTGCTTTAAATCGTTTTCGCGGAATATCTGAAGGAATTACTCGGCTCCTTATGCCGTTTCTTATGCTGTAATTATAACCTTCTTCTGATGGTTCTAGTCCCAATAACTGGTTCTTCGAATCATAAAACATTTTGACTTTAGAAGGGGGTAGAAAAAAATGATGGAAGTTCGGGGACACGGTTATGCCCTCTTTTTGCAGCTTTATCCAGCTTCCCGGAAATGATTTCGTTTCTAAGTGAGACATGTTTTATGCACGCCGAAGGGGTTCGTGTCATTATAGATGTTTCGCCAATCTTGCACACCCTCTTTTGCTCCAAAAACTACACCGCCCCTGGTAAGATAGTCTTTATAATCTTGGGCAATATCTGTGACATCTACTTTATTTTTAGTAGAATACAGCCTTAACAAGGGGGCGCCTACAACGGTTAAGGGATAGCTTCGTGCCTCAGCATAACTGGCATCTTTCATGAAACAGCCAGTTGAGACGAGCCATTGTCGTCGGGTAAGCATTCTTGCATTTCCTTCATTTACGTTCATCTCTCGGAATGTTCGCTGCTCGAAGCCCAAATGATGTGCATGACCTTGGGCTATTATGGATGCCATATTTTGGAAGCCCGCCCGTCTTAATTGAATGGTTTTATTTACTACTGCTCCCGTTTTGCTATGATGAGCATAGAGACCATAGATTTTATCCCCCGCCTTTAATGCTATATAGACTCCTCTCTGTGGATCCGCCACATAGCAGTTTTCAGAAACCCCTATTTCGTTTGCTATTCCTCGCAAAAGTCGCTTGGAATCTGTATATTTAGCATGTCGTTCCTCGTGATTTCCCCAGAGTATAAAGAAAATTCTATCAGCCAAGGGTTTAAATTTCTTTACAAAGACATCAATCTGATCGTCAACGTTCATAACTTCATCTTTGACAAAGAACGATTTGCTCGCGTATTCAATATAATCCCCCATCAATCCAATTTTGATATGGGGACGATCTGCAAGAAATTTTAAATGAGCATTGAAGGGGTTTCCCGTGTGTGAACTATGGCCTATGTGAAAATCTCCCATAAGCATCACTTCACCATACATATCAATCCTGTGTTCAAGAATGGTATCGAGATATTCAACTGATCGAGAAACTTTGATTAGAGGAAGTTCAACTTCAATCATGCGTTCCCAATCTATATCTAAAAGAACGCCGGATATGTTGCTTGGTATTTTCATATGATCACAATACAGTATTTCCAATATAAAAAGGTTATGTTTTCTGCTTTAGCCACGCGTCGATCATAGTCGTGCCGTCTTTAATCATTTCAATCTTCATAATTTCCCTTTCAGTGAGCACCAATTCTAAGAAGGGCTTAATGTTTTTCCATATTCTCCTTTTCCAATAATATTCTAATGCCTTTCTTGTCGGCCTGCGCGGGAGCAATTCGATGGCTTCCTCTGGTAGCAGCGTGTCGTCCACGGGTTCTGGAACTCCTTTGCCCCCTTTAACGTCCACAATGATAAAGGCAACCTTTTCCCCAATCCTTACCTTTTGCCCCCGCTCTACCAGCATTCTTGCCGCCCTTACTGCAGCCGTCACGTTCTTATATTGATCGAGAGGCTTCTTTACTCCTATTCTCAAGATTAATTCATGATCGTGTTCATTATCAAAAAACGCTATTATTGCCTGTTTCCACATTGGATATAACGCTTTTGGATCATCTAGCAGTGTTTGAAGTGTTTTTTTCTGATATTTTTTCAAAAATTCACATCTGTCTGATCTTACTAATGGAAGCCCCTTCGTGCATTCATACCACGTTAAGTTTCCGTCCGTATCCCTCTGCCATCCAGTATCCTCGTCCCATATCACCCTGGAATAATAATTTTTCTTGGCTTTGCCGAAAACCGCCCTATCAAATATTTTCTCTAGCTTGATTCCAATTCCGGTTTCAAACTCCTTCTCATATAGCCCCTCCAATTTTTGTATATACATATCCCCGAATTCTATCAGCCTTGTCAGATCCTCATCTGTCAAATTTCGATATGTTTTTTCTGAGTTTATTAGCTTTAACGGGGCTTGGAAAACTCCATCGGTGTCCCCATATATTACGTCAACATCTTTGTCTTCATCAAAAAGATTCCTTGTCTTTACCAACGCGGTTCTTGCTATATACGTAATCATTCCGGCAAATTTTTCTTCCGGTTTGTTCGGCACGCGGCAATCGATTTCTAAATTTTCCAAATTTGCACCATCCTCAACGATTAACGTCATTTCATCGGGGATCTTCTTCAAAACTGTCCATCTGCTGCTGGACATCGTTAACACACCATAGCACGCTAGAAGAATGACTTTTGCGGCCTTCTGTTGTTGATCATACATTTCATATTCCGAGGATCCATGTGGGTGTTTTTTTCTCTGATCCTTGAGATCATTTCTTCTTTGTTCCATTTGATGCAGGATGGCTGGGAAAATTGGCAATCTTCCCAAGCCTTCGACATCTATACCATATACTGACCCGAAAACTTTTGCAAACTCCACGTATTCTTCTATGCCATTTTCTGTAAACGTTCCGCCCCATTTATCATATGTTATTGGATCTAATAGATAGGATTGAATAATTCGATTATAGAGGCTGGTGAAGTCAAACAGATAGACAAATGCATGTATCCCTCGTTTTGGTGGGAAGACCACCGCTCCCTTTATTCCTTTCTTCTTGCCGACATATGGTTTTGTCGATGAGATGACCCATTTTTTATTACATCGGTTGGCATAACGCAACGCCAGCGTATCAACTATATGGGAATTATATACCGTAAAATCAATGAACAGCCC
>SDBU01008318.1_pt1 | contig 11815 bp, 10 predicted proteins | sample 2277071 | NCBI WGS metagenome assembly SDBU01 (sample SAMN10397929, study PRJNA504765) | marine sediment metagenome | isolation source: marine sediment core GS08_GC12, 126 cmbsf | place: Arctic Ocean: Gakkel Ridge, Loki's castle | collected 2008
CTTTTTCATCGTCGGCCTCCTTGCCTATCGGGTCCCGCTCTCCCCATCGGCAATGGAAGCCTGTATTACCCACCAAATCACCTGTGTCGCAGGACTAGTCACCTTCGCACTACTTATCGGCAAAACAGACGTTCAGGCCCCCCGATACGCCGGGGGCGGCAACAATTATCGGGATCGTACCAGGACCCGTGCACGGCCTCTGGGCGGCAACTGGCGTCTCGATATCGCGCGCTTGTCCCGGCGACCGCCAGGTTTCGGCACACGCACCTCCCCCGAATACCATGTTTCATAACTGCTACGGCTATGATTCTCACCTGAGTCGCAACTTGGATGGGGGGCGCAGGTCAACAGTACATCCCATCAACCCGATAGAAAACTGAGGAAGCTGCGTACTCGGCCAAGAGTCGGGCGGGGTGTGTCTACGCGATGGTGCCAAACCGGAGTACCGCTGCGGCGTAGCCCCCCTCCCGCTGTGCGTGAAGGGTGTAGCGACAGTACTGACAGCGCGGGCACGTGCGTTGCGGGCTGCAACGAACGGTGGCCCGTCGAGCAAGGAGTGTTTCTGATGAACGAACCCAGCAAGTTCACTGCCACGACACAGCAGGAGCTCTCCGCCACGCTGGATGCTACACGCAGGACCATGTCCGAGGTGCGCGAGAACATGCGCATCATCGATGAGGGGCGAAGCCGGGCGCAGCGGCGGATCCGGGAGCTGGAGCAGGAGCTGGAAGAGGCGAGACGCGAATCCGGGAAAGCGGTTGCCCGTGAGGAGGCGTTCCAGAGCGAACTTGCCGCTTACGAGGAGGAGTCGAACAGACAGAAGGAGGAGTCCACAAGGCGGGAGGCGGAGCATGCCCGAGTCGTCTCTGGCCTGGGGAAGGCCGAGGAGGAGGCCGAACGGCTGCGCTCGCAGTTGAGCGACCTTTCGACCGAGCGCGATGTGCTCGCCCAGAAGGCGAGTGACATTGATGACATCCTGGGCGACAAGATGGATCTCGAGCGTCAGCTGGCCGAAGCCGCCGCTTCCGTGTCGGCCCAAGAAGACGCGCTGAGTAGTCTCGAAGGTAAGCTCGAGAAGTCCAGATCCGAAGCCGCCGCTGTGCAGAAGGTCGTGGATGGTGAGCGGGCTGAGGCTGACAGTCTGAGGGAGCAACTCGCGGACGCGGCTGATGCCGCCCGGGCGATCGAGAAGCAGCGGGCACAGCAGGACGGAGCGTTAGCCCAACGAGATGAGGCCCTTGCGGAGCTGCAAGACGAGCTTGCCCAAACGAAAGCGTCGCGGGAGGAACTCGATGCCGAGCTTGCGGGCATGAGCGACAAGGTTGACGATCTCGAAGCACAACTGAGCACTTCAAGCGAGCAGCAGCGGGCTGTTCAGAGCGAGCTGGACGAATCCGCCGAGAATCAGAAAGCGCGGGACGAGGAGCTGCAGAAGGCCCAGGAGGCTTTGGCCCAACGTGCAGACGAGGCGGAACGTTTGCATCAGGAGCTTACCGAGGCGCGTGGGGCAATCGAAGGTCAGAACGCTCAGCTTTCGGCGGAAGCGGAGCTGCGTAACGCTCTCCAGCTTGACCTGGAGATCTCGCGAACTGCCCTCGGCGAGCTCAAGCACGCACTTGCCGAAGCGGACAGGGAGTTCACTCATGACACCTCCCCCCACGGGTAAGCGGATATCCCAAGAACTTCTGCGGGACCGGCTTTCCAGCCGGTCAGTGACAGACTAGAAAGTCTGTCCCACAGTCTGGGGGATTTCACAGCGTCCCTGGGGTAGGCGCACGGTGTTGCAGATTATTCATTATGTCTGATGGCACAAGCGTACTGATGGTCGATGACGAAGTGGTTGTGCTTGAGGCGTTCGTGGACATCCTCGAGGACGAGGGCTACACGATGTTCACGGCTGACAGCGGCAACAACGCTCTCGACGTGCTGCGCGCCAATCCCATCGACATCGTGGTCACCGACATCAACATGCCGGGCATGGACGGGCTGGAACTGCTGAGCGTCGTTCAGGAGATGGTTCCTGATATACCCGTCATCATGGCGACAGCCCACTCGTCGGTTGAGAACACCGTCGAGTCCATGAAGCGAGGGGCGTCGAACTACCTCATCAAGCCGATCAAGGTTGAACTTCTGCGCAGCGTTCTGGCGGAGGCCGTCACCAAGCGGCGCACGCTTCGCGAGAATCGACGGTTCGTCGAGACGATCAAGAGGAACGACGAGGAGCGCGAACGCGTCCTGGAAGTGATTGTCCAGAGTCTCCGACAGCCCCTGATCGACCAGATGAACTGGTGCGAACTCTTAATGTCGGACGGGGAGCAGAGCCTCCATACATCGCACCTCGAATCTGTCGCGAAGATCAACAGCGCGGCCAACGGCATGCTGACGCAGGCGAATGATCTTCTCGGCAAAGATAAGATCAGGCAGCGTGCTGAGGACGCCGAGGAAAGTGCAACGCCAGAGACGCAGAGCCCCGGCGAAACAGACCCTCAAACGGATTCCGGCAAGACAGAGCCGGAAGAAGAGGGGATTGCTGAGACGGAACTCGAGGCCTCACCTTGCCTCGATATCATTCTCCGCGCGGACGACCGAATAGAGTTCAAGATCCTACTCGTGGAGAGCTCTTCGACTCTGCGAGATCTTCTGGCAGCCGTGCTCCGCCGGCGGTTCCACGTGGTCAGCGCTCCCGACGGGTGGGAAGCGTTGCAGCTGATGGTCGAGCGCCCCGACCTGATCCTCACGGCACTCAACCTCCCGTGTGTCGATGCCCCGGATATGCTGCGATATGCCCGGCAGATCGCGGCGGACATCCCCATTATCGCAATGCACAATCCTAAGGATAAGGCCCTGTTGGCGGCTACCCAACGGTTAGGCGTGCAAAGCCTGGCGAAACCATTCCAGATCGCAGACTTGGTCAGACAAGTGGGGGAAATTGCGGAGCCGGGTGGGAGGCAAACGAATGACTCCATTGTAGTGGTATCCCCGGACCCGGCCGAGCAATGCGTACTCTATCACCTGTTCGACACGCGCTACCCCACGCAGATCGCCGCCTCCGCGGAAGCAGCTACGAAGATGACCGAGACGCACTTTGACCTGCTGGTTGTAGATACTACAACCGAGCAGTACCCCTGGCAGGATGTCGTTACATCTTTCCAGAGGAACAACAGATCCATCAAGGTTCTTGCGCTAACAGATGGGGATGATAGAGCGATACTTGCAGCATTGAGGAAGGTCCGCGTCGATTCCGCGATGCTAAGACCCTATGCAGTCGATGACCTGCTGTTGCGCGTGCGCAATCTTCTAGGGATTGAGGAAATCGACGGACGTATCTTCCGATCAGTCTTCAGAAAGCTGGCCGTATGAACGACACGCGTGCGACAGAGAACTCGGTGGAAGAGTCGGCCGGCGAAAACGGAAGTAAGGCCGGCGGCGGCTCCGGTCGGCCCATTCAGGCCATCAAAGAGGACTTCAGCAATACGGTAGGGGACATCAAGAACAGATTCGGGCTGCTGCTGGACCTCCGCGATCGCAAGATCAAGCAACTCGAAGAGAAGCTCGCGAAGGGAGTTCCGCCAACGACGAAGGCCCGCCTGCTGATTGTCGACGACGCGGAGAGTACCTCCCAGATCGTGGGTCGGTATCTGCATGGCCAACCCGTGGAGATCGTCAGTGCCACGGGCCATGAGGCACTTGAACACGTTCATGCCCATAAGTACGACGCAATCTTGCTCGAGGCGGTCAGCTCCATCCAGGCGGGCGTAGACGGCCTATCCCTCTGCCAAGAACTCTGCGAAAAGGGCAATGCCGCAAAAGTGGTTGTGATGTCATCTCGCCCGGGAGATAGGATCAAGAATCTAGCCGAGGACGCCGGGGCCGGTTTTCTGCGGAAGCCTTTCAAACGTGAGCATGTTGTACAGCTTCTTCGAAATATCCTTTCTCGGAAAGTGGAATGAGCAAAAACAAAAAGACAGTCGCGCCCAAGGAATCGCCTTCCCCCAAAACTGAGGCCGAGCCGCAGGGCAAGGCGAGAATAAGCCCGGCAGTCCGGGAACTCGGGGAAACAGGCAGGCTCCTTTACGAGGAGATGTCAAGTCTTACCCTTCCCCAGCAGGCCCTGAACACACTGCGCGACATGCTCCGGACAATTGCCAGCACCCAGCTGGAAATCGAGATTCTGGAGAGCGACTATGACACGTCGCTTAATGCCATCGAATCTCTTCGGGATACTCATCGTACACGCAAGAGTGCGGGCGGCATGTCTCAAGAGGAATTGGAGAGACTCAACGCCCTGCCTGAAAGCCTGAACAAGGCCCTCGAAGCGCAAGAGGCGTTCCAGCATGATATGGATAAGCTCCAGGCCGAGTTTGACGCTGTGGCCGTACGGCTGGGGAAAACCGAAGGTGCGCTCGAGGAAACACAGTCCGAAAGAGACCGGCTGGCGGGGGAACTCCATACGAGACAGGAGGAACTTGAGAATGCTCGAGTGGCGTTAGGCGACACACAAACCGAGCTGGAGCGGGTCAAAGATAACGCCGCCCGAGAACAGGAGGAACAGCGCAAGCAGCAAGCCAAGCGCGCCGAGGACGTGGAGAATGAGCTGGCAAGATCACGCGAGCAACTCAGCGAGCTAACCGCGGATAAACAAAGCGGCGAAGACGACAAGAGACGCCTTGAACGAGAACTCGCCCGATCGAGCGACGAACTCAAGGAGGCCTTGGAGCAGGCGGCGGATAGCCAGGCCAAGGACACCGAAGCGCGCGACCGCCTGCGCGAGCAAGAGGAGAAGCTTTCCGCCACCCGACGCGAGCTGGAGGAGGAGCGCGAACAGGCCCATGATGCCCAGTCCAGGCTCTCATCGGATCTAAGCGCCCTGCAAACCGAGAAAGACTCCCTGCTGTCTGATCTGAAAAACGCCCGGGCTCAGGCTGAGGCTGCAAAGACCGGAGCGGGTGCCCTGGAATCCGAGCTGGCTTCGGCAAGAGATGATCTGGAAGAGGCGCGCCAGCAGGCCGGGCAGGCACAGTCCAAGCTCTCATCGGACCTCAGTGCACTGCAAACCGAGAAAGACTCCCTGGCGTCTGATTTGGAGAATGCCCGGGCTCAGGCTGAGGATGCAGCGTCGCGGGCGGAGAATGCTGATTCAGAGTTGTCGAAGCTGAAAGAGACCTTGGGGTCGAAAGCGAGCGAGAACGAAGAGCTACGCTCCGCCCTGGAGCAGGAGCGTTCATCGCGAAGTATGGAAGCAGAAAGCGCCAAGGCGCTTTCCGAGGAAAACTCAAAGCTGAGTGCGGAGCGTGAGAAGGCGGAGGCAGATCGCGAGAGGGCTGCTCAGCGAGCCTCGGAAACTGAGGGGGTGCTGGACCAGATGTCTGAACGTCTGTCCAAGATGGAGAAGAAGAACGCAGATCTGACAAGTGCGATGGACCGCACCAAGGCCGAGGAAGGCCGAGCCGAGCGTGAGCTGCAGAAAGCCAGAGCCGGCCAGGAGTTGGCTGAGGATCGGGAAAGAGCGCTCACCGAGCGAAAAAGTAAGGATGAAGCACGCATTCGCTCGCTCGAGAAGCGTTTGAACGGGCTTCTAGTGCAACGTGCCGAGATGGAAAAGGAGATGGAGGTGACGCGCAGTGCAATGAAGCGTGTTGAGGAGAATGTAAACGCCCTGTGCGCCGTGAAGCGTCGGTCGCGGCCCGGCGGTTAGTATACGTGATCACCTACGACCCCGCGGGAGGACTCGACCGGACGGGCAAAGCAGAGTCAACGACCGCTGCCACCGATCCCATGTCGCGCATAGCGCCACTCCGCTCAAACAGGGCAACGCCGCACCCATTACGCGAAAACCGAGCTTGTGCTGGACTTCGAAGTCGGTGTCGGCAAGGGCCATGTTGACCCCCGAGATGATCAGACCATTGGCAATCTCACCGGCCTTGTCGGCGAAGAAGTCCTCCGGCAGGCAGCCGCCGCCAAACCCGAAAAGCAGCCCGCACACACCCAATAATGTCTTCTTCCACAATGCTGAAGCTCCTCGCATCGTATTCTCCCTCATGATTCAAGTGTTCTGACCTTCATCGGCCCGCAACCGGGCACGGTAAACACAGGCAACAGGCCCACGGCTATTTCGCGAGACCGGGATCAGCCCCTCAGCACTGACGTCGCCTGATCATCGGTCTCGCGAGAGTGCGGCCCGAGAGGCGACGCACCCACGTCGCCTCACGTGCCTTACCGGCTTCCGCGAGCGGCAACAGCGTCCGGTGCGCTTTCGTGGAGTATTCGCTCGCGACTTGTGACCACCTCACTGTCATGTGTCCAACCTTCGTCCAACAGCACAAGGGCCAACGTCACATAGCTCTCGACCGCTTCCGTACTTTTTCTGGTCAGCAGCGTCTTTTTCGCCATCTTCGGAAGAATGCTGTCCCAATGGTCAGCCGAGTAACGACTGATCGGCTCGACGCTGTGACACTGCGCACAATCTGAGACGTATATCTCACGACCCAACTCCAGCGTCGTCACATCCACGCTGTGGCGGGCGGCCACCACCTGGAACTCAGCCCCAACGGGCGGGGCCATCTGCTCGAGGGTCATACAGCCTGAAAACAACGCGAACATGCCCAGTCCCATTGCAATTGCCAGAGTGGAGACGACGCGATTCCTCGTGTTTTCGCTGCTCATTGGCTCAGCTCCTTGTTTCATGGTTGCGGTTCGCCATCGGTCGGGAGGACGTAATTACCTGCTCGACCGTTTAGGAGGAGTGAATCGGCCCATCGTTAGTTGCCGCCAAAGGGGAACCCGACCAGGAGCCGCATTTGAAAATCCGGCTCGTCGTCGACGTCACTCACCTGGATCAAGGGTGTGAGGGTGGCCCACCATTTCTCCGCGTGGTAGGAGACGTTCGGGCCCGCATACAGGACGCCCTTCCCCTGGATACCCGCCCAATCGGGCATCGCAAATTCATGCAGCAACTCCGCTCCCACCATGAACTTCGGTGAGAACTGGTAGCTGATTCCCAACGTTTGTTCGATCTCCCCTTTGTCCTCGTCAAAATGGTGTCCTTCCCATTCGGCTTCAAGTATCGCGTTGTAGGCCAGCACGACTGGCCCGAAGTTCTTTTGGAGAAGGAGTTTTCCCTCGAGCTTGAGTTTCTCATCGCCGATTCCGATTTCGCCGTACAGAGCCAGCCCGATCGGATCAGTCACCGGATTGCTCAGGCTGTAGATCGCTTCGAGGGCGATGTCCCGAAAATCACCTTTGTGTTTATGCTCATCATAACGCCAATCCGGAAGGTAGAGTGCCAGGGTCAGCTTGTCTGTGGCCCCCCATTCGATCTCTTGACGAAAATCGAACCTGTCGTAACCCGGGGTGCTCTCCTTGTTGGTCTTCCACGTCACCCATTGCTCGTACTCCCACATACCCTTCGGCATCGGAGTCGCTTCGTAGGTGTAGGTAAACCGACGTCCGCCCGCCTGGACGTTCGCCGACACCGCAAACAGGCAGAGCAACGCAAGAACACACCCAATACGTCTCACTCTCACATCCATCTCCTTACTTCTCGGTCTTCGGTTATGGCTCCGCGGGGTCTTCTGAGAAGACCTCCGGGCCGACGCTAGACAGCGTCTTTCCCTACTCGACTGACATTCTCGCTCTGATCGCAGGGGGGGGACTCCCCGCACTTACCACCGCCACACCCGCAGCCGTCGGTGTTGCCCGTCAGGACCTTGTGGAAGCGCCTTCCGACCAGGAGCACGACACCTCCCACGAGCAGCCAAACGACAATTTGTTCGACCATGTTCATTCCTCCCTAGCTTACGCCTACACCGAGCAACGTGCCGGCCTGATAGACAACTGTGGTCAACACATAGGCCAGCGCCGTAAGCCCCCCAAGCTGAAGGAAAGCCCATTTCCAGGAGTTGCTTTCCCGCTTGGTAACCGCGATCGTCGCCACACACGGCGCGCTGATCAGGCAAAACAGCATGATGCAAAACGCCTGCAGTGGCGTGTAACTCTCGCGCAGGCGGGCGCGCAGGGGATCGGACCCCCGGTCCGCTGCACCAACGGAGAACACGATGCCCATCTGCGCAACAAAGACCTCCTTGGCGGCGAGGGCCCCGATCAGGGCGGTTCCTATCCTCCAATCGAAACCCATCGGTTCAATAAGAGGTTCCATGGCGTTACCGATGCGACCTGTTACGGTGTACGCTAACTCTTCAGCCTGCATGGCTTGTACAATCTCTGTTATCTTCGCCCCCCGAGTCGCCGGATCCGACGCGTGGGTTGCCTCCACCTCGGCGATCTGGGCTTCAAAATCGCGGCTGAAGGTCGTCAGCTTGGGATAGCTGCTAAGCGCCCAGAGGATGATCGATAACCCTAGAATGATCGTCCCGGCTTTTTTCACATAAAGCTTGGTTCTCTCCCAGGTATGCAGCAACATACCTTTCAACGTGGGCATCCGGTACGGGGGAAGTTCCATCACGAAGGGGGGTGAATCACCCTTGAACACCGTCGTCTTGAGCAGCTTGGCCCCGCCGAGGGCCAAGGCCAGCCCGATCATATAAATGATCCAGAGCGTCGGCCCCTGCCATGCTTGTGGGAAGAAGGCCGGGATAATCAACGCGTATATTGGCAGACGGGCGCCGCAACTCATCAGCGGAATAACCAGCATCGTGGTCAAGCGATCTTTCCTGCTCTCGATGGTGCGTGTAGCCATGATCGCCGGTACGGAGCACCCGAACCCGATCAGCATGGGAATGAAGCTCTTCCCGTGGAGCCCGATCTTGTGCATGAACCGATCCATGATAAACGCAGCCCTGGCCATGTACCCCGAGTCCTCCAGAATACTGATGGCCAGAAAGAGGAGCACGATGTTGGGGAGAAAAACGATCACCCCGCCGACCCCGCCGATGATCCCGTCCACGATGAGCGACTGCAGCACGCTTTGCGAGCCCGGAGGCCACAAGAAGACCATCACCCCGGTGAGCCAGGCAAAGAAACTCTCAACCCACCCCATCAGGGGATCACCCAGAGTGAAGGTGAGGTGGAAAACCAAATACATCAGGCCGAAGAAGATCGGGAAGCCCAGCACGCGGTTGGTTATCACCGTATCGATCTGGTCAGACCTGGTGTGACGCGCCTCCACCGTGGAACGAACCGACTCCGTGCAGGCTCCGCTGATAAACGCATAGCGCTGGTCGGCGACAATTACCTCGGGTGAATGGCCGAACAGCTTCTCCAAACGCTTTGCGCTCTCGGCAACCGCGTCGAGGACCTTGCGGGAGCCGACTTTCTCCCGAACGGCTTGGTCATTCTCCAACAGTTTGATCGCCAGCCAGCGCGGCCTGTACCGCCCGGTCGGGGTACCGTTCGCCTCGATCAGCTTGGAGATTACGGCAACCTCGGCTTCAAGCTCCCCTCCGTAGCTGTTCGCCGCAGCCCGAGGGTTCTTCTCAGTGGCTCTTGCTACAATTGCCTCCATAAGGGCCTCAGTACCTTCGTTCTTGTGCCCGACGGTCATCACGATGGGCGCTCGTAGCAGCGTGGACAGGGCTTCGACGTCAAACTCAATGCCCCGGGCTTTCGCCACGTCACTCATGTTCAGCACCAAAAGGAGCGGGGCGTTCAGTTCCATGAGCTGAGTGGCGAGATAGAGGTTCCGTTCCAGATTCGAGGCATCGAGAACGACCACCACGACGTCCGGCTTCTCGTCGATGATGAAGTCACGGGCAACGATCTCCTCTACCGAGTGGGCGGTCAGGCTGTACGTACCGGGCAGGTCGACGATCTGCATCTTGGTACCGTCATAGCGGCAGGTTCCGACCTTCTTCTCCACGGTGACGCCCGGGTAGTTGCCCACGTGCTGGCGGGCTCCGGTCAGGTTGTTGAAGATTGTCGTCTTGCCGGAATTCGGGTTGCCGGCGAGGGCCACCCGCACCTGCCTCGGCGGAGCGGAGGGGGCCTGCGGAGCGAGAGATTCGGACAACCGCATCATGTTTGTCTTTCCGAACTCATGTTCCAAAAAAAACAAGAGCAGCCCATCACGGGTGCAGGACCGCGATCCTGCTACCCACGCCACGCCGGAAAACGCAGCGCGTACCTCCAAGGGCTACCCTTGGAAATCACCTTGAAACTCCTGCGGCGACGACCGGCCCCGCACCATGCAGCCGTCCACCAGGAACGTGTCGCCCGCCCGGTTCCCGCGTGCGCACATCACACACGGGAAAGTACTCAGCCCGCGCCGACTGGCGAACAGCGTCATTCTCTAAGTCCGGAAGCGCATGCACGCCGCCAGAGGTTCAAAGGTAACTGTTTAGCGCCCAAGAGCGCGTTGACAAATCCGAAATCCGAAACTCGAAATACGAAACACATCAGAAGCACCAAGACTCAAATGTCCGAAACAGCTCCTGCTTGGGCTTTGAAACCGTTTTGGATTTCCTTTTTCAGCCATTCGAGTTTGTTTCGTATTGCGCATTTCGCACTTCGGATTTCGAGTTTCGTAACTGTTTGGCGCTCAAACCGCTAAACAGGTACGTTCACAGTAGCTCGACCTCAATCTCCTCCGCTTCCTGCTTCCGCAGGGAAAGATTATAGCCCCTGACTTTGATTTCCAGAGGGTCGCCCAGCGGAGCGACCCGCCTCATCTCAACCAGCGACCCGGGCGTCAACCCCATGTCCAGAAGCCGTTTGTAGACTTCGCCTCGCCCTCGTACTCCCCGCACCGTGCCTTTTTGGCCCGGATTCAGATCCTTCAAGGCAACGACCATCGTACCTGTACTCCTTACGCGAGATTTTCTTTTTGCATCCTCCAGGCAGGAGGATATGCAGCGCTCGCACGTTTTGGGATCACCTTGCTCGCAGTGGTAGCCAAAACCCTTGATCCACTTGATTCCACCACGCGGGCATACCTCGAGAAACTCGACGAACTCGATCAACCTCTCCAAGACCTGCGACGGGACGGCATGTTCCATCCGACAGGCAGCCTGATCGGCCTTGACCACATCGACCGAGAGAACTTTCACCAGGAAATCCCGCAGGACTTCGTGCCGTCGAACGATGTCCCTGGCGACCGACTTGCCCCCTCGAGTGAGCGTAATGGCTTCATACGGCTCATAGTGGACCAGCCCTTTTTCGCTCAAAGACTGCAGGGCGCCGGTCACAGAGGATCGATTGACTTTGAGACGCTCGGCAATATCTCGCGATCTGGCAACGTGCTTTTCCGCAACAAGATGGAAGATAGCCTCCAGGTAATCCTCCAGGCTTGCGCTGAGTTCCGCGCCCGTGGCCATTTGCACCGCTCCCGTCGCCGACACCAAATAAGTTCAGCTAACCGAATATCGTACGGGTAGGCAAACTCCTGTCAAGTTGTTTTTTGGGATTTAATCCGGATTGTTCTACCAACCCGGTCGGTTGTGAGTTTATCGGCCCCCGCGCCGCCCTCTCCCTGCCTAGAGGGTGTTCAACAAGCTCATGCACCCTGTGGATCCGGTATGATGGAACCACGTTGAGCCGTCAGCCGTCAGCTACCAGCCGTCAGCCGGAATACGGGTTGATTCCACGCAACACGTTGTCAGGAAAGAGGTTACACTCCGTGTTTGTTGTGGGCGTTGCCGGTTGCAGGAAGGTGCCTCCCAGCCGCCACAAGCTCCCTCAGGCGTAGCGGCGTAATTGGTATGCCGGCGCGGGATCGTCCTTGACGGTAACGGCCGGCTTCTTGGCCTCGACGAAGAACTTGCGAACCCCGCCGATGCGGAAGCAATAGTCCGGGGCCTTGGTCGACCCGCCGACCTTGATTGCGTCTTCGTGGATTACGTCCTTGTAGCCTTCGGCGTGCCCG
>SDBU01008319.1_pt1 | contig 11814 bp, 8 predicted proteins | sample 2277071 | NCBI WGS metagenome assembly SDBU01 (sample SAMN10397929, study PRJNA504765) | marine sediment metagenome | isolation source: marine sediment core GS08_GC12, 126 cmbsf | place: Arctic Ocean: Gakkel Ridge, Loki's castle | collected 2008
GAATGATATATTCATAAATTCTCTTTTCCAATATTTCAACTGTCGAAAACGAATAGGAAGCATCCTTGGTGGAGCTAAGGAACACCAGATACCCACTCGAAAGTCCTTCATGGGCGAGGTAACCAACGAGTTGTTCTCGGGCTTCATTTTGGTAAGCTGAACCACGCCAAATTTTGCATTCGATGACCGTCGTCCGCCCGCCTTTTTCAAAGACTACAATATCCATCCGTTTCTGTCCCTGATGCACTTCTGCTCTGGCATGCCCGCCATTATAACGGGAAAGGATGTCGAACTGGCTCAAGAGGAAATAATGCGGGACAATCTCAACTGGCGTTTCTTTGGGATAATAAAACCGTGGGTCGACTCGTGGGAGAAAATAAATGAACAGACACAGGTGATAAGGAATTTGTTCATCAAGTGTTTCAAGTAATTTAGCAAATGACCTTTCTGAACGACACTCGCTTACATCGCAGAATTCGAGACAACTTTCATCCCTTTTCTCTTGCAGTGAAATACGAATCTCCATTAGAAGTATTCTGGCTAATTCGCTATAAAATTCTTCCTCATTCATCTTTCGACCAAAGTCTTGAAAGACCAGATATAAAGGCAGATATTCCGTATCATCCGCGAGTTTATGGACAACTTCTTGAATCAATGATGTTTTCCCAACTTGTCTTGGGGCATAAATCACGAAATATCTGCCTGTTTTGATTTTATCGAGAATATGTCCAATTTCTGGTCTATCTCTGAGAACATAATATCCCTCTTTTGGAATTGGACCGCCCACACAAAATTCTCTCTTGGGTTTGGTTAGATTACTCAAGGATTACTCCCTCCTTTTTGTCCCTTTGCCATCTTGCCCTTTAGCCTCACTTCTCCAACTTACAAGTTTTTCACACAAATCAAGAATAAACCTGGCATTTTCAACAGCCTCCCTGGCATCAGATTCCGAGTAGAGTTCCGATGCAGGTATTCCCCTATCCTCGTCGCCGTAAAAGCTTCTTCCCCTCTCCCTTGCCAGGACTCTCGAAATCTCAGCAATTTTTTCCATCTCATCCTGGAAGAAAGAGGGGAACCTTTCTTTTTCACGAAGAAGTATCTCCGAGACGTCATGTGTTTTGGATGACTCTATTCCCACCCACCGCAAAGTTGCCTTGAGCATCAATTCGACACTCTCTTGTGTCTCACGAACGACAATGTTAAAACGTTTCCTTCTCATCAGAGGCTTTAATTCTTCTACCTTAACCTTTGCGTCTTCCAGATATCCCATTGCCATCCTGTCATTCCTCATATCTCAATCACCTCACCGTATTGGTAGTCCGGCTTAAGGTCCCAATACCAGCCTCCGTTTTTTAGGTATTTTCTCTTCGCCCCAAGTTCCAAGAGCCTTTGCTTTATCTCATTAAGCACCGTTCTGAAAAAATCCCCCTTGTCATACAGGATTTTAGCATCCTCCACCATATCCAAGTAAAGAGGTGAATGATATGAAGCCTCACTGCGGGTTTTCATTATAGGCATAAACTGGCAGAGATACCCCATCTCCCTGAACGATTTAAACTCAGGTTTAACCTTCTGCTCCATCTTGTCGAAGAGTTTTGACCTCTGGAAGAAAGATGAGGGTAACTCCTCGAAGATGAGCAGAAGGTCAATATCCGAGCACTTGTGAAAATCCCCCCGAGCGAAGGAACCGAAGAGCACCACGGACACGAGATTTTCGCTGGAATGGGTTTTCAACTGAAAGACCAATTTCCTGACAAGATTCTCTACATTTTTGAAGACTTTCTCTTTTTCAGTAATCATGCTTACTTCTCCCCCAAAGCTTCACTCCTGTTACCTAATATCCTACATCATAAACGCGTGTAGCCAATGGTTAGCCAAATCCCCATTGGTCGAGGGACCAAAGGCTAGCCGCCGGCTGAATTCCGCGGATGTGCATCGAAAAACTCTCCGGCTTTTTTCCCCTTTGCCCTCTTGCCCCTTAGCCCCATTCGTATCAACTTAACGGAGCGAACGCCGGTTGAGTAGCTGCGAAGCGAAGGCGGAGCAGCATATCGAAACCCAGTGAGCGGCGGGGGATACACTCGTTCTCACATCCGTTCGCTTGGTTTCGATACGACTCTCCACTTCATTCCGAGTCTACTCAACCGGCGCTACAAACCGTATTTATTCACTAAATTGATACGAATGCCCTCTTGCCCCTTAGCCCCTTTGCCCCTTCGCCCTATAAATCGGCACATAAACTTTATCTCTCGGTACGCAACCAGCGGGAAATTGTCCCAACTCATTATTCTTCGAGCGCATCAAAGCTGTGCAGTAGCTCACAGTCAGACAAACTTTTTTGCGGTCTAATTCGCCGCGAGTCAGACCGTCTTTGGCATAATCAGGGTAGGCGATGGCACCTCGACCAACAGCGGCGATACTGACTTTTTTGTCGCGCACATTAGCTTCGGCGGCGTAGAGCAGATAGTGTTGCAGCCATGTGTATCCTGTTCCGACGATGACTAAATCTGGAAAAGCTTTCTGAATTTTGCTTGTCGCGCGAAAATGTCTGTCTACGCCAATTATCGGATGCTCGGGACCTTCGTAGGCGTCGATTGGAGGACGCTCGAAAGGGCGAAGTATATGTGGATTGAAGTATGGACTGCCCATAGAAGTATTGACCATTTTGACGCCTGATTCTTGTAGCAATTTAACCAGCATCATCGGTTCAGTGAGGTCAACTTGCAATGGGTTCATTTCATTCACGCCAAAAGCATAGGGATACGGTATCGGATATGGACGCGGCACGCCGATGGAATCCATGTCCTTTTGATACGGCAAACCATCGTAAACGTTGATGCGGGTAGCGAGTGTCAATTTGTCGCCCAATTCATTTTTAATCTTTCCGGTGATATTTCGCACAAAGCGTGTACGATTCTCGAAGCTGCCTCCGTATTTGCCCTTTCGCGTTTTCGCCGCTAAAAGTTCTGACAACAGGTAGGTATGACATTGTTTAATATCAATGAAATCAAATCCAATTTTGCATGCTAATTTCGCTGCCTCAACGTATATGTCCTCTAGCTTCTCTAAATATTCATCGCTGACGATAGGATAATCATCTGGAATTGGTGTTCTCTTTTTTTTATTGATGTACGTGGTTCGGTCTAAAATTGGATGGTGAAAGGCTATAAAAGGTTTTTTATAACTAAATCTCCCAGAATGTGTCAATTGAAGCCCGATGACTAAATCGTCATCTGTGCCGAATTCTTCACGATGAGCTTGCCGCGTCTTGGTCAAAATGTCTTCCAAATCTTTGGCGTTAGCATCGTTGATTAGCAGTTGTCTGGTATTCGCTCTGCCTTCATCTAAAACAGCAGTCGCTTCACCCCAAATCATTTTGCACCCGCCTTGCCCGAATCGAATCCACCTGCGATAGGTCAATTCGTCCGGTTTGCCATCCAGTGTGCCGTCGCAACCTTCCATTGGGTGGATTCCCAAAGCATTCCCAGCGATACGATGACCAATCCGAACAGGTTCGCGCAATGCTTTAATTTCTGTCTCAAGTCGGATGCTTAAACCGAGGGTTGCAATCTCTTCTCTCAACGCGTCAATATTTTTATAGGTGAAATATTTTTTGGGCATTTATTCTCTCTCTTCCTTTCCAGCGATTTCCTCCGATACTAGAGGATGTGTTAAACGAATTACGAATTACGAACTACGAATTACGAATTGTTAAATCGTTCTTTCGTGGTTTAAGACGCAAAAAATATAAAAGTCAATCTTCATTCTTCAATCTTCAATCCACTCACTCCAGCCTTCAACGCGAAGGTGGCGCGTGCGGTCACACGCGCCTAATAACTCATCAACATCTCAACCATAAATTTCTCGTTCCGCGATAATCCTTCTTAACTCGCGGGTAAAAAAGACTTTATCCTTCTCCTCGGATTCAATTTCTCGTTGTACCTCTTCGACATCTTTTTCTTTCATAGCTCGTTCAGCGCGCGCCAATTCTGCCTCTTTCTGGTGGATTTCCTCAGATGCTTCGCTATCAGAGGCAGTGTCGGTTGATTCTCCGGCGGGTGATTCCTCGGATTGCGTTTCTTCTAAATCACTCTGAATAGCATCCACGCGTTGTCTTGCTGCAATCATCTCAGCATGTTCTTGCTGATATTGCGCGCGAAACGCCTCAACTTCCTCCTCAGAGAATTCCATCTCTGCTTTAATCCGCGCTTCTAAGTCTGCATTCAACGGGTTTAATTGCTCTCGTAATTCTGCGATTTCTCCTTGAAGCCGATTAATAGTTGTGGCGTGACGCTTGTGCCACCTGTTGCTCGTAGCTTTTTCACGTTGATGCGTATAGCGCGTGACCTGCGACATTTTCTTCTCTAATTGCTTGCGCACAATATTTTTCTGAATAATATCCGTCTTTAATTTCCGTTCTACTGAAGTGTGATTCATAATGGAATTTCCTTTCTTTACATCGTAACTATTCGATTTGGAATCTCAACTTATGCAGTTCAAGCATTGTAGGATGCTGATATTATACAATCTAAATGAGTTTTTGCCAAGCGAAAAAATTTTGCTTTTCTAAATCACTTGTGATATAATAAGGCAAAGAGGCAAGAAGGCAAAAGGGCAAGGGGGTTCTCAAAGGCGAAAGGATGAACATAGAAACCGAGTTTTTTCAAAAAGAAAGCCACGAAAGGTCACTCGGTTTCTGACTTGTAAATGAGGTAAAGAAATGAAACTAATCGATGCCCACACGCATTGCGGTAACAACAAGCAAACAAAATACTACGATATTGAGGATGTTAAGAAACATCTGGCGGAAACGGAAGCGAATGTATATGGTGCTGTCATCTTCGCGTTTCCTGAAGATATGTACCGGATTGTGGATTCACAGGAAGATAGAATTCGAGCAAATGAATATGTGCTTGAGGTTTCCAAAGCGAACGAAAACATCTATCCGTTCTATTTTGTCTGGAACGACTACATCATCCCCGATAATTTTGATGAATACGCCGGCATCAAATGGCATCGCCATGCCAATGAGCCGCGATACGATTACGACGACCCAAAATGTGAAGCTATACTTGAGTGCATCAGAGAGTTAAATCTGCCTGTGACGATTGAGGAGGTCTACGAAGACACAGTTCATTTTATCGAACGCAACCCCGGATTGCCTATCATCATCCCACATATAGGTTCGCTGAACGGCGGATATGACCGTATGGTTGCATTTTATGATAATTCAAATGTATACTTTGATACCAGCGTCGCGTCCTTAACGGCTATTCAAAAAGTTTTGGATAACGTTGGAAGCGAACGTATTATTTTCGGTACAGACGTATCAGGCACATCGCAGCCTTTCCATAATTTTCCCACAGTCGAATTGGCAAAAGTTTCGCAGTTAGATGTCGATGACGCTGGTATGGATTTAATTCTGGCGGGAAATATCGAACGACTGATTGCGAATACGGCGTATAAGTGAATTACGAATTACGAATTACGAGTTACGAATTGGAAACATCGCGTGATACCGTGTGCGATTGCACGCTACACTGAATTTACAGAGAATCGGGCAAGAAAGCTCCCGCATTCATGTTCCGACAGGAATCCCGTCAGAATCCCTGATGGGACGTGGAGATGAATTGCCTTATTCTAAGATGAGTCGGGTATAAAGACGACACTTTATTTAAAAGGAAGCCCCCGCTTTACCGGAAAGCCGGACAACCAGACAACCGGAAAGTCCCGATTCTCGGGCTCCCGCAAAGCGGGACCAGCAAAAGATATGAACTACCGCTTTGCCCGTTCACTTCGCTCACGGTTGTGCGATATAGACTATCTTCTTCCGGCTTTATAGCCTTCTGGCTTTCTGGGTCGCGTGGGGACCCCATTCGTAATTCGTAATTCGTTCACGTCTGGTGCATGCGCCGCCAATTTCGATATCCTCGGCAGCAGATTATGATTCTTCTATTCATGGGCATTGTGCTCGCGGCAAACTTTGCCATCGTATATTCCGGCATGCAATATACCACGGCAAGCCGGTCGTCGATAATTCTAAACGTGCAACCTTTATTTGTCGCTTTGTTGACCCGGTTTTTTCTGAAAGGCGATAAAGTAACTTCGCGGAAATTTCTAGGATTGATGCTCTCATTTATCGGTATCGTTGTTGTCTTCGCCGATAAAGACAGTTCGCTTGCTTTTCAAACTATCATAGATGACCTAATGATATTGTGCGCGGCGTTTATCTGGAGCATTCTGGTTATCTTGCGCAAATGGATTGCCCAGAAGGTGGATATAACTTCTGTCGCAATGTATGAATTAGGTACCAGCGCGTTTCTGCTATTGCCTGCTGGATTTGTTTTTGAAGTCCGGGCAGCATACATTTACCTGTGCCTGTAGTGATGGCGATATTGTATTCTGCGCTGCTCGGTAGTGCGTTTGCGTTCGCGGCGAATGTCTATCTCATAAAAAAATACGATGTCTGGGAAGGCTAGAGGGCAAAGGGGCAAGAGGGCAAAGATATTTCACGCATCACATTTCACGTTTCACGTTTCACATTTCACGCATCACGTTTTACGCATCACGTTTCACGTTTTACATTACGTATATTTCTAAATTTTTCCATATAAAAAAGGAAGGTGAACTTTTTATTTTATGTCACAAGTTGAACTTTATGACACAACATTACGAGACGGCAGCCAGAGAGAGGGTGTTGCGTTCTCGGTGGAAGATAAATTACGCATTGTACAACAATTAGATAAATTGGGTATTCATTACATTGAAGGCGGGTATCCAGTGTCAAATCCCAAAGACCGCGAATTTTTCGTTCGCGTCCGGCAATTGCACTTACAACATGCTCGCGTCACGCCCTTCGGTAGCACCCGGCGGACTAATAGGCGTGCTGAGAATGATGAAAATCTGCTCGCGTTGTTAAAAACAGAAATGGATACGGTTACAGTTGTTGGCAAAGGTTGGGACCTGCATGTGACGGATGTATTGGGTATTACACCTGAACAGAATCTCGAATTGATAGAAGATTCCGTGCGATTTCTTACGACGAATGGACGCACAGTAATTTTTGATGCCGAACATTTTTTTGATGGATACCAGGCGGATTCGGAATATGCGATGCAGACGGTGGAAGCCGCTATTCGCGGCGGCGCGCAATGCGTAGTGCTTTGTGATACCAACGGCGGAATGATGCCATTGGATGTGAAAGAGATTGTTGAGATTGTTCATGGCCGTTTTGACATCCCTCTTGGTATTCATGCGCACAATGATGCAGGCATGGCAGTGGCAAATACGATTATTGCGGTGCAAGCGGGTGCTGTTCATGTACAAGGCACATTTAATGGTTACGGCGAGCGTTGCGGGAACGCCAATCTGTCTGCTATTATCCCAAATCTGAAACTCAAACTTGGCGTCGATTGTATCAGCGATGAACAATTGCGCAAACTCACCAACGTATCACGTCTGATTAGCGAATTGGTAAATCTTAGTCATGATGAACATCAGCCGTATGTCGGCAGAGCCGCGTTCGCGCATAAAGGAGGCATGCACATTGATGCCGTGCGGAAGAATCGCCGCTCCTTTGAACATATCGAACCTGAATTAGTCGGTAATGAACAACGGATTCTGATTTCAGAATTAGCGGGGACAAGCGCTATTGTAAAGAAATTAGAGCGGGAATATCCCCACCTGGACAAACGCTCTCCCGAAGTTCAACGTGTCTTTGATAAACTGAAAGAGGCAGAGCAAGAAGGTTATCAGTATGAAGGCGCGGAGGCTTCATTTCAACTGTTGATACATAAAACGCTCAATCGGTACGAACCGTTTTTCGAGCTGTTAGGGTTCCGCGTTATCATTGAAAAATTTCTTAACGCCGACATGCCGTCTGAAGCTACCATCAAGGTGCGTGAGCCGAATGGCGTCGTTGAACATACTGCTTCTGAAGGAGATGGCCCCGTTAATGCGCTGGACAGAGCGTTGCGCAAGGCGCTGGAAAAATTTTATCCCAGCCTCGGAAACGTACACTTAACTGATTATAAAGTGCGCGTGTTGGATACAAAAGGAGGAACGGGCGCAAAAGTCCGAGTGTTGATTGAAGCAAGCGATGGCGAGGATACATGGGGAACAGTCGGAGTTTCAGAAAATATTATTCAAGCAAGTTGGGAAGCTTTGGTGGATAGCTTGGAGTATAAGTTGTTTAAAGAAAGAAGTTCTGGTTGACCGGCAAACAATTAGTACTACAACGAGACTTTGAAAACTGGTGAGTTAATAGGCAGTGAAAACGTAATACGTGTTGCGTGATACGTGTTGCGCTTTTTCCTTTTCTCTATTCTACTTCTCGAATCCTTGGATTGAGGCTCGGGTTGAGTAGGCAAAGCCGTATCGAAACCACCGAAGCGTATCGAAATCAACTTGAATAAAATCTCGTTATAATATTTTGACTTTGGTAAATTAAAGTAGCATATATAACAAAGATTAACGCAAGGACGCAAAGACGCTAGGACGCCAAGGTTTCTTTGCGCCTTTGCACCTTTGCACCTTTGCGTTCCCTTTTTTTGTGAGTATTCAAGTAACTTGTCTATATAGAATCTTGGTCTACGGTCTTGTAAACTTTTCTATTTACCAAAGTCAAGATATTATTGGAAAGGAATCAAAATGAAATTAGAAAATCAAGTAGCAATCGTTACAGGAAGCGGGCGCGGCCTCGGCAAGGCGATTGCGCTGACGTACGCTAAAGAGGGAGCTAATATCGTTGCCGTTTCCAGAACAAAATCTGAAATAGAAAACGTTGCAGAGGAAATCCGCTCTATGGGGCGTAGAGCACTGGCAATTCCCACCGATGTATCAAATAAAAGTCAAGTTCAAGCTATGGCACAACAAACGCTCGACGAATTCGGCGCGGTGGACATTCTGGTCAATAACGCCGGAGTTGCTATTCATAATTACCTTGTCGATATTCGCGAAGAAGATTGGGATTTGACGATGGCGGTCAATCTCAAAGGCGTATTTCTGTGTTCTCAGGCGGTCTTTCCCATTATGATGGAGAAACGCAGTGGACATATTATCAACATCTCATCAGGAGCAGGCAAACGTGCTGGGCAACTCTTTGCCACTTACTCCGCATCAAAATTCGGCGTGATGGGTTTTACCGAAGCTATCGCCGCCGAAGGTAAACCATACAATATCAAAGTTGGCGTCATCTGTCCAGGGCCTGTCGCAAGCAAAATGCGAGCTGAGAATCATCCTGACGATGACCCCACTAAATTGATGATGCCACAGGATATCGCGGATATGGCGCTGCTCATGGCTACGCAGCACCCACGCGCCTATATTCCAGAAGTTCAGGTGCGGGCAATGTGGATGTGATAGGGCAAGATGGCAAGGGGGCAAGAAGGTAAAAAGTCGTAAAAAATCAACACCCACTTCGGTTTTTGGATGGGGATTAATTCTTTCCTTAGCGGGTATTTTTGGGTTTATCGCTTTTATTTTTGCCGCTAATAGGGTGTTGTGATGAAAACGATATACCGCAGAAAGCGGTAAGGTGAGCGACTTGTTTGACGGAAAGGAGTACCATGATGAGAATCAACACTGTCACTACACTTGTGGCACTGGACGTGTGCCTACGCATGCACGGAGTCCAGGAGTCCAAGGAGACGTTCGGCTGCGAAGCCAATCCTACGGGGAACCCAATCGGCGGAGGCGAAGGTTATAAGCCAATATTCACCGACGGCGATTTCGTCGTGAGAACGAAAGAGGAATTGCTGAAGGCATTGAAGGAAGCCAAGGACGGTCAGGTGGTCTTTGTGCCTCATGGCGTTGAGTTCGACCTGACCGGCGAGCGCGATATCCAAATCCCCGGCGGCGTCACGCTCGCGGGCACACGCGGCTTCGACGGCTCGGTTGGGGCGCGCATCTTTACAACCTGGCGTGAAAGCCACACCCTTACGCAGACAAACGGTTATGATGTGCGCCTGACGGGACTTCGCTTTGAAGGCGCTTACGGTGGTGCTGAGAGAGTCAGCGACAGTTCCGGATTTGTCAGCATCAATCACTCCGGCGCAGAGGTCGATAACTGCGAGATATACAACTTCCCTGTCAGAGGAATCGGTGTGGATTCCACAGCTATTGATGTTCACATCCATCACAATTTCATCCACAATTGCCAGCGCGGCGGTCTGGGTTATGGAGTGAGTACCGGCTCCAGTGATGTACGTATCATTGCCAACAAGTTCGATTACTGCCGACATCACATTGCTTCGAGCGGTTCACCGGGCGCCGGGTACGAAGCGGCCTGGAACTTCGTCGGCCCGCATGCTACCAGCCATCATTTCGACATACATGGGGGGCGCGACCGGGGCGACAGCACTGACATCGCCGGTGATTGGACGCACATCCATCATAACACGTTCCAGGGAAGTCACCGTCATGTCGTGATTCGTGGTGTCCCGTCACAAGGAGCTGACATCCATAACAACTGGTTCGCTGGGCCGGCTGAGGAGCAGGTGCGCTCTGGAGGCAACACCAAGGTGTACCGCAATGTCTACGGTCCCGACAAGGCACTGGAGGAATAAACCATGAGTTCAAAACTTATGATTCCACTCATCACATCGGCAAGCTTGACTTCGCCAGATACGCCCGTCGCGCAAGACCATCTGGGTGACCCACTTCCGGCAGATGCACTGCAGCGCCTCGGTACAACACGCATGCGTTGTGACATCTCTGACTTGTGCTACCTTCCCGACGGTCGCGGTGTGTTCGCTATCGGCGGTCGCGTCGAAATCTGGAACCTTGACGAAGGGAAACTTCAAAGCAAACATCAGGTCTGCCAAAGCAACATCGTGAGCGTCGTAGCGCGCAAAGATGGGAAAGCGCTACTGCTCACCGACACGTCTGGGAAAGTACACGAATGGGATATTGAAAGGAAGGAGAGCAGACACAGTTGGAACACGAAACAGTCGGGACTTTGCCGCGCTCACTATTCCTCAGATGAGAAGCGCGTTCTGACCACTGGTTCCACCCCTCCCACGCTCAAAGAATGGGAACTGGCGAGTGGCAAAGAATTGATTCTTATCACCGGCAAGATGCACTCTTTTAGGGAAGGTATTTACGGACCGCAAGGCAAAACCGCGTTGGTTAATGGCAGCGCAGGCTCTGGCCCCATACTGGCGCACTATTCCCTTGCCAGCGGAGAACTCTTGCACGAGTGGCTCAATGACTACTACGCTCACGCACGAAGCCTGGCCTTATCGGTAGACGGGAAACGCCTGCTGGTGGGCAGTCGTCACAAGGCAACGGAATGGCTTGTGGACGGATATAAATTGCTCAAAGAATACACCGGTCACCACGGCCACGCCGTCGTCTCAATTGCCTACTGCAAGGACCCAAACGAGATTCTCACCGGGTCCCGCGACGGCTCAATTCGTCGCTGGAATCGGATGGAAGGTGAAGTCCTGCTCCGTTGGTGTCCACACGCGAACCACGTCACACACATGGCAGTGTCGCCGGATGGGAAATGGGTGTTGTCGTATGGCAATCACATGGTGGCGGAAACAAACCTAGCGACCGGCGAGCCGCGCCTGAAATGGGAACGCCATGACGAGTCTGTTCAGTCCGTGGCCTTCCTGCCCGACGGACAACATGTCGTCAGTGGGTCAAGTGACGGTACACTACGTGTTTGGAATATAAAGACGGGCGCGAGCATTCGAACCATCAAAGGCGCCAACCTTGGCGCATATGCTGTGGCCGTGTCGCCGGATGGCTCGCGAGTTGGCGCCGGGTGCAAAGACGGCGTCGTGCGCGAGTTCAAGAACATCTCTGCCG
>SDBU01008320.1_pt1 | contig 11814 bp, 6 predicted proteins | sample 2277071 | NCBI WGS metagenome assembly SDBU01 (sample SAMN10397929, study PRJNA504765) | marine sediment metagenome | isolation source: marine sediment core GS08_GC12, 126 cmbsf | place: Arctic Ocean: Gakkel Ridge, Loki's castle | collected 2008
CGAACTTTTTGATGCTTCTAAAATTACAGAATATGGATGGGGTCAGTATCCTAATGTTATCACAACCTTTGAATTCGAAAGGTTAATCAATGCAGCAGGCCCAACAAATGGAGAATTAGTACGACCAAGTGACCTTAAAAAACCAAAGAAAATTGCTTTTATCAATTGTGTAGGGTCCCGAGATGTTCGGTTCAACCCTTACTGCTCAAACTTTTGCTGTATGGAAAGTATTAAAAATAGCTTATTAATTAAAGAACATTGGCCTGAAGTTGAGGTTGTAATCTTTTATATTGATATTAGGGCTTTTGGGAAAGGCTTTGAAGAGCTATACTTACGTTCAAGAGAACAGAAGGTATTATATATACGTGGTCATCCTGGTCAAATAAGAGAAGATCCATATAGCAAAAATCTTATTCTTTCTGTAGAAAATATCAACGTGGGAAATATTCTATCTGAAGAGTTTGATTTAGTAGTACTTTCTATTGGTGCAGAAGGATCCTCATCAATCATTCCGTTTCCAGTTGCAAAAGATCCTAAAGGATTTTATATTGAAGCTCATCCTAAACTTCGACCTGTAGATACCCCAAATGATGGTATCTTCATTGCAGGTGGAGCCGAATCTCCAAAAGATATTAGAGAAACGGTAACACAAGCTAGTGCTGCAGCAGGGCGCTGTAGTAAGCTAATTTCTAAGGGAGAATTCCATGTAGAACCCTTATATGCATTTGTTGATGTAAAAAATTGTAATAGTTGCGGAATTTGTGCCTCTCGTTGCCCTTATAATGCAGTTAATGTCGATCAAGACAAAAAGTCTCCCGCTCATATCATCCCTATTTTATGTAAAGGATGTGGGACTTGTGCTGCTGATTGTCCTACAAATGCTATAACTATGACAAATTTTACAGATACTATGATATTTCGTCAAATTGATATAGCTCTTTATGCAAATGCACATGAAAAAGTCTTGATTTTTGCATGCAATTGGTGTTCCTATGCTGGAGCAGATTTATCAGGGACCAGTCGGATTCAATATCCCACTAACACGAGAATAATTAGAACAATGTGTTCAGGACGTGTTGATATTGATTTTATTAAACATTGTTTCGAACGTGGTGCTGGAGTAGTTATGTTAACTGGTTGTCATCCACAAGACTGTCATTATATATCGGGAAATGATTTTGCCATAAAACGTGAGAAAAGAATTAGAAGTTGGATGAAAAAGAATAACATAGACAACGAAAGATTTATCGTTGAATGGATATCCGCTGCAGAGGGTAAAAAATTTGCAGATATTGTATCGAAATCAAGTAAGATAGTAATAAAATAGATTTTCATTCTTCTCAATTTAATAACAGTAAATTGTGAGTATTATACTAAATTAAGCATCTAATATTCTTATTTTAAACTTTCAGCCCGATATGAAGAAGCAAGTAAATCAATTACATTCATAACTTTTGTAGGTAAATCAGCTCGTTTAATTGCGTCTGTTAATTGAACGAAGCAAAAGGGACATGACGTCGCAATTATATCCGGATTAGGTGCTGTAAGCAGTTTAACCTTAATTCTTGAAAGTTCTTCTGAGAGATTTCGACGACCAGCACGAACACCCCCTCCAGCTCCACAACAACGATCACTCTGCTGAATATCGGTAAATTTAAGCCCAGGAATTAATTTTAGCAATATACGGGGTTCTTTTGTAATTTCTTGAGAGCGATTTAAGTGGCAAGGGTCATGATATGTTACTTTTATATTGAGTGGATTGAGTTCTTGTGTATTTAAATTTTTAAGACCAATTTCTCTAATTAAGTATTCGTTGATATCGAATGGCTCAAATCGGTAAGGTTGAGCCCCTTGTTCATGCAACACGACAGGCCAATCTTGTTTAATAGTAGACATGCAACCAGGACAAAGCGCAATTAATTTTTTTACTTCTAACTTTTCAAAATATTTTGTGTTCTTCAGAATCATGTCAGACGTAACATTGCGAGAACCAGTTCGGAAAGCTACGCTGGTACAGCAAACAAAATCCTTTGGAATGTGTAATTTAATATAATTTCGTCTCAATACTTCAATAATGTTGTGTCCTACGTGTTGAAGTCTTAAGTTAATCAAACATCCTGGAAAGAAAGTTACCTCATCAATTGGATCCTCAACATCAATTATAGATGGAACTTGGTCAGTAAAAGGTTTTGTAATCACATCAATTGAATATCCAGTATTTTTAATCTTGTCTATAAAACTTTGATGTTCTTCCAATGGACCCATGTTTCGCTCAACAGCCCGAGCGCGTAGACCTTCTATTGCTTTTCGCCGAGTATCGATATGCTTTGGGATACACACTTCTTTACATAATTCACAACTTGTACAATCATAAAGCCCACTACTCACTGCCATTTGAACTCGATCACCTTCATCACGGGGATCAAATTCAAAACGCGCTAGTTCACGCATTGCGATAGGACCGGAAAATTCTTGTTTAGTAGATGACACTACTGGACATGCAGCATAACATGAAAAACATTGAATACAGGAATGAAGATCCATAGCTGTTGAAAGACTTTCTCGTGTCAACTTCTCTGGACGATCTGGAGTTGATATACGCTCAAGATATGGACGCAACTTTGCTAGACGCTTAAAGCCTATTCCAAGATCTACTACCAGATCTCGAATCACTGGAAAGTTATATAATGGTTCTAAAACGTATTTCTTAGATGGATCTACATTAATTCGACAAGCTAGACCTGGAACACTATTAATATTAATTGAACATGATCCACATTGCCCACTCCTGCAATTCCATCTATAAGCTAAAGAGGAATTAATATTTTGAAAGATATAATGCAAGGCATCCATAATTACTTGACGATCTGTATAGGGAATATCATAGTCAATAAAGTAAGGTTTATCGTCTAAATCCGGATTATAGTGACAAATTCGAAACTTAACTATTTGTTTTTTTATCAAGAATTTCACTTTTTAATTTGAATTCCTTATCCATTTTGGTTTCCATTTAGTAATTATGACTGGTTTCTTTTCCAAAACCATTTGTCGATTTTGCATTTTAATTACAATATTTACGAACCATCGGTCGTGGTTCGGAGTAGGATAGTCTGTTCGATAATGTGATCCTCGCGATTCTTTACGACAAAGTGCTGAACGGACTAACATTTCAGAAACAATTAACATATCGTACAACTCTAAGGAATTTATCCATTCAGTATTGTACCTTGTTGCTTTATTATTTACCATCAGTTTTGAATCAACTCGTTCTTGCTGTTTTTTAATGGAATATAGAGCATTATTTAGATCTTGTTCATTTCTGAATATGCCCGCATTATTCCACATATTCTTTTGAAGTTGAATTTTTTCAGTTGAAGAACTGACACCCTCTTCTCGTTCAATCGGAGCTCTGATACGTGAACATTCTTTTTTTATAAAATCTCGGTTAAGCTTTGGAGGAGATACACTCGCTGCAAATGTCGCAGCAGAATTTCCGGCTATTCTTCCAAATACTTGGGTGTCTGCAAGAGCATTTCCTCCAAGGCGGTTACCTCCATGTATCCCTCCAACTACTTCACCCGCGGCATAATAACCTTTAAGATTCGTTTCTGCTTTTCGAGTAATTTTAATACCTCCCATCATATGGTGAGCTGTTGGTGTTACCTCCATCGGTTCGTTTCTGATATCAATACCAAAATCAAGAAAATCCTCCAGCATGGTAGGAAGTCTTTCTTCAATAATTCTAGATGGTAAGAACGAAATATCCAGAAACACTGCTCCATTTTCTGTTCCACGCCCTTCTAAAATCTCAGATATAATCGACCTAGTGACCTCATCTCGCCCTGCCAATTCCATTAATCGAGGGTTATATCGTTTCATGAATCGTTCACCATTTTTATTTAAGAGTATTCCCCCCTCCCCTCGAACCCCTTCTGTGACTAAACGTCCTTGGACTGAAGGTGGTACAGCGATTCCAGTAGGATGGAATTGAAATTGTTCCATATCAACAAGTTCTACATTTGCTTTATATGCCATGGCATAACCACTACCAACATCGGCTTGTGCATTAGTTGTAACTTCATAAATTCGACCTGCCCCTCCCGTAGCCATTATAACCGAAGAAGCTCTGATAATCTTGAAATTTCCTGTTCGAATGTCAACAAAAGTGACACCAGCTACACGGTTACTATCTCGTAGAAGCGTGGTAGCAAAAACTTCATCCATTATAACAATATCGCGTCTTCTTAATTCCTCAGTTAAAGTAGCCATAATTTCATGTCCAGTCCTGTCTCCTGCATAACATGTTCTCCGATAAGTTTGATGCCCAAATGGTCGTTGCATAATTAACCCATCTGGAGTACGAGAAAAAATAGCTCCATAATTCTCTAGGTCAAGAATTCGGTCGGGGGCTTCTTTTACTAAAATTTCAACTAGGTTTTGATCATTGAGATAAGCTCCTGCAATTAATGTATCACGTGCATGTACTTCCCAAGAATCATCAGGATCTAAATTCGCTAATGCGGCGTTGAATCCACCCTCTGCCATAACCGTATGAGCTTTACCAAGAAGATCTTTTGTTATTAGAAGAACATCCTGATTTAAATCTGAGACAGCAATTGCCGCACGGCATCCTGCTCCTCCTGCTCCTATGACTAAAATATCAGTCTCAATAATCTCAAAAGTCATCGAAATTCCCTCATTATTAGTGAGATTTCCTTAATTTTCCTGGTGAATTAATTTCTATTTCCTCCATAGAGAAACCTATTTTTAAGGGTTCTATAAGTGTATCTTTTACCCAATCTGAAGCATTACTCTGAGCTTCATCATAATTTTCAGCTATAATGTTTCGATCAATTCTCATAAAGAAGTTATAAGGCTCTTCTTGACTAATGACTTTTGAAAGAACCCAGAAAGAATTACCCCTTTCAGGTATATTTAAAGAACCCGTTATTTCATACCATTCTTTAATAACCATTCTTCCGTGAACTTCTTTATTTTGTCTTACTATTGTCATTTGAACATTTTGTAATATAGATAACTTACTTAAGATACTGAATAATTTTTCGCTTGAAATTATTAAATTGAAGTCTGCAACTCTGATTGTTATAAATAAATCGGCTCTGAACATTGTCAAAATTCTCTACCTTGAATCAACAAATTCCTATCGTTGCCATATTGATTTAATTTCTTTAAACAAAACACAACAAGTAATTTTTTAGAAGGTTTAAAGCTTTAAAATATTATAGGTTATAAATTTAAATAACTTTTAATCCTCGTGAATTAATTCCGACATTAAACTCGTCAAATCCAATAATTTAATGTTTTATCGTGTTTTTTTTACATTTCGAGATTTAGGGAAAAAGGGGGAAAAATTCAAATGATCATCAAAGACAAGAACTTTTTATCCCGCTAAATAATAAACATTTATATCTCTCTCTTCTAGATCAATTAGTCGTTGGGAGAGTATTTTTATTCGATATGGCAATGGTTGAGAAATAGCGGTAGTTCAAAATTCTTTTTCTTTCTTGTTTTCTTGGTCTTGAAAAAACTAGATGAAACTCTAGCTAACATATTAATTATTTGAGTTTCAACCTAAAAGTAAAAAAAAAAAGAGATGTAATAAATGAGAAATATTACATGACTAAACCATAGTCTTCACATTTATAAAATATTTCCGATCGTGATTTGTTCTATCAAGAGAGTATAACTAAACAGTGTTATTTCTGAATTGAAGTAATATTTAGAAATATCAAAATAACCTCTGAAAAATGGTGTTTCTAAGGTTTTTATTCGAATTTCGTATTTTTTTATCAAAATTGTTAAAAACTACATATTTGTCAATTACTTTGCCAATTTTCCTTATACATCTTTGTCCACATTTACTTTTTTGTCAAATTTGTTTTTCTTTACATTTTTGTCACTATTGTCAACCTAGTTATAGAAAAAAAGGGAAAATTTTATATAATGATCTCAATTTTTAATCTCACTAAACCGTCGATAATTTGAAAGGATCTTTCGAAATTATTTGACTTTTGGGAAGTTCTCAATGATTTTGAGAACAAAAACACATTAAAACATAAAAAAATTTAACCTAAAAAATTAAGAGATGAATAAACAAAAATGAGAAAAAAACAAATTAAAAATAAAACGACAACGATTACTATTATCGCTATATTAACAGTAAGCTCTTTTGGGCTATTATTTACCATGTTTTTAAGTCCCGCGGCTGCTATGCCCGCTGATTTAAATACAATGGGACCATTTGCAATGGATGCCACTCCAGAAATGATAGGAGAAAAAGAAGTCGCTTTTCGTAAGCGAGCAGCTGAAGGAGGATCTGCTATCGCGACGGGTGTTTCTCCTATTGGCGAACCAGTAGTAGTAGGTGAAAATATAACCATTTCAGTATCTGATATGGGGTTGGATATTGATTATGATGAAACTTTTGTAGTTGTTATGGATGGTGTTAATGGCATCATTTTAATCGAAGAAGATGCCTATAATAATTATGATGATACCACAGATGAATATGTATTTGCAAATCCTAATGATGTTTGGCGTGAAGAAGATCGAATTTCAACAGCTCAATTAACTGGTCTTTTAGCCGAGTTTGATAATAATATATATGAAACCGTAACTGGTGTATTTGGGAATCTGACTGACCGAGGGGATGAGGGACAAAAAGTATGGATTCTCATTCACAACATCCGGGATGAGTCATACTATGATCCTAAACAGACTTCATATGTTGCTGGATACTTCTCAGCAAGTGAAAATTCTCTAGCGTTCAAAAACATGTTTCACATCGATTCATATGATTGGCAAAACCGTGTTGGCCCTGATGGAGGACGTCCTTATCTATATGAAGGGGTTTTTGCCCATGAATTCCAGCATATGGTTCACTTTGATCAAGACCCTAACGAACCATCTTGGGTAGATGAAGGTTTAGCTGACTTAGCAGGATATTTAAGTGGCTATGGTCACTCTTCTGGACATCTTGCTTATTATATGGTTTACCATCAGGATACCTCCCTTACCTTTTGGGGTGGCAGACTAGAAGATTATGGAGCTAGCTACTTATTCCAACTATATCTGTATGAGAAATTTGGAGGCGCAGCTTTCATATCCGCTTTAGTAGCTGAACAAGATAATGGTATTAAAGGTATTGAAGACACTCTCGCCGCTCGCGGATTTAGTGAGACATTTGATGAAATATATGATGCTTGGACAATTGCAGTTTATTTTGATGATCTAGCTCTTGGTAGTCTTTATGGATTTGATACTCTCGATATAGGTACGGATGATACATGGGGTTACTCTATAAGATGGGTACTCGATAACATCGTGTCTTCAGGGGTAACACAAGCTCCTGGTGGATGGTTATCTTCAGCCAAGCCTTATACAGCTCAATATTACCGCTTCGGAGCTAAAAAAGATGATATACCATTGTTGATCTATGTTGAAGGTGAAACCACTTCAGGACCTGGACCATACAGTGGTGAATTCTCATGGGCTTCTGGTGTAGGGGCGTGGTCATGGCGAAGTATATCCCAAACCTTCAATTTAACATCGTATACAGATGTCACTCTCGATTTTTACACTTATTTTGAAATCGAAATGGATTGGGATTATGGCTATGTAGAAGTCTATGACCAAAATACTGAAGAATGGTATACATTAGACGATCCTTCAGTTGTAATGTATGACGATGATGGGCTTCTTGTTCCTATGGTAGATTATATAGCTCATGCTCAAGACAATCCTAATACTGATGACGGTCGTGAGCCTACAGCTTACAACGCTACTGGACGCTGGCATGCTTTTTCTGGAAATAGCGGTGGATGGATCCCAGTTTCTATGGATCTCACTCCTTTTGCTGGACATGTTATTGATCTTTACTTTACCACCTGGCAAGATGGCGCATTTACCTTGCAACAGATGTACGTTGACAATATTTCAATTACAGCTGATGGAAATCCGTTATATTTTGATGATGTTGAAGATGAAGCCGCCGAAGATTGGGATACAACCCCGAATTTCGAGGGAGGAGGTAGTTGGAGCATTTCTGTAGCTTATGCGGTAAATAATTGGCAAGCAACCGTCATTGAAACCTTTAAGGAACCGACAAAGAGAAATCCAAATGGGCCAAATCCAAGCGAGCCTTCACCTGAACGAGAATTGTTGAGCGTGCAAAATATTAGTATGTATCAAGACCTGACTTGGTGGTGGTTCTACGGACCTACTGTTCAGATGGGGCAACTCCCCGTAATGGCAACCCCCGTAAAGAATACTGAATCTATGGTATTAATACTCAGCAATAGAAAAGATCATATCCTTCCCGCGGGAAACTTAGTGTTTTTCTATGTATAAAAGTTTTAAATTAAATCCTTTTTTTTTTTATTTAGTTTTTTAATCAAATCTTAATCCTTTTTAATTCAACTAATTTTTATTTATATTTCTGTAATTAAAATAAGATATCTTGTAATTTTTTTTTTGATTTTTTCTTCTAAAACTATATTTTCATATTAAACAAGAGTAAGAAATTAGAATAATTTTTTTAGAATCCAATTTTTCTTAATAAAAAGATATAGATTGATGATTACATGGCACACAGTCTGATTCAACCTTATCAAATAGGAATAGAATAATAGCTAACATCTTATTAATTTTACCACTTTACTGTGGGGCACACCTTTCATAATAACTAAAAATCTCACTCAAGAAGTTACCCTTTTCTTTTAACTTGGCATAAGGATTTCAATAGCGATTATTGGATTAATTCCCTATTTTATTCGTATTTACAAAATGAATAAAAAAATTCTCTTATTTGGAACTTTAACGGAATTAATGTATTACGTTGCAGCTCTGAATTTATTACGAAGTAAAGATAAATATCTTCTATTACAGACTGAATTAGGTATTTGTCGAATTTTTAAAAATTTCTATGAATAGCTTGATTTTTATATTATGTTATCTTAATCAATCATGTTGTTAAAAAGACAATTGGTTAATTATTAACGAGAGTTAAATCCATAAAAATTTCAGAGAAAATCGAAAATTCCCTGAAAATGAAGATTAAATAGTTGAAATGACCCCGAAAATTGAAATTCTTGCGAGAGCAGTTTAAATATTTGTTGAAAAATTTAGAGATATGGTGCTAACATCAAAAATGGAAATCCAAAAGCTTGAATCTAAAATACAAAAAAAAGTATTACTGATATGGAGCTCGATGAAGAGAATGCATAAAAAAGATATAGATACTTCCTTAGATTGCCTTAGCAATATTTAAAAAGTTTTTTTATAATCATTATTATTTTTAAATTATGCATGATTAATCCAATTATAAGACAATAATTCAAAAGCTAATTAAAGTAAATCAAATTACAAATCCAAAATATTCATGATTTAATTAGAGAATTAAGAGAGGATAATAACTCTGGAGCTAATGAATTTATTGATAAAGCTCTTGAAATAATTAAAACACAACTAGACTTGATTGAAGATCCTCATAGAGATATTAGAGATGAAATTATTTACTTATCAAACCAAATAATTGAAACTCGTCCAAGTATGGCTCCTATTATCAATACAATAGGATATTTAATTCACGATTTAGATGAAATAACTAAAATTGTCATAAAAGCAAGATTGAATCAGTTTAAAATCAATAGAGAAAAGAGAAAAAAATCTTTAGAGTTAAATTTTTACACTTTTTTAAAGCACAGCAAAATTTTTCCACTGAAAATAATGTTGATATCATATAGCTCAACTATTATTAATCTATTATTGCAAAACAAAGATTTTAACTTTGAAATTTATGTGTTAGAATCAAGACCTCTTCTTGAGGGCCAAAGGGTAGCTGAAGTCATATCCTCACACTTTAAAACACATCTAATAGTAGATGCAGCTATTGCTAATTTTATTGATGAAATAGATGTAGTTTTGATAGGTGTTGACAGTATTTTAAAAGATGGTTCGATTATTAATAAAATTGGCACATTTCCTTTATCATTATTAGCCAGAACCAAAAAAATCGATGTTTTTGCAGTTTGCGATTCATATAAATACAACTTAAAAAGCCATTATGGGTATAGTGTTTTGATTGAAGAAAAACCAATAAAGGAAGTTTATAATAAAGAGATGTCAAACAAGCTTTTAGAAGTCCATAATTATTACTTTGACATTACACCACCAGAATATATTTCTGGAATTATTTCTGATTTAGGAGTTTTTAGTATTCAAGAATTTCTAGATAAAGTCATCGAATCCTTACCAATCGAGTGGTTTAAATATATGTTGATTAAATAAGAGATATGGAATTAAAATCAAAAATGGATGTACAACAATTAGAAACACGAATCCCAAAGAAACAACCGAATAAATATGTTTCTGACTTAAGTCTTAATGATGAAAATGTATATAGAATAACAGAAAAACTTGTTTTCCCTAGATTAGTTGGGTCAGAAGGAGAAAAAAAAGCAATTAAAATTATACTCGAGGAATTTGGTAAAGCGGGGTTTAATACAATTCATAGGGATAAATTTAAAACATCTTTTTATATTTGGATTGTTTTAAGATACATGTTTTTCCCGATTGGGATTTGTTTAGTATTGTGTGCATTAGTATTCTTTATTAATCCTTGGCTCTCTCTTGGAGTAATTTTATTGAATTTCTATATAGCCAAAAGAGCTTTAAGTTTAGCATCTGATTGTGAAATACGATATTCTAAAAATGAGAAAAACAATTTTGAAACTGAGAATATTTATAGTAGTGTGGAAAGTAACAATTCTAAAGCAAAAGTAGTATTTATGGCTCATTGGGACACTAAATCACAAACATTTCCATCTCACATCAGGATATTGATATTTATAATATCAGCATTTGGCATTTTAATAATGCTCGCCACGTATCTTATTTTAAGCATCATACAATTAATTGTGCCTTTTAATTCTCTTGTTTTAAACAATATTTTATTTTATATTTGTGTTGTAATTGCTTTAATTAGTAATTTTAATTACTTTAATAAAACTGGAAACAAATCTTCTGGAGCCTATGATAATGCTGCCGCAGTCGGAACAATTATTGAATTAGCAAGATTTTACAAAAATAACCCGAAAGATAATGTAGATCTAATCTTCCTTTGTACTAGTTCTGAGGAATTAAACTTAGGCGGAGCAAAAGTCTTCATTCAGAAGTATAAAAATGAATTAAATAAAAGCTCTACCTATTTCATTAACCTAGATCTTATAGGAGGTAATGAAATGATAAGATTAGTTACTTCATATGGGATTCCTCGCAAAGTTTCCTCTCAGAAATTGAAAGATCTATTCTTTCGTAGTGCCCAAGAATTAAAAATCGATATAAAAGATATTTACGTACCTACTGGCGCTTGGTCTGATTATATGCCAATTGTACAAGAAGGTTTTGAAGCGTGTTGGATAAGTTCTCAACCTGGTTTAAAATGTGTCCATACTAGAAAAGATAATATGAATTTAGTTTCTAAAGTAGGCATTAAGAATGTACTTCTATTATGTGAATGCGTGGTAGATAAAATAAATAATATTTGAAGTTCATAATTTCTTCTTAATCTGGTAATTTTGAGTTTATTCAAAATAGACATGAAACGATTTTAGAGTAATAGTATAAAACTTAAATTTAATCCTAAGATTTATTTTATAGAAAACGATTATCTATAAAATAATTAAAAAGTAAGTGATTCAAAATGTTAACTGCAGAACATGTTAAAGAAGTTTTAAAAGAACATTGTATCAATTTGCGATTTCATGCTAGAGGAGGACAAGGAGGGATAACCGC
>SDBU01008321.1_pt1 | contig 11813 bp, 12 predicted proteins | sample 2277071 | NCBI WGS metagenome assembly SDBU01 (sample SAMN10397929, study PRJNA504765) | marine sediment metagenome | isolation source: marine sediment core GS08_GC12, 126 cmbsf | place: Arctic Ocean: Gakkel Ridge, Loki's castle | collected 2008
CGGAGCAACCGCCTTGTTTGTGAGCCACGCTAAGACAAGGCCGAAACACCGAGGATCCCCCCTCTCCCCCAATGCCGTATGGAGGATGATCCATCAAACAGCAAAGAGTCTGGGTCTTTCCCACATCCACCCCCATGATTTTCGGCATTGGCGAGCGACCCAAATGCTGCGAGAAGGCGTTCCTATCGATCAGGTGCAACGGTTTCTTAATCATCGCAGTATTCGTACAACTCAGTTATATGCAAAAACGGCTGAACAACAGATTGATGCAGCGGGAGCCAGGACAAGCCCCATTAAGGAGAACACTACTAACAAATAGTTCCCCAAGAGACTAAGTGGTTTCTGACGTGAAATCAAGTGGGCTGCGTACAGCCAATCCGCTGCGGTTAAGTACATGAGTGTAGATCATTGTGGTGGTCACGTATTTATGCCCGAGCAGATCTTGCACAGTCCGGACACCTGCCCAGACCGCAGGTGCTGGGTGTCGTAACCATTTTCGAGTAAATGGGTCGCAAAACTATACCACGGGCAGGCTGCGCGCTGGCGTAGAGCATGGGGTGTGACATGTTTGTTAATATTGGTAGATTTGACTGCTCTTCGGACGGCATTCTGAAGACTGCTGGGGTCAGCGTGGTGGCGCTTTAGATCGCCGCTGCGTGGATCCCTGGATATGTTTTTGGATGGGAAGATATACTGCCACTTCCACTCAAATTGCGCACTGGGATATTTAGCCGCCAGTGCATAAGGAAGGGATACTCCACCGAATCCGTTGGCAAGATCGTCTTCATGAAGTAGCTTGACACGGCGAAGATGGAGGTGCAAATCCTGCACTGCAGCGTCGGGCAAGACGGTAACGCGATCCTTGAGCCCCTTTCCATCACGAACGATGACCTGGTGTTGATTGAAATCGATATCCTTGATGCGCAGTCGAATACACTCCACACCTGCACTTGCGCTGCGCGCTTGTGCGGTGCAAGTGTTAGGCGGAGGCCGCTACCATAGAGCAGCTCGGCCATCAGTTGGTGTTTACCTGACATAGATCTGATGAGGAGCTGGACCTCCGGTTTTGTGAGAACCGTGGGAAGTCGTTTCGGTCGCTTGGCACGGACGGAAACAATATGGGAATCCAATTCGACTCCCAGCACATCCCGGTATAGGAATAGCAGTGCACAAAGAGCCTGGTTCTCCCTGAAAGGACGCCGGGACGGTGTGGGTGGATGCTGCAACGTTCCTTTTAACAGCCAGGTAGCTGAGGAATGTCTCTATCTCTGGGCAGCCCATTGTCTTTGGATGCCGCTTATTGTGGAAAAGGATGAAGCGCTTGATCCAGTAGACATAGGCCTTCTCGGTTGAGTAGGAATAATTCTTGAGTCTTATGGTTTGACGAATGCGATCGATGAGTTTGATCTTCGGCTGGAGTTTCTTGATGCTTTCCCCCTTTCTACTTGCAGGTAGTTTTGAGATGCTGTAAAGTTCAATTAGCGTCTGTGGGAACGCTTAATGCGGAACCCCCGCATAGCATATGGTTTATATGGATTCGACCCGTTAATACTGTTCCTACTATATAATAGAACGTATGTTCTGTCTAGCATTTTATCATGCTTAGCGGGTGGACCCCATTGAATAATAGTTGAACTAAGCGCTTCGCGCAGTATTTTCCTGACCCCACCAACTCCCCGGTAATTACTTCCCCAAATCACAAAAGGCTATATTTCCTATCAACCCGTATTCCTCATAGATAGGAGTTATTGCCATGACTTCCCTAAGACAACGCATGATCGAAGACCTGCAGCTGCGGGGCCTATCCCCGAGAACTCAAGATGCCTATGTGCGCGCCGTTCGCCTACTGGCGGAGCACTATGACAAGCCTCCGGATGAAATCACCGAGGAAGAGCTGCGCCAGTACTTTCTGTACCTCAAGAATGAAAAGCGCGCTTCCATCAGTGCCTGCCGGATCGCCTTATGCGGCATCAAGTTCTTTTACCAGCATTCACTCAAACGGGCATGGCCTACGCTCGACTTTGTCCGGCTGCCGCAGGAACAGAAACTACCGACAGTGCTCAGTTTTGAAGAGGTGCACCGGGTCTTGACTTGCCTGCGGCTGCCACACTATCGGGTCTGCCTGCCTGCCCTGGCGGGCTAGGCCAGGGAGCACCATCTACTCCTGTGGTTTGCGTTTGCAGGAGGGCGTCTACCTGCAGATCGCTGATATCGATAGCGCCCGGATGCTTATCCATGTCCGCCATGGAAAAGGTGCTAAGGATCGCTATGTGCCCCTGCCGCATCGAACGCTTGGATTGCTGCGTGGCTATTGGGCTAGCCACCGGCACCCCACCTTGATCTTTCCGAGCCGTAGGGAGATTACCGCCACAAAGCCAATTTGCCCAAGCAGTGTGCAGCATGCGTTTCGGAGAGCGCTGAAGGAAAGCGGCATTCAGAAGCGAGCTACCATTCACACCTTGCGTCATTCCTGGGCAACGCATCTCCTCGAAGCGGGGGTGAACTTACGTCTCATCCAGACCTATCTGGGTCACCGCTCGCTCTTATCCACAGCTATCTACACCCACCTGACCCGCAAATCCGATGTCCTGGCCGCCGAAACCATCAATCGACTGATGGATGAGTTGGTGTGGTAGAGCTGGCCACCATCATCTATCGTTATGGACCAGCCTATAGGAAGAAGTTTGGCCCCCGCATGTTGCCCAGCCATCGCCGGGCCATGCATGATATTGAGCAATGCCGCACTGAGGCGCTTGGTGGTCAGGTTTACCACTGTCCAAATTGTGAGCAGGCCAAGTACAGTTATCATTCCTGCAGGAACCGCCATTGCCCCAAGTGCCGGCAGGATGCCGCCCAACAGTGGCTGGTTCAGCAGCGGGAGTTACTTCTACCTGTTCCCTACTTCCTGCTCACTTTCACCCTGCCATCAGGTCTCCGGGATGTCGTCCGGAGCAACCAGAAATGCATGTACAACTTACTCTTTCGCACCTCCGCTGCGGCGACCCAGAAGTTGGCCCGCGACCCTCGTTTTGTTGGCGGTCAAATTGGCCTGATTGGAGTGCACCAGACCTGGGCGCGGAACCTGACCTATCATCCTCACGTGCATTACCTGGTGCCAGCGGGTGGTCTTTCGGCGGATGGGCAAACCTGGCTCCCGGCCAGGAAAGATTTCTTCGTCCCGGTGAAGCCGCTGTCGATCATCTTCCGCGCCAAATTTCGTGACGCCTTGCAGAAGACAGACTTGTTTGACTCTGTACTTGCCAAAGCCTGGACCCAGGATTGGGTAGTGCATTGCCAACCTGTCGGCAGCGGCATCGCAGCTCTCAAGTATCTGGCTCCTTACATCTTTCGCGTGGCCATCAGCAACCATCGCATCCGGAAATTGGCCCATGATCGGGTCAGCTTTTGCTACCAGGACGCCGACACTGGAGCAACCAGGACCTGCACCCTCTCCGCTGAGGAATTCATCCGCCGCTTCCTGCAGCACGTCCTGCCCAAGGGTTTTGTGAAGGTTAGATACTACGGTTTCTTCCCTGGACAGTCCGCCAGGACAGGCAGCCCCAGCAAGCGGCGCTTGCTCCCCAGGCTCCGGCGGCTGTTGGGCTTCTCCGGTGCCACTAAACCGTCGGATGACCAGCAGGCCAATGCAATGTCCCCTGTTTTACGTTGCCCCACCTGTGGTCAGGAGATGCAGTGGATACAAACCATCAGACCCAACGGCCGATGTCCCCCCTGACTATGACTTATATCGATCGAACGATTTTCACATATCGCTTAGCGCCAGGCGCCCTCAATCGCTCCTCTAGCTTCGGTTTGCCTCCTGGCGGCAAAACCCTCAAGGCTGCACCTTCCATCGGATACTTGACCCCGATATACCATCCTGGTATCTCAGGATCGCACCCAAAGCGCCCGTTTTCGCTGCTGCGATTTGCCTCCTCCCGCTTGCATCAGCTACAATCGCCGAAGATAAGTACGTTGAGGCGAGCCGCTCCCTATATGCATCGCTTTGCTTAAATTCCAAATACTGTTTCGATGAGCTGCGCTCGGCTTGGTTCCCTGGTCAGGATCTTCGACAACTTTGTATTATGTGGCGGCTGCGCGCCACATGAATCCTTAATTCGTTATGCCATCAGTTACTGAGGTCTGACCTGAGGCGCAAAATCGATGACGATTGTCTTTGCTAGCATCTCCCAAAGCTCAATTGCTATCTCTGTAGATAGTGCGGTAGCTAATTACTTTGAAAATGGGACTGAGTACACCACGGAGAAGAAGTCGGTTGCTTTCAAGGGACTCGGGTGTGTTGCAACCTGGGGCGAGCGCACAGGGAACAGAATTTTCCAATTCCTCGATCAGCTTGATGCGGAAAACCAAGAAATGTCAATTGAGGACTTGGCGAAGTTAGTTAAAGAGTATCTTCAGAACTCATATCGCCCCCATGAGGATGCAAGAGGAGACATAGGAATTTATGTCACTGGATTCGATCATAGCGGATCTCCTCGACTGTTCCAGAATCTATGGGCCCGAGAAGCACGCAATTCGGAAGAATCATCAGAATATATATATCATTTCTACGACAACTCCCCCGTACCTAAGACACTTCGATTTTACTATGACGGCTGATTTAATCTAGCGCAGTCGGTGTTCAAGGTCATAATTGATGAATTGAATGGCGGCACGGAGATCCCATTTGATTTGTCTAGTGAAGTTGGGCGCGTCATGCTTCACGATTTTGTGCTTCGATTTTCATCTGAGATCACACAGGACGTTGGCCCACCATTCATAACTTATCTAGTCAATCCGTCGAACGAGATTAAACGTATTCGGAGCGATGGGCAAGCAGCTATCAGCGAGGAAGAGATCACAAGTACAAGGTACCTGTGAAGTAGAAAATCGATACCATTCTGATGGCATAACATCGGGATGGATCGGACTCGGTGCGTGGCCGCAAAAGATTTCGTCCGGAGTCTTACCGAGCCGCTCATCCCGGAGCCGTTAGGCGAAATCCTGAAAGGGGGTATGGATGATGAACAAGAAACAGATATGGGAAGTTTCGCATCGGACCTTGAGGGCATTTGCACCTCATTATCAGCCCCACTTGGATGCAACCGCGATGAAATTCGACCTCGATCCACCTTCCTGGTACCCGTTGATACCTGCCCACACCTTCATGCCGGACCCCATCTCTGTTGAGCGATTAAGGGTCAGATCACCATACAGTTCTCCGAGATATTATGAAGAGCCTATTCTAAGCCTGTATAACAGAGGCTTCTTGGTCGAATCTCCCCTTGGCGGGTATACACTTTCTGCAGAGGGGGATGAAGCAGTTAATTCCATCACTGAGACGGCTTATGAAAGTATGCAGGCAATACCCGTTTTAGGCGAGAGCGAAATGCAATCTCTGGCGTATTCACTCGGTCGCCTTGTCCAAGCCTGTATGATTTACGGCGAATCGATTTCAAGGTGGAGCATCATTTATTCACGAAGGCTCGATGAAGCTCCTATGGACGCCTATTCTGCCAAGGTCGATCAATACTTGAGTGATCTTGCAGCCTTCCGAGATGATGCTCATTTAGCATCCTGGAAGTCATACAATGTGAGCGGCCATGCCTGGGATATTCTGACGTTGGTGTGGAAGGATGGGCCTATGTCAATAGATAAGGTTTCTGATCAGCTTTCCAGGCGAAGATGGAGCAAGGCTGAGACTGAGAAAGCTGCCGAAGAGTTGAGGAAGAGGGGTTGGATAGAAGGTTCCGCAAATCTGTCAATTGCTGAAAAAGGCAAGTATATTCGTGAGGAATCTGAGGCTCTGACGGACACATACTTCTTTTCACCCTGGAGCGCGGTGGCTGACCGTGATCTTGAGACTATATCGAGGCTACTCCCTCAGCTGACCGATCTGCTTCTTGGTGAATGATCTCTCATCTGTCCTTGCTTATCAGCGGATTTTGCCTAACCCCTCGCTCGAAGCGACCGGGGATGCGGCGCGATTTGCCAACGAAGCTGTATGCTGGGATTGCCAGCGATGTGCCGAGCCCCGGCGCCTCAGCTCAAAGCCGTTATGCCGATTTGGTTATTACTTCTGCATTGCACTCTCGTAGCTAAGTGGAGAAATTGGTTATGGAAAATGGCATCATCTTGGGCTTCGATATTCTCCTTAACCCAATGAAGTTCCTTCTTTCGCTGTTCTCTTTTTCACACAAGCAAATATATTTGAAGAAACTAGACGCACTATTATTTTTTAAAGAGATTGCTACACTAAGATCTCTTGCTATCGAAGGCGAAAGGGAGATTATCTTTGTAGAGTCATTGCACAAATATATGTTGCGAGCTCAAATTGATGGAATCTTGGTACCGATAGTCGATCTAGGAAAGTTACCTCCTTCCGATGAAGTGAAATCATCTCTGGTTGAACAAGACAGTGGCTTGTTTGATCTAATAAAGGACGAGCAACTGAACAGTGACGATCCCAGCAAGCTAATATGCACCTTATGGCTTCTGAAGGAGGCCCTCATCAATAATAAGCTTAATATTTTGGAAGAAAAACTAGAATATGTCGACCTCGAGCATAAGGATGATGATCTATTAGGAGCATATGCGGATCTTGTGGATACGGATATTGACTACCACCCATATCTCCCGCGATATCAAGAACAGTATCGATCAAGAAGATTTCTCCTATAACGATGCTCTGGAGGGGTTCTGTTGAATGAAACCAGGGTCAATCTTTCTTATCAGGATTTCAGGACCGTGATCATATCGCTCAGAGTATTTTCTGGCACATTTTCTAGAACGGATGTACATTTTCGGCCACCACAGCCCATATATTGGGGAAAAAAGAAAAGTTTCAATTACTTCAATGAGAATCTCCTATCAATCTTCAACCACCGCTTCAATCCCCCCTCTCACCAACTGTATAAACATCTCATTCATCTCCTCGGGCGAATAGGGCATATCGTTATCTAACCACCAGGTCAACAGGGTTTGCAGGGAACCGGCTAGGTGGGTGATTAGAATCTCCATTGGGACTGTCAGCCGTTTTCCGGCGCGTTCTGCTTCCTCAAAATGGGCTCGTGCGTGAGCGATCAAAGCCTCCCGGATCGCCTTGACCACAATTTCAATCCCTCGCCCGCCAATCATGGCTTTATACAGGTGATGTTGTTGCTGCGTGTGTTGGAACAAAGCCAGGCTCGGCATCATCAGATTTTGGGGATCCCCATCGCCGCTGAAAGTGAAATGTTGCCGTAACTCTTCTCTCATTTTCTCCACGCTGCTTTCCAGCAAATCATCTTTGTCCAGAAAGTGGGCGTAAAAGGTTGAGCGACCCACATTAGCGCGGTCAATGATATTTTGCACGGTGATTTTGTCGTAGCCTTTTTCAAGAATCAGGGCAATGAGCGCGTCTTGTAGAAGCTGGCGGGTGCGCTGGATACGCCGGTCTGGTTTTTCTGATCTCATTTTTTATCGCTCAATCTCCGTACAATTTTGCACTTTTGTTCAGTATCGAACAGTTTTGAATGTTTGATTGTTGACCGCCAGGGACACATGCGTAAACTGATACAGAACACAGCGTTCAATAACAAATATAGTATACGTTAACGGAAATTTTGGGTCAAACCAGAAAGAGGAGAGAGTTTTGTATAAACACGCAACAGGCCATCGCAAAACACAACAACAAACCGCCAAATCAAGGTGCGGCAACCTGATCGACCTGCGCGGGGTCACGAAAGCCTATCAAACCGCCGCCGGGGCTTTCCCAGCCTTGAAAGACGTTGATTTGCAAATCGAAGAGGGCAAATTCGTCGCCGTGGTCGGCAAATCGGGCAGCGGCAAATCTACCCTGTTGAATATGCTGACCGGTATTGACCGGCCGACATCTGGCGAGGTGACAATTAACGGCACAGCGGTTAACACCCTTGACGAAGACGAAATCGCCGAATGGCGCGGGAGCAACGTTGGGGTCGTCTTCCAATTCTTACAACTCATGCCCACACTGACGGCGGTGGAAAACGTGATGTTGCCGATGGACTTTTGCAACGTCTACGCCCCACGCGAGCGCCGCCAGAAGGCCCTACGCCTGCTGGAACGCGTGGACATCGCCGATCAGGCCGATAAATTTCCAGCCAGACTCTCTGGTGGGCAGCAACAGCGCGTTGCCATTGCCCGCGCTCTCGCTAACGATCCCCCTATCGTGGTGGCTGACGAGCCAACAGGAAATCTCGACTCGCAAACTGCCGATGATATTTTGACGCTCTTCCAGCAATTGTCCGCCGACGGAAAAACGGTGGTGCTGGTTACCCACGAACGAGACGTTTCCTCCTGGGTTTCGAGTGTTGTCACACTTTCAGATGGTCGCATTGTGGATGGCGAAAAGGAAAACGCCCATGTTTAGCACTCGTTGGCGCAAAGCCCTCCGTGACTTGTGGATAAACAAAACCCGCACCATCCTGGTCGTGCTATCCATCGCCATTGGCATTGTCGGCGTTGGCGCTATCCTGACCTCGTATTCCATCCTGACACGCGAGATAGATCGCAACTATATGGATACCAACCCGGCCTCGGCGGTTATCTACATGGAGGGAATTGACGATGAACTGGTTCAATCCATCCAGTCTCGTCCTGAGATAGACGAGGCAGAAGCACGGCGCACAGTAGTTGCCCGTTACCAGATGGACACAAACGCGTGGATCAGCATCTGGCTCTTTGTAATTGAAGATTTCGATGACCTGCGTGTCAGCACCTTTACATCCGAACGAGGCGACTGGAACCCGGCGGCGAACGAAATCCTAATCGAACGCTCGGCATTGCAGCTCATTCAGCAGGATATTGGCGACGTAGCCGTGATAAAAACAGCCGGGGGCACGCCCCAATTTTTGAACATCACCGGCATCGTCCATGACCCGGGGCAGGCTCCCAGTTGGATGGAAGGGTTCGCCTACGGATATATCACCGCCGAGGGGCTGGCGCAGCTTGGCGAAGCGCCAGTCTTCAACGAATTGCGTGTGGTTATGGCAGACAATGCGATGGATCAGGAGTCAAACCGTCTCACGGCCAAGAGCTTGCGCGCCTGGCTGGATACAAACGGCTACACGGTCAGCCGCGTCAAAGTCCCGGTTCCCGGCGAGCACCCCCACAACGATCAGACGATGACGCTGCTCTTCATCCTGGAGACATTCGGCATTCTGGCATTGCTGCTCAGCGGCATGTTGGTAACAACAATGATTTCCGCCCTCATCGAACAGCAGATGCGCCAGATTGGTGTGATGAAAACGGTCGGGGCGCGCCGCAAGCAAATCGCTGGTATTTATCTGGGAACGGTGTCAATTTTAGGTCTGCTGGCTCTTGCTATTGGCATCCCGCTCGGAGCATTGGGAGGGCGCGCCTACGCTGATTTTGCCGCGGACACGCTCAACTTCAATATTGCATCCTATCGTGTGGATAGCTGGGTATATCTGGTTCAGATAGCCGCCGCCTTGCTGATTCCCATCTTCGGCGCGGCATTCCCCGTCTACAAAGGCAGCCGCATCACCGTCCGCGCGGCGATCAGTGCGTCTGGCGTAAGCGCAAATACGATTGGAACTCGTCCGATTGATGTGCTGTTAGGGCGTGTTCAGGGGCTGGGACGTACGCTGCTACTCTCCCTGCGCAACACCTTTCGGCGTCAGGGCCGGTTGGTGCTAGCCTTGCTCTCGTTGGCTGCCGGGGGCGCGGTCTTCATGGTGGCGCTCAACGTGGGCGCATCCTGGAACAAAACAGTCGAAACCGAGTTTGCCTCGCGTGGCTTCGACGCGTTGCTCCGCCTGAAGCAGCCCTACGCCATCGAGAAGCTGGAAGAAACACTGGGCGATGTCTCGGATGTTTTAGATGTAGAGACTTGGGGCGAAGCGCAAACCTCTCTGATCTATTTGGATGGGGACAACAGCAACCCCTTCCGGATGATTGGCTTGCCACCCGAAACTTCGATGCTGTCTCTCCCGCTGATGGAAGGCCGCTGGCTGCGTCCAGATGATGAGAACGCACTGGTCGTCTCCCACATGCTCTTAGACCACGAAGCCTTGCTATCCGTCGGCAATGAAGTGGATATCGAACTCAACGGGCAGACAACCACCTGGACGGTTGTGGGCATCGTCCGCCAGATCGGACCAAATATCGCCTACGCCAATCAGGATTATTTTATTTCCTTGGCTGGGCTGGAAGGGAAAACAAATACAGTCACAGTTCTCACCAACAACCATAGCGCCGTTGGGCAAGCAGAATCTCTGCAAGCGATAGAAGCCGCGCTGCTCAATGCAGAAGTGGACGTAGCCGCGGCAGGTACTTCCCAAGATGGGCGTCAAGTTCTGGAGGATCACCTGTATATCATCGTGACCCTGTTGATGATCATGGCGATCCTGGTAGCTGCTGTCAGCGGGCTGGGGTTGGCTTCCACAATGAGCCTCAACGTGCTGGAGCGGCAGCGGGAGATTGGTGTAATGCGGGCTGTGGGTGCAAAATCCATGAAAGTACTGCAAATCATTCTGGGTGAGGGCATTTTCATCGGCTTGTTGAGCTGGGGGTTGGCAATTCTGCTCTCGCTCCCACTAACTAACCTGATCGGGAACGTCACCGGCAACCTCTTCATCGAAGCGCCGCTGGTGATCGTTTACTCCGGTACGGGCATTGGTATCTGGCTGGGAATCGTGCTGGTACTGACGGCCATCGCCTCTTCGCTGCCAGCCGTGAACGCCACAGAAATGCCAGTGCATGAAGTCCTAGCTTACGAGTAAAAATAAGGAGAAATATTATGCAGAAAAAACCGAGTAAGTCAAAAATTGTTGTTTATGCGCTGATTGGCATGGTAGTGGCTGCAATGCTTATTGCTGCGGTCATCTATTTGCCCGGACTTTTGCAAGCATTGCATGGCGGATAAGCATCCAATTTTCATAAAGGTGATTAAATGGACTCTCATAGTTCTCCACACGCCGCGCCCAAGAAATCGAAAATCCTAAGAAATATTCTCTTTCTCTTGGTAGCAGTGATCGTCCTGATAGCACTCTACTACCATCTTCAAAATCCAATTCTTGTCTTGGGCGGCGCAGTCACGGTTATTCTTGCCCATCTAGCAATTGCAGGTGGGGCAGCGCATATCATTCCCATCCTTATGCTACGATTTCACGGGGAACTGGCAGAGCCAAATCCACCGGATGATTCACTTTAGCTGGCTCAAAGTTCGACACAGGCAAAATGAAAACGCTTGGCATATTCCAATACCGGGTGTTTTGTGTTTTTGGATACTCGATTACTTTTTTAACAACGTAGATTCAACTCACAAGTGCAGCTCAAAAACGTGATGACGAGGTCAGGGGTATTCAGGTTCTACAAATCGAAACACTTGTGAGATTTACCATCTATGTGTAGGATACAAGTAACTAATGCTGGGCCGGGCTTCAAGTAGTCGAAAACCGCAAGGTCACCCTTGGGAACCTAGCCTGATGGTCCAAGCCCCCCTTTTTAGGGTTAGAACGCATAACCTGAAGGTCCTCAGTTTCCCACGCTTCGCTCTGGACACGCGAATCTGAGCCCCGCTACCTGAGAACGAAGCGCCCGAGAGGGCGCTTTCTTCTTTAAAGAAACGGTGTTTAGGTATGAATTCTAGGATTAGGACTGAGGACCTCGGGGATATTGGTCCATAGGGTTGAATTCTTTAAGGTTTTACAGATTCTCGCAAAACGGGGGATGGGTAGGGTGCTCATTTAGGATTCGAACTGATAACCTCTGGGTCCTGGGTTCTAATCCAGGAAGTGGTGGGTTGGATCGAGACACCTCAGAGAAAACGA